>Ga0209831_1004991_pt1 | contig 10182 bp, 8 predicted proteins | sample Maine_Asex4_meta_FD_187451 | JGI IMG/M metagenome (GOLD analysis project Ga0209831, IMG submission 187451) | Marine algal microbial communities from Maine, USA - Maine_Asex4_metaG (SPAdes) (version 2) | ecosystem: Host-associated > Algae > Red algae > Unclassified | place: Maine, USA | collected...
CAGGAGGCGGTCTGGCAGGCGCTCCAGCGCATACCGGTCGGCGCCACGGCCACCTACACGCAGGTGGCCGCCGCCATCGGCAAGCCGGATGCGGTGCGCGCCGTGGCGGGCGCGTGCGCGGCCAACCCGCTGGCGCTGGTGGTGCCCTGTCATCGGGTGCTGCGCGCCGACGGCTCGTTGTCCGGCTACCGCTGGGGGGTGGAGCGCAAGGCGGCGCTGCTCGAGCGCGAGCGTGCCGCGACGCGGAGCGGGGCGGTAGCGCATCCGGGACCGGGTCCGTGTCCCGAAGCGTGATCGGGCGTTGGGGCCTGTGAAGGAATGAAGGGTACATCCTGTCGCTTCGCAGGGCGTGCCGGCCCAGGCGCGAGCAGCGGAGCCTGGCAGGGCCGGGCGACCGACGAGCAACAGCGGATGGCGCGCCCTGCACAGCGGATGGCGCGCCCTGCGAAGCGACCCTGCGGGCCGGCCCTGTGCGTTCGTCCCGCTGCGTTGCTCACCGCGAGGGTAGCCCTGCTACCCTCGTTCACGGCGCCTTGCGGGACAAACGACAGGGCCGGCAGGATGCACCCTTTTTTCCTTCACAGGCCCTTAGCATGGCCGGATTGCCTCGCCTCGCCTCGCCTCGCCTCGCCTCGCCACGGAACGCCCTGCCCGATGCCGATCGTCGAACCGCCCGATGCCGCCGCGCGCCGCGCCGCACCCGCCACGGTCTGCTACGAACCCGGTCGTCTGCCGCCGCCGCGTGACGCGCGCTGGCTGACGCGCTGGCGCGACTCGCTGACACCGGTGCGCACCGTCACGGTGGCACCGCGCGATGCCGCCACCTTCCACATCGACGCCGGTCAGGCGTTCCGCATCCGCTCGGTGGAAGGCCCGCAGGTCGGGGATCTGAACCTGTGGAACGCCGAGGACCTGAACGAGCGTTTCTACAGCGGCAAGACCCGCCAGCTGCAGGCATCGCACCTGAGCACCGGCGACCGGCTGTGGAGCAGCCTGCCGGCGCTCAGGCCGATGGCGACCATCACCGACGATGCGCTCGCCTGGTACGGCGCGGACGCGGACGGGGCGCGCGTGCACGACGTGATCGGCACGCGCTGCGACCCCTACACCGAGCACCGCCTGAGCGGGCACGACTACCACCGTTGCTGTCACTCCAATCTGGTGCGTGCGCTGGCCGACGAGCGCGGACTGTCGCTGGTGGATGCCGAGCGGCACGTGCACGACGTCATGAACGTGTTCATGTGCACCGGCTTCACCCGCGATACCGGGCAGTACTTCATGAAGGCCAGCCCGGTCAGGCCCGGGGACGCGATCGAGTTCCTGGCGGAGATCGATCTGCTCGGAGCGTTGTCCACCTGCCCGGGCGGGGACTGCGGCAGCGGCCACTCCAGCGATGCGGCCGTCTGCCACCCGCTGCAGGTGGAGATCCTGGCACCGGACATCGGTCTGCTGGACGACTGGCGGGACAGCGAGCCGAGCGGGTACTCGGGCGGGCACGGCGCCGGACGGTAGCGACGGACGGTAGCGACGGACGGGACGTGGGCGATGGCGTCGGCGATGGCGTCGGCGGTGATCCGGGCACCGCCTGCGCCGGGCACCGTCCGTGTCACCGTCACGCAGCGGTGGTAGGTTCGAACCGGCCCATCCGCTCATCACCACCGTGCCCCCGCCATGATTCCAATCCGACACCGTTCGCCGTTCGCCGCCGCCCTGTTCGCGCTCTGCCTGCCGGGCACGCAGGCCGCGGCCGTCGAGGTCGACCTGCGTCTGATGGAGACGACCGACCTGCACATGTACCTGCTGCCCTACGACTACTACCGTGACGCGCCGAACGACACGGTCGGGCTGGCGCGCACCGCGACGCTGGTCCGGGCGGCGCGCGAGGAGTCGATCAACAGCCTGCTGTTCGACAACGGTGATCTCATCCAGGGCAACCCGCTCGGCGACTGGGTGGCGCGCTCGCGCGGGCTGGCGTTCGGCGAGACGCACCCGGCGTTCCAGGCGATGAACCTGCTCGGCTACGACGCGGCCAACATCGGCAATCACGAGTTCAACTACGGGCTTGAGTTCCTGCTGAAGACGCTGGCCGGGGCCGACTTCCCGTACGTGCTGTCGAACGTGTACGCGGTCGATGCCGACGACGATCCGGACAACGACCGGCACTACTTCCGGCCGTGGACGCTGCTCGATCGCACGCTGGTGGCCACCGACGGTTCCAGCCACGACATCCGCGTCGGCGTCATCGGCTTCACCCCGCCGCAGATCATGACCTGGGACAAGAACCACCTGCAGGGGCGGGTGACGGTGCGCGGCATCGTCGAGACCGCCGAGGCGCTGGTGCCGGAGATGCGTGCGGCAGGGGCCGACATCGTCGTCGCCATCCCGCACAGCGGCCTGTCGACGGTCACGCCCGACGGCAGCCTGCGCGAGAACGCCAGCGCGCAGCTGGCACAGGTGGACGGGATCGACGCGATCCTGTTCGGTCACGCGCACGCGGTGTTCCCGGGCGAGGCCTACGAGGGATTTCCGGGCGCCGACCTGCAGGCCGGCACGTTGCACGGTGTTCCATCGGTCATGCCAGGCTTCTGGGGCAGTCACCTGGGGCTGGTGGACCTGACGCTGGACATCGATGATGCGGGCACCTGGACGGTGACCGGTGGCCAGGGCTCGGTGCGCGCCATCGCCTCGCAGGAGGGGCGCGAGGTCACCGCCCTGGTGGACTCCCAGCAGGACATCGTCGACGCGGTCGCCGCTGCGCACGAGGGCGCGATCGCCTGGATGGGCGAACCGGTCGGCACCACCACCGCACCGATCGACAGCTTCTTCGCCCAGGTGCTGGACGATCCGTCCATCCAGATCGTCACCGATGCGCAAGCGTGGTACGCGAGGACCACACTTGCAGGTACCGAGTACGACGGGCTGCCGATCCTGTCGGCCGGGGCGCCCTTCAAGGCCGGTGGCCGCGGCGGTCCGGACAACTACACCGATCTTGCGGCAGGCGATATCGCCATCCGCAACGTCGCCGACCTGTACGTCTACCCGAACACGCTGCGCATCGTCACGCTCGACGGTGCCGGCGTGCACGAATGGCTGGAGCGCGCCGCCGGCCAGTTCAACACCATCGATGCGGGCGGCACCGAGCCGCAGGCCCTGGTGAACCCGGACTTCCCGTCGTACAACTTCGACGTCATCGACGGGGTGAGCTACCGCATCGACGTGACGCAGCCTCCGCGCTACGACATCGAGGGCGAGCTGGTGAACCCGGACGCGCAGCGCATCGTCGACCTGTCGTTCGAGGGCGAGCCGATCGATCCGGCGGCCACGTTCGCGATCGTCACCAACAACTACCGCGCCGGCGGCGGTGGCAACTTCCCGGGCCTGGACGGCTCGGCCACCATCGTCGAGGCACCGCAGACCAACCGCCAGGTGCTGGTCGACTACATCCTGGAGACCGGCACCATCGACCCGGCCGCCGACGGCAACTGGTCGTTCGCACCGGCCGGTGACGACGTGATGGTCACGCTCGAGTCCTCGCCTGCCGCGCAGGAGCGGGCCGAGGCGGCCGGACTCGCGTTCGTCGAGGTGCTGGACTCCGGGTTCGCGCGGTACCGCCTGCCGCTGCGCTGAGTGCCGCTCACCGCTGCACCGGCAGCATCGCCAGTGCATCGCCCGACGCGATGCGCCCGCCCTGCACCACACGGGCGGTGATGCCGCCGTGGCCGCGCACCGCGTTGTAGCCACCGGCACCGAGGTTGCGCTCCATGCGCGAGCACGGGTGGCAGGCGCCGGTGTGTTCCAGCACCGCCTCGCCGAGCGAGAAGCGCCGGTTCTTCAGCGCCATCAGGTTGATGCCCGACACCAGCAGGTTGCGACGCAGATCGTGTGCCGTCACCGGACGGCCGAGCAGGGAGGCGATCGTGTCGACATGCTCGTACTGCAGCAGCGTCACCTGTCGGGTGCCGCTGCTGCCCGCGTAGCGATCGCCGACCAGACCGCTGTCGGTGGCCAGCATCGCCTCATCGACGACCGACATCGGTTCGCGACGTGCCGGCCTGAGCCCGATCCAGCGCAGCGTGCCGCGCTGGGGCAGGGTGTCGAACAGGTCCTGCAGGGTCGGCATCGCGCTCATCCGTTCGGGTGCGACGACGTCACCACCGCGCCGATCGTCCGCGCCACCAGTGACAGCACCCCGAGCAGGGCGTCCAGGCGCGCGACGATCGCGTCGCCGTCCTGGGGCCGCGGCGGGCGATCGCTCGCCCCGATGACGGCGCGGTTGCAGCGCAGCACCGTGCCCGGCCCCGCCAGGTGGGGCATCAGCTTGTCCCAGCTGGACATCGGCATGGCGTGGCCGTCGAGCAGCACGATCACCGGTGCGCCCGAGCCGGAGAGGTCGTACTCGACCCGCCTGCCATCGATCGTCGCGAAACCCATCGAACCCGTGCCGTGCCCCCTGTTGACCGCCACCGACTCTACGCCATCGGGCGCGGTCACCGGAACGTCATCGCCGCACGATCGAGTTGTGGCAGGCTCGACGCTCACTGCAATCGATGGTCGACCGACACCATGACGATACCGCCCCGCTTCTCCGGCCGCCTCGCGCTGGCCCTGATGCTGCCCGCGACGTTGCCGGCGAACGTCGGCCTCGCCGCCACGGTCGAGATCGGCCCGCGCCCGCTGTGGCTGGCCGATTCGCTGCCCGAGGGCGAGCTGCGCGACGCGCTCGCCGATTGCGACCTCGGCGACATCGCTCCGTCGCCGTTCTCGATCGGGCATCGGGGGGCACCGTTGCAGTTCCCCGAGCACACGGTCGAGGGCTACACCGCCGCTGCGCGCATGGGCGCCGGCATCGTCGAATGCGACGTCACCTTCACCCGGGACCGGGAGCTGGTGTGTCGTCATTCGCAGTGCGACCTGCACACCACCACCGATATCCTCGATACCGAGCTGGCGGGACGTTGCAGCGTCCCGCCGGACATGAACAGCGACACCCCGTTCGCCGAGGTGCAGTGCTGCACCTCCGACATCACGCTGGCCGAGTTCCGCACCCTGCACGCGAAGATGGATGCCGGCAACCCCGAGGCGAGGACGCTGGACGAGTACCTGGACTCGACCGCCCGCTTCCGCACCGATCTGTACGCCGATCGTGGAACCTTGCTCACCCACGCCGAGAGCATCGCGCTGTTCGACCAGCTCGGGGTCGGCATGACGCCGGAGTTGAAGGAGGCGCTGGTCGAGCTGCCGTTCGACGGTGACTACACGCGCACCGACCAGGCCGACCGGATGCTGCAGGAATACCGCGATGCCGGCATCGATCCGTCCCGCGTGTGGCCGCAGTCGTTCGAGAGCGAGGACATCGACCACTGGCTGGCCAGTGCACCGGACTTCGCCGATCAGGTGGTGCACCTGGAGGATCGCTACAACGAGGACGGCTTCGATCACATGGATCCGGCCACCTGGACGCCGAGCATGCAGGACTACGCCGACGCGGGGCAGAAGTACCTGGCGCCACCGTTGTGGATGCTGGTCACCACCGACGAGGCCGGCGACATGGTGCCGTCCGAGTACGCGAAGGCGGCGAGGGCGGCGGGCCTGAAGCTGATCGCCTGGTCGCTGGAGCGTTCCGGACCGCTGTCCGACGGGGGCGACTGGTACTACCAGAGCGTCACCGAGGCGACCGACGACGAGTCCGCCACGCTGGTGATGCTCGACGTGCTGGCGCGCGACGTCGGTGTCGAGGCGGTGTTCTCCGACTGGCCGGCGACCACCACCTACTACGCGCACTGCCTGCCGGACGTGGTGGCCAGATAGCTCGATGGAACAGGTTCGTGCCGCTCAGCTGGTCTCCCCCGGAATCAGCTCGAAGCCCAGGTCGTGGCGTGGACCGGCGTCAGCGTCGCCCTGACCGATGACGTGGCGGGCCGCTGCCGCTCCGATCTCGAAGCGGGGGGTGCGGATCGTGGTGATCCGCTGCGGCAGCGCGTCGAGAAAGCTCAGGCCGTTGAAGCCGGCCAGCGCGACGCGCCCCGGTACCGGGATGCCGTGCGCCAGGCAGTGCATCAGGCCACCGGCGGCCAGATCGTCGTTGGCGTAGTAGATCGCCTGCACGTCCGGGTGGTCGCGCAACACCTGTGCGGTCGCCTCGCGCCCGTGCAGCATGGAGGAGGGCCGGTCGTCCAGGTGCTCGATCAGCAGTGTCGCGCCGGCCTCGTACAGCGTCTTGGCAAAGCTCAGGCGACGCTTGCGCGCCCGCAGGTCGCGGGCGGGCTGGTTGCCGATGCAGGCGAAGCGCCGGTAGCCCTTGTGCAGCAGGTGTTCGGCCATCACCCGGCCGACCCGCCGGTGCGACAGCCCGAAGCAGTGATCGAGCACGCGCCCGTCGATGTCCATGATCTCGGCCACGCGCAGCGATCCTTCCTGCAGCCCTTCGCGCAGCGTGTCGCGCAGCGCCCTGCCGTGTTCCAGCCCGGACAGGATCAGTCCCTGCGGGCGCCAGGTCAGCAGCTCCTGCACCAGCCGCAGCTCGGCGGACGGGGCGTACTCGCTGACCGCGAACACAGGCTGCACGCCGAACTGTTCCAGCTCGTGGGTGATCCCCGACAACACGTCCGAGAACACGCGGTTGCGCAGCGTCGGCAGGGCCACGCCGACCAGTCGGCTGCGCGTGCCGGCCAGTCCGCCGGCCAGCCGGTTCTGCAGGTAGCCCAGCTCGGTCGCGGCCGAGTGCACGCGGCGCGCCACCTCCTCCGAGGCGTAGCCCTTCTTGCCGAGCACGCGGGACACCGTCATCTGGCTGACCCCGGCGTGTCTGGCGACATCCTCCATCGTCGGCCGGCGCGAGGGCTTCGGTGCGTCGCGGCGGGTCATCGTCCGGCGTCCCGTGCGCTTGTGCAGCGCGCAGGCGTGCGGGCGCGAGGAGGCCGAGGGTCGGTCGTCGGAGGCGGTTGACACATGCGATGTCGCAGGGATATCGTGGCACTCTTGCATGTTAGCGCAAACATACCGCCCCGGCACCCGGGTGCCGGTCGCGTTCCGACACGAACCGCTGGAGAAACCCGCCCGTGACCCTTCGACGCTCTGCACTCGCACTCGCCTGCCTCGGCCTGTTCGGCTCCGCCCAGGCCGAGACCTACCGTCCGGAATGCTTCGCGCCGGCCCCGGACACCGGCACGATCGGATACGAGGCACGGCAGGGTCCCTTCAAGCTGGCCTTCGTCAACGGCTTCGCCGGCAACGACTGGCGCATCCAGGCGATCCAGTCGGCCAAGGCCTGGGCGGCCCGTCCGGAGAACGCGGCCAACATCGACGAGTTCACCGTCGTCTCGGTCGGCAACGACAGCGCTGCCCAGATCGCAGCGATCGACAATTTCATCGCCGCCGGCTATGACGGCATCACCTTCATCGCGGTGAACCCGACCGCGTTCGAGCCGGTCATTCGTCGGGCCAACCGGGAAGGTACGGTGCTCGTGCCGTTCGACAACGTGCTGGACACCGACAAGATCGCGCAGGTCAACGAGAGCCAGATGGACCTGGGGCGCCTGAAGGCCGAGGCGGTGGTCGAACTCGCCGGTGATGCGCTGCAGAAGGTATTGATGGTCAACGGCCTGCCGGGCAACGCCACCGATCGCGATCGACGGCTGGGCATGATGAGCGTGCTCGAGGGCGTCGACGGCCTGGAGATCGTCGAGGTGGTGGGCAACTGGGACACGGGTACCAGCCAGAAGGTCGTCGCCGATGCCCTGGCCACGCACGGCGTCTTCGATGGCGTCGTGTCCCAGCACGGTACCGCGGGCACCATCAACGCGATGCTGGCCGCCGATCACCCGATCGTGCCGATCGGTGCGGACGGCGAGAACGGGGTGCGCATGCTGATGGACGAGCACGACATCCCGGGCATCTCCGCCAGCCAGGCGCCGGCCATGTCGGCGGTGGCACTGGAAGCGGCGGTGGCCCTGCTGCAGGGCAACAGCCTGCCGCAGACCATCTACCTGCCCATTCCGCGCGTGGATGCGGCGGATCTGGAAGCGGGCGTCAACTACTTCCCCGAGCTGCCCAAGTCGTTCAACACCGGCACCGGCTACGCGGAATGCTTCGCGCCGTTCACCCCGGAGGAACTGCTCGGTCAGTCCTCGGACGACAGCTGAACCGTACCCGGACCGTTCGATGACCATCGATCGCACCGGCACGGCGCTGATCCGGCTGCAGGGGGTCAGCAAGCACTACGGTGCGACCGCTGCGCTGTCGGAGGTGGACTTCGCCTGCCACGCCGGCGATGTGCACGCGGTGCTGGGCGAGAACGGCGCCGGCAAGTCGACCCTGATGAAGCTGATGGCCGGGGTGATCCGGCCCTCGGCAGGCACGATCCTGGTCGATGGCTCACCGGTCACGCTGTCCTCGCCGGCCGCCGCGCTGGCGCTGGGCATCGTCTGCATGTTCCAGGAGCTGTCGCTGGTACCGGACCTGAGCGTCCGGGAGAACCTGCTGCTCGGCGCACCGGGTGCCGGCTACGGCTTTCGCAACCCGACCGACCTGGAGGCCGCCCGGACCACGCTGGACGCGATCGGTGGCCAGGCGATCCGCTTCGCGACGCGGGTGGCCGACCTGCCGCTGGCCGAGCAGCAGCAGGTAGAGATCACCAAGGCGCTGATCCGCCGCCCGCGTCTGCTGATCCTGGACGAGGCGACCTCGGCGCTGAACGCCTCGGTGGTCGACAAGGTGTTCGCGCTGATACGGCGGCAACGCGACGAGGGGGTCGCGGTGCTGTTCATTTCGCACCGCTTCCACGAGATCGAGGCGCTCGCCGACACCCTGTCGGTGTTCCGCAACGGCCGGCATATCGAGACGATGCGCAACGGCGAGCACGACTACGCCCATCTGATCCAGCTGATGGTCGGGCAGCCCCTGTCGAACCTGTTTCCGGCCGCGGCACCGGTGCGCCCGGATGCTCCCGTGGTGCTGGACATCGAACGGCTGGGCTGGAGCGATCGGCTGCACGCGGTCTCGCTGTCGGTCAGGGCCGGTCAGATCGTCGGCCTGGGAGGGCTCGACGGGCAGGGCCAGGCGCGCGTGATGCACGCGCTGTTCGGCCTGCTCAGGCATACCGAGGGCACCGTCCGGCTGGGGGGCGACATCATCGCCCCGGACTCGCCGAAGGCGGCCAAGGCGGACGCGGTGGGGCTGGCCTGGGTGCCGGAGGATCGCAAGAGCGACGGACTCGTGCTGGCGCAGAGCATCGCCGAGAACCTGCATCTGGCCTCCCTCGGCCACGGCAGTCGACCGGACGAGGCGGTGTTCACCCGGCTGATGGAGCGGCTGGAACTGACCTATCGCGAGTTGTCGCAGCCGGTCGCCGACCTGTCCGGTGGCAACCAGCAGAAGGTGTCGCTGATCAAGTGGCTGGCGCTGTCGCCGCGCTGCCTGCTGCTGTCCGATCCCACGCGCGGGATCGACGTGAAGACCAAGGCGCAGATCTATCACCTGCTGGCCGATCTGGCCGCCTCCGGGCTGGCCATCGTGCTGCTGAGCACCGATTTCGAGGAGCTGATCCACCTGTGCGATCCGGTGCACGTGTTCTACGACGGCCGGATCGTCGACTCGCTGAGCGGCGAACGGCTCGACGCCGGGAACATCGTGGCCGCATCGCTGAACCTGCACGCGGCCGCCGTCGGCCCGGAACCGGTGACACGACATGCTTGACCTGTTTCGGGCGAACCGGCGCGAGTGGTCGGCAGCCCTGGTGCTCGCCCTGCTGCTGGGCGCCTACCTGTTCACCCATCCGCGCGGCGCCTCGACCTACGTGCTGACCATCTGGGCCAACCAGTGCCTGATCCTGGCGCTGGCGGCCATGGCGCAGTTCTTCGTGGTGCTGGTGCGCGGCATCGATCTGTCGGTCGGCGCGATCATGGCGCTGACCAACACGTTCGCCTCCTACGTGCTCGGCGGCACCGCGCTCGGCATCGCGGCGGGCTCGGTGGCGGTGATCGCGCTCGGGACGCTGTGCGGTCTGGTGAACGGCATGATCGTGGTCTACGGCCGCATCCAGCCGATCATCGTGACGCTGGCCACCGGGTCGATCTTCGTCGGCATCGCGCTGCTGCTGCGCCCCACGCCGGGTGGCTCGATCGACTACGATTTCGCGGACGCGATGACGCTGGACGTGGCCGGCGTGCCGACCGCGGTGCTGAT
>Ga0209831_1004993_pt1 | contig 10180 bp, 13 predicted proteins | sample Maine_Asex4_meta_FD_187451 | JGI IMG/M metagenome (GOLD analysis project Ga0209831, IMG submission 187451) | Marine algal microbial communities from Maine, USA - Maine_Asex4_metaG (SPAdes) (version 2) | ecosystem: Host-associated > Algae > Red algae > Unclassified | place: Maine, USA | collected...
TGTACAAATGCCGACGCCGTCGTGGTGGTCAGCGAGGGAGGTACGTGTTCTCGATTGGTCCATCTTCGTCAAAAAATGTAATAAAATGCATTAAAAATGATAAAATCAAAAAATGAAGTTAATTAATCTATTAATTAATTAAAGCCGGAGTAAAAAATGTATCATTTTTTCCATCCATGCCTCAGATCCCTGAGGACGCGAATGCAGACTGCCACCTCTGAAGCGGAGAGCAAGTCTCGTGATATAAGTATATGTATGCATCACTACACTTTGAGAGCACCCGGTTCTAAAGGCCAGGAGGAAATACAACATATTTTAATTTCCAGGCACGTACGTGCAATACCCTGGCCTTTAGAGCGGTGGCGTGCTCGGCGACGCGTAGACACCGGGTACGCCGGCCGGATCCATGGCCGCAAGCACGCAAGGGGGCGCGTACAGCCACGTTGCCGTGGCGGGGGGGGCGTGGGGCGAGGAAAGGGGTGCCGCCGCCGCCGCCGCAGTTGCGGCGGCCCGCTGGCGTGGTTCATCGCCTACGGGCGGGGCCGTCACCCCGCCGCGCAGCGCACCCGCGCGCGGCCCACACAGTGCACGGGCGGGCGGATGGGATCGACCACAGCGCGACCGGGGACTTCTAGCCGCACCGGTAGATGGCGTCAGCGACCGCCGACGCGCCGCCGCCACAGAAGCCGGCGCGCAGGCACGATCATCCGCGGGTCATCGTGGGCACTTTGAACCACGGAAGTCGGCTGCCGCCCGCAACTCGAGGCGGTGGGGGGGGGCAGGGGGGCAGGCGCCGTCCGGGCCCTGTGACCTCTGTGGCAGGACAGCCCTTCTGAGCCACGTAACTCTATTCGCTTTTAGCTTCATCGCGACCCTTCCAACGCTGACACGCCCTCAGATCCATGAGGAAACGAATGCAGAATGCCACCTCTGAAACGGAGAGCAAGTCCCATGATCTAAGTATATGTATGCATCACTACACTTCGAGAGCACCCTGTCCTAAAGGCCAGGGAATTAATAGATTAAGCACAGGGCAATGTAAAGTATAAGGATTATTTCCATTCATGTGATTACCCGCTTTGACAACATCAGAATGCAGGCAATCTTGGGAGCGGTCTCCTGGCCGGCGATCTGATAGGGAAAAATCGTTGTACTTCGTGACTAGCTTGTTTTACTCTCGACAGTTTCGGACTCAGTCTGAACGGCGCGTGCACGGCGTGCACAGACGCATGGTAGCTATGGTGCGCGTCCCAAAAGTGAGACATGCGCGTTTTCTGAAAGACTGTCACATCACTGCACGGGGGCAGGTGGGGTGGGGTACGAGAAAATTCTCGACTGGCCTCCATGGAAAGAGCCTCTCCCGACGCGTTTTCGGCTGACAACTCCTTAGTACCCGCCTGTGGGCACCGTTCTGTGGACCGCTCAAATGGCCCCGATCTTGGAACCAGTCCTCTTTAGGTTCTTGGGGTAACAGGTTTGAAGCGGCAAAGCTCATGTGCTATCTGGAGCTTCGATGAGGGGTGTCCCACATCGTAACTTTTTCACAAGGGGCTACATGGCGGTCTTTTTCTCGTTTTATTGGTAAGGTGGAGCCCTTTTCTTCGTGCACAAATGGTCAGCACATGCCTGGACTAAAGGTCTATTTCATGCATTTAGGCGCTTGAGGAAAGAGGTTTTTCTGCTGTTTTAGACCATGAGAAGTATACAGAACTAGTCTCCGTCGAATGGGTACTCAAGGAAAAAAGACTAGGCGCTCAAAGGATGTTGCAGCGCTGAGATACACCTCGGTGTTTCTCTGTCCCTCCAGAATCGCGCCGTTTTCTTCGTCTCTGCCGAACCGGGACTAGCACTGACCAATTTCTGATGCAAGACACGTATTGATCTGATCTGGCATCCCATGGAAATGAACTTTCTCTCGACCGGCTACGAGCATCACCTGCCCCCCACCACCACCGCCCATGTCGACCAACGGCCACAAATGTCGTCCAGACTTCCCCGCAGCACCGATGACACGCATTTTGTTGCCTATCCACGTCGAGTTATTGCCTGCAGCGTCATCAGCGGGCCATTTATTCCACAAAATGGCGATCAACACAACGACGGGATGCAAGGAAATGCATCTATTTATCAAGACTATTGTCGTAGCCGCCTGAATGTGCGTCATAAAAAAGCTGATGAAGAAGGCTCCAGGATGCGCCCATCCGGAGCGTCAACGCTAGTTCCATTGCCGAGTTCTGTGCGCGCCAATATGAGTCGCGCTCATGCGCCTTAATGCGTCGAATCGACCTTTAGTATCCGTGTATTTTTGATGAAGACGCGAGATCGTCACCGGCCAAAGTTGCAATGAATGACACTTCCCCCTTTGACACGTCAGACGGTACTGCCTCTGTTAAAACTATCAGGGACCGTTCTGGAAGCACAGTGGAACCGAGTGGGTCACATTACAGTATCGGACCGTTGCAGAGGGCCAGTGGGCCAAGAAATACAGAAAAGACCGCGATGTCTCATTTTTGGGTCACGCACCACGAGGGAGCTCGCAGGTCGAATCAAGCCTAATAGTTTAGAACCAATTAAACCGATCGAGAAATCCTGCAGAGCAAGAAGTCACGAGATGAAACAGGCTCATCCAAATCTTCCAGCAAAAGCTACGGACGGAGGGCCTAAAATGTTCTAAGCAGAAAACAAGACAGTTGAAGAATATGCCTGTCGGCGGGGCAGGCCTAAAATGCGTTCTAAACACGCTTGACGCGTGTTCGTCGTAGCACAACCCGGTGGCCACGGGCCCGAAGAGCGAAGTATCCCACCGCTGCCGTCCCAAGAACGTGCCCCCTATAGGATCACCCGATCCGGGAAGAGGGGCCTTTAAAAGTACAAGACAAAAGGCACGGTTTACTTGCCGGCGACGACGGCGCTTCTCACCGTCGTCGCCCTTCGTCGTAAAAAGGCGCAAACCGTTGCGCGGGCCCAATTCCCCTAATTCGAATTGGCCCGCGCCGCCGACCAACCACTACTACCAATTCCCATACAAGACAAGTCCCCCAATGCGGTCAGTAGAGACGATGGGGAATCTGGGCCGCTCGCCCCGCCCTGACGTGGTGGCCGGTGGGGCGGCCACGTGGGGCGTCGGCCGCCCCCCACAACCGCCGCCCTCGGGCGGGCCCGAGGCAGCGGGTGTGTGGCGCGCGCGCCCACTCCTCCCGTCCCGCACCCGGGGCCCGCGAGTGGACCATGTTGCCCGCGGATTCCGCGACCCCGAGCGGCGCGGGTGACGCGCTCGTGCGCCGGCAGCGCCACCTCCCGCCGGGTGGTGCTACATCACCTCCTCCCCAGCGGCCGCCGTCCGCATCAGCAGATGGCGCGTCTCCCCGCCCGGGCGGTCGCGATCCCGGCAACTCCGCCCCGGGCTGCCGGGCGTACCGCCTCGACGGCAATGCCGGGAGCATCGGGAGCGGTGACCACGGCAGCTGCCCCGTGGCGCGGCGGCGGCTGCCTTGGCGGCGTTCCGGTGGGTCCTGGACAAGTCGGGGCGGCGCTTCCGCGTCTCGGATGCGGCGCCGCCGCCCCCATTGGGGACCCCGTCACTGCCGCCGGGCTCGTGGGGCGGCCTGCCGGCGGCGCCCCTGCCGGGGTTCCACCAGCGGCACTTGGCGGTTGAGACGGGCGCGGCGGCGGCAGCCCCGGCGGCTACCCCGGTGGCAGTGTCGGCGGCGGCGGCGGCGGCGGTTGCGAGGACGCCCCGCTCGTCGCTCCCGGCGCTCGCTGCGGAGTTGATGCGGCAGCACGGGTGAGCGCGGCGCCTGGACCGCGATCACCTGGTGTCGACCCCGCGCCCACGGCAGCCGACGCCGCCCGGCCTGCGGGACCCTGTCACCCCGTCACCGGTCCGCTTGTCGCCGCCGGTGTCGCCGGCTCCCGTGCCGATGGGCATGGCGCCCGAGGTCGCGGAGGCTTGTGGCCTCGATCCCGACGGCCCGTGGCCCACAGGACGGGCGGCCTGCGGCGGCGTCATGCCGGGGCCCAACGACGCCGCCGCCATTGAAGCCGCTTATACTCGTATTCTAGCTGTAGGCGCGGCGGCTGGGTTCCTCGAAGCGGGCGCCGCGCCCATCGGTCTCTCGTCCCTGGCCGGGTTCGACCGGGCGAAGGCGGCCGAGTACTTCCGTCGGCTGCTTCGAGTGTCCGAGGTGGCCGTGTTCTTTCCAGACCCGACGTTCGACATGATGGAGCTTGTCTATGTCGATGGCGCCGCCAGCTACACTTGGTGTACGACGTGGGGCGACCCCAACGTCGGGTTGGAGTACTGGGTGGGGCACGAGCCCCTCCTGTCTTCCGTTCTGGGTGCCAGGGACGACTGGGCCAACGGGCGGGACGCCCGCATGATGGCGCAGTTGGCGCCCGTGCTCCGTGCCGCGCACGGTGCGATGCGCCTCTCCTTGCGGGATGGTGCTGACCGGGCCTTCCTCCTGCAGGTGTGAAGCGGGAGGTAGATAGGTGGATGCGTTGGTTTACTTGGATGGCGGTCTTGGGCCCACTAGGACTGCCTGATATACCCCAGGCGACCCTTCTGCCACTCGCAGAGAAGACCTCCTCTCAGTGCTCCCCCGGGCACTGCCACACCCCGCGTGTGCAGGGCCTGCGGCGCACCTCCCAATGTGGGGCATGCGCCTCCCCTGTTCTAAGCCGCCCACCGCCGCACAATCCAGTCACCACGCAAGGCAGAATCTCCCCGAGTACACCACATGAAGACGGGGTCTAACCTAGAGATACGCAAATGAAGTTCAAGCAAATACAAGACATACAACAATAGAATGCAAAGGAGTACACGAGCTTGAGTCACCATGAGCCCCCGTGTAAGTACAGGTCCAATGGAGTACCCGAGCGGAGCTCAACACTTTCTCAGTTATATTCAACTTAATGTAAGTTCTTTGACAGGAGCAGTATCAAGACCGTCCCAAGCACTCTGCGCGATTTATTCTTCTTGATCGGTAACGATATTGCTGATCCCCCAATTTTGTCCTCATCGCCAGAGAACGGGATTGAAACAGCAATGCAGGGACGTTTCTGATTGGCCAATAGAATCGATAGCAGTGCATGTCGGGCCCATTCTGTACAGAATGGGCCCGTACGGCCCGCAAAGCACTCGTTTTTCTGAGGTTATCTGAGGACCTCGAAGAAAAGCTCGAATTCAAAGTGCTCTTGGCTACTGGACCCCGTGAGACGACTGAAAATGGAAAAAGTACTCAAGAAAACGGAGAATCTCGATTCTGCACGGACCTGGCGGATGCAGAGCCAATGGCGCATTGTAGATTCGCACTCAGCTGCTGTTTGTTATTGTTATAGACCAATGTTTGGCCTGTTTTACAAATCAGTCCCAATCTGGACCGATGGAGACAAAGTTGGGGGATCAGCAATAGTGTGAAACCAAAAAATCAGCCGCTAGTGCAATAAACAAAAGCGACTCAGTCGACCACCGTTGACTCTGACAGCAACATGACATACCCCTGTAGGCCTACAGCTCTGTCGGGTCGAGTCGATTGTGGTGAAGTCGATTTCTTTGCTGTCCTCTGCGCGCATCTGGAAGTCTCCAGCTTCGGGGAAGTGGGCCGGTCCGGTCCGAGTCGATTTGGTGCAAGTTGGATTTTGGTTGAATGTGGTATGGAGCTGCAATTCTGGAGCTGGAGGCCTTCACCTCCATGAGGTCGAGCCGATTGTCTGCTAAGTCGATAAGCCGCGTTTGCGCCCGCATTTTGACGGGCCGCCGATGCGCCGGATCGTCTCCGTCTGAGACGTGCCCTGGTGCGTTGTACTCTCCTCGACGTCTACTTCACGTCGATCGTGATATTGGTGATTTTGGCAAAGGTCGATTTTGCAGGTGTAACACCAGGGACCTGAGGATTGACTTGGGCAATTTCTTACCTGCGGAATTGGGCGAAAGATGTCACCTTGGTGGGGACGGGTTTTTGCCGTGACGTGGCGACCATGGCGCGGACTGTAGGGTGCTGGAGGGAGTGTCGAGGCAGCCCCCTAAGGCCGCGTAGGTAAGTTGGAGTTACCTCGGAGTGCCTGGCTATTTCCAAAAGTACTTATGCAGTTATTGGCTTGTTTCGTTGTGCCATTGGTATGCATTGATGTATGTGTGTGGTGTAATCACTTGTACTTATATATCGAGGGCAGCTGACTTCGGAGGTGAGCTCGGGGAGATTCTCGTGGGCTCTTCGAGGGACGTCTCGATTCGTGATGTGGTGAGGGCATGCACCCTGTAAGGGAGGGAGCACTGCGCTGGCGGCGGGTGTCCCGTCAGGACGTGGCGAGAGAGGCACATGGAGAGGTTCAGAGCCTGCTGGCTTGGCGCCTCAGACTGCTCTCGAGTAAAACATTGCATCCAGCCAATAACCGCTCACTTCACAGGTTATGGGCCGAGCTGTTGCTGGTGGTCATCGACATCTTCCCTGCCGTCGCTGGTCGGACGACGTTGCTCGGGTCGCGATGTGTTCCGGCGTCGCGCGGGCGGATACCGCTGTCGACGTAGTCAGTGCGGCGCCTTGCTGCGCCGCAGTCGTCAACATGTCAGACCACGGGCGCTTTGGCGGCCCCCTGTTCGCGCAGCTGGACGAAGACTACAAAGTGTGGGCAGCGTACCAGCGTGGGCAGCACAAGAAGGAGAAGCTCTGGGCGGCGGTCGTGACGGACCGACCGGCATCTTCCTCCGACGACAAGAAGTCCGACCCGGTGGTCGACGCGTGGGACGCCATGAACGAGGCGGCGCTGGCGACCATCCAGATGTCGGTCAAGCCCGTGCACCTCAACACGGTCACGTCGGTGGACACGGCCAAGGAGGCGTGGGACGCGCTCCAGGTCATGATGGAGTCGCGTGACAACGCGCAGCTACTGCGACTCATGGACGAGCTAAGAAGCCTGAAGAAGGGCGGCCGCGACAACATAATCTAGTGTGCGTCGCGCGCTGAGATGATCCGGGCCGAGCTGGCCATGCTCGGCAACCCGGTGGACGACAACACGCTTGCGCTGCGTGTCTTTGCAGTGCTCCCGGCAGAGTACGGTATGCTCAGGAAGGTCTTGGAGAACAAGGACACCAAGCTCGTCATGTCGAACGTGACGGGTAATCTGCTCCAAGTCGAGCATCGGAGCATTTCTGTCGGCGCTTCCAAGCCATCTGGCAGTGTCAAGTCACAAGCGTTTGCGGCAGCGGCGCCTAAGAAGCTGTTTGACAAGAAGTGGATCGTGTGCTTTTATTACAACAAGAAGGGGCACATGCAGCGCGACTGCTCCAAGAAGAAGGCGGAAGAGGCCAAGGGCAAGGGCAAGCCCGGCATTGGTGGTCTTGAAGGCGTCCACGGCGGCGGGCCCCACGCGGGTGCCACTCTGGCCTACACTGCTTCTACTGGTAATGCCTGGAGCAGCAAGGCTCATGGGAGCACCCTGGGTTCATCAACTTGGGTGCTCGACTCTGGCGCAACTAACCACATGGCCGCTGGGAATAAGGGCTTCACCGTACGGACGGCGGGAAGCGCGGCTGAGGTCACTTCGGCAAACGGCGATAAGGTGCCCATCAAGGGGCACGGCCACGTCTCCATGGACGTTGGTAAAGGAATCACCAAGACGCGCATGGTGCTCGGGGAGGCCATGCTGGTTCCAAACCTGACCAGTAACCTGCTATCGGTTCGAGCGGTCGACCGCAATCGAGGTGCGGTGGTGTTCGTCAACAACGCCTGTTAAATCCTCAGCGATGGGGATTCTGTTCGCTTGAGCGGGGTGCTCGATACGGCTTCGGTGGTCGGCAAGGTGAACGACCTGGAGCAGTATGTGCTCATGGTGACGCCACTCCAGGCGTCGGCTAACGCGGCATCCACGCGAATATCTGGGGAGGCGGAGCTGTGGAACCGTCGGTTCAGCCACATGGGGTTAGAGAACCTCCAGCGGGCGGCCACAATGGCCGACGGCATGCCGTCGTCAGTGGCAGACGCCAAGCGCGTCATTGCTACTGTGTGTGTGCCGTGTGTGGACGGCAAGATGGTTCAGTCGCCGAGCCCCTGCTCGTCGACAGCGACGACCAAGTGCGAACTGGTGCACACCGACATTGGTGGCGCACCCAATGAGTCTTTGAATGGTTCCATCTACTTCATGACGGCGCTGGAGGACTCCACGGGGTTCATCACGGCTTCTCCTATCACGACAAAAGGTATGGCCCCGGACGTGCTCGAGACGCGTATCAAGCAGCTTGAGACGCTGACGGGGGTCAAGGTCAAGCGTTTCCGTCATGAGGATGCCAAGGAGTACGTCACCAACGACCTCAATGTGTGGTACGAGGACACGGGCATTACGTCGGTGATGACGGCGCCGTACAGGTCACAGCAGAACGGCAAAGAAGAGCGAGTGAACCACACGCTTATGTAGCGCGTGCGTGCTGCTCTGAGCGATGCCGGAGCGGCTGAGGAGCTTTGTGCTGAGGTGCTAGCCTCCATTGTACATGTCCTGAACCGGTCCCCCAAGGAGGGCCTGAATGTGACGCCGCTGGAGGCCCTAACGGGTCGCCGCCCCAACGTCATGGGATTTCGCCTTTGAGGGAGCCGCGCGTGGGCACTCAAGCCCAAGAAGCAGCAGCGCAAACTGGAGCCAAGGACGGACGTCGGACGCTTTGTCGACTACACGGTCGGTGGCAAGACCTACCGCGTTCTCGAGGACAAGACGAACCAAGTCTTTGATCGTCGAGACGTGCTGATGGAGGAGAAACCGGCTATGGTCGAGGCGTCGGCAGTCGGCTCAAGCGCTGGTCCCCGGCTGACTGTGGAGTGTGACGGCGACAAGGATGAAACCACGGAAGGGGCAATGGACATGCTCCAAGCTGAATGCGGGCGAGAGGACGAGTACGCCCCGACGACACCTCTGACAGCGACGACGAAGTCGGTCCTCCCTCCCATGTCGAAGATGGCTAGGGGGACGTCTAGGATGGCCTCAATGTCTCGCCACCGGCGGGCGGTCAAGGATCTTCCACCTATGACTGCGCCGTACCTGGGCCTTGTCGCTCCAAGCGAAAGCCAGCTCCCAAGGTCATATGGTGGGAGGAGGAACCCAAGGGGTACTTGGCAAGCGGAATCAAGATTGCGACTGAGTCGGGATGCGACCTGCACGAGCCACCGGTAACAGAGAAGGGGGCGCGTGCTCGTCCTGATTGGACGCGGTGGAAGCAAGCCATCAAGAAGGAGGTGGCAGCGCACAGGGAAGGCTGGCACCTGGTCCAAGATTAAGTTGAATGACAAGAAGCGCAAGGCCGTCACGACGCAATTCGTGCTCGACATCAAGCACGACGCGGAGGGCAATATGACGCGCTACAAGGCCCGACTCGTGGCCCAAGGATTCAACCAAGTGCCGGGGCGGGACTTGGATGAGACATGGGCGCCTGTGCTCAACCCGGCTACGACACGGTCTCTCTTTGCCGTAGCTGCATCCACGGAGTGGGAGGTTCACCATGCGGATATCAATACAGCCTTTCTCAACGCCAAGAGTGACAAAGAGATGTACATCAAACTCCCCGACGGCGTCCATCCGAAGGGGCTGGAAGAGATGTGTCGACTAAATCTGGCACTCTACGGGACAAATCAGGCGAGGCGGCTGCGGGCCCCTGCCAACGGCGCCGCGGCGGCCGACGGGGGCGGCGACTCGGCGGTGGCGACTCGCCGCCGCTGCCTCGGCGCGGACGGCCACCGTCGGGCAACGGCGGGGCGCCGGCGGCGGTGGCCGGTGCCAAGGTGGCGGGCTGCACCAACGGCGCGGTGGCGGCGGGGAGCGCCGCCCCAACACGTCTTCCTGGTATGGTTGGTCGCTTGTCAGTCATCAGGGCTGTTAACATGAGCCCTTACGTTATCTCGTATAAGAGCTGTCATCCCCCTGGCATAAGATCGGGGTCCGGAACGCTCTGTTACGCTTATCGTTATCCGTCGCACGTATGCAAGTGCACTTGAGAAGAATAAATGCAAAACAAGTTCGTAATGTACTTGTTCTATGTATTCGACCATTTCTTTGGTTGCGGCTTCAATTGCGTGCCACGCCGAATCTGGCGGCGCTTGGGCACCTCGCCCCACCGCGCGAGCCTCTCGTTGCTGCTTTGTTGTGGCCCCGATGCACCTTCCCCTCTCTCTCTCTCGCCCCCCCCCCCCCCCCCCCC
>Ga0209831_1004994_pt1 | contig 10180 bp, 5 predicted proteins | sample Maine_Asex4_meta_FD_187451 | JGI IMG/M metagenome (GOLD analysis project Ga0209831, IMG submission 187451) | Marine algal microbial communities from Maine, USA - Maine_Asex4_metaG (SPAdes) (version 2) | ecosystem: Host-associated > Algae > Red algae > Unclassified | place: Maine, USA | collected...
TGGTGAAACGGGTCCAGTGACCCGGGCACAACGCTGAACCGGCTCCGAGAAAGAGTCAACGAAAACTGCGAGATCTCCTCTCCCCGTCTCTCTGGACCAGTGAGACAGGCAAGGAGGAGACACATGCTCCGTGACGATCACGACACCCGATGCGCAGCTGGTTGCAGGCCACTTGGCTGGCGACCCCGCCGCGTGTCTGCGGGCAGGAAGCTCGCCGCGTGGATCGCGCCGACCGCAGCTGCGTCGGTGCTGCTCCTCGGCGCCGGCTTCGGCTTCTGGCTGATCGGCGACGAGACGCCGGACTCGTTCGAGAGCGCACCGATCGTCGCCGAGCAGACCACCGCCCACACCGGGAGAGCTGGTCGGTTCGGCATCGTCGCTCGGCCTCGGTAGCGCCGCCAGCGGCTCGTTCACGTTGTCGAATCCAGGAGAGCAACCGGTGACGTGGAGCGCAAGCAGCGCGGCGCCGTTCGCACTCTCCCCCGCCTCGGGCACGCTGGCGCCGGGAGCGTCGACACCCATGACCGTCAGCCTCGACCGGGCCAATCTCGCTGAAGGTTCCAGCCCCGCAGCGGTCGTCACGTTCAGCGGTGACGCAGGACAGTCCGTGCCGCTGTCGGTCACTGCCAGCGTCGATCGCCCACCGACGATCTCGAACCTCGATGGCCCGAGCGTCGTCTGCCAGCGGGCTACCTTCGGGGCAGCGACCGTCACGTTCTGGGAGTCGAACGTCAGCGCCACGATCACCGATGAGTCGGGCGGAACGGCGACCTTCACCATCACCGGGCCGGGCGGCAGATCCGGTTCCAGTTCGGCTCCTTTCGACTCTTCCTGGTTCGGAATGGCCAACAACCTTCCAGACGGCGACACGATCGCCACATCCGCCAACGGCACGTGGAACTGGACGATCTCCGCAACGGACAACCGCAGCAACACCTCCACCACATCGGGATCTCTGTCGGTCACCTGCTTCTGAGAGGCGTCGGATCGAACGTCGCAGTGGCGTCGCGGGCACAGGCCTGCGAGTCAGTTTGTGGCATGGTCCATGTCACATGTCTGGACACTCGTCGTTACCAGACGGTAACAGGGCGCCGATATCGTGCTCCGGATGTCATCGGCGGGAACACACCGGCTCCTGGATCCCAGCGAGCCCCTGAAACTCGCCTATCTGACCTATCGCGGCAAGCCGCACGTGGGCGGCCAGGGTGTGTACACCCGCCACCTGACCAAAGCGCTCGCCGATCTCGGTCACACCGTCGAAGTGCTCGGCGGCCAGCCGTACCCCGTTCTCGACGAGCGGATCCCGCTCACGAAGCTGCCGAGCCTCGACACGTTCAACGACCACTACCCCGGTCGCGTTCCCGGCTTCTGGGAAATCAAGAATCGCGACGATCTCCTCGAACTCGGTCAGTACCTCACCGGCGTCTTTCCCGAACCGATGGCGTTCAGTTCCCGTGCGAAACGCAATCTGATCCCCCGGGCGAGCGAGTTCGATCTCGTGCACGACAACCAGTGCTTGGGATACGGCATCTTGAAGATCGAGGAGAAGATCCCGACGATCGTCACGCTGCACCACCCGATCACCAAGGACCGCAAACTCGAGATGGAGCACGCGAAGAACTGGTACAAGCGCTGGTCCGTGGGTCGCTGGTACTCATTCGTCAAGATGCAGGGCAAGGTCGCCTCCCAGCTGCCGCGCATTGTCGTCGTCAGCCAGAACTCGATCGATGACATCCACACCGACATGGGCGTCGCGAAGGATCGCATGCGGCTCGTCCCGGTGGGTGTCGACCCTGATCTGTTCAAGCCGCTCGAGCATGTCGCACGCCGACCCGACCACCTGATCACGACCGCATCCGCCGACGTCGCGCTCAAGGGTCTGTCGTACCTGCTCGAAGCAATGGCGAAGCTCCGAACCGAGCGAGACGTGACCCTCACGATCATCGGCAAACCGCGTCCCGGCCACTCGATGGATCTCATCGACTCACTGGGGCTCGAGCCACACATCGAGTTCGTGTCCGGTGTTCCCGACGAGCGCATCGTCGAGTTGTACGCCGAGGCCGAACTCGCCGTCGTGCCGTCGCTGTACGAAGGGTTCTCCCTGCCTGCGATCGAGGCGATGTGCTCGGGAACTCCGCTGGTGGCGACCGACGGAGGAGCCCTGCCCGAAGTGACCGGCACCGACAACGAGACGGTGTTCGGCTGCAAGGCCGGCGACGTCGACAGCCTGGTCGAGGCACTCAAGCGAGGCCTCGACAACCCGGAGGCGCGCGCTCGCATCGGGGCTGCTGGACGCCAGCGTGTGCTGGACCGTTGGACCTGGAAGCTCTGCGCCGAGCAGACTGTCGAGCAGTACCGCGAGGTGCTTGCCATGCCGGACAACATCGCCAAGCTGAAGCGCAACGGCCGAATCAAGTAGACACCGCGACATGCTGACCGATCAAGTTCGACAAACTCGGCCTCGCGCCCGAAGACCGTGTCCTCGACGTCGGCGCCGGTTTTGGGCGCCACGTCTTCGAGTGCGCACGCCGCGGGGCCAACGTGGTCGCACTCGACTACGCCGAAGACGAAGTGGTGCAGACGCGCGCCACGCTCGGAGCAATGGTCGATGGTGGCGAGATCGACGTCGATCGCTTCAAGGGCGTACTGCGCGGCGATGCCACGAGGTTGCCGTTCGACGACGCGTCCTTCGATGTGGTGATCACCTCCGAGGTGCTCGAACACATCCAGGACGACGTCGCCGCCATCGCCGAGATGGTCCGCGTCCTCAAGCCGGGTGGGATGTTCGCCGCGACCGTGCCCGCATGGCTGCCGGAGAAGATCAACTGGATGCTCAGCGAGGAATACCACGCGCCGATCAGCGTCGGCGGCCACGTCCGGATCTACTCGGCGACCGAGTTGAAAGCCAAGCTCGTCACCGCCGGCCTCGAAGCTCGCGGTGACCACCGTGCCCATGCACTCCACTCGCCGTACTGGTGGCTCAAGTGCGCGGTCGGGCCGACCAACGATGATCATGCACTCGTGGCGAACTACCGCAAGTTCTTGGAGTGGGACATCATGACGCAGCCCACCTCGACGAGGATCGCAGAGAAGGTCCTCTCCCCCGTCCTCGGCAAGAGCATCGTCTTCTACGGCCAGAAGCCCGAGGTCCGACGATGAGTGCCGTTCCTGGCCTCGATGGCGTTGCGACGTCCGACGAGATCCGTGAGACCGCCGAGCATCTGGTCTCGCTGCAGCTGTCGAACGGCATGATCCAGTGGTACCCGGGGGGACACAGCGACCCGTGGAACCACATCGAGTCAGCCATGGCCCTCGATGTCGCCGGGCTACACAAGGAGGCCGAGCATGCCTATGAGTGGCTGGCCAACATCCAACGGCCCGACGGCAGCTGGCACAACTACTACCTTCCCGATGGCTCGGTCGAGGACGAAAAGCTCGATTCGAATGTGTGTGCCTACATCGCCACCGGCGTCTGGCATCACTGGCGCAGCACGTGGGACCGCGGCTTCGCCGAGAATCTCTGGCCCACGGTCGAACGTGCACTCGACTTCGTCTTGTCGTTGCGGCGAGACGACGGTCTGCCGCTGTGGGCAGTCGAGCCCGATGGTCGACCGTGGGACTATGCCCTGCTGACCGGCACGGCGAGCATCCAGCATGCGCTGCGATGCGGAGCGAATCTCGGCGAGGCGATCGGCTCGCCCCGACCTGAGTGGAGCCGTGCTGCAGCAACGATGTGCGACGCAATCCGGTCCCGGCCTGAAGCGTTCGCACCGAAGGATCGCTGGGCGATGGACTGGTACTACCCCGTTCTCACCAGTGCACTCACGGGCGAACAGGCCACCGCACGCATGGCCGCCGGATGGGACCGTTTCGTGATGGACGGTCTCGGCGTGCGCTGTGTGGACGACGAGCCGTGGATCACCGCCTCCGAGACCGCCGAATGCGCGCTCGCCTACGCAACCATCGGTGATGCCGCAACGGCGACCGACCTGCTCCGCTGGATTCGACCGCACCGGAACTCCTCGACGTCGGGCGAGCCGCTCACCGCGACACCCGACGCGGCTGCGCCGGGTGCGTACTGGACCGGCATCGTGCACCCGACCGGCGCGAAGCCAGGAACCGGCCAACCTGTGCTGTTCCCATTCGACGAGCACACGTCCTACACCGCCGCCGCCGTGATCTTGGCGGTCGACGCCATCACCCAGACGACGCGCGCATCGAGCCTCTTCGTCGAGAGCGCCGCCCTGCTCACTTGACTCGGCTGAGGCCGCCGACAGCGCGAACACGCGAGCGCCGAGCGCGGCTCGGTCCGAGTCAGGAATCTGCGAGGGTCATGTTGGCTTTGGGCATCGCGTCGCTGTCGACGTCTCCGGCAGCTCGAGCTCCGAGGTCGTTGAGTGCTGCCTTCATCAGTGCGTCACGGTTGCCGAAGTGAGCTGTGCACCAGCCTCAGCGCGCTTCGAACCGCCTCGGGACCAATGGCCCCGAGGCGAGCTTGCCCATTGACTCAGGTGACTTCAGCATCGCATCGTCGGCGTCCTGCCACGAAGAAGGTGAGTCCAGCCAGCGCGATGAGCGCTGCAATGGTCGACATGATGATCGTTATGCCGCCACCGGTATCCGGAAGCACGCCGGTGGGCGGAATGACCGGCGTCGTGATGGTCGTGGAGGGCGCAGGGGGCTCCGGCAGCGTCGTGGGCGGCGGGGCCGGCTGCGTCGTGGGCGGCGGGACCGGGGTGAGTCCGAACACGTTCGCCGGGTCGTCAGCGACGACGGCATCGCCACCGGTTGCTGGCGTGCCGCTTGCCGTGCCGATGTTGGTGTACTGCCCCTCGATGGCGACGGCGGTGGCGGTGCAGCTGAAGGTCTCGCCGACCGCGATCGGGCCGGCGATCACGTTGTCATCTGCATCGTCGCCGTAGACACAGACGATGTCTTCGGGGGCGATCTTGTCGTCGGTTACGGCGACGTCGACCAGCGCAACATTGCCTTCGATCCTCACGTCATAGGTGAACTCGAGCGTCGAACCCAGCTCGGCATCGACGCCAGGCGCCTCGTTCGCATCCTCGCTGTTGACGGACTTGATGATCGATAGCGCCGGGTCGGGGTCGGGTACGAGCGCGGAAGCGGGATCGTCGTCTGTCACGACGGTTCCGGAGACCGAGCCAGTCGCCGTCACGGTGGCTGTGTTTGGGTCGACCGAAACGGCGATGCCTGTCGTCTCACAGGTGTACTGCGCTGACTCGCCGACCGCAAGGTCGCCGATGACCGCATCGCAGTCCGCCTCCAGCACATCGGAAACCGCCACGCCGACCAGGTCCTCCGGACCCAGATTGGTGATCGTGATGCGCCACGTCACCGTCGACAGGAGCGGGAAGGTCGCTGATTCGGCCCATCCGCCTTCGCCGACCGTTGCGGCCGGTTCACAGGACTCTCCTGCCGGACAGACTTCTTTGTCGATCGTGACGCCGGGCGGTGCGAGCGCGATCGCCAGGTCGAGGGTGCTGTTCGTGAAGGCGTCGGGCTCGTCGCCGGCGATCTGGCCGGTTTCGGGAGTCAGCGTCGCCGACAGTGTGATGACGCCGGACACGATGCCACCATCTCCGTCGGCTGCGTTGTGGTCCGCGTCGTCGTCGACATCATCATTCGGATCGATGACACCACCCGGTGCTGCGGCCGATCCGCTGAGCAGGTCGATCAGTGCCGACGTCGGAATGCGAACGGAGTAGTCGCCAGCGAGTAGGCCGTCGAAGAGATACATGCCATCTGCGACGGTGCTGGTCTGTACGACCTCGCCGTCGGCGTCGAGCAGTTCGATGGTGGTCCCGTCCGGGACTGCGATGTCGGTGCCGTCGGTGAAGACACCGTCGTCATCGAGGTCGATCCAGACCCGGTCGCCGAGCGTGAAGGTCACGTTCTCACCGAAGTCGACATCTTCCCGATTTTGACCGGGGGCCAGGGTGACCGCAGTCGTGCGGTCCGGGTCAGCGATGTCTGAGTCGAGGTCGAACGTCGGTGCGAAGTCGTCGTCGAGTCCCGTGACCGCAACGGTGTAGTCACCGGGCGGGAGGCTCTCGATGAGGTAGTCGCCGTTGCCTTCGGTCACGTCGGTGTAGACGACGTCGTCGTCAGTTCCAAACACTCCGTCGAAGCCCGCCCACGTCGCGGTCACGGTCACGGCGTTGATGCCGGGCTCACCGGGATCCTGCACACCGTCGGCGTTGTCGTCGACCCAGACCCGGTCGCCGAGCGAGCCGGTGCCGGTGATTGCCAAGTCGATGGTCAGGTTCGTCAGTGCGTCCGGGATCAGCGGGTCGCCGATGCCAGCGACGTTCTCGCCGCGTGGCTCATCGCCGACGAAGCGGTCCGGGGAGACCTCGCTGTAGGACAGGGTGAACACGTCGGTCGTGAGACCGGCGCCTGCTGCGTTCGCCGAGTGGTCGCCTCCCTCGTTGATATCGTCGTCGGCCGGCGCTGCGTTGAGCGCCGGACCGAATCCGGCGGGGATCGTCGGGACGTTGACGAAGTAGTCACCGTCGGCGAGACCTTCGATGATCCAGCGCCCGTCGACCACGGTCGTGGTCCCGACCGGGGTGGCGACGCCGACGACATCGCCGGCGTTGTAGAGGTCGACCTGAGTTCCGTCGGCGAGCACGACGTCGGTGCCGTCGAGGAAGACGCCGTCATTGTCCGCGTCGAACCAGAGCAGGTCGCCAACGCTGAAACTGATCACCTGGACGAACGGCTCGTTGGAGAGCACGGCGTCATCGGGGAACGTGGAGGTGAAGGCGCCGAAGCGGTTGACGTAGAAGTCACCGCGCTCGTTGTCGGTTGCCTGCAGTGTCAGTTCGGCAGACACCGACGTGGCGAACGGCAGCGTGGTGTCGGACACGAAACGAATTGCGGTCACCGCAGCGAAGTCAGTCGGGCAGGCCCCGACGCCGCTGGCCTGGACGAAGTCCGTGCCGTCCCACGTGCACCAGTTCGCAGTGCCCGTGGCGAGAATGTTCTCGGCGTCGTGTGCATCGTGATTCACGGTCTCGGACGCATCGGCGGTGTAGTACCACGTCCCGACCTCGGGTGAGAGGGCCCCAGTGTTCGATTGGCGGGTGGGTGCCGGCATCGCACCAGTCAACTGCAGCGTTCCGGCATAGTCGGAGGCGAAGCGGATGCGTTGGGCTGGTCCGGCATCGTCGCCGACGAATGGAAGAACATCGATCATGTCGACCGGAGCAAAGGTGATCGGCGAGGTGCTGTCTGTGGTGTTGCCCCAGGTGAGGGTCCAGACCTGGTCGTCATCGAGTTCGTCGAGGCTGAAGTCCACTTCCTTCTCGACGGCCAAGCGACCGACCTGCAGGATTCGCACGCCACGGTCGTCGGTGTCCGGTTCCGGGCCGTCAGCAGTCACCGTGGTCGAGTTCAACACGTCGACCGGAGCCGGGGTGAACTGCGATGAGACCGTGCACATCACGATCGGATCGATTGCGATGTTGGCGGGGCGATCGCCCAGCGTCCAGACGAGTGTCGTCTGGCCGACGGCGGGAGTGTCGAGTTCGATGGAGGGCCCTGCGATGCCAGCGGGCAGGTCAGGCGTGCAGGACGGGTCGTACGACAGGAACTGCGGTAACACGTCGGTGACCTGCACGCTGCGAGCGACGCCGAGACCGGTGATGTCGGACACCGAAGGCGTCAGCGACCACAGGATCGGATCGCCGGCAAAGCTCTCCTGGACGAGGTCGTCAGTAGGAGCTGCTGCGTCGGCGGTCTTCTGGATGGAAATGGTGACGTCACGGAAGATCAGACGGTCGCCGTATCCGGTAGTTGTTGCACCGCGGGTGCCGGTGTGGGTGGAGGGGTCGTAGCCACCGGGACCGAATGTGTGGGGACCGTCGATGCCTTCTGCGGCGTTCCAGTCGTACATCAGGTTCGCGTGGTTGGGCAGCAAGGTGCCAGCCAGAACGCGCGTGCCGTCGATCGCCGCACCGGGGGCGTAGAACTCGCGACGGGCCTCGAAGTTGATGTTCCACCAGAGGTTGTCGTTGGCCGCAAGATCGCCGGCGGCGATGTCTTCGTCGACGTTGGTCGTGGCGTCGTAGTCGGGGTCTCCGACGAGGCGCGCCATGACGATGTCGTCAGCGGCCCACGCCGGGTCGCTGCTCCATTCCAGGTTCCCAGCAGCGGTCAACGCCGCACCACAGTCAGCAGCTGCGGCATCCATGTCGGGCGTCGCAACCGGCAACGAGCCGTCGATTGGATCAGCAGGTCCGGCCTGGTTGTAGTCGTTGTTCCAGGTCTCGCGACCGGAGGCATCGGTGAAGCGGGCGTACTCGATGATCCAACCGTTGTCGGTGGCATCCATGCTGCCACCGGGGCCGGAGTAGTTCGCCGGGGTCTTGTCGTCGATCGTGGCATAGCTGTACTCACCGGCTTTGAGGCCAGCCGTGATCGGCAGCACGCGGTATGTGCTGTTGTCGATCGTCTCGCACATGCCGACGCCTCTCAACGCGCCCAGGTTGCCCTGGTTCGTTCGGAGGTTCTGGCCGAAGAAGCTCTGACCTGCCACGACCGGGCCGTCGCCGGTGCTCTGCGCTGTCTGGCCGGGCACGATGTTCGCTTCACGGCCGGTCCAGTACACGTTGCCGGGTGCACCCGACAGATCCTGGTTGCCGCCGTACTTCTTCGACCAGTTGCCCGAGGCAATGGTGAAGCTGTGGTTGCGGCAGTTGTTGCCAGTGGCGGTCGTGCCGTCCCAACCGGACTCGAGCTCCGCGCCCAGGTTCGACTGGCCGGTGGCCGAGTCGGGGTCGAAGTCACCGAGACAGTTGGTCATCGGGAAGGTGCCGGTGCCCGCTTCGTCGCCGTATTGCCAGAGTGCACCCCAGTCAGCTGGGTCGGTGCCGGCAGCGGGGGTGGTGCCGTCGGTCGTTCCGTCGTCTGCGGTGTTGATGATGCCATCGGGGCCGGCATAGCGGAAGAACGCCGACGCCGGGACCCAGACCTGAACGCTGCCGGTCACGATCACACCGAGCGCACCGAGGGAGTTACCGCCCGCGCCTGTGGCCGGGAGGTGTTCGCCAGAGGTGTCGGCGCCAGTGACGGTGATCTCGCCCTCAGGCGTGCACGACCATGCGCCGTTGTCGGCGGTGCGACTGTCGACGAAGGGCCGAGCGCCGTTGCCGTCACCCGGGAGCCGCGACGTCGTCGTGCCGCGGTACGGATTCGAAAGACAGTTGACAACCCGTGCACCGAACGGCGCGTAACGGGGGTCGACCTGGTCGGTGAACGTGAAGGAGTCGCCGAGCGACTCAATGCCGCGGTTGTCGGTACCGGCGGGCAGCACGATCGAGACGTCATAGCTATGGGTCTTGCCGAGTTCGGTCTCGCCCGTCACTTCGTTGACGCGGTTCTGCAGTGCAGCGAACGGCACGAGTGAGTTGAACGGGTTCGATGCGTCGTTGTTTTTCGTGAGGTCGAACTTTGGCACCGAGACGATGTCGATCGGGCCGCCAGGCAGTACGTCGGAGGGAATGGCTTGGTCGGCTGCGGAGTAGGTCTGGACGTCCCAGGTGAACGAGGAACCGTTCGGCGATGAGCCACTCGGGAGTACGGAAATGGGAAGCAGTGCGAGACCGTTGCCGAGCGGGCCGATGTTGCAAGCGAGGGTCACGACGCCGGTCACCGGGTCCTCGGTGATCACCGAGTCCGGCGGGCCGTTGCCGATACACGGCGTCGGCAGACCGGTTGCCGAGGACGACACGAAGCCGAGGTCGGCATCGCCGGTCGGGTTCAGTTTGATCTCGACGATGACGTCGTCGACAGCACCACCGGTGGCGAGGTTCGTGGCCTGGACACCGAGGTTGAAGGTCACGAGGTCGTTCGAGCGAACGACGTCGTCGTCCTTCGCACAGTCAAGTCCTGGGCCCGGGCAGCCGACGTCGAACGGGTCCTTGCCGGTGTCCACGGACTGGACGCCGTTGTTCGGGTCGCCGTCGAGGTCGACGTAGGCAACCGTGAGCGTCGGGATCGGGCTGAACCCGGCGTCGATCTCGGCCGAGTCGCCGGCCAGCACGACCGTGGCGGTGCCGATGTAGGGATCATTTCCGACTGGTGCGGGTGCGAGGACATCGGAGTCGCCGGCGGGCACTGCCGATACGAACTCGAAGTTTTCGGGTGCGGTCAC
>Ga0209831_1004999_pt1 | contig 10173 bp, 6 predicted proteins | sample Maine_Asex4_meta_FD_187451 | JGI IMG/M metagenome (GOLD analysis project Ga0209831, IMG submission 187451) | Marine algal microbial communities from Maine, USA - Maine_Asex4_metaG (SPAdes) (version 2) | ecosystem: Host-associated > Algae > Red algae > Unclassified | place: Maine, USA | collected...
CCAAATGAACCATGCTCAATATTTGGCCCGCAGAATGAATTTTGCGTCTCACATGGGAAAGGTGCAAAAACAGGTTAGAGGCTATCTATTTAACTTGGCAAATCACGCTTCCCATATCAGACTAGGAATTCATTTCTGGCTAAACCACACAATATCTCAAAGAAAGATATAAAAAGAAACACCTAACTGAGGGATGTAGGTGTTTCTTTTTATATCTTTCTTTGGCTTTAATGGGTGTTTACTTTTTACGTATTTACACTATAAACATTTCTCTACATCAAAATAAAAATTCACAAAATTTTGCGTAGAACTTCGCTCTTGTAATCCAATTTAACATTTCTAGCAAAAATGGTCTATGGGACATAAGTCCTGTGACGATACGTGTAGACTCATAGTTTTATGACCCATTATAATTCCGTACTATTGAGAGAGGCGGTTTATTCAGGGCAATAGTGCAATAGAAAAAGCCTTGGCGAGCGCCAAGGCTTTTTCATCAATCTACCCAAAACCCAAATTCAAAGAAGGAGAAAGAAGATTCTAATACTCTTCGCTCATGAGTTTATCATCCGGGGTATAAAAATAATATGGTACGGTGGTACTAATTTGTTTAGCATCATTTTTTAGACGCTTAAAAATCTAGCCAATAGAAAAAGCCTTGGCGAGCGCCAAGGCTTTTTCGTCAATCTACCCAAAACCCAAATTCAAAGAAGGAGAAAGAAGATTCTAATACTCTTCGTTCATGAGTTTATCATCCGATTGTGCCGAATGCTATAGTACGATAGGGCTAGTTGGTTAGAGTAATAGTTTGCCACGTTACCCTAAATGCTTGATCTACTTCTTACTATCGATAGCAAATATTGTAATCGTCCACTTCTACTTGCCAGTTGAGTACTCACGGTCGGTTGCGAGCTTGAAAGCGCAGCAGATTCATCGAGGGTAGAACGCCGATGTAAAAAGTACATCGTGATCCCGCAGAAACGCTACTATTTTCACAGGCCTAGCCGGGTTACTCGTGACCGGATCCAGTGTTTATACCGCACGGGCACAATGTCTGAGTACAAAGCCAGCTTTTTTAGCTCTCTCCGACAACCTGCTAGATTATCTATTGACCGTTTACCAACGGCAGGAACAAGAAGTTTGTAAATTGCGCTTCGGGTTCTGCCACAGTATTTAATGCTGTAGGAGCTATTGGTGTCGTTTCGGTGTCAACGTTTGTACCAGAAACCGAGATATTGTTGCTTGCATCGATGGAGACTTGGTTATTAATTAGGCGAATCGATGAGTCGAGTACGGAATCAACTACGACGGCAAACTTTAGCTCATTCTCTATTGTTGTTCCCGCTGCAATCCGTCCAATCTCATATATACAAGTTGTTCCGGCAGTAACGGCCCCATTGGTGCAGATCCAGCCATCTGTACTGGCCGACGGTAGGAATGTTGTGTGCTGTGGGATCACCTCTGTGATGACGGCGCCAATCGCATCGCCTGTACCATTATTCATATAGCTCAAGGTATAAACGATGGTCGAACCTGGCTGTGTTTGAATATCATCATCCGTTTTGACTATCTGAAGATCTGCATTGGGCACATCAACAAACGCATCGTCAATATCTTGCACATTAGGACCTGCTGCAGGCGTACCGATTACGCTTGCTACATTGGTTACAGCCGAATCCATATCCGGCATACCGCAGCGATAGGCAAACGTTTCGCCTGATTCTAGCGTGCCAAGAATTTGGCTACACCCAGGAGCTTGTGGGTCCGAAACGGTGACTGCGCTCAGTGCTACATCACCCGTATTTGTCACCGTAATGGTAAAGAAGGCAGTGTCGCCTAGCGAAACCATTGGCTGTTCTGCGCTCTTCTCGATGTCAATGCTTGGGTTAATGACATCTACGTTGGCATCATCTTCGTCTACAACCGCGGTGCCAACGGATGGCAAACCACTCACGGTTGCTACATTTGTAAAGTCTACCATTACAGTTGGTTGAATACAGCTATAGACTTTGACCTCGCCAGGCTGCATTGTTCCCAGCGCACGATTACAATCGGGCGAAAGCACATCGTCGACCTGCACAACATTTAGCGCCTCGTCTCCATTATTGGTTACCGTTATGGTAAACAGGGCGGTACCACCAACTGGGAAGATCTGCATTTCTGGCGTCTTCTGAATATCGATGCTCGGATTGATTATATCAACAACCGCATCGTCCTCAGCCGTAACAGGATCACCAAATGGTGGCATACCCTGTACATCTGCAACATTGGTAAATCCTTCAGCTACATTATCTACTGTACAGGTATATGTTTCAACCGCACCCGGTGCCAAAGAGTCGAAAGAGGCATCGCAATTTGGGGACAATGGATCATTCACCATCACATCGTTGAGCAGCACATCGCCCGTGTTGATTACCTGAATGGTAAATTCAGCAGTTGTATTCGCACGTAGCGTCTGTAAGTCTGGTGTTTTCAAAATATCAATGCTGGGTCTAACCACAGTAACGTCAGCATCGTCCTCATCACTTACCGACGGCCCGACGGGTGGATCGCCAGCGACCGTTGCTACATTGGTAAAGTTTTCGGTTGCCCCCTCGCTCATGCTACAACTATACGTTGTTTCTTCATTGGGCTGGAGCGTTCCTAGCTCTCGGTTACAGTCTGGAGCCAATTCATCGATAACGGCTACATTATCCAGCGCAACGTTGTTAAGAGAGATGTCGCCGATGTTGCGCACGGTAATGGTAAAGGTTACTGGTGCGCCAGCCACAACTGTTTGCATATCTGGCGTCTTTTCAATTTCAATGGCCGGACCGATAATGTCAACAACTGCATCATCTTCGTCGGTCACAGTTTCGCCCAAAGGCGATGTACCGCTCACCGAAGCAATATTGATAAAATCTTCTGTTGCGCCATCGATCATACTACACGTATAAGTGATCTCATCTCCAGGCTGAAGTGTACCCAACTCTCGGGTACAATCGGGGGCTAGTTCGTCAATAACAGCGACATTGTCTAGCGCTACATTATTGAGTACACTATCGCCAATGTTGCGCACGGTAATTGTAAAGGTTATCGGCGTACCCGTTACAACCGTTTGCATATCTGGTGATTTTTCAATCTCGATCAGTGGGTTGATGACGTTTACAGTTGCATCATCCGTATCGGATACGTTCGGACCCGTTGGTGGTTCACCCGTTACGCTTGCAACGTTTACAAAATCTTCCAGTGCGTTTGGCATAACACAGCTATAGCTTTGTGTAGCATCAGGTTCCATCGTGCCTAGGTCCGCATCACATTGCGGTGCCATGGCATCTGTCACGGTAACATTTTCTAGCGTTACGTCGCCTGTGTTTGTCACGATAATGGTAAAAGTAACATCCGAAGTGATGCGCACCGTCTGCACATCTGGCGTCTTTTCAATTTCAATGGCTGGGCCAATAATGTCAACAACTGCATCATCTTCATCAGTTACAATTTGACCATAAACCGTTTCGCCACTCACGTCTGCGATGTTCGTAAAGTCTGCCGTTACATCAGCCAGTGTACAGGCGTATGTTTGCACCTCTCCTGAGGCCATTGTACCAAGGTTTGCATCACAGTTTGGTGCCAGCGGATCGGTAACAAGTACGTTGCCGAGCATTACATCGCCTATGTTTTCGACACGAATTTCAAAGGTTACGGTAGAGCCAGCCACCACTGTTTGTAGCTCTGGCGTCTTCTGAATATCAATAGCTGGATTGATGACATCAACGGCTGCATCATCTTCATCCGTTACTGGATCGCCAACGGGAGGCATTCCTGTGACGGCAGCAACGTTCACAAAGTCTACGGTGCCTTCTGGCAAGGAACAGCCGTATGTGCGATTTTCGCCCGGTGCAAGCGTTCCTAAAGAAGCGTCACACAAGGGGGCCAGTGGATCAGTCACAATGACGTTTGTCAATGTAATGTCACCTGTATTCTCTACGTAGATTGTAAATGGTACTGTTTCACCGATTACAACAATCTGGCTGTCTGGCGTTTTTTCTATGTTAATGCTTGGATTTAGCACAATCACGTCAGCATCATCGCTATCCGTTACGGGAATGCCATTGTCTGGCGTACCCTCGACATCGGCTACATTTGTAAAGCCTTCGGGCACTGCTTCTAATGAACAGGTGTATGTTTGAACTTCCCCAGCAGCCATTGTACCAAGATTTGTATCACAAGCTGGCGAAAGTGCATCGGTAACGGTCACGTTGTTTAGCGCAATATCACCCGTATTTTGTACACGAATGGTAAAAATAGCAGGCTGACCAACCAGAATACTCTGTAAATCTGGCGTTTTTTCAATATCGATCGATGGCTGATCTAGCTGCAGAGATGTGGTGAGGCCCGCCCAGACGAGACTACCCGAGATGCTTTCATATTGGAAACAGGCGTGCGTGTCTCCTGGATTAATTTGAATGGTTGTTGTGTACATGTCCCACTCAAATCCTTGTGCCGCGGAAACTGGACTTGTAATCAGCGTCGACGCAGGGTTCACGTTATCATTTGCGTCTGGCGCAAGGTAGGTAGGTTCAAGACCACTTCCGGTTTGGTACCAAAGATTTGTCGAGTGATCTGTCTCGGCAATACCACCAACCGGCATATGTACCGTCATTGTGCGTGGGACGCTTGATGGTGCAAAGGTAGAACAGGTTACTTCTGTATCTGGCCCAAAAACGCCGCCTTTGTTGAATCGGGCCGAATCCAAGCCAGACTGTACATTGACTTCGCCGTATGGGCAGTTAGGCGATTCGTAGACAACAATGACGCCTGCGCCATGATTTTCCTGATTGATACCGCTAATGTTTAAGCCACCGACATCGAAAGAGTTGGTGCCGCTTACCACTGTGCTTGCGCCCAAATCTTCATGTAGATATGTGTACCATGTCCATAAAGATGGTTCGGTCGATGACATAGTTTGGGTTGCGGTTAGCTGCACAAATCCAGCCTGATTTGGATCGATAAAGATCGTATCATCTCCGGTTGGCATCTGTGCACGATCACGTCCCGTCCAATACCAGTACGCATTGACTGGCGTACCTGGAACGTTAACCGAAAAGTTTCCAGAATAGGGTGCATCGTTAAGACCGATTCCACCGCTTACTGTACAGTAATTTCCATAGAGCGGCATTCCGCTTTGAGGTGAAAGTGTGCCATTCTGGGCAAATGCCATTGTTGGCATCAGCAAAAGCAGCAGACTCAAGAACAATATCGACATCTGTTTAGCAAGATGCCAATTTAAATAACTTATTTTTTTCATATTTATGCTCCACAATTTTTTTGATTTCGGATTACGTGATTTATTCGGTCACCGTTATCGCTTTATTCATACCGAGCCAAACTTGCAAATGCACTGTTGGCTGCGGTGACAGTGATGGTAACTCGACATCATTGTTCAAGCTGAACAACAGCTGAGTTAGAGATGCAACAATGTAGAAATTAAAACTGCTACAAAACAAAATATTTAATCTCTATACTGCTATATACTCTATCGATTTATACGCTGGCATCCTACGGAATACAGTTACATATTGCTTGCAAGGAGATAAAATTTTGTAAGCTAACCGTTTAGTTCTTCTAATTTATGGAGTTGAATGGCGAGGAATAATGCTTTTTTGCGGATCAAAAAAGGGATACGAAAGCAATTTCGTATCCCTCTGGGGAAAGTATATAAATGTCGGTTGTTCTTATCTAATCAGCGCTGGTAACAATGATCGATTAACCATTAATGAATGGTAAGAAGAGCGTATTTTTTAATTGCGATCCGATAGGCGTTGCCGAACCAGTTACAGCGCTTTCTTCATCTATGTTTTGCGTTACCACGAAGGGGAACTGTCCCGTAGCCGACTCGCCAGCTTGGATAATGTCAATCGTGTAGTAGCAAACCGTACCGGCTTCTACAGCGTCATTTTCGCATGACCAACCTGCGGCACTTGCATCCGGGATAAAGTGTGTGTTCTCTGGAACGATTTCGACAAGCTGTACACCAATGGCAGTACCGGTGCCGCTGTTTGTATAATTATAGGTCATTACAATTCGCTCGCCACCACGTGCTTGGCCTTGACCTGGATTTTTGATGATGGCTAAGACCGGGCTAACAATGTCGACTGTTACTGATGCTGTAGCCACAACAAGTGGGTTGTTTACGGGAGCACCAATAACTGTTGCACGGCTCGTTATAGCAGCGGTTACGCTTGCAACCTCACATGTATAGGAAAATGTCTGGTTTGGCTCCATTGTTCCGATGGATTGAGCACAGTCAGGAGCAGAGGTATTAGAAACCCGCACTTTTTCAAGACGAATGTCACCTGTATTTGTGACCGCCACCGTAAGCTCTGCACTCTCGCCGGGCAACACATATGCATTAACAGCTGAATGCTCAATTGTAATTGCGGGGTTGCCAACCACTTCATTGGGAGCGCTTTGTGCCTGCACGCTGTTTGGCATAATGGTGATCAAGAGAGCAAAGCAGAAGCTGAAAATAAAAGCCCACTTGGTGGCTGTATAATTGTTCGAAAATGTTGAGATTGTATTCATAATTTGCACTCTGTTTTTTGATATGGGGGTTTGTATCGTTTGTCTAAAATTCAGTGGATAATTAAATAACTATTCGAGATCATCCAAGTATATTGACGCCACAACTTTTGAAATATTAATTTAGACTAGAGGAAGCGATGAATGCGTGGTGTTTAACAGTCTATTGATGAAGATGAATCCATAATTGATTTTAAGAAGCTGTTAAGAGCAGTATAAATCAATTTTCAAATTTTTGTGTGACAACTGGATTACAGTAATTTAGTAATATTTATTTGATACCCTAATTGTACTGTTTACTGGTTATCAGTATAAGATATTTATCGGTCTGTTTTAAGACCAAAATCCGACAGTAGAAACTTATTAAGCCGCTAAATGGCTGACAATGATCATCGTTTTATCACGAGCTATCTATTAATTTGGTGACTCTTTCACCATATCTTTCAAATCACTGTCTAGTATGTTAATCGTAGTAAAGTCGTATAATCCTTCGAAAAACTTCTATATTTGACAAAATTGGATTTACGAATGTCCTAGAATCACATAGGTTATTCATACTATAGACGCATCTTATTGACAATTTCTTACACTTAAGTACAAACATTGTTCAAATAAACATGGCTTAAGCCTAATCTTATTAGTTCTCTGAAAAAGTTTTGTCCTGCTCGGCTGAGCATGTTCGAGGTTGTTTCTGTTCTTTGAAATATGATACAGAATTTTTTTAGGGAACTATATGAGACCGATAGATGAAGTTGGCTAAACTCGAAGATCAAAAAAGGTGTAGGACGATTATCCCACACCTTTCAATCTACAAATGTCTATAGAAATACTATATATATGTGTCGTATACTACTATCTACTCAATGTCATCAAGTTGGTAAGACTATTTCAAATATGCTTATATCATTTTGCTACATCAAGCAATACCTTTGCGACCGTTGGCGGATGCAATAACATATTGGCATAGTTGGCATTGGCCATTGGGCAAGCACACTCTTTGCGTTTGATACTGCCGCGCATCTCCTCCATAGCCGAACTGCGCCAAACTGGGGCAAGCTCATAGTTGTGATCGCGTACGTTGCCCACCGCCTCCGCACGAATACAGCAGCTCCACAGATCACCATTTGGTGCAAGGTGTGCGCTGGCCCAGCCCGCATAGCAGGGGATCACCTGATCGCGTTCGTGCAGCACCCGCTTTGCCATCTGGTAATATTGAGCGCGGAATGCTTGCGTCACCTTTGCCAATCCACGGGCAGGCGTTTGGCGCGCTTGCTGACTGAGGAAATCGGCAATCTCATCATAATCATCAGCCATTGGCGTGATGCCCCACCCTACCGTATCCAATTCGACCCGCTCTTCGGCCACCTCGGTAATATAACTGTCGGGTTCGAGAAATTTCAACCCCTCTTGAATGGTTTTAAAACGATGAACGTTGAATCGACTGATTACAGTATGCACGGTCAGCAGCAAATTTGGATACTCTTTTTGCAGCGCTTTTAATTGCGTCCACGTCTCCATCGAGAGTTTCCAATTGCCCTCTACGCCGCGAATATCATCATGCTCATCTTCGATCCCGTCGAGGCTGAGGTTGATGCCAATGTTCGATTTAGGGCATTCGCGGCAGATGCGCTCGACCATGCCCAGCGTGCGCTCGGTCAGCATGCCATTCGTTGGGATCGTGATCACTTCGGGCTGGCAATGCTGGTACGCGCGGATTACAAGTTCATCGAGATCCTTTCGCAGGAAGGGTTCGCCGCCGGTGAAGGTCATGTAAAAGGGCGTCTTGCCAAGGCTGGCAAAGACGCGGTCCCACTCTTCGACGGAGAGATCATCGTTGGGTTTGCGCCAGACATCGCAAGTGCGACACTTGCTGTTGCAGCGATAGCTCACGCTAATGACGACAGAAAAGGGTTTGATTTTAGGCCAGCCAAAGGTGCGGAAGGCCCAGTACATGGGTAATTTAGGGACAAGTCCAATCATGATAAATTCGTCAAAGAAATTCGTGATTCGTGGAGCGGCTCTCCACCTTTAAGTCTTACCTTTAAGTAAGAGCATTTTGTAGCAGTTGTCGATTTTCCATAATCCAAGCTGCTGAGCGAGCACGCCAAGCAAGAGCCCAAGGAGCTTGTTTACTTAATGAACTAAGAGATGTGTCAATCAATATGTCGGCTTCATCGGCTTCATTCGCGGTTGCCATAACAACAAACTCAATGATTTTTTCTACAAATCCTTGACGTAGTTTACGCGAAAGCTCATAGCCATCAATGATAGCCCTCAATTGCCGAGTACGTTCTGCAACCGATGGTGGATCTTCAATTTTGGCTACAATATCATCATACAGCTTGGCATTCAACCAGCAGACTTGAGCAAGTTCAACCAATGGATCAACAGGCCCGGCATATTCCCAATCAATCAGAGCATGGAGCATTCCACCTCGGGTAACAATATTCCATGATGCTACATTACAATGACCATATGTGCATAACTCTCCTAGCTGTCTACCAAACCACTTTTGCCCTTAGGAGAAGCTTTATAAGAAGAGGTGGTATCGTGTAAGTGTCGTAACAAAACACCGATTTCATAGGCTGCTTCGAATGACCAAGGACCGGGAGCAATAAAATCCCTTTCAATAAATATAAGCGTTTCCCGTCCGACGCTGTTAAAGCCAGATTCTATAATACGGGGTGCAGCAGAAAAGTCTTCATGCTCCAAATGGCGTAAAAGTGAATGCACAGAAGATACCCACTCGCCACTCTATTTGATAAGAACATTTCCGTGACGGAATACATCGGTATTGTGAAACTGAGTTTTTTCACGCAGCGGTTCTAAGTTTTCAGTCATGCTCTCAGCGGTGCATTGTATGCTATACCTGCTTGGTTCGTTACGAGAAACGGCCCACATTACTGTAAAAGCATTGCGGGCCGTCCATATCATCTTTATCAGTGAGAAACTGCTCTCTACTTCCTCTACGCCATAGCCCTCATTTGCTCTTCTTTGGCCTCTTGATCATCGCTGCCCAAGAAAAAGCGTTTGGCGTTGCCGATCGTACTCGGTAGATCCATCCACAGATCTTTATGCGTCATCTTCTCCCACACACGCTCGGGGCGGTAGAGGTAGAAGCGGCGATAGGCTTCACGCCACTTTTGCAGCACAATATCTGGATCGTAATTCTCATTCATGGTAAAACGCGCCTTTTGTTCGTGGATCGCAAAATCGCCCCAGTTATCTGCAAAGACGTGACCACCATCTTGGATCATGTCATACATTGCGGTGCCAGGGAAGGGTGCAGCCAGCAAGAAATTAGCCAGTTGCGGATCCAGCTCCAGCGCCAGTTGAATCGTCTTTTCCATCGTCTCTTCGGTATCGCCCGGCATCCCAAAGATGAAGAAACCCATCGTTTGCAGCCCGGCAGATTTGGCATTGGCAAACGCCTCGCGCACCATATCAACCGTCTGACCCTTTTGGATCACGTTGCGCAACATATCTTCATCGCCATTTTCGACCCCGAAGCCCACTCGCAGACAGCCCGCAGCCTTCATCAAATGGTAGAGCTCCTGATCGCCATGATTCACCTTCATACCGTGAACCGTCACCCAAGGAACCTCGTTTAACCCC
>Ga0209831_1005001_pt1 | contig 10172 bp, 7 predicted proteins | sample Maine_Asex4_meta_FD_187451 | JGI IMG/M metagenome (GOLD analysis project Ga0209831, IMG submission 187451) | Marine algal microbial communities from Maine, USA - Maine_Asex4_metaG (SPAdes) (version 2) | ecosystem: Host-associated > Algae > Red algae > Unclassified | place: Maine, USA | collected...
AATTTATTTTTTAGGTATTCAGGGTCTTTTTTCATGGCACTAATGCCTTTATGAAATTCTGCCACAATAGCATCAGGTGTTTCTTTTGGCGTAAGCAATAATTTCATGCCGCCAAAACCAGCAGACATAAAAGCAAACCAAGTATCCCAATCTATTCCTTTAGCCTCATAGCCTAAAGCTTGATACAACTCTCCAAAATGCGGAACATTTACTCGAACCGTATCGCCATCAAATACACCTACGGGGGTATTAGCAAAACTTACATCTCTAATCAATTCACCATTTTCGCCCAAGGCACCAAAACTAAAAAGTGGAATAGCTTCTCCATTTTCTACCAACGGAATAGAATTTTTTAAATAAGCCGAAGAAGTCTGATAATCAATTTTTACTTCTCCTCGCTCGAATGCCAAACGTCCAGCCCCTCTACCTCGAAAGCCAAAAACTGCTTCTACATTTAGCTTCAATAAATCAAAAGAAAACATCGTAACCAAATCTAAAGAAGTAGGTCCTTGACTGCCGTACTTTAGGGGCAATTGATTTTCTGTTAATTCTTTAATAATGTCTACACTTTTTTGCAACTGGTCAGCAATCGTTGTCACCTTTCTATTGCGCAATTCTTCCGACAATATCGAGGGCGATACATAAGCTACGCCGCCCGTTGGATAAGCCATAATAGGCTTGTATTTGCTGTAATCGTATTTTACACGCGGATCGTCTAGCAAGTAGGGCATTTGGGTCGTACCAGAAGTGCCTAAAATCATAATACCATCTGGTTTGACTCGCTCCGCAAATAGGTTAGCTCCTTTTATAGAGCCTCCACCGGGGATATTATTGACCACGATTGCAGGATTGCCAGGGATGTGTTTTTGGAAAAAGGGCGCATTGAACCTTGCCCAAGTATCTCCACCACCACCTTCTTTGAAAGGAATGACCCATTCTATGGTTTTACCTTCAAAATAATTAGCTCCGGATAAGGCATTACTGGCTAATTCTTCTGTTGTGTTCTGCTCGGCTTGAAAAAATGGCAATACGAGTGCAGGCAGGAGAAATAGTGCAGATAAACTTAAGATTTGTAAGAGTTGTTTTTTTGTTGGCATCGCCTTTCATTTTATTGCGTTCTTTACTTAAGTTAAAACAGTATGAATTACAAGATTTTTCTATTAACTTTGTTAGAAATCAAACTATATTATCTGGTAAAAAGTATATTTAATATTTGTCTTTAGAGGGAGCAAATTGGTATTGTTTTTTTGCAAAAAAAATATCAATTTACTCCCTCCAAAAAATGATTTAAGGCTAGATTTACTGAGGACTAAAAACTTTATTCTACACAATTTTTATTTGAATTGAGTGTGTAACAAAACGGTGGTAGTTTAAACCTAATTAGCTTATAGAGCGTCAGATAAAAAACTGATAATTTGCACGGTTATTGATTTAGTTATATAAAATATAAATATGACTAAGGCAGAAAGAAATAAATCAATTTATGAATGTCACAAAAAAGGAATTAGCCAAACAGTAATTGGGGAAATATTTTTTCTGGCACAAAGTACTGTAAATCTAATTATTAGCTCTATAAAAAATGGAACTATAGAGGACGAAAAAGAGAAAAGAGGGCTTAAATCTCGGCTAACAGATACAGAAAAAGAGAACTTAAAGACTCTTTTATTGAAATCTCCCAAAGACTACGGCTTTTTTACATGGGATAAATGGAGCATAAAATCTCTGATTAAGCAAGAATTTGAGGTCGATTACCATGAAAACTATATATGTCATTTAATGAAATGTATAAAGTATACTTCTCAGAAACCACAAATAAAAGATTACCGACAAGATGCTGAAAAAGTAAAGATTTTTACAGAAGAAACAGCAGTATCTATAAAAAAAAAGCTGAAGCTGAAAATAGACAAATAGTTTTTCAAGACGAGGCAGCAGTACGTTTACTACCTTCTATATCAAAGAGCTATGCGCCAATAGGCGAGACTCCTCAATTAGAATGTGACTCTAAAAATAAAGCATTTGTCAGTATCTCGGGAGCAATTTCCCCTGATGGCTATTTTTATTTTGAAGTCAGAGAAAACGAAGGGTTCAAACAGCTAGGACTTACTCGATTTATAGATAATGTTGTAGCAGATTGTCTACGGAGAATATCCATGGTATGGGATAATGCTCCTAGTCATACCTCAAAAACAGTTAAGGGATATTTAAACAATCAAAATCAAGATAATCCTATTGTATGGCTAAGTAACATTCCTCCATATAGTCCCGAATTTAACCCAATTGAGCAAGCTTGGGGCTATTTGAAAAAGAAATTAGCTAATCAATTCGTGAAAACTACCAGCGAACTCAAAGAACTTGTCACAAAAACATTAAATGAAATGAAAAATGATAAAGAGCTTATCAAGAGTTTCTTCAAGCATCCAGACATCGCTTGTTATCAGTTTTCTTTCTGATTATCTATTTATGATTAGGTACTTATTTATCAGTTAGCTAAATATATCATATTATGAGAACTACAAATTTATCTGCAGACTCTATTGCAGCACTAAAATCCTTGATCCAAAAAACGATTGAGAAGGACTTTAAACCAACCTTAGCTTTTGTTTTCAGCTCACCAGACTTACCCTATCAAGAACTACCTGCCCTTTTTAAATCTTTTGACATAGCTTTAGTTGGTTGTACCACCACTGGTGAAATCTATAATGAAGAAATCACTAAGGGTAGCATTAGCGTCTTGTTGCTTGATTTAGATGAAAATCATTTTAGTATTTTCCAACAGGAATATGCAGCACAAAATACTTATGCAAGTGCCGTTAGTTTGGGAAAATCGGCGGTGCAAAAATTTGCTAACCCGGGTATTATTCTTTATTCAGGGGGGATCACTATTGATGGAGACCAATTAGTCAATGGGATTAAACAAGGTACAGAAAAAGTAATTCCGATTTATGGCGGATTGGCTGCAGACGGAACAAGATTTGAAACAACTTACTGTTTTGGAGAAAATATGGTTAGTAGTATGGGTATCGTAGCTTTGATAATAGATACAGATAAAGTAGCATTGAACGGTTTATCCTATAGTGGCTGGGATTCTTTGGGGGCTACCCATAAAATTACAAGAGCAGTAGGCAATACCATTTATGAAATTAATAATAAGCCAGCTCTTGATGAATTTGAGAAATATTTTGGTCAATTAAGATATGGATTTACCACCGAAGGAGAGAATGAGTTTGAAGTAATAACAGGACAATTTCCCTTAAAAATCTTAAAACAAGAAGGCGTTAGTATATTGCGCTCTGTGGTGTTAGATAACAAAAAAGATAAATCTTTAGTACTAGCAGGTGGCGTTACCGAAGGCGATAGTTTTAAATTTTGTAATACCCCTAATTTTGATGTAGTTGACAATACCATAGAAAGATTCGGCCAATTAAAAGAAAAAATTGGACAAGTGGATGCCATTATCATGACTTCTTGTGCAGCAAGATTAAGTGTATTTGGTCCTATGTTAGATGATGAAATAGATAATATTTACAATCACTGGAAAAAACCGATGGTTGGGTATTTTGCTTATGGAGAAATTGGTAATACCAATCTACAAAATAATAATTGTGAATTTCATAATGTTACCTGTTCCATCGTAACTTTAACAGAAAAATATGATGTTTGAAAAGATCCGAACACTTCTTTCGGAGGTCGATTCTCTCTCGACCTCCGACAAGGAGGCTATAGAGAGAGAATTAAAGCAAGAGGAAAAAACTATTAAACGTAGCAACTTCAAATCTAAACGACTAGAAGTCGATTATGAGGTCAATAGTCGCTTTTTAAGTAAGTCTATACAGGATTTAGAAGAGAAAAACAAGCTGCTCGAACAGTATGTAGAAAGTAACTTACAGCTAGAAAATTTTGCACATATTGCTTCTCATGACTTAAAAGCGCCACTCAATAATGTATTAAGTTTTGGCAATCTTTTACAAAAAACAAGTGCAGGCAAACTGAATGATTCAGAAGAACAATTTCTCAAATTTATCATACAGGGTGCTAATAATATGAAACGTACGATTAATGCACTGTTGCAATTTTCCCTTGTCACCAACAAAAAATTATTACTCAGTACTTTTTCTCCACTAGAACTCCTAAATGAGTTACAAAATGATTTAGCAAGTACCTTAAATAAGGAAAAAGCCATCCTATTTATACATAGCTTACCGGAGACTATTACGGGCGATGCTATGCTTTTTAGAGAAGTATTTCAGAATTTAATCCTCAATGGTATTAAATTTACGGAAACCTCTGTTATACCAAAAATAGCTATTACATCCCAAGAACAGGATAAGCATTGGCTTTTTTCTATAAAAGATAATGGTATTGGCATACCAGAAGAATTTCAAAAAAAGATATTTATTATGCTCCAACGCTTAAATGTATCGAAAAAATATAAAGGAACGGGCATGGGTTTAAGTATTTGTAAAAAAATCATAGAACAGCATGGCGGTACGATATGGGTGGAGAGCCAACCTAATTTAGGTAGTACCTTTTTCTTTACAATTGCAAAAAAAGCTAGTATAGAAGAGGTGCATAGTAATTAGCAGAATGCTATGCAAACGCTCTTTTATTATCATAAAGCTTTAGTCCTCGGTAAGCTTAGCCTTAAATCGTTTTTTAGAGGGAGCAAATTGGTTTAGTTTTTTTGCAAAAAAACTAAACCAATTTGCTCCCTCTAAAGAGAAATCTTAAATATACTTTTTACCAGATGCCAAGCTGAAACTATTAACACCATCAAATTATCAAAGAAATGATTTTAGTTTTTGAATTTTATTTCAGAGAAATGTAAGTACTCAAGAAAATGAAAATTAATAATGCGAATCAGGATTTTTTTAATTTTACTTTTCATTATAACTATTCAGAATAGAGAGCAGAGAAGCGAGAATAGAGATAAAATCGTGCTAAATTTAATAGCACAAGCTATACTTTAAGAACAAATCTGCTTTCTAGTCTCTATTCTCAATCTCTGCTCTCTATTCTGAATAGTTACTTTTTATTTTAATTGTTTTCCTTATATTTAGCCAAATAAAACAATCAACAACATGAAATACCTAATACTACTAATAGTCTTACTTTTTCAGATTCCAGAAGGAACAGCTCAAATCCTGAATGACACAAATAAAGAAAGTATTCCAAACACTTATTTTAAACCCTTAAAATACAGAAATATAGGTCCATTCAGAGGAGGCCGTTCCAATACGGCTTGTGGAGTGAAAGGAGATCCATTGACCTACTATATGGGCACAACAGGTGGTGGCTTATGGAAGACGGAAGATGCAGGTCAACGTTGGACGAATATTTCAGATGGTTATTTTAAAACGGGTTCAGTTGGTGCAGTTGCGGTAGCAGAAAGCGATCCGAATATCGTGTATTGCGGTATGGGAGAACATGCGGTTAGGGGCGTCATGACGCATCATGGAGATGGGGTGTATAAGTCTATAGATGCAGGGAAGACTTGGCAAAAAATAGGCTTAGATGCTACTCAACATATTGCTCGAATCATCATTCATCCTACGAATCCGAACATTGTCTATGTCGCTGCACAAGGCGCACTATATAGCCCTTCCGCAGAGCGAGGAATCTATAAAACAATAGATGGTGGGGCTACTTGGTCTAAAATTCTATTTAAGGATGAGCGCAGTGGTGGTACCGAATTAACGATGGATAGAAACAATCCACATGTTTTATATGCAGCTTTATGGGAACATCAACGGCTACCGTGGAAAGTGATCAGTGGTGGACCAGGCAGTGGTTTGTACAAATCCACAGATGCAGGGGCTACTTGGAAAAAGGTACACAATGGTCTTCCTGAAGAAAAAGGCAAAATGGCTGTCTCTATCTGCCAATCAAATCCTAATAGAGTTTATGCTTTAATAGAAAGTGATTCCAATGAAGAAAAAGGTGGGCTATTTGTCTCTACCAATGCTGGTGAAAGTTGGACACGTATCAGTAAAGATCATCGATTGATACAAAGAGCTTGGTATTATACAGAGGTATTTGCTGACCCAGTTGACGAGCATACGGTCTATGTATTAAGTGCCCCTGCTTTGCGCTCTATCGATGGTGGAAAAACATGGGAAAGAATTACAGGCACACACGGAGATTACCATGATTTATGGATAAACCCTCAGAATACTAATAATCTTTGCATCGCTAATGATGGTGGCGCTGCCATCAGTTTTAACAAAGGTAAAACATGGTCCAGACAAGATAATATGCCAACTGCACAATTCTACCGAATTAATGCAGATAATGCCCTTCCTTATCGTTTGTATGGCGGGCAGCAAGACAACACATCTGTAGTTATTGAAAGTAGGGCATTTAAAAGTAGTGGTATAGGGGAGAAAAACTGGAAAGCATCTGCAGGTGGAGAGAGTGCCTTTTTGGCTTTTAATCCAGATAATCCGAGATATGTATTAGGTGGTAGTTATTTGGGAACTATCGAAGTATTAGATGCAGAAGCAGATGCGGGGACCAATGTGATGGCCGCTCCTATACAATACCTTGCCGAAGATGCAAAAGATATGAAATATAGGTATAATTGGAATGCCCCTATTATCTGGTCGCAACATGAGCCAGATACGCATTATCATGCAACAGTCTATCATGCTGCACAATATCTGTTACGTACGAATGATTTGGGTAAAACTTGGACACATGCCTCTCCCGATCTTACTCGCAATGAAAAAGCAAAACAGGGCAAAGGTGGAGGTCCTTATACCAATGAGGCGGTCGGTGCGGAAAATTATGGTACGATTAGTTATGTTGCAGAATCAAAGCATGAAAAAGGCGTTATCTGGGTAGGTAGTGATGATGGTTTAGTACATCTCACAAAAGATGATGGTGCTAACTGGCAAAACGTTACGCCAAAAGGTCTTAAAGAATGTTTAATTAATGCGATTGATGTCTCCCCACATGATCCTGCCACTGCTTATATTGCCACTACTCGCTACAAATTTAATGACCATACGCCTGCAATTTATAAAACTACTAATTATGGAAAAACTTGGCAAAATATCAGCAAAGGAATTCCTTCTGGTGCATTTACAAGAGTGGTGAGAGAAGATGAAAAACGCAAAAATTTACTATTCGCAGGTACAGAAACAGGCATCTATATTTCTTACAATGGAGGTCAAAACTGGCAAGCTTTTCAATTAAATTTACCAGTAGTGCCCATTACAGACCTGATGGTTCGGCATGATGATTTATTAATTGCCACCTCGGGTAGGTCTTTTTGGATATTAGATGATTTAGGGCTGCTTCGTCAATACAAAGACCCATCGAAAACTTTCCAATTGTATCAACCAGAAGCTGCATTATTGACTAATGGTCGTAGTGAATTAAATAGTAACAGCGATAAATTTAAAGGAACGCATCCTTTCAGAGGCATCAATCCTGCCAATGGAGTGGTCATATATTACGATTTACCGAAATTAGAAAAAGAAGAAATTATCCTATTAGACATCAAAGATGCAGCAGGAAATATCATCCGTCAATTTAGTTCTAAAAAAGCGGAAGACTATAAAAAATATGATGGTGGACCTCCAGCAGAACCGACCCTTTCTAAAAAAGAAGGACTCAATAGATTCGTTTGGGACATGCGACATAACACTAGTATTGGGGTTCCGGATGTCTACATCGAAGGAAGTTACAGAGGGCATAAAGCGATTCCCGGAGAATACACCATCACGATACATAAAAGCACTGAATCCCTTAATACCAAGGCTACTATTTCAGCTAATCCTTTGTATCCGCTCATTCAAAAATCTTATGAAGAATACGATCAGTTGATGTCCTCTATGGAAAAAGAATATACGAAAATGCATCAAATGGTCAATGAATTATATGATATGCAGCAACAAATATCGGGTATAGTAGCGCAGCTACCAACACAAGCATCTTTTGAACAATTAAAGGCGGATGGTACAACGCTAGTCGAAAAAATGAAAAGTTGGGATGAGGAGATGATACAACGAAAATCTAAGGCCTATGACGATGTTGAAAATTTTCCCAATAAATTCACCGCTAATTATTTCTTCTTACTCAATCAAACGGAGAGTGATATTCCACAGATAAATCAATCCTCCCTGGATAGGAAAAAAGAATTGGATGCCACTTGGAATGTTTTACAACAAAGAGGAATGGTATTAAAAAATCAAGAAATACCTGTGTTTAATAAACGTTTATGGGATGCAGGTATCGGTGCAATCTGGTCAAAAAAAGCCAGCAGACCCTAGGAAAAGAAGTCAGATGTCAGATCGAAAAATAAATTTTTCTGTCAGAAGTGAGATTTATGGCGTGTTCCAAGACGCAAATTACACTTGCTTCGTGCCAAACACGTCATAAATCTCACTTCTGACAGAAAAATTTATTTTTCGGTCTGACTTCTGACTTCTCCTAATAAAAAAAGGGTGTCATCAGGTAACACCCCATAAAAATCTCTAAATAGTTGTTCTTATAATATAGTATGATAAGCTATTATCTATCGTTTTATAAAAACAGATAAAACAGTACCACACATTATTTTTCGATAGTAACAATTTTGAAAAAATTGTATGTTGAATTTCAAACCTTTGAATTTAATTTGTATGCTTTCGCATTCCATGTCAAGGTTTAATTCGGTACAAATATAATCCAAAATAGAATAAAATCAAACATTTAGCATAAAAAAACGCTAAATCGGAATATATTCAATTCGTTTCTTACAAAAGATAGCAAAGTAATTTGCGTCTTTCCAAGAAAGGTATCCTTTTTAACTTGCGTTTCGCTCCCTCTAAAAAACTATTCAAGCATACCTAATACGCGTCGAATTTGCATTTTTGTTTCCGAAGGAAAGTCAGAACTAAGCACCCATTTACAGTACTCTTTTGTCTTAACAACTAATTGATCTCTATATTTACCAAACTTCCAATATACTTGCCCTTCTTTCTCATATAATTTCCCTGCAAAATCTACCCGCTTAAACTCTCCTTGGCAGTAAACATCCAATTCATCAGCACCTTGCGGCAACTCTGGATTATTGGCTAACTGTTTATGAAAAATGGCTACCGTTGCCCGAACATCTGCCAAAGCATCGTGTGCGCCCTCTAATTCTTCTCCGGTATACCGCTTATAGGTTTCTCCTAATTTATGACTACACACCAAACGTTCTATTTTTAATACATCTACAAAACAAGTATCCGCTTCTGGAAAGGTAATCCCTACTCTACTAAATTCTTCCACAAGCATTGGCACATCAAAATTATCAGAATTATATCCTGCCAAATCACATCCAGATAACCACTTAAAAAAACTTTTGGCAATGCGTCGAAATACAGGTTTATCTTTTACATCTTCATCTGATATACCGTGTACTGCCGCAGCACCTTCAGGAATAGGAATAGTTGGATTAATGAGTACATTTTTAATCTCTTCCGTGCCGTCTGGGTGTACTTTAATCGCCCCTATCTGTACAATTCTATCATGCGTCGTATTCACGCCCGTGGTTTCTAAATCAAAAAAAACAATAGGTTTCTGTGCTGGCATACTTTTTATTATTTAGAATAGAGAAACGAGCGCAGAGAATAGACATAAGCCCCGTGCTTATCTCTTTTCTCTATTCTCTGCGCTCGCTTCTCTACGCTGTATTTCTCTGCTAAACAGCAGGCTCGTCAATTACAACAATTTTAAGGATCTTATCCCCTTGTCGAATATCATCAATTACATCTAACCCTTCCGTTATTTTTCCAAAGCAAGTGTGATTTCGATCTAAGTGAGCTGTGTTATTTCGACTATGGCAAATAAAGAATTGAGAACCTCCTGTATTTCTACCTGCATGTGCCATAGATAGGACACCTCTATCATGGTATTGGTTTTCTCCTGTCAACTCACAATCAATAGCATATCCAGGACCACCTGAACCAGTTCCATTTGGGCAACCTCCTTGAATCATAAAATCTGGTATTACCCGATGAAAGGTCAAACCATCATAAAAACCTTTCTTTGATAGGTCCACAAAATTCTTAACGGCTTTGGGTGCATCCGCTTCATAAAAAGTAACTTTCATTACGCCTTTCTCTGTGTGAATTTCTGCTGTCATACTGTTGAATCTGTTTTTGTAAAATAAATGATAGGCTTTGATTCATTTGAATCATTCC
>Ga0209831_1005004_pt1 | contig 10169 bp, 7 predicted proteins | sample Maine_Asex4_meta_FD_187451 | JGI IMG/M metagenome (GOLD analysis project Ga0209831, IMG submission 187451) | Marine algal microbial communities from Maine, USA - Maine_Asex4_metaG (SPAdes) (version 2) | ecosystem: Host-associated > Algae > Red algae > Unclassified | place: Maine, USA | collected...
AAATGGGAAAAACACCCGGGGGGGGGATCGAGGCCGTGACGAAACACGTGCTGATCGCGGAGGACGAACGCAATATCGCAGAATCCCTGCGCTTCCTGCTGACGCGCGCGGGGCACGAGGTGAGCCTCGCGACCGACGGCACGCTGGCGCTGGCCATGGTGCGCCGACGCCGTCCCGACGCGCTGGTCCTCGACCTGATGATGCCCGGCCTGTCCGGCTTCGACGTCCTCAAGGAGCTGCGCGCGGATGCCGAGACCCGGACGCTTCCCATCCTGATGCTGACCGCCAAGGGACAGGCGACCGACCGCCAGACGGCGGAGGATCTGGGCGTCGACGCCTTCGTGACCAAGCCCTTCGCGAATGACGAGGTGATTGCCACCGTCTCGCGGCTGCTGGACGGGGCAGGGCGTTGAGCGGGGGCGACGCGGGGAGTGCGGCGCGGTCCCGCCGGGCGCGCGACCTCGCCATCGTCCTGCCGGTCTGCGGCATCCTCGTCCTCATGCCCCCCTTCGTCGGCCTGTTCGCGCGGGCCGATATCACCGTGGCGGGGATGCCGCTGGTCGTCGTCTACCTCTTCGGGATGTGGCTCGCGCTGATCCTCGCGGCCCTGCTGGTGTCCCGGCGACTGGGAGACGAAAACCTCGACACGGGCGCCGACAGGTGACGCTCCGCGATCTCGCACTGCTGGCCGCGATCGGTTTCGCCCTCCTCCTGTTCCTCATCGCCTTCCTCGGCGACCGGGCGAGCGGGCGGGGGCGCGGGCAGCGCTGGATCGCCTCGCCGGTCGTCTACACCCTCTCCATCTCGGTCTACTGCACATCGTGGACGTTCTACGGCGCGGTCGGATCGGCGGCGCGCGACGGGCTGGAATACCTGACCATCTATCTGGGACCGACGCTGGTCTTCGTCGGGTTCTGGACGCTCCTGCGCCGCATCCTGCGCATCTCGCGGCGCGACAACATCACCTCCATCGCCGATTTCGTCTCCTCGCGCTACGGCAAGAGCGACGCGGTGGCGGCCATCGTCACGGTACTGGCCCTCCTCGCCGCCGCCCCCTACATCGCGCTCCAGATCAAGGCCATCGCGACCGGGTTCCAGGTCCTGAGCGCGGCGGCGGAGGACCCGACCGGCTCCGCCGCGACCCCCGATTTCAGGGATGCGCTGTGGATCACGGTGGGGCTGGCGCTCTTCACCATCCTCTTCGGCACCCGCAGCGTCGATATCCACGAGCGCCATTTCGGCGTCGTCGCCGCCATCGCGTTCGAGGCGCTGGTGAAACTGGTCGCCCTCGTCGCCGTGGGCCTGCTGGCCGTCTACGGCGTGGCGAACGGGCCGGGCGACGTCTTCGCGCGCATGGCGGACAGCACGATCCACGCCGAAGACACCTTCGGCATCCGCTGGGTCGGGCTGGTCGTCCTGTCGGGTGCCGCTGTCATCTGCCTGCCCCGGCAGTTCCAGGTCGCCTTCGTCGAGAACGAGGACGAACGCCACCTCCTCACCGCCGCCTGGCTCTTTCCGCTCTACCTGTTTATCCTCAGCCTCTTCATCCTCCCCATCGCCATCATGGGTCAGGCGATCCTGCCGCAGGGGTCCAACCCCGACATGTTCGTGCTGACGATGCCGATGGCGGCGGGGCGTACGGATATCGCGCTGCTCGCCTTCCTGGGCGGTTTCTCCTCGGCGACGTCGATGGTGATCGTGTCGTGCATCGCGCTTTCGACCATGATCTCGAATCACATCGTCATGCCGCTGGCCCTGCGCTCGCGCTCCTCGTCGCTCCGGCTATCGGGCAGCGGGGACGTACAGCGGTTCCTCCTGCTCTCGCGCCGGATCGCGATCTGCTTCATCCTGTCCTGCGGGTTCCTCTACCTGCGCACCGGGGCGACGGGGGCGGGGCTGGCCTCCATCGGCCTGATCGCCTTCGCCGGGGCCGCGCAGGTGCTGCCCGCCCTGCTCGGCGCGCTGTACTGGGAGGGGGGCAACCGGCGCGGGGCCGTGACGGGGCTGGTCGCGGGGGGGATCGTCTGGACCTACACGCTTTTCGCCCCCAATATCCTCGCCGGAGTGGCGTGGTGGGATGCGCTGGCGCTGGCGGGACCGGGGGGCCTCGGCTGGCTGCGCCCCGGCGCCCTTTTCGGCATGGAGACCGACGACCCGCTGATGCACGCCCTCTTCTGGAGCCTCGCCTTCAACACCCTGGGTTTCGTCGCCGGGTCCCTCTCGCGCCTGCCCACGCCCATCGAGCGGCTACAGGCGGCGTTGTTCGTGCGCGTGTTCGAGGGGCGCGACGGGTCCGGCACCCTGCGCGGACGCGCGGCCACCGCGGACCAGCTCTTCGATCTGGCGCAGCGGATCATGGGGGCCGACCGCGCCTACACCATCTTTCGCAGCTACGCCGCCGGGCAGGGCGAGACCAGCCCCTTTCCCACGGTAGACGACGCCTTCATCGCCCATCTGGAGCGGCGCATGGCCGCCAGCGTCGGGGCCGCCTCCGCCCGCGCCATGGTCCTCAGCGCGACGGGGTCCGAGACCATCAGCCTCGACGAACTGGTCCGCATCGCCGACGAGACCGCCCGCCTGATGGAGTATTCCGCCGAAGTCACCCGCAAGTCGGGCGAGATCGAGCGCGCCGCCGCCCAGCTGACCGCCGCCAACGACCGCCTGCGCACGCTCGACCGCCAGAAGGACGATTTCCTCAGCCAGGTCAGCCACGAGTTGCGCACGCCCATGACGTCGATCCGCGCTTTTACCGAAATCCTGATGGACACGCCCGACCTCGACCCCGGTGAGCGGCAGCGCTTCATCGGCATCATCAACGCCGAAAGCATCCGCCTGACGGCCCTGCTGGACGAAATCCTCGACGTCGCGGTGGTCGAGAGCGGCGATGCCGGGCGTCCGCTGGAACCCATCGACCCCGCCGTTGCGCTCGATCAGGCGCTCGACGCCTGCCTCGGCCTGTCCCATGCAGGCGGGGTGTGGGTGGAGAGGGCGACCGACAATGCCCCGGCGCAAATCACGGGCAATCTCGCGCGGCTGAGCCAGGTCTTCATCAACGTCCTGTCGAACGCCATCAAGTACGGCGCCAGCGACGACCCCGTTATCCGCATCGCGACGCGGGTCGAGGGCGGGCGCTACATCGTCGAGATCGCCGATAACGGACCCGGCATCCCCGGAGAAGAAGCCCGCACGATCTTCGACAAGTTCGCGCGCGGGCGGGCGGGGGATACGGAGCAGGGGGCCGGGTTGGGGCTGGCCATCAGCCACGCCATCGTCACCCGCTTCGGCGGCACGCTGCGATTGCTTCCCGGCGGCGAGGGCGCGCGGTTCGAGGTCGCCTTGCCGGTGATCGCCTAGACGCCTCTATTTTGAACGTCGTTCATAATCCGAAGCGTTCGCAGAGTTCGTCGAGTTGATCCAGCGACTTGTACGCGATGTTGATGGTTCCGTTGCCGCCCGTCCCGTGCTTGATCGTGACCTTCGCATTGAGCGCGGCGGCCAGATCGCCTTCGAGGGCGACCGTGTCCGTATCCTTGGCCGGAGCCGCGACCTTCTGCTTCACCCGCTTTTCGGTCGACACCCGCTGCTCCGTCTCGCGCACGGACAATCCCAGCGCCACGACATCGCGCGCGATCGCATCCGCATCCGGATGCCCCACCAGCGCCCGCGCATGCCCCGCCGTCAACTCACCCCCGCGCAACGCATCGCAGACACGGACCGGCAGTTTCATCAGGCGCAGCGTATTGGCGATGTGGCTGCGCGACTTGCTCACCGCTTCGGCGAGCTGCTCCTGCGTATACTTATGCGCATCGATCAGGCGGGCATAGCTTTCCGCCTCCTCCATCGGGTTCAGGTCGACCCGCTGGATATTCTCGATCAACGCGACTTCCAGCGCCTCGGTATCCGAGAACTGCTGCACCAGCACCGGCACCTCGTGCAGCGCCGCCTGCTGCGCCGCCCGCCACCGCCGCTCGCCCGCGACGATCTCGTATTTCGTCGAACTGCGCGGGTTCGGACGCACGAGGATCGGCTGGAGAATGCCTTTCTCGCGGATGGAGGCGGCGAGCGAGCCGACTTCGTCGGGCGTGAAGCGCTTGCGCGGCTGGTCCGGGTTCGGCTCGATATCCGTCAGCGACACGATCTCGACATTGCGCGTGCTCTTCGAGTCCTGCTGCACGGGGTCGTCGCCAAGCAGGGCCGACAGACCCTTGCCGAGGCCCTTGCGGGGTGCTTTCGCGGACATGGTGTTTTCCTCCGACATCAGGCGGCGATCAGGTCGCGCTCGCGGCGCAGCAATTCGCTGGCGAGCTGGATATACGCCTGGCTTCCCGCGCAGGCATGGTCGTAGAGCAGTGCGGGCTTGCCGTGGGACGGCGCTTCCGAAATTCGCACGTTGCGGGGGATGACGGTCTTGTAGACCACGTCGCCCATATGCTCGCGCACGTCCTGCGCCACCTGCCCCGACAGCCGGTTTCGCGCATCGTACATCGTCAGCACGATCCCCTGGATCGTCAGCGCCGGGTTCAGCGCCCCGCGCACCCGCTCGATGGTGCGCAGCAACTGGCTCAACCCTTCGAGCGCGTAGAATTCGCATTGCAGCGGCACCAGCACCGCCGACGCCGCCGTCATCGCATTGATCGTCACGAGGCTCAGCGACGGCGGACAATCGATGATGACGTAATCGTATTCCCGGCCACCCTCCACCGCGAGAGCGTCGAGCAGCAGATGCGCCCGGCGCGCCTCCTCGGCAATCTCCAGATCGACGCCCGACAGATCGGCGGAAGCCGGGCAGATGTCGAGACCGGGAACGCTGGTGGCATGGATCGTCTCGTCCAGCGGCAACGTCCCCGTCAGGACGTCGTAGGTGCTGGCTCGCCGGTCTTCCGGTCCCAGTCCCAGCCCCGTGCTCGCGTTCCCCTGCGCATCGAGATCGACGAGCAGAACCCGGCGCCCGACGGCTGCGAGCGCCGTTCCGAGATTGACGGCGGTGGTCGTCTTGCCGACCCCGCCTTTCTGGTTCACGACCGCCAGAACCCGGCGGCGTCGTTTCTCGGTCATGTTCCGTCCTGTCGCCGCGATACCCCGCCAATGCGGAGAATCACGGATGCCGGATCGATCCGGCTTTGATGAATATCCGTTTCCGTGTGCCAGTTTTCGGCAGCGTCCGCCAGTTCGCTTTCATATCTTGCCCCTTTATGGAGCAAAGCGATACCGTTTTCACCCATGATCGGCGCGGCGATACCCAGAAGTGCGTTCAATCCCGCAAATCCCCGCGCCGTAACCACATCCGCCGTCCTGTCGAGGGATTCCGCCCGTTCGACAAGGACCGTCGCCCGCGCCCCCGTCTCGCGCACGACTTCGCGCAGGAAAGCCGCCTTTCGCCGATCGCTCTCCACCAGAAAAACCTCGAACGGAGCCTCATGCTCTGATGCCAGTATCGCAAGGATCAGACCCGGAAACCCGGCACCGGAACCGAGATCCACGACGCTCCGCGTTTGCTCGGGAAGAAACGGCCATAGCTGCACCGAATCCAGAACATGCCGTTCCCATGCTTCGGCAAGCGTCGATTTTGCAACGAGATTGATGGTCGGCTGCCATTTCTTCAACAGAGCGACGTGTTGCTCCAGTCGAGCTATTGTTTCACGTGAAACATTCAACTCGTCCAGCAAGGAAGCCGCACTCATCCCGTCGCCCGCGAAGCGTCGCGCCGCACGTGGGCCAGAAGAGCCGTCAGCGCCGCCGGCGTGACTCCCGGTATCCGGGACGCCTGTCCAAGCGTCGTCGGACGAACCGCACTCAGTTTCTCCACGTTTTCCCCGGTCAGCCCGCCCACGACCGAGTAGTCGAACCCTTGCGGGATATGCAGGTTCTCGTCACGTCGGAACGCGTCGATATCGGCGGCTTGTCGGTCGAGATACCCCGAATACAACGCTTCGATCCGCAACTGCTCCCGGATCGGTGTCGAGATGGTTCCGGCTTCGGGAATAGCACCGAGAAAAGCGCCGTCGTCGATCTTGGTATACCCCATCAACTCGAAAGCGGTGCGTCGGCGACCGTCCTGATTGATAGACAATCCTCTCCTGGCGATCTCCTTCGGTGACAAGGCAATCGAATCGAGATGTTCGCGGGCATCCGCGAGTTCGGATTGTTTCACGTGAAACATCTTGGAACGCGCGGTTCCAATGCATCCGAACCGCTCACCCATCGGCGTCAGCCGCTGATCGGCATTGTCCGCGCGCAGAGTCAGCCTGTATTCGGCGCGCGACGTGAACATGCGATAGGGTTCGGTCACGCCTTGAGTCACGAGATCGTCGATCATGACCCCGATATATCCTTCCGAACGGTCGATGACGCAATGCGAAGACCCCGAAGCATGAGCCGAAGCATTCAGCCCGGCCATAAGCCCCTGCGCGGCCGCTTCCTCGTATCCGGTCGTCCCGTTTATCTGACCCGCCAGATACAGGCCCGTCATGTTGCCGAGAGCCAGGGTCGGATCGAGCGACTTGGGATCGACGTAATCGTATTCGATCGCATATCCCGGTTGCAGGATCGCGGCATTCTCGAGTCCGGGTATGGTCGCAATGAAAGCTTTCTGAATATCGACAGGCAAGGACGTGGAAATCCCGTTCGGGTAGACCGTCGGATCGTCGCGGCCTTCCGGTTCGAGGAAGATCTGGTGGTTGTCCTTCTCTGCGAAACGAACGACCTTGTCCTCGATCGACGGGCAATAACGCGGCCCGATCCCGTCGATACGCCCGCCGTAGAGCGCCGAACGCGAGAGGTTCCGCTCGATGATCGCGTGCGTTTCAGAGGTGGTGCGAGTAATATGGCAGTCGAGTTGCGGCGTCGGAAGAGTTTCCGTCATGAAGGAGAACGGCATGGGGTCGGCATCGCCCGGTTGCCGGTCAAGGCTGCTGTAGTCGATGGTTCGCCCGTCGAGCCGCGCGGGCGTGCCCGTTTTCAGTCGTCCCATCGGCAGGCCGAGACCGTAGAGTCGTGCGGCGAGTGCCTTTGCCGGCGGGTCGCCGACGCGCCCGCCCGCGCTTTGGCGGTCGCCGATATGCATCAGACCGTTCAGGAACGTCCCGGTTGTCAGCACTACGGCGGCGGCGCGGTACGTGCCCATCGGTGTCACCACACCTTCGACACGCGTTCCGTCGACCAGCAGGTCGCTGGCCTCCGTTTCGATGATCGTCACATCGGAAGCAGCGAACTCCGCCTGCATCGCGTCACGATAGACGGCGCGGTCGGCCTGGGCGCGGGGGCCGCGGACGGCGGGACCCTTAGATCGGTTGAGCAGGCGGAACTGGATACCGGCCTGGTCCGCGATCCGTGCCATGGCACCGTCCATCGCGTCTATTTCGCGCACGAGGTGGCCTTTGCCCAACCCGCCGATGGCCGGATTGCACGACATTTCGCCGATCCGGTCCTTGCGATGCGTGACCAAGGCTGTGCGCGCGCCGACGCGGGCTGCGGCGAGCGCGGCTTCGCTACCGGCATGGCCGCCACCAATGACGATGACGTCGAAATCGAATTGTTTCACGTGAAACATCCACGGTTATTTGCCGAGGCAGAATTCCGAGAAAATCACGTCGAGCAGGCGGTCGATGCCGCGCTCTCCCGTGATCCGCCCGAGCGACTCCCATGCCTCGCGCACCATCTGGGCCGCCAGCTCGGGGGTTGCTTGTATCCGATCCGGGTCGGTCGATGCAAGGTCGGCATAGGCGTCGAGCGCGCGCAGGGCGTCGGTCATGGCCGCGCGGTGGCGCTGTTGCAGCAGCAAAGCATCGGCTGGCGGCTCGCCCGTGTCGACGATATCGCGCAGTCGGGCGATGACAGTATCGATCCCGTCGCCGTTGCGCGCGCTCAGGGAAAGGGATGCGTCATTCGGCGAAGGCGCGAGGTCCATCTTGTTCCAGAGGCGCAGGTCTCCGGGATGCAGCAACGCCTCGATATCGGTGGCAAGCGGCGCGTCGGGGGCCGCAACGGCGATGCGCAGGTCGGCTTCGACCGCCATCCGCGCGGCGCGCTCGATGCCGATGCGTTCGACCGTATCGCCGGATTCGCGGATCCCGGCGGTGTCGATCAGGGTCACGGGATACCCGCCGAGGTCGAGATGGACCTCGATGCTGTCCCGCGTCGTACCGGGAATGTCGGAGACGATGGCGGCATCACGCTGCGCCAAGGCGTTGAGCAGGGTCGACTTGCCCGCATTCGGAGCGCCGAGGATGGCGACGCGCCAGCCGTCGCGCATCCGCTCCATGGGATGGGCGGAGTCGAGATCGGCGCGGATGGCATCGCGCACGCCGACGATCTCGTCGGTCGACACGGTCCAGGTCTCGGGCGGGATTTCCTCGTCGGCGAAATCGATGGTGGCTTCGAGCAGGGCCAACCCTCGGGTCAGGCGGGCGGACCAGGCGCGGCACCGCTCGCCGAGGGTGCCGGAATACTGGTGTAGGGCGGCGCGTTGCTGGCTGGCGGTTTCGGCGGTGATGAGGTCGGCCAGCCCCTCGACCTGCGACAGGTCCAGCCGTCCGTTATCGAAGGCGCGGCGGGTGAATTCGCCGGGTTCAGCGAGGCGCAAGCCATTCCGCGCGCCGAGAGCGTCCAGCACCGAGGCAACGACCGCGCGGCCCCCGTGCAGGTGCAGTTCGACCACATCTTCACCGGTGAAGCTCTCGCCATCGGCGAAGCGCAGGACGAGCGGATGGTCGAGGGTATCATCGGTGCGGGGATCGAGGAGACGTCGCAGGGCCGCGTAGCGGGGCCGGGGCAGGGGCGCATCGGTCATCGCCGCCAGCGTCCCGTCGGCCCCCGGCCCCGAAATGCGGATGACGGCGACCCCGCCCACACCGGGCGGGGTGGAGACGGCGAAGATCGTGTCCCTCGCCATCGTGCCCGGTCAGGTATTCATCGAGTTGAAGAAATCGCCGTTGGTCTTCGTCTGCTTGAGTTTGCCGAGCAGGAATTCCATCGCGTCGATCGTCCCCATCGGGTTGAGGATACGGCGCAGGACGAACATCTTGGCGAGCGTGTCCTTGTCGACCAGCAATTCCTCCTTGCGTGTGCCCGAACGCAGGATGTCGATGGCGGGGAAGACGCGCTTGTCGGAGATCTTGCGATCAAGGATGAGTTCGGAGTTACCCGTACCCTTGAATTCCTCGAAGATGACCTCGTCCATGCGGCTGCCTGTATCGATCAGGGCGGTCGCGATGATGGTGAGCGAGCCGCCTTCCTCGATATTGCGCGCGGCACCGAAGAAGCGTTTGGGGCGTTGCAGCGCATTGGCGTCGACACCGCCCGTCAGCACCTTGCCGGAGGAGGGCACGACGGTGTTGTAGGCGCGGCCCAGACGGGTGATCGAATCGAGCAGGATGACGACATCGCGGCCGTGCTCGACGAGGCGCTTGGCCTTTTCTAGAACCATTTCAGTGACTTGCACGTGGCGGTCCGCCGGTTCGTCGAAGGTCGAGGCGATGACCTCGCCCTGAACCGTGCGCTGCATGTCCGTCACCTCCTCGGGCCGCTCGTCGATCAGGAGAACGATGAGGTAGCACTCGGGATGGTTGTGGGCAATGGATTTTGCGATGTTCTGGAGCAGGACCGTCTTGCCGGTGCGCGGCGGCGCGACGATCAGGCCGCGCTGGCCCTTGCCCATGGGGGCGACCAGCTCGATGATGCGGCCCGACTTGTCCTTGAGGGTCGGATCCTCGATCTCCATCTTCAGCGGTTCGTCGGGGTAGAGCGGCGTGAGGTTGTCGAAATTGACCTTATGATTCGCGCGCTCGGGATCCTCGAAATTGACCGTGCTGACCTTCATCAGGGCGAAATAGCGCTCGGTATCCTTCGGGCTGCGAATCACGCCTTCGACCGTGTCGCCGGTGCGCAGGCTGAACCGTTTTATCTGCTGCGGGCTGACATAGATATCGTCAGGACCGGGGAGGTAGTTCGCCTCCGGACTGCGCAGGAAGCCGAAGCCGTCCATGAGGACTTCGAGAACACCATGAGCCGTGATCTCGGTCTCGCGTTCGGCGAGTTCCTTGAGGATCGCGAACATCATGTCCTGGCGGCGCAGGGTGCTGGCGTTCTCGACTTCGAGATCTTCGGCGAACTGCTGCAACTCGGTGGGGGATTTGTCCTTGAGAACCTGAAGTTTCAGGGTCGAGTCATCC
>Ga0209831_1005008_pt1 | contig 10160 bp, 11 predicted proteins | sample Maine_Asex4_meta_FD_187451 | JGI IMG/M metagenome (GOLD analysis project Ga0209831, IMG submission 187451) | Marine algal microbial communities from Maine, USA - Maine_Asex4_metaG (SPAdes) (version 2) | ecosystem: Host-associated > Algae > Red algae > Unclassified | place: Maine, USA | collected...
AACGAGTCTGCCCCCACGCGTGGCGGCTGCTGCGGGGTGGGATCTCACTGGGGGAGGCGGCTGCGGGCGGCAGATGGCGGGGGTGAGCTTTGGGTGCAGCGGCGAGCTCTGGTGGAGGGGGCGGCCACTGGCGGCCGGGAGGGGGTGGTGCGCCGTCAGACGGCGGGTAGGGATAAGTAGGGCGTCTGCTGGCCGTGAGTGGCGGCCAGGCAAGAGACCACCGTCGCACGTCGCCGCCCGCCAGCCACAACTGCTCTCCCACGCGGCGCGCCGCGAGTACCTGTTGAGACTTCCTTCCTCCTTTCCCCACCCTCCCACCCCCCCCGTGCCACGATGGTGAAGTCTGTTGTGTCACGGACGGCGGCGGCGGCCGCCGCCGTCGCCCTCCTTGCCGCCGCCGTTGCGGGCGCGTCGGCAGACGTGGCGACGTCGGCCAAGCAGTACGGTAGCAGCGGGTATGGGCGGCGGTGCTCGCAGAAGCAGTACAAGTGTGGCGTCGACTATGACCGGTGCACATACTCCAAGCAGTGCGTGCAATACGGATGCAACCGCCGCGTCGGCTATAGCTGCCCGTACAAGGCGACGGAGACGTACGATTGCAACAAGGAGGTGGAAGAGTCGTACACCACGGTACGCTGGGGACCCCGCTCACTCGTCGTTTGCATGCTGTTGGGCGCGTCTGGGCTTCGGGGGGGCGGGATTGTAGCCGCTTGCAGGCTGATGCCATAGCTGGAGCGCCCATAGGGGGGTCGGGGAAGGCAGGCGCGGGGCGATGCTCCTTGTCCTCTTCTAACCTCTACCCTCATTGGTGCCCTTTCTGTTGGCGTCCTGCTTTGACTCTTTTGCTACTGGCGTGGTTCTTGTTTGCTGCATGCCCGCACCCCCCCCCCCTGGTGACCCTGCCGCGCAGAAGGTCCGCAAGACCTACAAGTGCGACAAGAGCTACAAGAAGTGGGTGCAGAACGGGTGCACTTATGATTGTGACAAGACGACGTACGAGAAGTGTTACAAGGAGAAGGACGTGTATTACAAATGCGACAAGAAGCGGACGTTCAGCTGCAAGAAGTACTACGATGACCAGTGCACCCGCCGGGTCTCCAAGACCTGCTACGGTGGCAGCCGCGAGGAGAGCTACTCGTGCACCAAGTACTACGACAAGGAGGTCAAATGTGGGTACAACTCGTACAAGAAGTGCAAGGAAACGATTGCGTATCAGAGCACGTGCACCCGCACTGTCGGCGGTGGCTCGTACGACTGTAGCTACGACGAGAAGTACACTTGCAAGAAGTCGTACGACGGCAAGTGCGAGGAAACCTACCAGGCGGATTGCAAGAAGACGGAGAAGTACGAGACGACGTGCCCGGTGACGCGCTGGGTCAGGAACGGGTGCAGCAAGGATTGCGAAAAGACGATCACGTACAAGGGCGACTGTGAGTATTACGACGACGTGACGGCGACTCGCAAGGTGACGAAGTATGTCAAGGGCGGCTGCTCCAAGGACGTGTACAAGGACAAAACGTGCTATCGGGACGAGTACGACGGCAAGTGCTGCGCGCGCCACGAGGACAAGAAATCGTGCCCGGACAAGTACTGCTCCAAGCGCGAGTGCTATTAAGGGGAGGAGAGGGGCTCCATGCGCGAGCACCCACGGGCGTGGGGCGACCGCGAGGCGACCGGACGCGCGGAGAGCACTGCTGAAGAGGTTGCGAGTGATATCTATTGTATCGTTTCTGGGACGCCGTCGGAGTGAGCCGCAACATGGCAGCAATGTCATTGCCACCAGCATCGTCAGGCGGCCGAGCGCCCCGTTCCCGCCGCCGGCAAGGGCGAGGCGAAATGCAAGCCGCTTGGCGACGTTGCGGCGTGTGGACCGACGAGCGGACGAGTGCGTCGCTCGGCAGCTCCGCCAGGTCATGCCACCTTTGCCACCCAGCCAAACCTCATTGACCAAAGGAAGTGGCCTTGTAGACACCGCTCCCGGCGAGGGTGGTTCCCACCAGGGCTGCGTCCCATAAAAGAAAGGCCGTGCCGGAGCACCAATGTGGGCGTGCACTCCACGGCGCACGCCCGCTCCCAGCTTGGTTTCCGCGTGCACGCTGTGACTGTTCGCCTCAACACGGACACACACGCAAGTACATACGGTAGTCATACACGCCATGCCGTCGCCACCGTTGTGTGACGTGACGCAGCCGGCGATATGTGGCAGGCCATGCCAGCCATTCCAGGGGCCGGCGGTGTAGGTTACCCCGCACCGCGCAACCGCTCATGAAGCCAACCAATGAACGGCTCCGCACGACGCGTGCGGGCATAGTACGCACGCAGTAAGGGCTGCCGGTCGGCAGCGACGGGGATCTGTGCACGTGGACCGCGACGCGGCAATGCCTGCAGCCGACGGCAGCAGCCAAAGGGCGAATCGGCGCGGTATGGAAACAGAAGAAGCTGCTGTCTGTTTTGGTACGGGCCTCGCATGGTCAGAGCACCTAACAGCGGGGCTACCGCTGCGGGTTTGCGCCACGCAGCGGCCACCGCCTTCAATAACCCCACAGCCCAGGCGCGGGTACGTGCGCTGCACGTACGTTCAGCACAACGGAGCCCCTCAAAAAATCCACGACAGCCGCCCACTGCTCGACGGTCTCTCTTCTGCATCGTGCTTGCCTCCTCCCACGCAAACGCCCATCCACCGACGCCCTACCAGCGCACAAAACGCACACGGCGCCACTGCCTGACGATCGTCAACCCCCGCATGCCCGTCACCCGCACCTTGAGCGAGAACGGGCGCCCCCAGATGGCAGCTTTCCACGGCACAGGCTGCGCGCGGGGGCCGACTCCCCCAATGGCGTACGGCCACGAGCCGGTGCGGCGCTCCAACGGGCCATTGACAAACCAGCGCACCCACCGCACGTCCCCGCCCACGTCGGCAACGATCGTTACGGCGCGCCCGCGCCGCACTCGCACGGGTACTCGCCAGTTGACGTGCGCGCGGCGGGCGAGCACAGCCCCCGTCACTGGGTGCATTTCGAGAAGGGTAATGCCATACAGACGGGCGGCCTCGTCGGGGGTGATGGCCGCAAAGGGTCTCAGATGTGACGCCGCGGCGGGGTCGGGCAGCTCCGACAGGGAGCGAGGGAGGATGTGTGGGGGGTTCATCCACCAGGCGGCGATGGGGTCTGGCCGCCGGCCTCCGGAAAAGACGGCTGGCTGTGGGGATGGGGAGGAGCAGAAGAATCAGCACGGCGCAACAAAATAAGAAAACCCAGTGGAAGGGGGAGCGACGCGGCCGACGGAGAGGTGGTGAAGAAAACGTTCAAGGTGATCAAGACGAGAGGCACATGCGTAACAGTCAGCACGTCGACCCTACATCCCTACATTCGTCGGGTCCAACAGACAAGGCAGAGACGCCCGTCTCGGCGTGCGTCAGCGCAGCACCAACTCATCCACCATGCGCGCAGTCTCCAGCATACCTTCATGTTACCGCCATGATGTTGAAAGCAGGGCTCCCGCCAGCACATGCCAAGCATGCTGACGCTCGAGCGGCAAGTTCCCGGCTTGCCGCCCGGCTCCCCTGACGCGTCAAACGTCGGCTGGTGAAAGCGCTGCATGCGCGGCCCGCCCTGGATGCGCACGTAGCTGCCGAATGCAACGCGCACATAGACGAGCATCAGCCAGTGCGGAAAGAAGAGAAACGGATGTAGAGGGAAGAAACGTAGTGGCACCGAGGCGGTCAAGAGACAATTAGAGAAACACAGGAACGACGGTATTAGTCTCACGAGCACGGGCGAGCGAGCCGACACAGCTGGGCCCGATCTTGACAGCAGCACGCTGTGTGATAGCTTTCCCTCTAGAGAGAAGCAGGAGTCCTGCAAGCGTCGCCCCCGACAGCATTCTCGTGAACTGACGGATGGCAACCACACACTTGTCCAACGACAAATCAACAATGCACGCTTCACGCCCATCCCCCTTCTGGCAGCTGACGCCCCCCACGCACCTGCAGTCATAATAGTCGCCCAGTGCCGCGTTGAAGCCCTTGCCCTTGTCGAGCCCCCCCCACCAGGCAAATCCCAACACGTACAATCCGTCGGGATAGACGCGCGGGATGCGTAGTCTTCTCTTGTATGCCACCTGGTCGTCGTCGTACTTACAATCCCGCCATCGCTCCCTGGGGTTGCGACACTTAAAGGCGCCCGTATCCCAACACGTGTACAAAAATGCCGCGCGTGTGTGGAAGTGGCCGTCCATGGCACGGTCTGCCGGGACGAGGGAGTAGCGCGCAAAACCGCCTTCGTGGTTGTTGCGGCTGTATCGCAAATTCAGCACGCCTCCGCGTCGGATCGTTGTCGTCGTCGGCGGGTCTCGGAGCATCGCCTTTGTGTGGGCGGGGCACGGGCCGGGGCAGGAGACGACGTAGCCAGGACTGCCGCCGATGCGGCACCCTTCGATATGTGACATGGATTGGGGGACAGTCAGGAACGTGTGGGCAATGGAGGGAGTGGGGGCCAGTGCCGACAAGGCCACAAAGACGAGACCGGCGGTCGCAGCCGCCGCGGCTGTTGATGAGGCGACGGTGGCAAGCAGCCGCCGCCGCCGCTGCCGCAGGGAGGGGGGGGGTGAGGACGCCGCCATGCAACCGGCGGTGGCCGGGGTTGCGACGTGGGAGCTCCGAGTTCGTCGGCCCAGCGGAGTGGTGTCGGGCCGCACAGCGCCACAACCACTGGCAGCTTCACGCGAGCGTGGTGGTTGCCAAAGACTCAGGCGGGGAGGTGGCCTCGAGCATAGCCCGCCGACGTCAAGCGTATCCGCCGCCATGACAAAGAGACCGATGAGCTAGAGCCGCGTGAACGAGTGCCACGGCTGCCGTGGACTTGGTGCCACACAAACAAAGATGAAGATGGGTGGAGGGAGCTCGGCCAACCGGGAAGGGAGCCAACCGGTTGGCAGCGGGTCAGGCGAACGGGTGCGGTGGTGGGACGACAGCGGCAGGCGCACCGACTCACGGCGAACGGTGCTAGCAAGGGATCGGTGCCGCCCCGCTGCGGGCGGACACACTGCTGCACGACGCACGTCGCCCCCGTCGCTCACAACAGTCCAATCGCGGCGGCGCGGTTGCACCTCTCCTATGTAGTTCAACCAACCCCCCTGCACGCGGGCGCACGCGCGCGGCCCCACACCGACGCCTACACATGCCTGCATCGACCCCGATCGCGCCGCCGCGAACCCGCATGCCGACGCCAGGTCCTGTTCGCGCCGCAACGGCAGGCTCGGCACCAGGCCGCCGCCGGCCGGCGGCGGCACAAGCGACACGACGGGCTTAGCTTCGACGCCGACAGTGCTTTCGTAGACCAACCGGCACTAGGATTTTCGGCGAAGATCACGGGGGTGGGGCAACCAGGCTCTGGAAAACACATGGTGTCTGCAGGCCGCAGTTAAAGCGGGGGTGTTAGGTCCCCGCACCGTGGAGGTGAGCGCACTTCGAACAGAGCGGATCGTCAACGAGGCTCAAGTGCTGTGCCCCTGGATGGTCGGATTGGTGTGCAAATCCGCGTCGACACTTCCAACAGATCGCAACACATTCGTTGGTGAGCCACGGCGAACTGTCTGGCCATTTCTACTGGCCGAGGCCAAACCATCTGTGATTCATCCCATTGTCATATTGACAACCCCGTGATCGTTTCATTTGACCTTGCTCATGCACGTCGCCTCTACAGTCGTTATGCGTTTTCATGGCAGGGGTGCGCCACAAAAGTAGCACCCTCTTTCAGTCCGAGATCGCGAGAGATCGCTGTCCTGAGGCTCTAGGGGCCATTCACTTGTAGAGCATGCTCTCCAAGTGAATGGCACATAAGCGAATAATGACTGTATCGCTTCCTGTGGAACATTGAGTGCAGCCGAGGTGCTGATTGGCCTGACAGCTCTTCATGTAATGTTTACGCCATACAGCCATACCATTGGGATGCGTGATACCCTGTTGTTCATTGGTCCACGTGATGCATCGACGGCACTCACAACAGATTTATGTCAATCAACAGTTGACCTGCCCTGTGTCCAAACGACCGAGTTCCTGTCGTTTGCCCGACCCGAAGATGGTGCATTGAGGTCTCATTGGCGCGGTCCCGGGATTGGGAGCCCGTGCCGTTTAACTCAGGAGCGACCCAGTGACGGCGGATTGATGTACGACCGGCTCGAGGGGGCGGCCACGCCCGATGGCCCGCATTTTGCAGTCCAATCAAGTCTTCCGAATGCCCTGGTGGCTGCGGCCGCGCGACGCCAACGGTTCTCTACCACCGCCGCAGGACGCCTGCGGTTGACGTGGCGCGACGTCAGCCACAGCCCTACGACCCAACCGCCGTTGCTGCTGTCAGTGCCCGTGGTGGCGCCTGCGGCACTACCGAGGCGTCTGTCATGCTGCACAGGTGGGTACCCAAAGGCACCACGCACCGTCCGAAACATGGGGGGTGAATCGTGGCGAAGCAGGTCGGTGCCTGGGTGGGGGAAGAGCCCGAAGGCCAGCAACACCCCGCCGACAGCAGCGACATGCTGGAAAAACGCACGCTCGCGCTGAGCACGCGGCGCTTGCTTTCCCACTGCGTCGGTTCGGCCGCCTCGCGTTCCGCGGCGCTAAGACGGCGGACGGCCGTTGTCGTTGTCGCCACGAGCCGCCGCCGCCCCTTTTGGTCAGTGAACGAATCACAGTATCAGGGCGCTGCTTGGTACTGTCGTCATTCGGCGACCGGCCCAACGGGTAGATACGCACGTTTTCCCCTTTGCGTCTCGCTCGAGTTGCTTTCAGAGGCGGACACGACACCCCCCTTGTCCTTGCTCCTTTGTGGAAGGTCGTTCGCGCGCACTGGACTCGGAGGATTTCTTGGGTGCGGGTGTCGACGCCGTTAGATCAAGTCTATCGGTGTGCCATTTTGCCATCCGATGGCCAAGGGCATCTCTGTCGGGAGGTCATTTTGCCATATCCTGTGCCATATTGCTATCCTTCGTGCCAAATGTGCGCAGGATAGCCAGAAGGATAGCTATAGCCATCCTTTGTGCCAAAGACGTGGACCAATAGAACGACGAGCAATAGCGTCTCTCGAACGCGCCAGTTCGGAATTATTTTGGCTACCTTACCACAGGCCCTCTGTGCGCGGACTTCGAACCATACAAGGCCATCATCTGTACTGGAAGGTGCTTTGCGAGTCATCTGAGAGGTATGGGTCTCCAGAAGGGGGTGAGCAGCTGGATTTGCATATATAGCACAAGAATTGACTGATAGAGCCGTAACAGGGGCCTGAACGGGATCTCCTCCCGTTCAGGATCACCATTGTTCTGACGATGGCGAGGCTGTACGCACACAACGGAAAGCACAGGCAGGACGCGGGCGGCCTCGAGACGCGTCGCCAACTTGCCAGACGACGGGCGGTGCGTGGAAGGTGGCGCACGGGTGCCGCACAGCAACGCAATCGATTGTCCTCACGACCGTGACCGGTACTTGGAGGGGGCATATATCGCGTGCGAACTATCTTTTCTCTATTTCAGACATCTGCTTTTCTGTCATTTTCTCCTACATACTGCGCGAGTGCGGGTACCAGAAAAAACATGTTCAGCAGCTTCCCACACTTTTGATCGAACATCTTTGTCATCGGGGTTGGGCCGGCTCTCCAATCTCGTTGCGCCCCTTTCCGATCCAGGAATGCAAGCGCGCTGCGACTGCAGCAAGGTGTGCCCAGCTGGGACCCACGCTGCAGCTTGGGTGCTCACGCCCGAGACAGAACGTGTGCAGCAGCGGTTGCTGGTTGGGCATCGCCAGCACGGCAGCTGGCGCCCTTTACCCGCGTTCTTAGTGTGCTCTTCTGCCTGTCGGCTCGCCTTCGACTTCGCTGCAGTGCCGGCTTCCTCGCTGTTGCCGGCGCCGCCAGCACCGCAGTCCTTTGTGGGCGGTGTGCAGGGTGTTGCGCTGTTGGCCTCAGTATCAATGTGGTCTGGAAGTGGACGGGGCGGGGGGGGGGGGGGGGGGGGGGGGGGGGGGGGGTGACGGGATGTGTGACAGTGATGCTGTTTCTGACGCCTGGCGCTTTTCCTTGGGACCGTCCCTGTCGGTTTTCCTTTGTCCACCCTGTACGCAGAACTGCTGGTATTGGCGTCCTCCTCGTGCAGAGCGCCTGGCGTATGTGATGGTTGGAGAGAAGCGTGGTCCATGAGGGTATGGTGTGGCGTGTTGCGCTGTCGGCCTCGGTATCAGGATGGTGTGGAAGAGGACGGGGCGGTGAGGGGGGAGAGGGATGAGGGGACGTGAGAGTGATAGTACTGTTTCTGACCCCTGACGCTCTTCCTTGGGACAATCGGTGTCCGTTTTCCTTTGCACGTCTTGTACGTGGAACTGTTGGCCTTGGTGTCCCCTTCACGCAGAGCGCCCGGCGTATGTGTTTGTTGGTAAGCAGTGTGGTGTCTGTGTGTAAGGAAGGGCGGCTCCTGCGGGGATGGGAGGGTTGGGCGGGTGGACGGTGTATGTCGAGGCGGTAGGACGGTGTCAGTGGAGGGGTGAGGGCAGCGCATGTGGAGTGGTCTTGGAGTAGAGGGAGGCAGGTGAGATGGACTTCGTGCGGTAGTACGTGGTGCACGGGGCGACGGTACCCACACGGTGGAGGCAGTGTAGGCAACAACCACAGTGTCCGCTTTTCCTGAAATGTTCCCTTGTCCAGGAAGCACCGGTACATACCGACATCCGAAGAGCCATTCCTTTTTGAGATGCTCAAATATATTGTAATATACCGTTTCAATGTTACAGGCTTTGGCGATACTTGGAAGTCTCTCACGGTGCAGGTGTTTCGGAGTTTTCTGGGGATGTCGAAACAGGTTTGAGCCGCGTTGCTGTGCGGGCGGGCGTCCTTTGTTGCCGTGCCGCTCGTGCGGCACGCAGGCGTCGTGCACGTGCACGGTGAGCGGGCTCTGGGCCGGCGGTCACGCCTCCTCCCCACGCTGGACCGCCACCCGCTGTCGACGGCGCCCAGATCGCGTCGAGGAGTGACACACCCTTTGGTGCCCACGTGCCCTGGAGGTGGTCCGTTGGCCGCACCCGTGTCGGAGACGGGTACGCCCCGAGGCGGCACCCGTCGGGTGGCGTGGCGGCGGCGGCTGCTGGTGTGCACGAAGAACGCCACGGGCGGCGCACGGGCGGCGCCCCGTCGTCTGGGGGAACCGGCGCCACACCACGACGGTTGGCGCGTGGAGCGGCGCGGCGGCTGCCGTTTGTCGACAACGATGCAGCGGCGCCCCGGCAGGTTCCCACGTGGGCTTGCGGACCATAGCGCCACGGGCGAGTGCCACGGCCGACACGACTGGACACACACACCAGCACCCAATTCCGACAACCACGCGTGGTTCCCAACACCGTGCACGGTGCTGGGCCGGCGGCCGGCGCCGTGTCGGCCCACACGTTTGTCTCTGGCGAGCCAGCTGGCATGTCGATCGGGTGTTGAACCCCTAGCCGTGTCGAACAGTTTTGCCCACGGGCCCACGCACAAACACGCGGTCGCAGCCCCAACATGTCCCCATGGCCTGCAGCCCTCCTAACGTCTGACAGACGGGGAAGATGAGCAAAACGTGTGCAAACGGGGTGAGGTAGCAAGGGGAGTCCAACGTAGAGCGGGCGGCCCCGTGGCCGCGAGGGGTAGCCCCACAACCGGCGCGGCGCCTGCAGCCACAGGCAGCTCGGTGCGTCGCCGTCTTCGCGACCACCCACGTCGCGACGTCCGCGCCGCGCAGCAGCGTCGTGCGCCCGCGTGCCGCGGCCGGTGCCACCAACCCCGCGCAGTCGTCGGCCCGTCCACCCGTCATCCCAAGACTACCGCGGTAGCCCCCCACCATCTGGACAAATCGGGAACTGCGGCGTTTCCGTCCCGGACGCGCTCCCAACTCCTCTCGCGGCGCTGGGCGCACCGTGCGCGCACGGTGCGTGCCGGAACCGCGGTGCCGTGCCCAGTCGGCGCGTGCCGCCCCCCCGCCCCCGCGGTGGCCCCTCGGTGCGGCTCCGCCGCGCCCGCGCCGTGCCTGCCCCCGCCCGCGTCGTGGCGGCCTCCCCCCGCCACCGGCTCGTCCCCCCGCACCCCGTGCGGGCGGCCGCCCACCAGTGTGGGGCGTGCCCCCAGACATCGGCCGACCCCGCACGCCGCGCCGCC
>Ga0209831_1005015_pt1 | contig 10150 bp, 7 predicted proteins | sample Maine_Asex4_meta_FD_187451 | JGI IMG/M metagenome (GOLD analysis project Ga0209831, IMG submission 187451) | Marine algal microbial communities from Maine, USA - Maine_Asex4_metaG (SPAdes) (version 2) | ecosystem: Host-associated > Algae > Red algae > Unclassified | place: Maine, USA | collected...
ATTGCAATAGAGCTCAGGCGCATTGCTCATCCATCACAGATGCGCGTTCCGTGCATCATCATCGACACTAGCAGTACAGGTGAGGCACATACCGCCGTGCATACTCCACTGAGCACCTTGACGATTGAGCGGATAAAACAGTGTGGAGTTCAAGGGCTGGGTGGTGCCGGGTTTGCCACGGCAGACAAGTTCAAAGCTACTGGTGAGCTTAGCAACACGATAGAAACACTCATTATCAATGCAGTAGAATGCGAGCCTGTAATAAGCTGCGATGAAGCGCTGATGATGAGTGAGGCGGTCAACCTGGTTAAGGCTATTACCTCCATTATCGACATGAGCGGTTGCAAGCGTTGTATTTTAGCTATCGAGGACGACAAGCGACAGGCCATAGCTGCCTTGCAAGCAGCACTGCATTGCACTGAAGCAAGGGCTCTGATCGAACTCCAACTGCTGGCACCTATTTATCCATCGGGCGCTGAACGCCCGTTAGTGCAACGCCTGACGGGCGTTCAGCTTCCATCGGGCATTCCCCCCTCAAGCCTTCACATTGTGTGCATCAACATCGGCACCGCCTATGCAGCCTGGCAGGCGCAGCTGGGATATCCTATGACATCGCGCGTAGTCACTGTGGCCGGTGAGCATATCAATCGGGCGGTGAATGTACGTGTGGTATTAGGTACCAGCATCACAGAGGTTCTGAAGCAGACGGGTAACACGCCGACACGGAAAGACTCCCGAGTGCGAGTCGGTGGGCCACTAAGTGGATTCGATCTGAGTGATCTGAACGTACCCGTCACTGCCACTACCCATTGCATCACGGTTGACCCTGTTCGCAAGCAAGACCCGGTGCTACCGTGCATACGTTGCAACGCCTGCAGTGAGGTTTGCCCTGTGGACTTGTTACCTCAACAGCTTCACTGGTTTGCCACGGCAGATGATCAGCAAGGCAGTCTTCGATTCGGACTGATGGACTGCATCGAATGCGGCTGCTGCGATGCGGTCTGTCCATCGAATATTGCGTTGACTCAGACGTTTCGATACGCCAAGGGTCTGCACCGTGGAGCTCAAACAGCCAGTCTTGCTGCTACAGAATCTGAAAACCGCTATCGCTTACGCGAGCAGCGCGAGACAGAACGCGCTGCAATACGTAAACAGAAAAGGGAAGCGGCAAGAGCTAGGCTCAGTGAGAGAGTTGACCCCATAGCGGATGCGTTATTGCGTGTTCGTGGCAAGCGTAAGCCCTCACTAGACCAGCCTACAAAAACGTCTGAGCCTTCACCGGGCTCGTCATTGCGGGTTAATCAGAGCGATGACGATAAGAATGACAGGGATCAATCGCCGTGATCGCGCTGGATACTCAGGCTTTAGGCCTAAGGCGCCGAACCGTACGCGAGACCATGGCACTTGTCATGGTCGCATTGCTACCCGGCACGGCGCTCTATGCATTATTGATAGACTATCGTGTACTCAGCAATGTAGTGTTGGCTTGCCTGTTCGCACTTTGCTGCGAGGCACTATGCCTTAAACTGCGACAACGAGCGATAGGCCCTGCGCTGGGCGACGGCAGCATTGTTCTGGCGAGCTGGCTAATGGTCTTGTGTGTGCCACCCTCGTTACCGCTCTGGCAGTTGTTGCTCGGCGTGGCCATACTAGTGTCCTTGGGCAAGCATCTGTTTGGCGGGCTCGGACAGAATCCGTTCAATCCGGCCATGGTGGCCTACGCCGTTTTACTGCTGTCCTTCCCAGTTACGATGACAGATTGGGATCTGGGTGAGCGTGTGTTAATCGATCTGCGTGTTGATAGTGATGTTGCTAGTAGTGGGAGTGGGAGTGGGAGTGGGAGTGGTAGTGGTAGTGGCAGTGGCAGTGGCAGTGGCACTTACGATAGCAGTGTGCCTTCGTCTGCTGAGCGGACGGACAAAAATACGATAACCGGCTGGGATGGTATCAGTGGCGCTACTGTGCTGGATCGATTGCGCGAAGTAAAACAGCTTGCTGCTGCGCAGCCTGCAACAGCAGCAACAGCCCTAGCAACATCGTCAGCGGGATCCTATGCCGCTACTTCAGCTTCTGAGGTCGTTGTTAACTCGGCACTCAAAACCCCGTGGCTGTGGCTGAATCTTGCATGGCTAGCTGGCGGCTTGTACCTGTTATCAATCCGCATTATAAGCTGGCATATCCCGGTATCCATGTTGACTACACTTTCCATCCTCTATGCAACAGCAGGGCTTCACTCAGTCAACGTGATACAACCGCTGATACCGGCGTTGCTGTCTGGCGCTATCATGCTAGGCGCGTTCTTTATCGCCACAGACCCTGTCAGTGCCGCTGCAAGCCGCCATGGGCAACTGCTGTACGGTACGGGTATCGGCACTCTGACGTTCATCATACGAGAGTTCAGCGTCTATCCTGAGGGCGTAGCGTTTGCGGTTCTATTGATGAACTTGTGCGTCCCCATGATAGATCGCCTCTCAACTGGAAAAAGGGGGCGCATGACTCTGCGCAATACTCACTGATGAACCGATGGTTTCGTACAGGGCTGGTTCTGGGCGCCTGCGTGATGGGTGCAATAGCTGTATTGGTACTTGTATATTCGCTGACTCAGAATCGTATAGAAAACACACAGCAAGAATGGTTGTCCAGTAGTCTGCATGCCCTGTTACCAGAAGGCCCGTATGACAACGACCCCATCGACACCGTTCAATGGCTGAGTGTTGCTGCGTTGGGCAGTACCGAACCCGCACCCGTCTACACGGTATATCAAAACCAGAGCCCTTATGCTGCCGTGCTAACGATCAGTACCCAAGATGGTTATAACGGCAAGATCCAGCTTCTACTGGGGCTTGATTTCTGCGGAACCATCATCGGTGCACGAGTGACACAACACAGTGAGACCCCCGGGCTGGGCGATGATATCGAGCTCAGGCGATCCGACTGGATAACGGAATTTAACGAGGTGTCGCTATCAACAACTGAAAATAATGACTGGACAGTCAAACAGGCTGGCGGAACATTCGATGCCTTCACCGGCGCCACTATCACACCGCGCGCAGTGATTAAGGCCATACATCGAGCGTTACAATGGTATGAAGTCAATCGCCATCTGGTTTTCGCAATATGAGTTCTACCGATGTCTGACAGCCCGTTCACTCAGTTATGGCGCTCTGGCCTGTGGACAGATAATCCTGCGCTGGTCAAGCTGCTGGGTTTGTGCCCGCTGCTGGCTGTCAGCAACAATGCCGTCAATGGAATGGGGCTGGGCATTGCAACGCTGCTGACCTTGCTGGTAGCCAATGCACTGACATCCATGCTCCGCCCCATTCTGGACAATTCGATCCGCATACCCGTTTACGTCTTGATCATTGCCACCGCGGTCACCGTGATCGAATTGACCATGAAGGCGTGGTTGCCTGGTCTACATGCCTCTTTGGGTATTTTCCTACCGTTGATTGTCACCAACTGCCTGATTATCGGTCGGGCGGAGGCCTTTGCTTCTCGTAACCCTGTCAGGGACTCCATTCATGATGCACTGGCCATGGGCACAGGCTTTTTATGGGTATTGGTAGTGCTCGGCAGTATAAGAGAAATGGTGGGACAAGGCACTCTACTGGATGATGTAGAGCTCTTGTTCGGAGATTACGCCCGGCCTTGGACAATCCAGCTATTCGATGCTGACTACGGCATGCTCGTGGCATTGTTGCCGCCAGGCGCTTTTTTTACTTTGGGTATCCTGCTGGCATTGAAAAACTGCGGTGATCAATCCAGCGTACTGGTAAGACAACCGCTCCTCTGGTTGCGTCGCTCTTTTTTCTAAAACGAGTCAGGCTTCAGGTACTATTGACCGGCGCTGACAAATCTGCTTTAAACGTCTCGCTATAATTGTGTTGCCGGTACAGGCTTTAGCTCAGCCGCTACTTTTATAACTACATAACTGTCTATCTGCAACTATGCTATTCACTCAGGATCGAACTCGTGCTCGCCAGCTTTTTCGCAGCGCATGGCAAAAAAAGATCGATGGAGAAGCTCTTGAACCACTAGAAAAACAGATTGTCAGCCTGCTGGAGGAACACCCCGAATATCATAAACTGTTAACAGGTAGCGATAATCTCCTCGATCACGATTTTACTGCAGAAGATGGGTCAGAGAACCCGTTCCTGCACTTGAGTCTTCATCTGGCACTGCGTGAACAAGTTGGCACCGATAGACCCGCAGGCATTGCATCAATAACGCGCTCCCTGTTACTGAAACATGGCGACGGGCACACCGTTGAACACATGATGATTGAGCGTCTGGGACTATTTTTGTGGGAAGCACAACGACAGAGCCGCGCACCGGACGAGCAAGGATACCTGCACAGCTTGCGCGAATTACTGTAAAGCATTTATCAGTCCGACCTCGCCTACTGACTTCCGACATTCACGGGGGAGTGGAGCCATTCCTTCCCTCGCCTCGTTTGTGTGTGGCCCACAACTACCTGACTGTGCATTACACCGAATTGTATTTATCTGCAGAATTTTCAAGCTGTCCAGCAAAAGCTAAGGCGATGTAGATCACGCTCATAGTGCCAAGGTCATTGCACTTTGCGAGTCCATCGTCCACTAAATACCGATTTGGATCAAGGCATCGCCTGCTTCGTCGATTGTAGACACTGAGCAAGAGTGACCGGTGCCGCATCGCTTATTGCAACCGAGCCATAGCGATGGTTCTGTGCAACAGTAGATGAGATGGACTCCACAACCCTTGTGAAGACCCGCTCCCGCCATTTCGGTATCTGCAGCACAGACATCCTGATATGAAAAACGCAGCCCACTGGTCCATTCCTCTTGCCTTCATGGCAGGGCTTGTCAGTCTAGCGCCGATCAGCGTGACCACGGCAGATGCCAGCGGATCGTCTGAAAACGCTACACAACTCGGCGCGGTAAGTTACACCTTGTACCCAATAAAAGCAGAATACTCTGAAGAGCATTTGAGCAACACTCATCACCAGGCTAAGCAGCCAGACAGGCTTGTTTCAATCAGCCTGCTCGTTCCGCAGCTCGGTGCGGCTCATTCGATTAGCTTGACCCGAGATATCCCATCACCTGTATCAGTGGCGGATAGAGAATCACTTATTCGCTTTGGACCTTGGCTAACAGACGACGGATTGTCTGCCAATGCGCAACAGCTCATCCGCGCTATACAGAGTGCAGCGACTCACGGTCTTAATCCTCAGGCTTACAAATTAGATTTCCTGTTGCGAACGGTGGACATACTGAACGTTCAGGAACGCGGCGATGATAATAATAATACTGGCTTGGGCACCTCCTATATTCGTCCGGCTAGAGAGACACTACGCAATGAACTCGCGCTACAGCTAGACACTTCTTTTCTACATCTGGCAGAACACCTGGGGCACGGTACGGTGGATGCACAATCCGTACAGTTCAGACTATATCGCCGCGTACCAGAATTCAACACTGAAAAGCTACTAGAAAGATTGCATTCCGGCGAACAGGATGTAAACAATGCGCTGGCAGAGGTGGCACCGCAGCATCCAGAATATCAACGGTTGACACATAGAATGCGCAACCTTCTAACTGAACAGTCCACCGGTGTTCAGCGCGCATCGGTGCAATCGAACAATAACCTGAGCAACACTCAACTGATCAATGATGTCTTGGATATACAGTTGCGGCTGATCGAAACTGGCGACTTGCCGTTAAGTTTTCAACTGGGCAACACCTGGGAACAGTCAATGCGCAACGCTCTTTTGAGGTTTCAATATCGGCAGGGTATTGCAGAGACAGGTATACCGGACGCACGTACACGTGCTGCACTGAACCTGACTACGGAGCAGGAGATAGAGTCGATAGCGCTAAGCCTTGAACGATGGCGATGGATGCCAAGAGAGCTTGGCGACAGACATGTATTCGTCAACATCCCGGAGTACCGCGTAGCGGTACGAGACGGTGGGGAAACGCTACTGACGATGAAAGCTGTGGTCGGGGCGGTCGAACACCCTACACCCGCTTTTTCTGAAGACATGAGCTATATGGATTTTAATCCAACGTGGACAGTACCCGCCAGAATTACCAACGCCGAACTGATTCCACGAGAACGTCGCAATCCCGGATATCTGGCGTCCCGTAATTTTGAGTTCTTGACACGACAGGGTGAGACCATAGTGACGGTACCTGCGACACAAGTGACTGCTGAGGACTTTGCAAAGGACAGCTTCCCTTATACTCTGCGCCAACGAGGTGGACCCAAAAATGCTTTGGGCAGAATGAAATTCATGATGCCCAATCCTTACGCAATCTATTTGCACGACACGCAGTCAAAGAGCCATTTTACCTTGGACGACAGAGCGTTCAGTCATGGCTGTATCCGCTTGAGCCATCCTGAACGGCTAGCACGCTTACTGCTTGACCTGGATGGGCATTCTAAAGAATATATCGCCGATGCTTTAAAAACAAAGTCAACCCATCGCGTGGTGTTTCGACAACCGATCCCCACGCACCTGACGTACATGACCACCTGGGTTGATGAAAACGATTTTCTCCATCGTCGTGCGGATATCTATAAGCACGATGCATCGCTACTCGATGCCTTGAGAGCTAACAACACCTTGCTAAGTATCCTGAATGAACGGACGACTACTCTGGCATCAAGCGACAGTTAACACGGCAGAATGAAGTGAGTCAGTTGCAAATGCTCAGAGTGCTGCATGAATCTGACTACAACATTCAGCGCAGGCAACGTTGCGACGATAATCAGAGCACTTTCTTGGCTTCGCGCCACAGTCTGTCAAGCTCGTTAAGGTCCATGGCGTCCAGCGTCCTGTTCTGATCTGCCGCGAGTGTCTCGACGCAGCGGAACCGGCCGTCGAACTTTCCGGACGCTCGTTGCAAAGCGCTTTCGGCATCTACAGAACAGTGACGGGCAAGGTTCACTACCGTGAACAGTACATCTCCCAGCTCTTCTTCGACAGCTACATGATCGCCCTGGGCAAGCGCCTCCTTCAGTTCAATCAATTCTTCGTCAATCTTGTCCCACACCGGTCTGATATCCGGCCAGTCGAAACCTACCCTCGCGGCTCGCTTCTGCACCTTATCGGCTCGTTTTAATGCGGGAAGGTTCCTGGCGATACCGTCCAGCGCAGAAGGGTGGAGGGCTAATGTTCCGGTTTGCGTGCGGCCTTGCTTCGTAGCACGCTCTTCAGTTTTTATCGTCTCCCAGGCTGCTTCCAATTCAGCTTTGTTGGCGTACACAGCCTGACCGAATACATGTGGATGACGGCGAATCATCTTTTCAACAATACCCTTTGCAACGTCGTTGAACGTAAACCAGTCAGCTTCGCTGGCCAGCTGAGATTGGAATACTACCTGAAACAGCAAGTCTCCCAGCTCATCCTGCAGGTCACCGGTATCGTTACGTTCGATTGCATCGGCAACCTCGTAGGCTTCTTCTATTGTGAACGGCGCGATCGAGCGAAAATCCTGCTGCAAGTCCCACGCGCAACCTGATATCGGATCACGCAAGCGCCTCACTATATAAAGCAGTTCCTGCAAGACATCGCGTTCAACACTCATAATCAGGGGGTACCTGAGTGACCATCATGCTATGGGTACCGCACCTGTCGAATGGCTAGAAAGAGATACTGAGACCGATGTGTGCGTTTCTGTCCAGACTCACGTTTTCATAATCGTTAGTATCGAATCGCATACGCCGATAACCGATGTAAGCTCGCGCTCTGGGCATAATTTCTACCTGTAGACGGGCGGTGACTTCGCCGTATCGCTCAGCATCCGAAAAACTGGTGATGCTGGGTGCATAGAATCCTTCAAAACTGAGCTCCACCGGATTATAGAATGACGGGCGCAGTAGTAGCCCGGCCTGAAAACCCAGCGCAAGCGCACCGACTGATTCGGTATCGTCAGGATTTGACCGGTCTTCGCCTGTCTGTATTTCACCACCGATGAGCTTCATTCCCGCGCTTATCTGGTACTGCGATGCGCTGGACTGACGGATACCTCGAGCCAGCAAGGTGGCATGCAGAATGTTGTCACCGACCTCACTGATGAAGCCTCCGACCGCCACTTCCGCACCACCATCATTGGCAAGGCTTTGCTCCGAGTACAGGGGGTCCTGATTGAGAAGGACCGAAATGTTTGCAGTCTCGTTGCTCAAGGCAAGGTCAAGACCTCCCGCCAAAGCTGTTGCCGGGCCCAGTAGCAGCGTAATACCTGCAAGCAACTTATTCATGTCACACCTCATACAACCGTCTCTAAGCTAAAGAGTCTAGTCGCGATTCTGCGGGCCGCAAGTTATTTGCATGACAATGTCAAAGCTTCGGCATCCACTTGGCAAGTTCCGCTACGCGATTCTCCAGTCGCGACACTGACACCTTCTCGGCTGTTCCGATATCTTGTGCAAAAAGTGATATTCGCAATTCTTCGAAAGCCCATCTCAGCGCGCTTAGTGCTTCTCGATACACGGGATCGTCATCACGCTCTTTCGGTAGTGCCTTGAATGACTCCCACACCGGCAAAAGCTCAGAGCGCCGCCGCCGGTCCTTGTCTGGAGACATATCGATCGCGTCAAGCCGCTTGTCCATAGCCTGATAGTACATTGGCATCCTGTTCAGACGCTGCAATCCGGTGGCGGTGGCAAAGCCTGGGTAAATCAGCTGTGCGATCTGATCCTTGATGTCACCAGCAGGCTCGATCCAGCTTAGCGACATGGATTTATCCAGTCGTTTGACAACCTGTCTGTGCTGCTCGAAAACACGCTCTATGCATTCGCAAAACTGGCCTGCTGTTGATACCAGTTCTGATCGTCCTTCCTCAAGGCGCTTTGTGAAGGCGTCTCGAGAGCGAGGCAGGTTTGACCTATCTATAAACGTCTCATCAATAGCGGCATTGATGATGTCATTTATCAGCACCTGCTTGTTTCCGAATGGCGTAAATCGAAGTGCCAGTACGTTGATCCCTGGAAGCTTTCGTTGCAAGTAGCGCATTTCTTCTCGCAACACGGTTCTGTACAACGCTCGGACACCAACAGGCATTGCGGAGAGCGCGGCAGATTTTGTGGCAAACAGTTTAATACTGACTCCGCCCTCCTTTTCCAGTAGCGCAGGGAACCCCTGAAGCGTCATACCACTTTTTTCAATGTCCACACTGGTGGGCAGATCACCGAAATTCCAGTCCGTGACCTGATCCTTTTCGATACTGTTATCACTAAATTGCAGCAGAGTCTCCTCAACCTCACCGACATAGGCGTCTTGCAACTGCTGTAGATCACGACCAGTTTTAAGTTCCTGCCCATTGTCGCCAACGACCATAAACCGCATTTTCAAGTGCGCAGGAAGCGTTCCTGAATCCCAGTCTTCCTGAGTCAGCTTTACACCTGTCATTTGGAGCAACTGTCTGGAGAGCGCGCCCAGCAGTGAGCCCTTTTCCGGTGACATGGCTTCCACAGCCGCAGCGGCAAAATCGGGGGCGGGTACAAAATTCCTGCGCAGTGTTTTAGGCAAGGCTTTAATAAGCAGAGTAACCTTCTCTTCGAGCATTCCCGGCACAAGCCATTCGCAACGGGCCGATGACACACGGTTCAAGACTTCCACCGGGCAGACCAGCGTCACGCCATCATCATCGTGTCCGGGCGCGAAGTGATAGCGCAGCGGCAACACCATACCGTTCATTTCAATCTGATCGGGGTAGTCGCGCGCACTGACATCAATCGCGTCATCCATAAGTAGCTGCTCACGCTCAAAATAAAGACCGCGCGGGTACTCACTTTCAAACTGGTTGCGCCATTGCTCAAAGTCTTTGGCCGTATAGATATCTTCTGGAACAATGCGGTCATAGAAATGCACTAGCTCTTCGGGATCAACCACGATGTCTCTGCGTCGCGTCTTCTCCTCCAGAGAAGTCACTTCATCGAGTAAATCCTGATTAAATCGATGGAAGTCGCCCCGCGTGATCAATGCGCCTCCAACTAGCGCATCTCTGATAAAAATCTGTCGCGACTCTGGCGGATTGATCGGTCCGTAATTGACGCCCTTTTTCGGATTGATTATCAGGCCATATAGAGTGGACTGAGCCCATGCGCCCACTGTGCCGCGTTTTCTTTGCCAGTGCGCGTCACGATAGCTGTACTGCAACAGATG
>Ga0209831_1005016_pt1 | contig 10149 bp, 4 predicted proteins | sample Maine_Asex4_meta_FD_187451 | JGI IMG/M metagenome (GOLD analysis project Ga0209831, IMG submission 187451) | Marine algal microbial communities from Maine, USA - Maine_Asex4_metaG (SPAdes) (version 2) | ecosystem: Host-associated > Algae > Red algae > Unclassified | place: Maine, USA | collected...
CCGGGTCGCCGTGGCGGCGCCCGCCGCCGCCGCCGCCGCCCGCCCCACCCACCCCGCGCGCGCCGCGCGCACGTGCGTGCCGTGGTCGCTGGGCGACGTGGACATCCTCCGCCGCTTCCTCCTCGACGGCGGGTGGGGCGACTGGGAGGGCGTCGCCGCGCGCCTGTCTGCCTGCCGCACGCGGAGGGCCATTGAGGCCCGCGCCTACCAAGCGTGCAATGAGGCCCGGGACGTCAACGCGGCGCGGGTGGCGGTGTTGGAGGAGGGGTCCGCCCCCTTCCACCGGCGCCTCACCCAGTGACGGGCGCGCGCGCGCGGTGTGAGATGTACGGCCTGGAATGACTGTCCCTGGGAGCGCCCGCCGTGCATGAGCGCATCTGACCTGGCTTAATGGTTAGTGCGTATTTTTGCTTTCACACGCGGGGTCGATCGGTGGTGGGCTTGGGCGGCGGGCCGTTTGGCTCTCCTGCGCCGCCGGCTCCATGACGCGACCGCGAGGGACGACACGTGCGGTTGTCCAAAGTGCGCAAGGGACGCGGCAGGGGGCGGTGCGCTGGCCTCCACTGCGGGGGTAGTGCGCAAGGGGTGCGGCGGGGGGGGCGGCTGGGTGTGGGGCCGGCGCGCTCGCAAACAAGGTATGGCATGGGGAGACCGCCGTCCTTGCCGGCGATTGACTTGCTCCGTTGGTACGACAACAGTGGTGCTGCCATATGGTTGTGCCTCAGCCTCATCAGTACCACACGGAGCGACTCGATTGCGTCGAGCGTTTGTTTACCGTACGGTCGCACCAAGGAACGCTACGACTGGAAACCAGACGACCCACGGGCAGAAAATGTGCGGCAGCTGGTCGCTTCGACACGACTGCTGCGGTGCGGGGGGGACTTGCAGAGTCGGGACATGGCGGTCGCCGCGGTGTCGCGGTGGCATCAAGAGGCGGCTGCGAGTCGGGGATGCGGCACAAGAACAAGAGGCCGACGTGCCACCTTTTCCTGTGTCTCGTCCCGTCTTTTGAACCGTGGCATCTGTCTCCTCCCTCTCCCCGTTGTGCTGTGGCGGCTGCGTCGTGCCTTTGGTGCCCTCTGTGCACCATACCCTCAGGACTTATAGGCCACGGCCGTCGGGCAGTTGTTGCAAGTACAGTCTCTTGGGAGAGCGCAGGATTCCATCGCCGGGTGCTCGCGTGACCGACTGAGCGCCGCAGCGTCAAGCCGCAGCCGCCGGGAGGGCCGATCCCGCACACCCCCCGCAACGGTTTGCACCGAGACAGCGTGTAGGGGGTGTTGGTACCGGCGGCTTTGAGCCCGTCTACGTTCCCACCACCGTGTCAGGGATGAAGCAGCGGTCCGCCTCGTCGACGCGTGCGGGGATCCACCCCGACCCGACGTGCGCTGCCAGCGACCTTGACACCCCCGCCACGAGCCGCGGGCCGCCGCGGCGCGCGCGGCGCACCAAGTGGCGCAAAGCACCGGCGGCCGGCGGTGTCCACCACCAGATGGGGGGGGGCGGTGTGTCGGGGGTGGGCGGCTTGCCACCGGGGGGGAACGGGCGGCGGGTCGTTTCCAGCCGCGACCCGCCAGGCTGGGGAGTGACCGCGCGTTTTCCCACGGACCGCTGTCATGGACGCGGCGGCTGGCAGCCGCCCCGTGGGGTGCTTCTGGCGTCCAACCGCACGGGGCCGCCCGACGCTGTCGGCGTCCAAGGCGCGGAGAGCCGCGTAGTGCATCGGAGCACGGCGGGGGGCACCGGGCGGTGGGCGCGCGGAGGACCTCCTCGAAAGGGACCTCGTCACCCCGCCGCCGCGGCGGTACACGAAGATGGCCGGACTGGCGCAGACGGGGATCCGCCTCGGCTGCCCCTATCCCCAAGCCCCTTGCCCGTCGCGCGCAGCCACCAGCCACCCAGCCTCTACCCCCTGCCACCGTCTCCCACGGGCCCCCCCCACACCACGGTGTTTGCCCGTGTGCGACGTGCCACCTCCCCCCCTCCCCCGCACACCCGACCATGGCGCAGACCAAGGCCGCCGCGGCGGCGGCGGCGCTCGCGCTCGCCGCTGCCCTCTGGTCGTCGGCCGTCCACGCGGCGGCGCCCGTCGTCGGGGTTGCCACCAAGGCGGCGGCTGCGGCGGCGGCCGTGACGACCGTCGCGCCGCCGGCGTCTGCCAGAGTGGCCGCCGCCGCCGCCGCCGCCCGCTGGTCCGACGGCGGTGGCCACGGCGGGGACTGCAAGCACGTCAAGGTGTGCAAGCTGTTTTACAAAAGGTCGCACGAGCCGTGCGGCCACCCCCACCACTGGTCGTATCGCCGCGCCGTGGCCGGCGGGTCTGGCAACGCCAATGTCGTCGCGCGCCCAGAGGGGTATGGCGGCGGCGGGTATGGCGAGTGGGGCCACGGCAAGGAGGGCCATGGCCACGGAGAGCGCGGGTACGGCGTCGAACATCACGGGTACGAGGAGCACGGGTACAAGTTTGGCTATGGCGGGGAGGGCCATTGGGGTGGCGGCCACGAGTACGACGGCCACGAGTATGGCGGCCACGGCCATGGCCACGGGGAGGAGCATGGGGAGGAGCACGGCCACGGCGGCGGCTACTCGGAGCACTCGGGCGGCGGCCACGACGGAGGCGGCTACTTTTTCGGTGGCGGCGAGCATCACCACGGCTTCGAGTGGGGGGAAGAGCTCGAGGGCAAGGATGAGTTTGACGGCTTGTGGTACTACGGGTTCGTGGCCAAGCACGGCGGGCGGTACAAGTACTATTCCAAGAAGCACGGCTACGTGTGGTTTGACAAGCACCACGGCGAGGGGGTTTGGTGGAAGGGCGGCCACAATGGCGGCTACTATGGCAAGGACGCGTACCGCTGCAAGGGCAACCACCACGGCAAGGTCATCTGCCGCTTCCGCCACCACCACGGTTTCAAGAAGGTGTTTTACTGCGCCAAGCGCAAGTGCATCCACGTCAAGAAGTGTTTTTGAGAGCGAGGAGGTGAGGGCGGCGCGGCGTCCGACTCGCTGGTGGCGAGCTGGGGGGACTGTACCCTCGCACTATCGACAGCGCCGTGCGCGGCACGGTGGATGCGGCGGCGGCGCTGCGGTGCCTCTTTTCTCAGATGAGTGGAACGCCGCTTCCGTCTGGTCGGCCTTGTGTGGGCGGGAGGGTTGGACCAATCGCCGGCTACTTGAGGTGGAGGGCGCGGGCGATCGATTTCAACACAAGCCCGCTGTTTCTCCCATCAAGGCCTGGCCTGTGCCACAATGGGACACAACATTTCATGCCCTGCGCGCCCATACGCGCATACTCGACCACGCACGGCATCCAGACAGTCGTCAATGCGTGCAGACTCGGAGATGCACACTCTGTGCGCGCGTCGCTGGAGGATTTCGGTGCTTGCTGCAGGGCGGTTCCTTTTCTCCGTTTGATGCTGCCGTTTCCCTTCACAGCATCAGGGAGGCGGTTCTAACTCGTCCGGTGCGTGCGCGTCAAGCCTGTTTTCCGACGGCCCCGTGTGTGTTGGGAGGGCAGAAACGGCACTCGGCAGCCATCGTGTGGGGACGCGGGCCCCGTGTCTGAAGACGGCCGCCGCCGAGTGTCGCCGTTTCCCTATGCGGTGGCCGCCAAGTGCCCTATCGCCCACTGGCGGCGGCTCCAGCGCACACGGCCGCCCCCACTTTGGCGCCGCTACCGTCGATTCCGTTGGCACTCGCGATGGGGCCACGTGGCTTCCCGCATGTGATTCGTCGGAGGACGACAGATTCGGTGTCTGTTGGGACGAAACAGCCACCGTGGCTGTGTGGCAGGGTGACCTTGCCGCGGCCGCCACAACGACCCGCCGACAATGCTGGTCCTGGGTTCGACCCCCCTCCAAATCGGAGCGGAGTGACGGCGAGCGCGCGCCGCCACCCAATCAAGCCCGCAGGCGACGCCCGATCCCGCGCGCTGGTGGCCCCCTGACCCACAGGTGGTCCCTGGCTTTTGTCCCCTGCGCCCCTCACCTCCACTTCTTTCACCTCAGGCTGCTCGACGCGGTGGGGTTGGCACTAGCTAGCCTGGTGTAAGATCGACCCCATTGTCGATTGCCCTGCAAACGACCGTTTGGGCAGATCGAGACGGCGGAACTGGCAGCGGGGGTCGTGGCAGCTTGCCTGGCAAGAGGCTCCAGGATCGAATGGAGGCGTGGGGGTAGACAGTGAACATAAGTCGGGTGCCACCTGCAGCAGTCGGCCAGGCGTTCCCGATCATCGCATGAGGTGGGTGTGTGGGGTACGTGACAGTCCTCACACGTCGCCATATCCCACGAGGCACTGCCCAAATCGATCCTCGTAAGATCCCCATCAAAGCGACGCCAAGCCCATCGTCACCATTTCTTTATCCGGAAAATCAGTGCAGAAAAAAACAGGGTGCCTCAAAGTGTAGTGATACACACATATACTTAGATCAAGGAACTTGCTCTCCGTTTCAGAGGTGGCAGTCTGCATTCGTGTCCTCAGGGATCTGAGGGCGTGTCAGTGTTAGAAGGGTCGCGATGACGCTAAGAGCAAATGAAGTTACGTGGCTGAGAAGGACTGTCCCGCCACAGGGGTCACAGGGCCCGGACAGCGCCTGCCTCCCTGCCGCCCCCCACTGTCCCGAGTTGCGTGGGGCCACCACGCGCAGCTACTTTCTGGGATCGAAGTGACCACGATGACCCGCGGCTGATCGTGCCTGCGCGCCGTCTTCTGTTGCGGCGGCGCGTTGGCGGTTGCTGACGCCATCTAATGGCGCAGTTATAGGTACTTCGTCGCGCGGCGGTCGGTCCCACCCGCCCGCCCATGTGCCGTGTCGGCCGCCCCGCCTGCCGCAAGCAGGTGCGCTGCGCGGCGGGGTGACGGCCCCGCCCGTGGGCGTTGCGCCATGCCGGCGGGCGACCGCCGCTGCGGTGGCGGCGGCGGCACCCCATTCCCCACCCCACGCCCCCCACGCCACGGCAACGTGGCTGTGCGCGCCCCCCGTGCGCGCTTGCGGCCATGGAGCCGGCCGGCGCGCCTGGTGTCAATGCGTCGCCGCGCGTGCCACCGGCCTGAAGGCCAGGGTATTGCACGCACGTGCCTGGAATTGTATCCATTGGGCGGTATGCTTCATCCTCGGTGAAGATCCCCCAAAGCCCTGTGAGGCCCCCTCCCAAGATGCCCGAAGGGTCTACTTTGCATGATATGACCAGACTGCGTCATTTCTGACTTGATTAAATGATAGCTTGATTAACAACTTAATCACAACATTCTCATGCATTGATTTATTCCGCGCCATCCTTGGTCTGGACGCAGCAGTGGCACCCAAGAGCCCCACAATCATCATGATCGCTATGATAGCTGCGTGCGATGATCAAAGGGCTGCAACGGGAGAGCGCTTCAAGCACAGATCGAGGTTCGACCTGGCTGTCCCCGTCACCCTGAGCAATAAAGGGAGCTCACACCGGTACCCCCTGTTGAAGCGTGTGGGCCTCAGGTGTCAGGGTCTCAGGTGTCAGGGCTGAGCCAAAACTATCGGTGAACGCGGACCCTCCACGATGACGGCCCGGAGAGCAGGATATCCAGCAGCGCATCATAGTGAAATCAGGGAGGCGGTTGTGAGATTTCCCAGAGCAGCGAGAGGCGGACGGGAAAGAATGGCAGGGCGTGTTGGTGAGGTGCCCTGAACTGTTCGGATGCGCAATCGGGTGGCCATCCCGAATCAACCCGATCTATTTCAATCACAGTCATTTGTGAAATTCTTATCGATATCCGAGCCTGTCTCCACAAGTGGATCCACAGCTCGTGCCGAGGCAGGTCTTCCAAGAAGTCCATTGGAAGACCTGACTGGTCTGACCATAATTGCGCAGAGGTTGTGGGCTATTGACAGATGCTGGACTGGCACCGGGCTCGTCGGCCCAGGGCTGATCCAAGCGACCGGACCAGGGGTAGCAGGCGACGCCGAGAGTGCCATGTTATGGGTCTTCTCGAGATGGAAGCGAAGAGTGATGGTCCCACTTCAATGGCCCAAGTGCACAGGCTCACCCTTCTGGTCTTTTGCACAACGCTGTACCGTCCGGGATCGAAGACATCTCCACCCTGTTTCTTGTGACCAAGGATTAAGAACAAATGAATACACTTCACTGTTCCTCTTGCCTGTAGGCACCAGCGCTGAAAGCATCTTTACGCAGGATGTCAGATGTCGCGCGGACCAAGGGGTAGTGCCCTACTCCACCCCGTCGCCGCTCCTGACTTCGACCCTGATGATGGTGGGGGGGGTGTGATGGATGCAGGGTTGTAAGTTCATGTTGAATATACAGATGGTTCGATGAATCAGGTTGATTTCAAGAAACGAACCAAACCCAACGACAAACGATTTGGTTGTATTTATGTTTAATTGCCCGGGCCGACAGGAGCTTTCATTGACCACTTCAAATTGATCAGCCAGGTGGTTCGGCGCTGTGCGGCCGCTCTGACTGCCTCGTTGCCATACCCCCTGCAGGTCAGTCGCGCTGAGAGTTCCGCTCCCAGACCCTCCTTCATGTCAACTGTTGCCAATCGGCTGTGTAGCACGCTAGCCGCTGAGTACGTAGACCGATTCATCTGCTGTCAACGTGTGCGTGAATCATAGCCTTTTTTGCTGGCGGATGGATGGGTCGTGGTCGCACCCAGGATTGCGTGGAGTGCAGCAAGCTGCTTCTCGTACAACGGGGCATCCACTCGCCCTCAACTCCCCGTCTACACGTATCGGTGTTTGGTCCTTTCTGTTTGGTCCCCCCGTCTCCGTTTCTGCGCGGAGGCCCAGGCGGTTGTCAACGTCGTCGCCCCGGTGTCGGCTCGTACCAGTCGTTTGGATTGTGTCCCGGTGGTGGGGTAGGCAAGCAGGGCTCTGTCGCCGGGACTGCAGCAGGCCTGCTATGCACACGCTACATCGGCTTGGCGACTCAAGCTCGATGGAGCTCGAGTCAGACAACCCGACTTCCCCAAGCACAATCTCAACTACATTGAACGTGGCACACTAAGTATTACGCGGAACAATTACGCCCTTTGACATGTTGCGTTCAACCTGAACGCTCCAGCGTTCAAGTGAATCTGGTTGAATTCCGTTCATGTTTGGCAAACCAAATCAAACGCTGACAACCCTGGATGGATGTACCGGAATCTGCGCGAAGAACTGGCATTGTGCTTGGACCTGCCGCGACTGGTGGGGTGGTCGGGGTAGGCGATGATGGCGCCGTTGTGGCAAGAGGAGTTGACAGCAGCGATGGTGGGAGCCCCGACGATACTGGCGACCGGTGCGCTGTTTTCACCAAGCGCTCGCTAGTGTGATACTTCCTTGTTGTGTTCTGCAATTGTTCTCCAGGGCGTCGCTACTGTCAGGGTATTCGTCGTGCAATCGACTGAACCCGAAGTTGTCGTGGTGAAATGAGTGTTCATTCTGCCCTGAGGTTCATCCTGATATGATAGATATCGACTTCATTCAATAAACTGATTTGCCATCCCTGCACAGTGCGTTTTCGTTACAAGAGAATCGTTTACAAGAGAATATGGGTCGCGAGTCTTCTATTCCAGTCCCTGTAGGCCCCTTGTATTCACATTGAGCTGAATCAGCTGTCTCTTGTAAAGAGAACGCACTGTACTCAACCGTCCGCCTGGGCGTCGTCCGATGGATGGTCCTCGATTTGCAGGAGTTCTGCCTCTGTCAACCTTGCTCCTCGGCGAGCGAAAGCGGCCCGCGACCGACACCTCTCGAGAAAGCGGCGTGGCACCCCGCGTCGTGGCCATCAGGCATTCTCTCGATGACCTCGATTGGCCACCCGCTTGGGTGCCTCTTGCCACCTCGGCTGACCTTTTTGGCGGGGTCGGCCGCACCCCAGTCCTGTAGCCCGGCAGTGTGTCTGGCGTGGCGCGTTCGTTGCCGCCCGCCCCCCCACCCACCCACGGAGGGCGCTGAAGCGCCGTCGCAGCAGCCGCAGCCCCTGCGGCGACACACCCGCGGCCACCCACGTGCGTGGAAGGGATGTCGGGGGGCGGGGGGAGGGATTGGGGGCTGTGGGGTACGCGTCCCGGCTGGCCCTCGGTGGAGGAGACCCATGTGGCCGCCGGCCAGCGAGGTGCCGCCCCGAGTGTTCGGGGCAAGGCCTGTGGGGTACGCGTCCCGGCTGGCCCTCGGTGGAGGAAACCCATGTGGCCGCCGGCCAGCGAGGTGCCGGCCCGAGTGTTCGGGGAAAGGCCTCCACGAGCCCGTCGTTGACAGGGGCATGCGGCTCACACGCGACGGCTGGCACCCGGTGAGGGGGTGTCGGACTGCCGGTCGCGGTGCCGTGGAGTGTGGGCCCCTGGCGAGGACGGGGGGAGTGGGGGGGACCGGAAAACCCGCCTGCCGCGTGGCCAAGGGGTAGAAGAATCGCCGGCGGCGGACCAGTAGAAGCTGTCATTGCCGGCCACACGACCTCCACCTCCGACGATCATCCGCCACTCAACACCTTTGGCGCTCGCTTTCCCTGTCCCGCCGACCGCCGCCCCCACCCGCACACACCTTCGTCCTCCCGCACGCGACTTTCTCCCCCCCCCCCCCCCCCCCCCCCCACCGGCCGCCATGGGTCGCTTTGCCACCCTTGCGCTGGCTGCTGCCGCCGTCGCTGCGGCCGCCACCGTTGTGGCCGCCGAGAGCGACCCGAGGCCGCCGCCCAAGACGATGAAGATCACCAAGGAGTCGGGCGAGCAGTGCATCAGCCGCTGGTACGTGACGGGCTTGAACACGGCGACCGGCAAGTGGATTTGGAAGGACGAGACCACGTGCTGCCCGCCCCGCATGCCGACCAAAACGATGACCGTCTTCAAGGAGGGCAAGCGCTGCGTGTCGACGTGGACCCAGTGCGACATTAAGCTCAATGACGACTACAACTGTGAGCGCACGTGGTGCGACGTGACCAACTGTGCCGAGCCGGTGTGCCCGCCCGAGCCCATGGAGATGAAGACGCGGTATGTCAAGAAGAATGGGGAGCGGTGTGTCAAGACGTGGACGGCGTGCGGGAAGAAGTTTTCGGGCGGCAAGTGCACCTGGAAGGGCTGCGACATTATTCGGTGCCAGCCGCCATGCCCCAAGCCGATGGCCAAGACGATGAGGACCAAGACCGCCAACATGACGTGTGTGGACAACTGGTGGCCGGCCTCATTGACGGTCGACACATCCAAGGATGGGATGGACTGCAGCTGGGCGTGGAAGGACATCAAGGTGTGCCACTGCCGCGTCGGCAACACTGCCAAGTACGTCAAGTGCTAACCTGGGGGAGTACCAGGGGAGGCCGCCCCTGGGGCTCGTCCGCGGACGAGCTGTGTATAGGCGCCGTCGGTGGGTAGCTGCCATATAAATTAACCCTATGGATACACCTGACCCACCGCCTGTGCTCAAGCTCGGCCCGGCAAGCAAATAACGACGTCATACCAGCACGGCGTGTGCACGAGTGCTGTTGCGGTCTAGAGGAAGTGTGCTGGACGTGTTCCCAAAAACACAGATTGAAGGGCAGCGACTGTTGGAGAATGAATGGAGACGGGCGAGCATACAGTGCCATAGAACCCAACAGCACACAACGCGGAAAAGACAAACCACTCTGTCAACGCCTCCGTGCCGGTTCCGCCCATTGCCGACCGCCGACCCGCGGTGGCCGGAACGGCTTGCGCCATCGTCGCGTCGCAGTCGTCGGCCCGGCTTGACCGCCGAGCGCAGCGACCGCGAAAACGTGGGAATCCAAGTGCCACGTGCGTCGTATCGATTGGAAATGGTGTTGGGGGCTGCGCGCCGCCGTGCCGAGCACGGCGGTCACCTGCGCCTCGCCAACCGGCGGCCGCCACGCTCGGCACGTGCCTTGTCCCACCCCGTCGCCCTCCCGGTAGCGGCACTTGTACCAACGCCCCGCCCATACACGGCTGCTGCTGCTGTGACTGGTGCCGTTTCGTTTGCTGCCGCCGGTTCCAGCCGACGACCATGGCCACTGGGGCGGCGCTCGTCGCGCCCGCCGCCTTCCTCTCGGTGCCCACCCCCTTATCAACAAGAGTGTTCTCCACCTCACCCGTCGTGCACTCCCACTGTCCGAGCCGCTTTGGCCCATCCCCTCTGCGACGCTGTCGCGTCGGCCCATGGCCGCCGCACCCCCCACCCCACGCTGGCGG
>Ga0209831_1005020_pt1 | contig 10145 bp, 11 predicted proteins | sample Maine_Asex4_meta_FD_187451 | JGI IMG/M metagenome (GOLD analysis project Ga0209831, IMG submission 187451) | Marine algal microbial communities from Maine, USA - Maine_Asex4_metaG (SPAdes) (version 2) | ecosystem: Host-associated > Algae > Red algae > Unclassified | place: Maine, USA | collected...
GCCGGACGACGTGTGCTCCATGTTCGAACAGAAGCGCCACTGGTACAAGAGCGCGCGCGAGGCCGAGGCGAAGTGGGGCACCTCGATGCACATTCCGCTGGCCATCATGTACCAGGAATCGCTGTTCCGCGCGAAGGCCAGGCCGCAACGCACCCGGCTGCTGGGATTCGTGCCGTGGCGCCGGCCCAGTTCGGCCTACGGTTACGCCCAGGCGCTGACCGGCACCTGGCGCGGCTACCTGGACGCCACCGGCGAGTACTGGCGAGAACGGCACGACTTCGACGACGCCAACGACTTCATCCACTGGTACATCGACGAGGCGGTGCGCATCAACCGCGTCTCGCGCGCGGATGCCGCCTCCCTGTACCTGAGCTATCACGAAGGGCCGACCGGGTTCCGGCGCGGCACCCACCACGACAAGCCGTGGCTGCTGAAGGCGGCCACCGGCGTGCAGGTGCGCTCGCAGCGCTACGCCCAGCAATACGCGGCCTGCCACACCCGGCTGGAGCGTGGATTCTGGGGACGGTTGTTCCGACGCTGAGCGCGCCTGCTAGGCTGGCCCGCATCACGATGGAGATCTCGACATGGGCATAGGAACGATGCTGGGCAAGCTGTTCGGCGGTGGCCGTGGCGACACCCCGGGCGGTGACGACGACGGTGCGGCGTCGGCCGATGCGGTCGAGCACGACGGGTACACCATCGTGCCCGCACCCATCAAGGAGGGCGGACAGTACCGCACCGCCGGGCGCATCCTGCGCACCGTCGACGGCGAGGAGCGCCAGGCGCGCTTCATCCGCGCCGACAACCACGCCGATCGCCAGGCGGCCGTCGATCACTCGCTCGGCAAGGCGCGCCAGATCATCGCCGAGCAGGGGGTGAAGCTGTTCGAACGCGAGAACGTCTGAGCCGATCGGGCGGCCGCATCGCGAGCGAGCGGCGCTACTCCGGCACCGTCGCCACCACCTCGATCGAGGCGTACCACGCGGCCAGGTCCAGGATCGCGGTCTCGTCCAGCCCCTGTGCGATCAACGTCATGCGCCGGTCCTCGCGCGCACCGCTCCGGTAGTCCTTCAGGCTCTTCTCCAGGTAGAACGCCGATTGCCCGGCCAGGTTCGCCACCTCCGGATCGTTGGCGAGGCCGTTCCTGCCGTGGCAGACCGAGCACTGCCGGGACAGCTCGCGACCGGCGGCGGGGTCCCCCGCCGCCTGCACCGGACCGGCGATCGCCGTCAGCAGCAACGCCACGGACGACAGGGCCGGCAGGTGCCGGTACCGTCGCCCGCCCCGCATCGGCTCCACCGCCCACCTCACTCGCTGTAGGAGATCCGGTACACCGCGTTGGCGAAGTCGTCGGACACCAGGATGGAGCCGTCCTTCATCATCGCCACATCCACCGGGCGCCCGTCGTACTCGCCGTTGCCGTTGATCCAGCCTTCCGCGAACGGCTCGGTGGTCGCGGCGCCCTCCTCGTCGATGAAGGTGACCATGACGCGTGCACCGACCGGGGTGGTGCGGTTCCACGAGCCGTGCTGGGCGGAGAAGATCGCGTTGCGGTACTTGTCCGGAAACATCGAGCCGGTGTAGAACGCCATGCCCAGATCGGCCGCGTGAGCGATGGTCTCGGACACCGGCATGACCACCTCCACCGGCACGTCCTGGCCTTCGTACTCGGTGGTGCGGGTGTCGCCGCCGCCGTACCAGGGGTGGCCGAAGTGCTGTCCGGCCTCGGTCTGGCGGTTGATCTCGCCGGGCGGTATGTCGTCGCCCATGCCGTCGACCTGGTTGTCGGTCCACCACAGCTCGCCGGTGTCGGGGTGGAAGTCGTGGCCGACCGAGTTCCTGACGCCGTAGGTGTAGACCTCGCGCTCCGAGCCGTCGCGGTTCATGCGGATGATGCCGCCGATGCCGGTGTCGGTGTACAGGTCGAGCTTGTCGGGCGGGGCGACGTTGTACGGCTGGCCGAGCGAGATGTAGAGCTTGTCGTCCGGGCCGACCTTCACCACCCGGGCGGTGTGGTTGAAGCTCTCCTCCTCGACCGGGATCAGTTCGCCCTGCGGCACGATCGGTACCGCCACCACGTCGGGGCTTTCCTGGAAGAACTCGGCCGCCGGGTACATCATCACCCGGTTGCGCTCGGCGATGAACAGGAAGCCGTCGTCGGAGAAGGCCAGCCCGTTCGGCACGTCGAAGGTCAGCGAGGGGGCGAAATCCTTGACGTCGTCCGCGACCCGATCGCGGTCGCGGTCCATGACCGCCCACACCTTGTCCTTCTTGGTGCCCACGAACAGCACCGTGCCCTGCGGCGCCATCGCCATGTGACGGGCATCGGGCACCAGCGCGTACAGGTCGATCGAGAAGCCCTCGGGCAGGGTGATCCCTTCGAGGACGCTGCGGATCGCGTCGGCGTTCGGGCCGTCCTGGTCGATCACCGTGTGCTCGGTGGTGCCGGTGACCTTCATGGCAGAAAGCTTGTCGAGGTTGGTCTCGGCGTATGCGGTGCCGGTGGCGGCCAGGGCGAGGGCGGTGGCCAGAGGCGTCAGACGATGCATTCGGGGCTCTTTCCTGTGAGTTGTCGGCAAGGTAGCAAGTATGCCACGTCACAAAAAGGTACAGGCACCGTGATGAGCGTCCTGCTCCCGGACGCGGTCGGCGCGAGTGGTCCGACGATTCGTGGCGGATCGTTCCGGACACGCGCACGGGGGACGTGTCCACCACATCCGGTCCGTCGAGCCGGGCGAATGGCGGACCCGCAGGCAGGCCACGCTTGTCGAGCCATGGCCTCCGCGACTATCCTTTCGATGCATCCTGTACGTTGGTTCATGTATCCGAAGGTGGTCTTTCGTGCTGTGATGCGCACTGTTCCGGGACCGTGATCCGGTGCATTCATGCCTCATGCGGATCCACGACAGGGAGAGGGCCGGTGACGTCCAACGTCATGCTCACGCTGCTGATGCTCGTTGCAGGCGGTCTGGCCGCGACGCAGTCAGCGGTGAACGCGCGCCTGTCGGGCCTTCTCGGCAGCCCGGTTCAGGCATCGTTCGTCTCGTTCTGCGTGGGTTCGCTGGCGTTGTGCTGCATCCTGTTGCTCGGCCGCGGGGGATTGCCGCCACTGACCCGCATCGTGCAGGTGCCGCCGCTCTATCTCGTCGGCGGCCTGTTCGGCGTCGTGTTCATCACCACCGCCATCTTTCTGGTGCCCCGTATCGGCGTCGTGAACGTGCTGTTCGTCGGTCTTGCAGGACAGATGATGGTGGCCGTGCTCATCGATCACTTCGGGCTCTTCGGCGCAGCGCGTTACCCGGTCAATGTCTGGAAGGTCGCAGGGCTTGCGCTGATCTTCATCGGCATCGTGTGCCTGAAGCACGAGACCCCTCGGGCCGGGTAGCACGGTACAGGCCCGATCCAGGCCCGATCCAGGCCCGATCCAGGCCCGAGCCAGGCCTGGTGCAGGGCGTCCTGCCGTTCAACCGTGCGGCGGCCCGGCGTGCCAGGCCAGCGCCTGCCCGCTCAACGCCCGGTCGCTGCGCGCGATGAGGTGCAGCAACGGGCCGAGCCGCTCCTCCGGCGGTACCGATTCGCTGGCGTGCTCGCCGGCGAAGAAGCGCCGTCTGAGCGGGGTACGCATCGGGCCGGGGTCGTACCCGTTCATCGCCAGTGCCGGCGCACCATCGGTGCCCTTCGCGTGCTCGATCTCGTCGGCCAGCTGGTACAGCAGCGCGTGCGCCGCCTGCTTGGAGATGCCGTAGGCGCCGGAATAGGCCCCCGGACGGTGATCGAGCAGCGTCACCACCGCCGCATCGGGCGACAGGGCGAGCAGCGGGCGCAGAGCGTTGATCAGGGTGCGTTGCGCCGCGACGTTGACCTGCATGACACGGGCGAACTCGGCCTCCTTGACCTGCGCCTGCGGTGCCGGTGTTCCCCCGTCGACGGCGGCCAGCACCAGCGCATCCAGTCGGCCGAACTCGGCGAACAGCGTCTCCGCCATCGCCTGGGCAACGGCTGCATCGAGGGTGGCCAGATCCAGCTCCAGCATGGCGGGCGTCGCCTCGCCCAACGGCTCGATCACGTCGTAGAGCGCCTCGAGCCGGCGCAGCTTGCGCCCGAGCAGCACCACGGTGGCACCGGCGCTCGCCAACGCCTTGCACAGGGCGGTGCCCATGCCGCCGGTGGCACCGACCACCGCCACGATGCGACCGGTCAGGACCGCGTCACCCGCGTCGGCGCACGATGCTTGCGCATCGCGGTAGTCGGGGATCAGCATGGGAACGTCCGGTCGGATGCGAAGGTCGGACACGATACCCGAGGCCCACCGAGCATGCCCGCCATGAACCGTCCGCCCCTGCTGCTGCCGTGCAGCGCCATCCTCCTGTCGATCGCGAGTGCTTCGGTGCTGGCCGATCGCTTCGACCTCGATCCGGACCACACCGTGGTCGCCTTCACGATCGGGCACGTCGGATTCTCCAACGTGCTGGGCCGGTTCACCGAGGTGGACGGCGGGTTCGACTACGACGAGGAAGGCCGGTTGCTGGAGAATCTGGTCGTGAGCGTCGGCACGGCCAGCGTCGACACCGACCACGAGGCGCGTGACGAGCACGTCAGGAAGGCCGACTTCCTGGACGTGAAGCGTCATCCCGAGATGGTCTTCCGGGTCGAGCGGGCCGAGCTGCAGGGCAGCGAGGGCGGTACGGTCGAGGGCACGCTCGAACTGCTCGGCAGGACGCTGCCGCTGACGCTGGAGCTGAGCGTCAACAAGTCCGCCGACTACCCGTTCGGGCACCAGCGCTACACCCACGGCATCTCGGCCAGCGGCACCCTGGCGCGCAGCGACTACGGCATGGACTACGGCGTCGCCAACGGGCTGGTCGGCGATCTGGTGACGTTGATCATCGAGACCGAAGCGCTGCGCGTCGAGTAGGCCCCATCAGGGTGCCACTGCCTCGAACCGGGTGGACAGCAGCTCGCGCATGCTCTCCATCGGCAGGCCGGGCGCATTCTCGGGCGGGTGCATGCCGTCGTGGAAGATGTCGGGTGGAAGCCGGTCCAGCAGGGCGGGATCGTTGGCGAACACGTGCACCGGCACATCGGCGGTCCTGCCCCAGCCGGCGATGATCGAGGCCGGCTGGTGGTCGCCGAGCACGATCGTCAGCGCGTTCTCGCCGTGGCGCGCGACGTACTCGCCGATGGTGGCGAGCGCGTAGTCGAGCGACTGCGCGTACAGCTCGCGCACCCTTTGCCGTTGCGCCCAGATCACCGGCTCGCCGAACCGGTGACGCCCGTCGAAGATCGCGCCGTCGCCGATGTCCTCCCACGGCACCCGCCGGGGAATCGGCGCCCACGGCGCGTGCGAGCTGATCAGCGCAAGCTCACCGGCAACCGGCCCGGATGCCGGCCCGCGAACGTTGCGCTCGAAGAACGACAGCGTGTACTGGTCCGGCATCGTCGCCCAGCCGAACGGCAGGCCGGCGTAACCGAGGTTGTGGACATCGTAGTCGGCGTCGTAGCCGTACCACGCGCCTTCGGGCCAGGGGTCGACGATGGCCGGGTTCAGGCCCGCGGTGGTGAATCCGGCATCGCCCAGCAGGCGGTACAGCGAGCGGCGCTGTGAGCTGATCAGGCGATCGTAGCGCGCCTGGTTGTCGACCATCAGGCCGCTGGCGAAGGTGGCGTGCGCCATCCAGCTGCGCCCGCCGCGGATCGGCGAGGTCAGCCAGCCGCTCCTGACCGACAGCCCGGCCGCCGCGGTACGCTCGCCGATCTCGTTCAGGCGCGCATCGGCGATCCGGCCCAGATCCTCGTCGACCAGGAAGCTCTGCCCGTAGGACTCCACGAACAGCACGATCAGATCCCGCCCGCCCAGGGCGGCGAAGCTCGGCGGTGGCCGTGCATCGAGCGGGTCGCGGGCGAGTTCGGCCACGAATGCCTGCTGGTCGACGATCGAGCGGCGCATCGCCTTGCTACGATCCATGAACTCCGGCACCAGCCGGGCCTGCACCGGCCACATGGCCGGGACCCGTTCCGGCAGCGCTGCGCGCGCGACCAGCATCACCAGCGCGATCGTCGCCACGGCACCTGCTCCGAGCACCGCGACCCGGCGCGATTCACCCCGCAACCGACCGATGGCACCCATCCCCCTGTACAGCGCGACGCACAGCACGGCCAGTGCCGCCAGGGCCGCCGCCACCGCGAGTGCCGCCTCGCCGGTACCGATGCTGCCCGACGCCAGGTTCCAGCCGTCGCCGATCAGGTGCCACTCCACCAGCGGGCTGAACGGGCGATCGAACGCGGCGAACGAGCCCAGGTCGGCGATGCGCAGCAGCACCGTCAGACCGAGCAGCAGGACCAGTCCCGTGCGCAACACGTGCAATGCAGGCCCGGTACCGACCGCGAGCAGTGCCAGTACCGCCAGCGGCCATTCGAGCGGCAGCACCGCGAAGCGCGCCGGCGTGAAATCGCCCGGGTGAGCCGGGAACAGGATCAGCACGAACAGCAGCACGATCGTGATGGTGGCGACGGTGCGCGAGGTCGCCGCGCCTTCGCCGTCCGGTTGCTGCGCCCGATCGCGGCGCTGGCGCTGCTCGCCGCGGTGTTCGTCGCGATCGACGTTCATGCCGCGCTGGCCCTGCTGAGGGGTGCCGAGCCGCTGTGGCTGGTGGCGGGCTTGCTGCTGGTGCAGGGACAGATCATCGGATCGGCATGGCGTTGGAGGATGACGGCGCGGGCACTCGGGCAACCGCTCGATGGGTCGCGGGCGGTGCCCGAGTACTACCTGGCGACACTGGTGAACCAGACCGTGCCCGGCGGCATCACCGGGGACGCGGCGCGCGCGTGGCGCAACCGTGGCACGACCGCCAGCGTGGTGCTGGAACGGTTGGCGGGCCAGGTGGCGCTCGCCGCCGTCACGCTGGCAGGCATCGTGGCGTGGCCGCTGCTCGGCGATGCGCCGTTGCCCGCGGTGGCGCGCGGGCTCCTGGTGGTGGCTGTTGCTGCGGCTGCGGCCGCACTGGTGGTGTTCGCGTGGCGTCGGGTGCGCGGTGCGCGGCACGCGCCCGTGGCGGGCGAACCGGCGTTGGCGCGCGGGCGTCTGGCGCGGGCCGGTGGCGTATCGCTTTCCCACCTGCGTCGTGCCTGGTTCATCGACGGGGCCTGGTGGCGCCAGGGCGCGATCAGCCTGGCGATCGTGACGGCGTACCTGGCGCTGTTCGCGGTGGCCGGACACGCGATCGGTGCGCCGCTGCCGGGATCGGCGGTGCTGGTGATCGTGCCGCTGACCCTGCTCAGCATGCTGCTGCCGGTCTCCATCGGTGGCTGGGGCGTGCGCGAAGCGGCCGCCGCGGCCCTGTGGCCGCTGGCGGGGCTGTCGGCCGAGAGCGGGGTGGCGACCAGCATCCTCTACGGTCTGCTGTCGCTGGCCGGCTCGCTGCCGGCGCTGTGGTGGTTGCTGCGTCGTGCGTAGACATCCCCCGACGCGCCGCCACCGTCACGTGCCGTCCTGTTCAGCCAGATGCGCGCCGCCTCCGCGGTGCACCAGTCATCGAGCAGGAAGCGGTGCGATTCGCCCGATGTGATGTTGTACGCGTAGCGATCCAGCGACTCGAGCCGATCGAGGCAGGCCAGCGCGATGTCGATGGTGGCCGGCAGGTACTCGAAGGCGACCACATCGATCGGCTGCGTCAGGCCGTTCAGGATCTCGGCCTCCATGCCCTCGACATCGAGCTTGCAGAAGCGTGGCAGGCCGTGCCGCTCGATCAGCGCATCGAGCGTGGTCACCGGCACCGTGACGCTCTCGTCCCAGCTCACCCGCTCGAAGCCTGCGCTGTCACCGACGCGCCCCACCCAGTCGCCGGACAGCGACGACACGGTCGGGTGCCGGCTGGAGACCCGGAGCTCGGCGGTGCCGGGCGTCGCACCGATCGCATCCTCGACCAGCGTGACGCGCGGCTCGCGCCCGAACAGCCGTTCCAGCCAGCGGGCGAACAGCGGCTGCGGCTCGATCGCCACCACGTGCTCGCAGCGCCCGAGCAGGGTGCGCGTGCGGCTGCCCACGTGGGCGCCGACATCGAAGGCGAGACCCCCCGGTGGCAGCAGCTCGCGGTAGAACGCGGCCAGCGCACGACGTCGCCACGGCTGGCCGTAGTAGACCACCAGCGAGCGCAGCAGCCCGAGCGTGGCGCCGTTCATGCTCGTGCCCGTCGTCGCAGCAGCCACAGCGTGTCGCGTCCGAACGAGGCGAGCAGGGCGAGCAGGGCCATGACGAGCAGCCAGCTCGACAGCGGCGGTGCGACCCAGGGCATCAGGCACAGCGCCAGCGCCGCCACCTGGACGACGCACACGCACTTGCGGCGCCATGACGGGTAGAGCGGTGCGGCGAGCGCGGGCGCTACCCGCATGGCGGCGATGAACGCGTAGCGCAGCGACCCCAGTGCCAGCACCCAGGCACCGGCCTCGCCGGTGCGCCACAGTAGCAGGGCCATGACCAGCGCCAGCAGCGCGTCCACCTCCATGTCGAAGCGTGCGCCGAACGCGGAAGCCTGCCCGCGCGTACGCGCCAGCCACCCGTCCACGCCGTCCAGCGCCAGCGCCACCAGGGCCAGGGTCGCGATGCTCCCCAGCGCCGGTGCGTCCAGCGCGGCGGCGACCGGCACCGCACCCGCCAGCAGGGCGGTGATCGTGGCGCGCATCATCGTGACCTGGTTGGCGGCGCCGAACTCGCGGTGAGGGTGCGTGTCTATACCGTGCGCGACGGCTGCCGCGATCCCCAGCCAGCAGAGGACGGCGACCAGCACCGGCACGGTGCCCAGATCGAGGCTCTGGGCCTGCGTTGCGCTGACCACCAGCACGGCGGTGCCGGAGCCGAGCACGCTCGAGCGCGCACCGGCGGGCCAGCGCTCCGGGTCGAGCCACCGCTGCAGCGTCGTCACCGCGCGGCTCAAGCGTCGCGGGGCCGGCCGTCGAGGATCGAGGCCAGGTGCCCGCCCCGGTCCCGCTTGGTCTGCAGGTAGCGGGCGTTGTGCGGGTTGATCCGTCCGGCCAGCGGCAAGCGCTCGGTCACGCTCAGCCCGTCGCCGTCCAGGGCCGCCACCTTGGCCGGGTTGTTGGTCAGCAACTTCACCTGCCGGATGCCGAGCTGCACGAGCATGGTGCGCGCGGCCGTGAAATCGCGCCCGTCGGCACCGAACCCGAGCCGCCGATCCGCCTCGATCGTGTCCAGGCCCGCCGCCTGCAGGCGGTAGGCACGCAGCTTGTTGCCCAGGCCGATGCCACGCCCCTCCTGGTCCAGGTACAGGATCACGCCGCCGCCGTGTCCCGACAGGGTCCTGATCGCGCCGTCCAGCTGCTCGCCGCAGTCGCAGCGCAGGCTGCCGAACAGGTCACCGGTGAAGCAGGCCGAGTGCAGCCGGGTGATGACCGGCCGGTCCGGGTCCGGATCACCGATCACGATGGCGGCGTGCTCGGCATCGCCGAAGCGTTCGCGAAAGGCGTGAAACACGGCATCCGGCACGTTCGGCAGCTGCACGCGGGCGCTGCCGGTCCGATCGACGTACCGGCCGCGCGTGGTCCGGTAGGCCAGCGCATCGTCGGCCTGGATGCTGAACGGCGGTGCCGAGGTGTCGGAGATCGAGGCGCAGCGCACCAGCGCCGCCGGCTGCAATCGCGCCTGGCGCAGCAGTTCGAGTGCCGCCTGCACCGGCCGCCCGTCGCGCGGGACGAACGTGCACCGGTGCAGGCCCTCCACCACAGCGGCGGGATCGTCGATGCCGGCCACCCGCCAGGCCAGGCGCTCGGTATCGGTGTTCTCGCTCGGCGGCGGGCGGCGGGCCGGCAAGGTCACGCGCATCGCGCTCGTCGCCTCCTCGCGACCGAGTGCCCGGGCACGCTCGGGCGTGATCAGCAGCGCGATGGCGCCGCCGACCGGTGTGCCGTGCATGACGGTGTGCGGATCGATGGCGTCCAGCGCCGCGATGGTGAGGTGTTCCGCCCCCGCCACGATCCGCACGTCGCGCCCGGCGCGCAGCTCGAGCAGGGCGTGCTGCGCCTGCAGGGCCGCCCGCGTTCGATCGGCATCCGGGTACTCGGGATTGTCGAGCATCTGCACCTGTCGTCTATCGAGATGGAATGAAGAAGATACGATGCATTGTCTACCGTGT
>Ga0209831_1005022_pt1 | contig 10142 bp, 8 predicted proteins | sample Maine_Asex4_meta_FD_187451 | JGI IMG/M metagenome (GOLD analysis project Ga0209831, IMG submission 187451) | Marine algal microbial communities from Maine, USA - Maine_Asex4_metaG (SPAdes) (version 2) | ecosystem: Host-associated > Algae > Red algae > Unclassified | place: Maine, USA | collected...
ATTATTCCTAATAAGTAATTGCCATTTTCTGGTTTCTTGAATATTACTACCGATGAAACGTTTCCGTTGATAATCTTTTTGTAGAGTTCTTTGGATAATGACCTCATCATCTTTGCCTAAAGACAGCACATAACTATCTTCTAATGGATCACTTTCCAGAAATGTTTTGCCTGCGTATTTATTATCTAAAAAAATGTTAGCCTCTCCTGGCAGCAAATTAAGTGCTTGCCAGTTATCAATTTTGGCAGTAAGGAAAGCTGTTTCCGTTATTTTGGGCATCGTGATATATTCAAAGGTCGCAGATACGCTTGCTGTTTTGATAATCACCGCCTTGGTATTGGTCGTGGAAGGAATGGAATAAGGTACATCTATATCATAAGTGAATGAAGTGCGAGAGCGAGTAATAGCAGTAGGAACCCCTTTTTGTTCTTCTTTTTCTTGGTACTTATCAGTTTCCCGTTTTCTACTGTTGGCGGCATACCCTGTAATCACCACTTCGTCCAATAACATATTTCCTTTTAACACAGCGGTTAAATTGCGACTATCTATTGGTAGGTCTATATCAGAAAATCCTGTGTAACTAATTAATAAATACTTAATACCAGTCGGTACATTTATTTCAAATTCACCATCAAAATCAGTTACGGTCCCTATATTTGTTCCTTTAATTTGCACATTTACACCAATTAAAGACTCTCCATTATCACCATCTATTACCCTACCCCGAACAAGCCCACTAACAGGTATAAATTTAGCAGTTTGTCGTTTGGAATAATAATTATTAAAATTCAAATAATAAGGCTGCAATTTTGGAAGTGTGTAATCTAAGACTGGTTCAGCAGTAGATAAAGACAAGCGCACTTGGTCCCAATCTTCTCCCGTATTTTGAAACACCGCTGCTTTGTAAACAATTTGTATATTTTGCTGTGTTCCTTCTACCCTTAAATCATAACTTGGTATCCATCCTGCATCTGTAATAAAGTAGTTGAATTGTATATTTATTGTTTGTGCTACCTCCGTAGTTACTTCTAAAATCAATTGCCCTTCTCCTTTTTTATCTTTTAAATTATCTTGATTTCGTTGAGCGGTCAAACTAGCTAGTCGGTCGTTTAATACTCGTTTTTGAACCGTCAATTGAAAAACTTCCTTTTTGATACGCAGCATTTCCTCCCCATAAAATTCATTTAACTGCATCAATTCATCAATGCCCATTCCATTCTCTTTTTCTATTAACTTTCTATTTTCGTTGAGGATATATTCCTGTCCTTGTAACGTTTGCGTTTGTAAATCAACTAAGGTGATACTATCTGTAACTTGTTGGAGACTTTGCGTGTGGGCTTGTTCCAATTTGGCAATATCTACATATTCTTGATGAAATTTTTGGGATAATAATAGTACGCCTTTGGGCAACCAAATATTCAAGGAAGTCTTGTCTATATTTAGCGGCAAATTATTAATGACTATGATAGAATTCCCTTTTTGGACAGCCGTAGTAGCATTGCGATGAACAGCAGCACCATTCGGGTAAACGGTCACTTTAGTGATGGAAGAATTTATGTCTACTATAGCTAAACTAAAACCTGATACAGCACATAATCCTAGCAGGAAAATAGTAGTAATAATATTTTTCATAGAGTTGCTTTGTTAATAGAACGATAAAACTAGACCAATCGGCTGCTTGATAGGCGGGTAAAAAGTATATTTGTTAGAAAGCTCTTTAGAAGGAGTGAATTTGACTTGTTTTTTTGTAAAAAAACAAATCAAATTCACTCCCTCTAAAAAAATCTATCCAATTTACTATTTACTTATAGGTAAGTAACGATGAAAAAATATTTGGTCGTTTTTGAAATGGGCTTTTTTCTAATGGGTTAAAAACCTATGAGAAAAAAGGTCAATTCAAAAACAAAAAGACCAAATATTTTTTAATCAATACTAAGTCATTTATTTCTTCATCTCTTATTCATTTTTTCCTATATTCATTAACAACTTCCCTAAGAGAATGTTAAAAACAGATTTGTAGCCCCTATCTCCCTTGATTTCGCTTCAAAAATCGCCTAATTTCGCTCCAAAAATTACATTACAAATTATGATTACACGTTCTACTTTTCCATTATTTATTCTATTGATTACGTTCTTATCTGTTCAAGTTTCTTATGCTCAGGAAACGGCAGAAAAGAAAGTTAAAAATCCGAGTATCTTTAGTAGCTTTCCACAAGATGATATTTTGGAACTACATCTCCAAACCAACTTCAAAAAATTAATAAAAGAAAAAGATAAGAAAGAAAAAATAGCCAGTATCTTAAACTATAAAGATGCCGAGGGCAAAGCCATTAGCCAAAATGTGAAGATTAAGGCTAGGGGAAGTATTCGCAATGAAAACTGCTATTACCCGCCTATTAAATTATCTTTTCCGAAAGGAGAATTAGAAGATGCAGGCTTCCGTAAAAAGTTTAATGATTATAAATTGGTCCTTAAATGTAAAAATGTAGGGAATCAAGAAGAATTGGTGCTGAAAGAATACCTTGTGTATAAAATGTATCAAGTACTAACGGATAATAGTTTCCGAGTACAGTTGGTACATCTAACCGTTGAAGACCTTTCTCGACAACAAAAAACGATGCAGTCTTATGCTTTTTTAATCGAAAATGAAGACGAATTAAAAACACGTATCAAAGGCAAAAAAGTAGAGATAGAAAGTGAAGCACTCAAACCAGAAGATTTTTTACCTGCTCAATATGATTTGATGGCGATGTTTCAATTTATGATAGGTCATACAGATTGGAATGTAAAAGGTAAAAACAACCTAAAAGTTACGCAAATAGAAGGAGATAATCTTCCAAGTGCGATTCCTTTTGACTTTGATTTCGCAGGCATTGTCAATTCAGACTATGCTTTCCCAAACGAGCAATTACCTATCAAAAACGTAACAGAGCGCTTCTTCTTAGGAAAATGTAGAGAAAAAGGGGCTTACAAAGCAACTGTGCAACAGTTTAAAGATAAAAAGAAAGCGATACTAAATCTAGTTTCTGATTTTAAGTACTTAGGCGCGCAAAGCAAAACGGAAATGCGTACCTATTTGGAAGGCTTTTTTGAAATAATAGAAAGCTCAAAAATGCTCAAACAACAGGTTACGGAAAGTTGTGATTGACAGGTAAAAGTGGAATGATTTTCAAGTTCAAATACAAGTATCAAGTTCAAGTTCAAACTGGGACGCAAACTAAACGTGAAATCTCAAATTCAAGTGTCAAATTGACGTCCCAGTTTGAACTTAATACTTACCTTTGAACTTTCACGTCTAGTTTTCGTCCCAGTTTGAACTTGAACTTGACACTTGAAATTGAACTTAAAACATGGAAGACTATTTTCTAGGCGTTCATCAAAAAGAAGTAGAACGCTTACATCGCCAACATCTAGCGTGGCAACCTGCCACTCAGCAATTAATCCAAACTGCCAACTTACCAAGCTGTAAAAATATTTTAGATATAGGATGTGGTCCTGGATTTACGACTTTTGAATTGGCAGATGCCTGCCCTGCTGCACAGATTACGGCATTGGATAAAGCAGCATTATACCAACAATATATAAAGGCACAAATCACCCAAAACAAGCAGACCAATATCTCTCCCCTTCAAGCAGATTTATTAGCATTGCCAGCGCAAGCAGACTTATATGAAGGAGCTTTTTGCCGTTGGGTCTTAGCCTTTCTTATTGCCGACTTACCTGCTGTACTCTCTTCTATTTATCAAAAACTAGCCCCAGGCGGCGTGTTTGCAGCAATGGAATACTTAACACTAGATAGTTTTACCTGTTCGCCACCCAATAAAAGTTTTGATGCCCATACGAAAGCTTGGAATGCTTTTTATTTAAATCATGGTGGAGATGCACAGATTGGCACTTATTTGCCCCAACTACTAACCGAAGCAGGTTTTGTCATCGAATCCAACACCTGTGTAGGTGGCATGGCTCCCGTACAACATCGCTGGTGGCATTGGTGGAAAGATGCTTTTCATGATTTTGCGCCTACTTTTGTTGAGCAAGGTTTAATGAAACAAGCTGATTTTGATAGATTAGAAGCTTATTGGAAACAGCAAACAACTATGGAAAATAGTTTTATTTATACAGCTATTATTGCTCAAATTGTAGCTCGGAAACCAGCTTGATCATTGATGTTCTAGGTTCTTCATGGTAATTATAGTTCTACAATGCTATTTTTACACTCTTTTTATTTCCTTGTAATGGGACAAACTATTTTGAGAGTTAAACAGCCCTTAAATAGTTATGAATAAAGAATGTAAAACCAAGCACACAATAGAGATTAGTACAGAGTGTATACGTCTTATTTGTAGTTACTATATTCATTCTTCATTCATTTCTTGTCCCTTAAATAAAGCTGAAGTACATGGCTATGGATAATCTAGCACAACATATAGAAAGTTTAATTTTCACAGCAGAAGCACCTATATCCTTTGCAGAAATTAAATCGTGTTTGCAAGCGTGTTTTGACAAAAAATTTAAAAAGCCTGCTTTAGAAAAAATACTCACTCAATTGGTAGAAAAATACCAACAAGAAGACTTTTCTTTTGAATTGGTAGAAATTGCAGGTGGTTACCAGTTTCTTACAAAAGCCGCTTATCATACCACCGTAGGCGTTTATTTAAAACAAACGACCAAGAAGCGTTTGTCGAGAGCTGCATTGGAAACCTTGTCTATTATTGCCTACAAACAGCCCGTTGCTAAAAGTGAAATGGAGAAAATTAGAGGGGTGAGTTGCGATTATTCTGTGCACAAACTATTAGAAAAAGAATTGGTGACTATTGTAGGTAGAAGTGAGGGTCCTGGTAAAGCTTTACTATATGGTACAAGTGAGAAATTCATGGATTATTTTGGTTTAAAAAATATTACGGACTTACCCAAACCTAAAGATTTTAAAGAACCAGATAATGAAATCGGAGAGAAAGCTCCCATAGATGAAGATGCACCTGTAGCAGAAACCCCGCCAAATGCACCCGTAGGAGAAACGGCAAACAGACCTTCTGCAACAGATGATACTTCTAAATCTGCGAGAGAACTACCGAAGACCATTGAACAAGATAATCAAGATATACCTACCGAAATATCGGAGGAAGAGGTGGTAGGGGAAGCCACCCAACCTAAAGAGGAATCTAATACTGCCGAAAATGACAATAAGACCAGTTTGGATATCGAGGAAGCAGTTATTGCTACAGTAGCGAAGGAAAAAACAGCCATCGACAACTTACAAGACTTGGAAAAAATGGATGCTGCCAGTGGAAGTATCTCCGAGGAAGTTGGTCAACAACCTACGGACAACACGAAAATATCTTCAACAGAAGTAATAGAAATTATAGAAGAACCTACCTTTTTGTCGGAGGACACACCTAAAGAAACAGTAACAGCAGCATTAGAAGATTTGGAGAAGCAGGATACCCCAAATGTGCCTACCGAAATATTGGAAGAAGAAGTACAAGGGGAAGCCACCCAACCTAAAGAGGTATCTCCTACTGCCGAAAATAAAGATAAGACTAGTTCGGATATTGAGGAAGCAGCTATTCCTAAAGTAGCAGAGAAAAAAATAACTACTGACATACAAGACTTCGAAAAGTTAGATTCTGCTGAGGAGAGTATATCTGAAGAGGTTGATCAACAACCAGTAGATAATATCCAAACTGATTCCATAGAAGCAGAAATTATAGCAGAACCTTCTACTGTATCAGAAGAAATATCCCAAAAAGAAGCAATAAAAGAAGTAAGGAATGTAGAGAAACTAGAGGAAATAATTAAGGAAGAAGAGGATATAGATGAAAATGAAGATGTTTGATCTTAAACGAGCAAGTTCATTTAAATTTTAACTTCCTCATGTTAAACTCCTGCAAGACGTTAAAAATTTGGGATGTAAAATATATAGTTTAGTAATTTACTTTAAATGAAATCAAAAGATTATTAAAAATGGGCGAATCCAATAATATTTCTTGTCAATCCATCGGTGCCATCGTCCAACCTAAAATAATTAAAATTGAAGCGGAGATTTTGAAATTACAGACTCAGAAAGCGAAATTGTTGCAATTGATTGGGCAATGTGGGGGGGATTGTATGGCTACTTTTGAGCAGCAAAAAGACTAGATTTGTTATCTATCAATAGTCACCAAAGCTTTTATTACTCGCTGAATGCACCTATTTTTACCTACATTCAGCGAGTAATAAACAATAATCAACCAACCTCATCTAACAAAATCGCTTCTTGAAGAATATCATAAATCAATTGTGTGGGTATATTTTTCACCTCATCGAACGTAATACTACAAACCTGTTTCCTGCCTCTACTTTCCAGTAAACCTTGTTCATTCGATAATTGATTGCCATGAATAAAAGACAAATCTATCTTTTCATCTTTTGTTGGATTGAGGTAACAAAGCCAACTTTTCCCAAAATAAAAGGGCACTTTATAGCGAATTTTATCTGTTAGATTTAATTCGTTTTTTAGGATATGATGTAAGTAGAGCAGAACTTCTCTTTGCTTACCTTCTAATTGATAAATAAAATCTTCTACTGGACTCATAGTTTTGATGTATTGTTATATGGTTTTATTGCTGTATTGTTATATTGCTCTATATGTCCACGTCATACAAGGACAATATAGCAATATAACCATTTAGCCACTCTTTATCTCCAATTTCTTTTTTAGTAAAAACTGCCGTTCCGCTTCATTTTTGACCAAGTCCAAAGCGGTATCAATACTTTCCAACGCTTTTTTTTGTACACCAGTCAAGGCAAAATATTCAGCGTAAGCACCATAATACAAATAGGCTCTTTGTTCTAATTCTTTAGGCTGGATTTGTTTTAATAAGGACAAGGCTTCTTTAAATTTTTCTTGTTGTATTTGTACCATCGCTTGATTTAACAAATTAAAAGGAGAAGGTTGTATTATATACAATTGTTCATACCAATTTAAGATTTTAGCCCAATTGGTAGCAGCAAAAGTAGGTGCTTTTAAATGCTCCATAGCAATAGTCGCTTCATAGTGATAACTGGTAAAAGTATCTGTTTCCACAGCTTTTGTCATGGCTTCACTGCCCAATTTAATGAGTGGAAAATACCATTTTTTGCGGTCTTGATTTTTCAGGTCAATAATTTCATTGGCGGTATTCATTTTGCTATCTAATCGAGCAGAATGAAAACACAGTAAAGCAAATAAAGCGTACGTAGACGGCTGGCGAGTTAAGGTGTTTTTTAACAATATTTTGCACAAGCGAATCGCTTCGCCGCAAAGGTCTTTTCTAATCAAGCTTTCTTTTTTATTGGAATGAAAACCTTCATTAAAAATAAGGTAGATCACTTCTAAAACTCGATTTAATCTTTCTGGTAATTCTTTGCCTATGGGTATTTGAAAGCTAATTTCTTTTCCCGCAATTGCTTTTCTAGCCCGCACTAATCTTTTCTTAACCGTTTCCTCTTTTAATAATAAAGCCGATGCTATTTCTTTTGAACTAAAACCAGAAACAGTTTTCAAGGCAAAAGAAATCTGGTCTTTTGAATTTAAAACAGGGTGACAAGCCGTGAAAATCATCCGTAGTTGACTATCCTCAATTTCCGTATCTAAAAATAGTTCACTAATGGCAATAGCCGCTGGACCACTCTCAATTTTTAATACTCGATTTTTATCTGCACTTAATTTTCGGAATATATCTATGGTCCGATTTTTTGCAGCTTTGGTGAGCCAAGCTTCGGGGTTTTCTGGTAAGCCATTTCTCCAAGAAACCATTGCTTGAATAAAGGTGTCTTGTACTGCATCTTCTATGATTCCCAAATGTGTTAAACCAAAAATTCGAGTCAAAATGGAGACCATTTTACCATATTGATGCCGAAAAAGATGGTCAATTAGTTTTTGTTCGCTCATTGTGTATGTTATAATAAGTAGATGGTTATATTGTTATATTGCTATATTGTTTTATTGTTCTTGTATGACGTTGGCAAACAACAATATAACAATACAGCAATACAACCATCTACTCATTTTTTACTGGTCAAATACCATGACCTCTCTAATTTCTACCCGACCATTTAAATCATAATCAGGATAGCCTTCTGCTATTTTAACAGCTTCATCAGCATCTGCTGCGGAGACGATATAGTAGCCGCCGATAATTTCTTTTACTTCCGTAGCGGCTAAATCTGTTACGGTTCTTTCAGGACCAGAGACTCGGCGAATTTGAGAATGTAAGGCATGACCGTTATGCATTACCCCAGATGCTTCCATTTTTCCTTGCCATTCAAACCATTTGCCCATTCTTCCTTGCATTTCATCAGGAGATAAGCCTAATTCTTCATAATTAGTGCCGACGAAAATTAACATGAATTTTTTCATAATTCTATTGATTGATTTTTAAAGTTACAATAATTGTTTATTTGTTTAGGTTGTTTATTTGTTTAGGTTGTTTATTTGTTTACCATACTTGATAAACAATTAAACAGCTTAAACAAATAAACAACGCTTTACACCCTTATCACGAAACTGCTTTTAAGGTAGGGGACAAAATTTTGATTTTTTTTTGATTTTTTTTCTTTTACTACGTTTTGTTGCTCTAAATTATCCGCTTTCATACTGTTCATATCTGTACAAGTACTGTTCATTTTCGGACAATTAGTATATTATTTCTAAATAAAAATATTTCGTAAAATTCTGACTATTAAATTATTAGGTGTTTGGCATAGGCGTTGAACTACATTAGGAAAGACGGATTACAGCGTAGTTTACGTAGCTCGGACATTCCTGTCCGAGAAGGCTGCTCGGACAGGAATATCCGAGCTACGTAAACACATAAAAAACCAATAGCCATGATAAAAAACTTTCTAAAAATTGCCCTTCGACATATCTCCAGAAACAAAACCTATCTACTTATTAATGTTATTGGTTTGGGATTAGCTTTTGCCTGCTGCATTGTAGCTTTTGTCAATTATCAATACTTCAATCAAGCTAATGGCTTTCATGAAAAGAAAGACCAGATATTTAGAGTATCGGTAAGTACAGTTGGTGGCTATCGCCCTCATGCCAACGTTGTTACACCGCTGATGCCACAAGCAGTAGAGGACCTGAGTAATGTGATGGAAGGTGTCCGATTTGGCAGACGAGGAATAGTGGTGAAAGTGGGGGGGCAAAATTTTTCAGAGGATATTGCTATAGCAGACCCTAATTTTTTAGATGTGTTCACTTTTCCGCTGCTAAAAGGAGATGCCAATGCCTTGGCAGACCCAACGAATGTTGTATTGACAGCAGAAACGGCTAAAAAATATTTTGGAAACCAAGACCCTATTGGTCAAGTCATCTCTATAGACCCTGGACGAGCTTGGCAAAAAGATTTAATTGTAGGCGCCGTCTTAGAAAATATCCCCTCTAATTCTTCCATGCGGTTTAATATACTGACGCAACTTTCTTTTATAGAAACGACCAGAAATCCAGATACTTTGAGCCATTGGAATAATGGTATAGCAGCTACTTTTTTAGTGTTAAATAATCCTACAGAAGCGTCAATGGTAGCCCAAAAGTTAAATAAATACCTACCATTAGAAAATAAATATGAAAAACATCGAGAAGTGGTAAAGTATCATTTAATGCCGCTGAAAGAGATTTTTAATAGTAGAGATGCCATTTCTAATGATTGGCTTAAAAGCTCGGAGAGTCCATTGCTGCCCGTCGCCCCAGCTATTATGGCATTATTAATTTTATTAACGGCTTGTTTGAATTTTACCAATACCACCATTTCTTTTTCTAATAAAAGATTGAAAGAAATGGGTGTTCGAAAAGTGATGGGTAGCAATAGAAAACAATTAATTGTGCAGCTGTTGTGCGAGTCCTTTATTATCTGTTTACTTGCTTTAGCACTTGGGATGATGATAGCACATTTCCTAACGCCAATTTATAATCAGATATGGGAATTTATGTATTTTGAAATAAGCCTCAATTATTTAGAGCAACCTATGTTAATTGCCTTTTTATTAATTGCGGTCCTTGTCGCTGCTCTATTAGGAGGCGCCTATCCTGCTTTTTACATGACCTCTTTTGAACCAACGAGCATTTTCAGAGGAAGTACAAAATTTGGCGGAGATACTTGGTTAGTCCGATCCTTATT
>Ga0209831_1005024_pt1 | contig 10141 bp, 9 predicted proteins | sample Maine_Asex4_meta_FD_187451 | JGI IMG/M metagenome (GOLD analysis project Ga0209831, IMG submission 187451) | Marine algal microbial communities from Maine, USA - Maine_Asex4_metaG (SPAdes) (version 2) | ecosystem: Host-associated > Algae > Red algae > Unclassified | place: Maine, USA | collected...
GTCACCGCCGCGCCACGCCGGCGGCGCCACTGCGGTGCGGCCGCTTGCGGCGTGCTGCCGCCGCTGCCGCCGCCGCCGTCGCCGCCGTGGCGTGTCAAACATGGCGTCGGCGGCACGCGTGGCCTGGTGGCTCGCGCGGCGCGTCGGCGTCGGCGGGGTGTTGCGAGCAAGGGTTGTCGGAGTGATGTGTGTCACTATTGGTTGCGACTCCGGCCGTGGGGCCAGTTACATGCAGATAGACATAACTTTAGGAAAACAAGAACCTCGCGGCGTTGTCGGCGTCCATGTTTGCCAGCAGCCTTTGGAGCGGCACGGGCGGTCCCCGCTTTGTTTCTACCGCCAATTGCAAAGCATCGCGCACACTTCAAAGGAAGGCGCAAACAGCTCAGACCCGTACGACCACCGACCTAAAAACACCCGGAAGCGGTTCTTCACGTCCCGAACGCCCCACTCATTGCGAATGCTGCTTTTGCGGATGTCCGTGTTCCACTCCCCCTGGTCTACGTCTGCCTCCTCAGCGTTCTTTCGAGAAGGGCAGACCAGCACACGACTTGGGCCGATGAACCCCGTGTCGCCGATGGCGTGCTGATCGCCGTCAAAGTAGGACGCAGGAAGTAGGTGTAGCTCTGTTTGGGTGAGCAGCCGCCGGTCGTGGCAGGCGCCAAGGGAGGACACGTCAACGCGCACAATCAAGCCATACACATCCACCCACACCAGAACGGAAAAACAATGAAAGTGATGGTGGCCATCATAGGCTTGTAGTTGCTCCTGGGTGTGCGTCGGGCGCCACCGACGAACCTTCGTACCATCCACGAAGATGATCCCCGAGGGGAACCCATTGACGAGGCACTCCATCTCCCGCCTCTCCGCCGCACTCGGCCACACGATGGGACCCGCCAGCATAAACGTGACATGGAGGGCAAGAATGCAAAGGGAAAAATAGTTGCTGACCGTTGCGGGGAACACGCCAATATTGAAGGCAACAGTCCGGATTGTCAGCGCCCCCTCGTCTCTCCCACGCAAAAGAACGAGAGTCAAAAAAATCATCTCAACAGCCAAACAAACTCGGCGGCGTGGGCCTCGCAACTCGTTCATCTCAAGACAGCGGTGCATCCGCGGGTCCATAGGCCGCTCCACGCGCTTGCGAGCCAGCTCCACAATCGCATCGAACTCCACTGGGGAAAACCCGCACATCGACTTGAACAGCGTCTGGCAATGGTGCTCACGAACAGTGGCGTAATATTGGCGACCCCCAACTTGAGTTTGGGGCCGACGCGTACCGAGGAGCGCAACTCCCAGACCAGGGCAAGCACCAGCAACGGGAGGGGACGCAGTGACGGGGAATTGGGGCAGGGAGCGGGAAAAGTGGGGAATGGTGGTAAGGGCGGAGCGCGCAGTGCGCTGCGTCTCCAGGAAGGAGTGTATCAACATGAAGCGCCGTGTGATGTCGTTGACTGGGGGGCCGAGCGGACCAGCGTGGGCACCTCTGTCACCCATGTTGCCAGACAATGGCAGGGGACGTGCATCACCAGAGACGTGGTGGACCGCGCCGGCTCGGAGACCTCGGCGGCAAGGGACCAGCCGGATCTCCACAACCCTCTCGAAAGAAGTAGGTCCTGTTAACACCTGCACATTTTGGGAATAAATTGCACGATCTGCACCGACGTGCACTGGAGATCACGTATTGTTGTTGCAATCCGTCACAGAAAATGGCGTACTTCTGGGAAGTGTCTTCTGCTGTTATTGCGTCCTCAGATAACAGCTCGATGATCTTTTCCGCTTAAATGGTCTTTCAAGATATCATCCATCTTAACAGCCTTATGCTAACAACCCTATGCTCCTCTCGGGCTTGAAGTGGCAGATTTGCCTCGTCTACTTAGACGATGTCATAATCTTCTTCGCTAACGCGGAAAAACACATCGAAGACGTCGACACGGTTCTGCACGGCCTCCCCGAAGCTGGGTTTACCCTGAACTGTGAAAGGTGCACCTGGTTCTCCGACGAAGTCGAGTACCTTGGACACATTGCCCGCCCCGGGCAACTGCACGTGCATAACAAGAACGTTGATGCTCTGAAGCACGCAAAGTTCCCAACGACAAAGAAGCATCTGAAAAGCTTCTTGGGCATGTGCAGCGTCTATCGACGGTTTTTCAAGGACTTTGCCAAACGATCGAAGCCCCTGAACGCCCTGACTAAGGCCGAGATCCCACCGGATCTACCGCCACCAGCGGGCGTGGCCATCGCCTCGTTCGAAGACCTTCGCAACGCACTGTTGTGCCCACCGGTACTTGCCTTGCCAAAGGCCATCCGGAATCTCGTCGTCGACGTTGACGCATGTCCTGACCAAGTCGGTTGTACCGTCCTCCGAGAGGAACCGGGCAAAGTGCTTCATCCTGTCGGATTTTGGAGCCGAGGACTCACTGCTGCAGAGCAAAAGTACTTGACCACGGAGCACGAATGCCTCGGCGTCGTGTGGGATGTCCTCAAGTTGAAGCACTTCCTCGACGGGCAACGGTTCCTCATCCAAGTGGATCACCAAGCACGTAGCTGGATCTACAGCACGACACACTCAAGAGGACGCTTGATGCGCTGGCGACTTTGCCTTTCCGAATACACATTCGATATGGTTTAAAAACCAGGTGCATCGCACCACTTGCCCGACTTCCTGTCGCGCGCCTCTACGGTGGCGCCGCCAGAAGATGTCCATGATGATATACCTTGCCTGGCATTGGCCGAGATGGCCAACGGCTTAAGGACGGGGAGGTACACGGGTACCGACACACCCGAACCGGTGGAATTCGACGACGTTGTTGAACCACAACAAACAGACGACTACTGTGTGGAGATGTCCCCTCGCGTGACACGCGGTACGGCCAAGGCCTTCTTCCGCAACGAGCATCACGCTCTGTATCGCCGAACGCCTGACGGCAACCAATTGGTGATACCAAAATCACTACGCGAACGCGTCTTGACGCTCGAGCTCCAAGCCACAGTGGCAGCCCATCCTGGTATGAACCGGATGTATTACCCCATGCGAAAGGCATGTTCCTGGCCCTCGATGGTAACGGACATCCACACTACTATCACCAAGTGCACAACATGTGCTCAAAATCGCCTCGCCTTGCGGCGAAAATCCACGCCCTTAGCGCTGTTCCTGGCTACTGAGCCTCTCACGGACCTGTCCGTTGACATCTTTGGGCCCATCACGGCCTCCAAGAAGGGAAATCGCTGCATTTTGGTTTTTACCGACCGCTTCGCCAATTTTACCAAGTGTGGCGCCTTACGACGAAGTTCGGCCATGTCCGTGGCGTGAGCCATCATCGACGCGTGGGTGTCCGCCTACGGGCCACCGGACCGGATCCTATCGGACCAAGGGCCCCAGTTCACGTTGAACTTCTTCATCACCGTTCTGAAAATGCTTGGCATTGAAACAGTTCACACCACGGCGTACCACCCCTAAACCAATGGGCAAGCTGAACGGTACAACCGTACCATGGCTACTCAACTGCGACACTACGTCGCTGATGACCCATCACGATGGGACGAGCTACTCCCAGATATCACCATGGCATATAATAGCCAACCGCACCGGTCTACGGGTGACGCTCCATTTGAGCTTGTTATCACAAGGCAGATCCCCAACCTCACGGTTCGCAACTTGCCCCCTGGCACTCCGCCGGTCAATAAGGGAACGCTTAATGATGGGTCAACCCTAGCTCGCAAACGCGAGTTCACAGCCCGCCTTCGCAGACATATCCCTGTCGTAGTCGAGGCCTTGCGCAAGACGCAACAACGTGACAAACGTAACTTCGACCACCGGGTTGCAACCCGCAATGCGGACGTCAAGATTGGCGACTACGTCTATACGACCAACCACTATCCGCAAAATAAGCTGCAGAGCAAGGCCATTGGACCCTTCGGGTTTGTTGACGCGGACGCGGATGCTTCCACGTTTGTAATTGACATCGACGGGGAGGAAAAACGCGTCAGCAGTGACCATGTCACCCCAGATCCTCGTCCGACGATGACGGACACTGTGCCACACCTCCTGCTAGATGTTCTAGACCAACGCAAGCCACCCCCGGCAACCGCCTACGAGTACGTGATTGACAAACTCTTAGGCTTTCGCGAGACGGGTGACAGCTATAGCGCTAATGTGCGCAAATTCGACTACGGGTCGAAAGACGACACCTGGAAACCCTTGGAGAACCTCGCACGCAACATGGTGGTGCGTATTTTTCGACAGAAGAAGAAGCATGTACAAGGGCACGAGTGGCAAACGCTAACACGGCAAAGTCGCCGACAAGCCAGGCCCACAACCGCGGCCAACAACGTCATGGACTCCACGTGGATACCCACTATCCAGCATGATCATGTTACAGGTGACGGAGTTATATATGCCAATGTCTGGTGGACAGATTTAAGTACATCCACCACAATTGCGGAAGTACTTCCTGTCGCGTGGCTGAAGTCGACTCTGCCCTCGATGACGCACAAGTTTGGGTATGACCCCCAGCTTGCCTTGCGCCATTTCCCTCGGCTGAACCGTGAGTACGGTCCGTACACGTATGTGTGGCCGAAATCCGCGCAAGCGACACTGGTCGGGAGAGATTCCTCTATGCCAGTGCTCCCCAACGGGTTTCTCGTACCCCCGGTACAGCAGTTGGACTCAGACCTTCGACGCCTGGTGACAACAACAGAGGAAGCAACCGTGGTTATATCACTATGCACCAACACCAGTTGGTACGCTGCCGCCATACGCGCATGTTTCGAGTACCATGTCCTTCTACCATCAGATGCAAGGGATGCAAATCCCACACCGTGGGCCATGCTGGCCTGCCACTACCTTCATAGCTATGATAACTGACAGGAGACTGCGAAGTGGATACGCCGAGTGTGCGCGCAAGCGCGGTTGCGGATGCAAACGTCGTACAGACTCTGGTCAGCAATGACCGGGGTCCGATCGACCACCTCGTTCGGGCCAACGTGCGCGTAAAACGAGCCGCGAGGCTGAGGCTGATATACATCTCCGGGTTGGTGGAGCGATTGACATCGGGTCCGTCACCCGCAACGGCGTGAGCCACATGCGCCTCGCCGTTGGCGTTGCCGCCGCCCATCGCCATTGCCGCGGGATCGTCCATGCTGGTGTACCTGGGTGTGACCCTTTCCCGCCTCCGCAGGTAGTCGCAAGGCGAACTGCCCGCGCTGCCGGCCCTTGTCGCCCGTGCCGCAAGGCGAACCGCCCGCGCCGCCGGCCCCCGTCGCCCGCGCCTCAAGGCGAACGGCCCGCGCCGCCGGCCAATGCCGCCCGTGCCGCCGGCCGGTGCCGCCCTTGCCCGTGCTTCTGGCCTTGATGCCCTTGCCGCCCTCGTGCCTTGCCGCCGGGCGCGCCGCCCACACTGCCGTTCTTGCCGCTGTTGCCGCCCTTGAGCCTTACCGCGGGGCTCGTTGCCCGCGTTTTCGACCTTGCGGACCTTGCCGCCCTTGCGCCTTGCCGCCCTTGCCGCCCTTGCGTCTTGCCGCCCTTGCCGCCCTTACGCCTTTCCGCCGTGGCGCGCCGCCGCGGCCGCCGTGGCGCGCCGCCGCAGCCGCCGGGAACTTCGCCCCCGGCCGGCCCGCTCCCCCCCACCCCCCTTCCCACGCTCATTGGGTCCATAACCTCGCGGTTGCCCACCTCAAGGTGGAGCGCCCAAATTCGAACAATGCCGTGAGGCCTCAACCTGTGCGCGATCACGATGACACGGGGTAGCCCCGTGCCGAAAACTCGCAGACCCGCGCAGGACACGGTGTCAACCGGCCGCAGGGTACACACCCCCTCGACATTACGGACCCGCGCCCCTGCTTTCGCCTTGTCGCCGGGATAGTCAAACCCAGACGAGGCTGGCGCCACCCGGCACCGACGACGGTTACCCCAACACGTGCTGCACAACACGCCTGCACACCGACGGATCTTAATCCCGGCACTCGGCACCCGGCACCCGGCCGATTCACCTGCACTCATGCGCAAACCCGCTTGCTCTGGCGTGCTTACGCGTAAGCGTCGAGCTGACCCGCAGCGCAAGCTGCCCGCCACGCACGCACGCGTATGCGTGATCAAACGGTCGCGGCCGACGACGGCGAACCGCCCCCTCTCCCCGATCGGTACATATCGGCGCCCCTTCACGACTGCCGCCGCCCGGTCGGTCACGGCCACGCAGGCCCGTCAGATGGCGCGATCTCCCAATCGGGTGTCACCATCCTCGGATCTCACCGGGACAGTTCGAATCTCGCGGTGGAGGTATGTAGCATATCTTCGTCCGCAAAGGGAAAATTGCCACAGCAAGCCTCCTTGACTGGCCAAAGCCCACGTACTGTGCGAATTGGCCTGTGGCATGCTCTTTGAGGGGTTACTTCCGCATTGTTCATTTTATATTATTTGTTTGCTTGCCTGTCTTATCTGTCTGCCGGCACTCATTACGATCGCTTGTGATCGGACGGTCGAACGACCAGTGCCCTCGTTTATATTAAATCACCATGTGTCTGGGGTCGCCGTCGTGGGCACCACACGGCTCCCCATCGCATGCCCTTCAACAAAAGGTCTTTATTCCTCGCCACGGCGGCGATAGAACTCGCTTTATTGCTTGGCTACGGTCGGTCCCAATACACGGGTAATTGAACCAACGTGATTAATGCCACACTAACCCTGCTCGGGAAAGCGGGGGTCACCTTGAGGGCGTCTAAGTGCCTTTCTTCCAAGAGGAAGTGGAACACCTCGTTCATGTGATCCGACCAGGACGGGTATATGTCCTGGAAAAGAACTTCCGGGCGCTTCAGGGTCTCCGTTATCCGGAAACCCAGACCCAGATGAGGAGTTTTCTGGGTATGTGCGGTGTATACCGCCGCTTCGTAGCAGATTCCGCCAAGATAGCGAAGCCCCTAAAGGCGCTTATGATCACTGAGCTTCCTAAGAAGCTTCCTTCTTCTTCAGGGAAGGAAGCAGACGCCCTCAAGATACGCCGAGGACGTCTATACGACGCCCCTATCCTTGCCCTGCCCAACAGGCACGGGCATTATATCGTCGACGTCGACGCCAGCTATGAATAGTTGGGTTGTTGCTTACAGCAGCAACAGTCCGACGAGGAATACCACCGCGTCGAGTACTACAGCCGTGCGCTTCTCCCAGCGGAGAAGAACTATTTTGCTACAGATATCGAAACGCTAGGCGTCGTCTGGGCCATGACCTATTTAAGGCCCTACCCAGAAGGTGCGGAATTTGTAGTGCGGTGCGATCACCGTACCTGTTTATTGCTGACCGCAAAACATGGCGGTTGCAGAGTGGTTGCAATCATTCAATAGCATACGCGGACCAGTGGAAAGGCTAGGAAACATCTGAAATCCTTACAGAGTCTCCTCATGCAGCTCTGCGCACTGGAACCGCACATCAGGATCTCAAGAAATCTGCAGAAATTTGTTGATCTCATTAGAAGTCACAGGTCTGGCCCAGAACCCTCTCCATGCCCTCTTCAGGCCCAAGCAAGCGGCCCAAAAGTCTCAGGAAATCTCATTGTGGGTTGCAATGGCGCTGCGTGACTCCTGCAAGACACGGTGATTGGTTTGCAAGATTACTGGCGGCAACTCCAAGCCAATAGCTCGATCGTGGTTGGTCGAACAGCCAATCAGACTTCATTACTATGCCCTGACGTCGTCTCTGCCTCCCTTCTCTCTGCAACCGCCATTTTTTGGAGGTTAGCAATATCGGTTCTCACTAATATGAGTCCGAATGCTGGGATTAACCGATAGCGACTCCGATTGTCGGAGTACATCTGTGAGATACGGAATAAGCCGAGAAAGAATTACAGGGTGGCAGATGTGCTATCGCGTCTCCCTACGGAGGGTCTGGACACCTCGCATTTGGACGAGGACATCCCCGTTCTAGCCGTCGAGACCAGAGCCAGGGACGCCTTAAAGAAAGCGACACCGAAAGCGGCGCCTATGGGGGCACTATCAGCCCGAGACATCATCCTGGGCCAGACTGAGGACGCCTGTTGTCAGGCAATGCTTAAAGAGCTCGATGCTCTTTCGCCTCCCGACCCCACTTGGAGTCAACGAGCGTTTTTCTCCCGGGAGAAGAACGGGCTACTCTGCCGTCGCTCGATGTACGGACGGGAAACCCAAGTGGTCATCCCGGAAGCGCTGAAGAAGCGCCTCCTGAATCACCAACACCAGTCCGTGCTAGCCTGGCATCCCGGCTTGAGAAGGATGTACAATACCATTCGTAGGTATGTGTACTGGCCAACGATGGTCGTCGACGTGTACAAGCACGTGGAGCAATGCCCCGCGTGCGCCAGGAACCGCCTCTCAGACAGAAAGCACACGACGGTGATGAAGCTTTTCACCGCCGACGAGTCCTTCTCGGGGCTCGCTATGGACTTTTTTGGCCCACTGCTCACCTCTAGAGGGGGTCACAAGTACGTCCTGGTCATCTGGGACCGGTTCAATAAGTTAACAAGAGCCATCCATCTAAGGGAGGCCACGGCACTGACCGTGGAATCGGCCTTCATAGATACATGGGTTGCCGCATATGGCATCCCCGACACTGTCCTTACGGACAACGGACCGCGGATTTCCTAGATATATCTTCAGGGAATTCTGGGTTTACTCGGTATAGCTTCGAACTTTACCTCGCCTTACCACGCGCAGACGAACGGGCCGGTGGAGCGGTATAACCGCACCCTCGTTCGACAGCTCCGCTGCTATGTGACAGAACACAAAGCCGAGTGGGACAGCCATCTTTCCGTTTTGACGACTGCGTACAATACCCAGGTCCATTCTAGCACTGGGGAGATCCCCTTCGCTTCTGGCAGCCCGAGGCGGCTCCAACATATTGGTATCGAGAGAATGCCTCGGCTACGACAAGCCGATGAACGACCTGTCGATGCCAGCTCGGCGGTTGAGGAACTAAAGACTCTCATACCCATAGTCCCAGAGCACCTGGGAAATTCCCAGGTGGCGTACAATCGTTCATTCGATGCACGCGCTCGAGAAAAGAATAACCAGCTAAAAGCTGGAGACTGGGTGTATCTTGACGCCCACTCCGGCTCGCCAAAGAAGCTTGGGTTCAACACTCACGGGCCTTACATGGTACTACAGACCGATGGATACCGATTCCTGATAGAGAGCCCCAGGGGCATCAGAACGGTAAGCAGTGACAATGCCACCGGAGCTCCCACGCCCCCGGCGCGACATGCCAAGTCGACCCGTGCCCTTAGGGCACAGGCCCTCGTTAAGAAGGGGACCCAATTGAAGGATGCTCCAGAATTCGCGTTTGAAAGATTTATCAAACATTGCTAGAATGATGACGGGCAATTGAAGCTCTTAGTCAAATAGTTTGGGTTTCCCGAAAAGGAAGCTACAGTCGTTCCACCAAAAACCTAGCACACCTGCGGGACAAATAGTTCCATCGACATCTCACAAGTTCCTCTTCTGCTCTCCAATGCTGTCTCTTTTAGACATGCGCTGTTGAAATTCCCTCGAACATGATCAATCCACGATTACAGCGGAGGCCCGGCGGGCCTGAGGGACCTTCTCAAGAGGGGCATGGCCTTTCCGAAACAATTCTTCCGAGACAGCTAAAGCTGCACCAGATTTCGAGACTGGTTGTGGCCGTCGGGGGTCTTACAGTTGGAAGGGGCGTGGCCCCTCAGCTGTGGACAGCACACCCCCGGGGGCCGTCCCAAAATATCCCGATCAAGGCCAGCAAGGGAATGATCTGTCCAGATCTCGGGGAGATCGGATTCGGTCGGGGGCGGGGCTTTTCCCCAGTGGTTTTCCCAACCCCCCTACTACTTGTTTGAACTTTTCGATTTGGGGGGATATGTCGGTTTGGCGCATTTTGGGTGGCTACTTTGGCCACCGGCGTTCGGGTTTGAGAGGGTTTTATTGAGAGTGGGGACGCCATCCCCGTCGCCGTTTGCTAAAACCAACTGTGCTTTGGACTACGATCCCCCCCCGGGCTTTGCCGTGATCTTCTCCTCCCGCTGGGGGAAGGCTGGGCTGTGGGTCGATTTCTGGGGCAGTTCCTTCGACGGACCGAGCTGATCAAGAGGCCACTTCGGCCAGACGACGAACCAACGTGGTGGTGCTTAGAACCGCTACAATTTCT
>Ga0209831_1005025_pt1 | contig 10139 bp, 14 predicted proteins | sample Maine_Asex4_meta_FD_187451 | JGI IMG/M metagenome (GOLD analysis project Ga0209831, IMG submission 187451) | Marine algal microbial communities from Maine, USA - Maine_Asex4_metaG (SPAdes) (version 2) | ecosystem: Host-associated > Algae > Red algae > Unclassified | place: Maine, USA | collected...
GGGGGGGGGGGGGGGGGGGTAGACAGCACGGTGGCGGCACGATGATGATGAGCCCCGAGGTAGGCGATCTTGCAACCGACGGACCTGCTGTCGATGAAGACGGGCCTGCCAATTGCTGTTTCCACCGCCAGCGGCCGCCACAGCCACTGAGATTACTGCAGGAATCGGGACGCTTTCATCCAATTCGTGTAATGCAACCGGAACTTTCATATCCAAAAGAGCCACCTTGAATAGGCGTGGTCCACAGGGATGAGACATGGCCGACTTTGTCAATGGGAGTGTTTCAGTGTGATCTGCTGCTCCATTCCAGGCATACCTCTCCAGCGCCGACGGACTGATTTATGATCCCCCGTCCGTTGCTGACAAAGCGTTTCCCTGCGATCTGTGCAGGTCTCTCATGCGGTGTTCTCTTTCGCTAGGCACTCAGATGCGCGCCGTGCGTGCCATCCAACCGGCCGCTGACCGTGGTGTTCTTCTTCCATGATCTGCCCCCCCCCCCCCCCCCCCCCCCCCGTTCCCCGTTCTTATCCCTAGCTCGTGTGGTTGCGTCTACTACTTCTTGACCGCGGCGTACCGCAGTCGCTCCGCGGTGCCAGCGTGCCGCGCTGTCCCCGCACGCTGCCAATGCGGCTTGCCGCGTCTGCCGCGCCTGGCGACGGGTGGTGCGGATGCCTTCGCCGCCGCCCTCGCCACTGGCGGCACCTGCGCGGGCTCCACGTGTTGAATGTAGCAGCTGTGTAGCGCTTTTGAGGAGTACGCTGGTGGAACACAACGGATTTCAAAGGCTTTCCATTTTGTCCCAGCAGCCATGAAGGAGGAATGCTGAGATCCGCAAGCATGGAAAGCGCCCGTGACAAGGTCTCTATTTCACGCCGTCGCTGCATGGCGTACTCAGCAAGGTTTCTGTTGCTGCTCTGTTCCACTTCGCGCTTGGCTTGGTGGTGGAACTTCTCAAATATGACCTCGCATATTGCAGACCCAAGCTGCACTAAAGGAACAGTACGATAGAGCAGCTCCAACACGCGATGAACAGATGGTCGCTCCCACTTGCCGTCAAAAAGGTAGCAGTCGATGCAGCTGAATGATGAGAGGCTCACTCAGCCGCTGTAGGTCAACAATGGTTGGCCTCTCCCTCATGGCCGCCTTTCCGTATAACGAAATCATTGGACGATAAAACAGGACAGCAGCGAACTGTCGCAGGGCTTGCAGGGCACCGAGGGCAGCAACTACATGCGGAGACGTCGTGTTCGTATGTACGAGATACTGTAGAACTGTGGGACTCACCGTGATGAGCACCGCGTAGTCCGACATTGGCAACGTTTTTCCATCCATCTTTCCGGGCTCGAACGAAGAAAGGATAGTATGCGTCGGTACATGCTTTGCACTGCGACGCACTTCCTTCGTATATTTGTCACGCTGCTGCACAGAGAGTGCATCGTACGCTTCCATTAAGAGATGAATACCAAGGTTGTAGTAGAGAAGGTGCGAGGGAGCAACGATGATGCGTTCGTGTATATCAAAGCTTCCGGGACCCCGAACTTCATGTAACCGCATCAACTGGCTTTCGACTCTGTCTGTCACGCCATTCAGCAGGAGGGCTTCCCTCAAGGTGTCTGCTGACTGACCCACTGATCCTTTAACGGCTACATGAGTCTTTCTCGCGCCCGGGCGCGCTCCAGGCGTTGACGACAAACACTTCACCGGCTCTACTCATCCTAAGCGTGACTATGCGCTGGCTTGACACGCATGAATTCCAGGGCTCCGGAGGAAGGAGGCCTGGAAGGACCTCAAGGCACGTGAGCAAGTCATCAACTCGAAGTGCGTGGGATTGGGCATACGTTGCCGGTGAGATCGTGACTTCTTCATCCGTAGCTATTGCGAAGCTCTTCAACTTGGCCTTCAACAAGGCCGTACCGGTATCGGCTAAATACTAATGCCTTCTTGAAGTTGTAGCGAGCGGGGTCCCTGGTAGCTACTGTTTGGAAGAACTCTGCGGGACGCTCAACTGTTCCAATGCGCGCGTCACCTTGGCTGTGAAGCAGATATGTCGTCACAGGATCCCCAAAGTCCCTGTTGATGTGTTCAAAGAACGTAATGTATGACACAGTTACATCAGGTAACAACCGGTGGAGATGAGACGGCGCACACAGCAGAGCTCAAGGCAAACGGCGTGCCCGGGACGCGGGCTCCTGGCACCGCAAACCACAACTGGACGATACCGACGGAGCAGATCAGGCGCAGGGTGGATGCAGTCACCTGCAGGCGCACGGAGTACTACGGCACAGGACAGTGGGGGGCGTCTGGGACTGGAGCGGTGCATCAAGAAGAGTGCTGCCACGAGCCCGAGCTCGTGAGTTACATTCACGGGTGGAGCGACTCCATGTGGGCGCAAGCCCGAGCCGTATACTCTGGTGACATCCAGATGACCCCCACGCTGGTAATGACAGTGCCCAGGATTTTCATTCCGACAGTCTCAGGGAGTGGACTTGCAGACTATCTCGGTGCAAAGACCTGATATCGTTGTGAGGTGAAGCGCAGGCCCTTCTGCCAGTTGATCCAGGCGACAGTATTTCACCCTTTCCTCCGATTGATCTCGCGGACTATCCGACATCCAGTCTCCGTCCGATTCACAGCTCGATCCTCTCTACCATCCTCAGTAAAAAGGACTGGCGGTCGTCGGGATCAGTTTGCAGGATGTCCTGGAGACAAAGTCCGGGTCGGTTCCTCTGTCGGTTATGGGATGACCCAGGATCAACGGTGGGGGATGTTGACGTCCTCTCCTCCACTGATCCTGGGATCGACACATGCTTTTCTCAAAAACGCGTATAACCAACCCTCAGAATCGATCTCGCTGAGTGAGAAAAACTATCCTCAATCATATCCCTTGACAATTCCTAATCCGTGGCGGGGATTAAGTAAGGACGAGCACACAACACGCTGTGTACCCGTCGGACCGTTCAAGGGCACCTGATGGCACCAAATCGTGCACGGCAAGAAAGAAAGGTTCATTTTTTCGAGTAAGTAGGTTCAATAAATCCTCAAGACCAGGAGACTACACACTTAAGCTCGATTCCACGCATTAAGGCGCATGAGCGCGACTCATATTGGCGCGCACAGAACTCGGCAATGGAACGAGCGTTGGCGCTCCGCATGGACGCATCCTGGAGCCTACAGCCGTTCTCCCAAGAATCCCGCACTCCAACTGCTGCAAAAGAGTTCCAAATCGGCCTCTACGACCCCGCAGAGGCCGGTTTGGATCACTTTTGGGACAGTTGCAGTGTGGGATTTTTCGGAGAGCGGCCGTACCTCATCAAATATTTTATGACACACTTTCAGGCGGCTACGATTTTAGGCTTGAGAAATAGACGTTTTTCCTTGCAACCAACCGCTGTCTTGAACGCCGTTTTGTGGAATAAATGGCCCGCTGATGACGCTGCAGGCGGTAACTCGACGTGGCGAGGCAACAAAATGCGCGTCATCGGTGCTGCGGGGAGGTCTGGACGACATTTGTCGCCGTTGGTCAACATTGGCGGTGGTTGTGGGGGGCAGGCGATGCTCGTAGCCGACCGAGAGACAGTGCATTTCCATGGGATGCCAGATCGAATCAATACGTGTCTTGCATCAGAAACTGTTCAGAGCCAGTTCCGGATCGGCAGAGACGAAGAAAACGGCGCGATTCTGGAGGGACAGAGAAGCACCGATGTGTATCTCAGCGCTTCAAGATTCTGTGAGCGCCTAGTTCTTTTTCCTTGAGTACCCATACCACGGAGACCAGTTCTGTTTACTCCTCATGGTTAAAAAAAGTCTAGAACAGCCGGGAAACCCCTTTCCTCATGCACCTAAATGCAAGGAATATACCTTTAGGAATGAAGGATGCGGCAGATCTCGCAACCCGCAATGCACCATCTCTTTCAGGCGCGGGAGTGGGCTCCCGCCGCGGAGGCGGCGGCCGCGGGGTGGGGGCCTTGGCGGCGGTCGTGGTCGGCTGGGAAGATAAGCAAGCCAGCGAATGGCGATCAGGAGGGTGCCGGCCGGCACCACAAAGGTGGGGAGGTGGGCATGAGCGGGCGTCTATCGCCAAGGTACGTGATTGTGTTGGCAGTGTCAGGCAAGCTGCACGGGAAAGCCTCTACCAAAGCGCAGAGATAAAACCGCTTTTTTTCTTTTTTTTGTACCTACAGACGCACACACAGAGTTCCTGACGCCCTCGCACCACTGGCGACTTAGGGCGCCATCCGAGCACACGCATGCCTATCAAAGCGCACACAAGACACACGCACAAACGTTGAAGGTGTGTCTCTCCATTGCCAACAGCCACTCAGAGCGCACACGAGACACACAACAAGAAAGGATACACACAAAGCGCCAAAGCGCCGGCCCGTACAAGGGCGCCATTCCACAAAGTCACAACTCCGTCAAGCCTGCGTCATCGTTCTCCCGCCTCGTGTCAGCGAACGCGAAGTCCATCGACTCCTCATCCACGTCGGGTGCCGCTACCTCATGGGCGAACTCCTCGCGACCCCCGCGGCGCCGTACCGTCTGGCTGCACTGGCTTTCGCCGCCGGCCGGCCCACTTTTCGTCGTGCCCGCCGCCGCCAAGTTGCGGGCCCTTGTGGCTTGCGCTCCGGCGCCATGCTTGGCGTCTGCCACTCTCTTGGCGGCCATGGGGGTTCGGATGCGCGCCTCGGTAAAATCGCGGCCGCCGTTCGCTGCCATCGTCACCTTAGACTGACGGCTGCCCATTTCCGTCCAGCGGTCACTGCTAATGGGCACAACCGCCAACATACCGGGGAGCGGCATCACGGGCGACGAGTCGCCACTGATGCCGATCGTGATGACCGGGGCTGCCGTCCGTGACAACATCGGCGGCAAAACGACGCGCTACAGCGGCAGCAGCGGCTGCTGAACCGTCGCCGTGCGTGTCGGCGCCGGCAGCAAGTGGTCAATTGGCACCACCCCGCAGATGGGCGATGACAGGCGGAGTCGCAAGACCTGTGGCAGAGACGTGGGCGCCGGCGGCGCGGCCGTTGGGAGCATTGTTGGAGGAGGGTTCGGAAGCGGAGGCAGTGGCGGTAGAGGCCGAGGTGGCGGTGGTGGAAGCGGCGAGAACAGCGAGAGCGGGGGCACCGGAAATTTTGGGGGCGGAGGTCATTCGGTTCGCCGACGAGCAGCACTTGAAGGCGGCGGCGACAGAGGACGTGACGGCTACTGCGTCCCGGACCCTACCATCGCAGCCGTGGACGGCACGCCATATGTGGCCGCCGCTGCACCAAGGGAACCCGCACGCATGGGCCCCCGCGACGACGCATGCCGCTTGAAAACCTGCCTTACCAATGCAGCAGCTGCCTGTGAGAAGGTCGCAGGTTTGGCTGATCGCGAGCCTCAACTCGCGTAGCCGGCCTCAGCCGACTGAAGGCGTCGGCGGCGGCGCAGCATCCGCCGCCGCGTCTCGGCGGCCACCCACTGCCGAGCCTCCTTCGAACCCCGCATACTGCTAGAAAAGAAGAACGACTGGTCCATTTGGTCTATGGCTGTCTCTGGCACAGGGCTCAGGCTTCAAGACATTGAGGCACAGCCCCGCTGCACCCATATCTTGACCGAGCGGATCGCCGTGGCCCGCTTGGTGCCAGCCGGAATTGGTTTCCTCTCGGGCGCGCGCCATGGCCGCGGCTGGTGGTTTCCGTCGTCGCCATCGTCCTCCTCGTCGCTCTCTTCCGCCGCGGCCGCCGAGGCACCTGCGTCGCTCCGCTCGCGCCTGCGCGCCTGTGTCGACGATGGTCCGCGACCACGGGGCGGCGGCGCCGAGGCGGCCGCTGCTGCGGAGCCACTGAACTTGTCCGACATCCGGAGGAGGCGCCAGCTTGGAATCCAATCGGAGGCACAAGCCTCCGGCACCCTCGCCTACGTCCGGGGTTCCGGCTTGTTGGGATCATGGTCGGGATCCACCTGCAGCGCCCCGTATGCGTCGCCGGCGTCCAGCTGCGCAGTGGTGGCGCGAATCAGGTCCTCCTCCTTCATGTTGCTGGTCAGGTTCCGAACGCATACCCGCACGTATACGGACGCAATCAGCTGCGCGTTCTTGAAGAGGGTGTAGCGTAAAAAGCACCCGACAGCGGCGCCCGACCGCGGCCGCCAGCCGGTTGGCGGGCAAAAGAGGCGTCGGTACGCCTTGATAACCGCGTTGTAGAAGGTTGAGATTTTACGGTCCGTCGCAACAATAGGATCACGCGTGACCGCCATCCAGCCCTTGCACACCGCAATCTTCTCATCATGGGACCAGGACCGCCCACGCCCCTGAACAGCGGCACCGTCCGCCTCCGCGACAACGCCATCGCGCGCAGGCAGGCGTGTGGCGGCCCCCCTGCCACCGCGCCCGCGCGAGCGACCACGGCCGGCCCGCGTGGCAGCTATGCTAACATGCAGTGCCGCCTCCCGACGAGTGAGCTCGTTATTGACCTCCATTGCGTTGCCCCGGTCGTGATGCGCACGGTCCGCACGGGAGGGGTCGGCGCGCCTACACACCAGCCGCATCTGGTGGGCCGCCGACGCGGTGCCGCTATCGACAGGCAGCGGCTCGCTCTCACTGTCCTCCAAAACGCCGTCGTCGCGCGCCGGAACGTTCCGCGGCGACTGGCTGCGCGCCACGGCGTTGCCACCAGAGTCGCGCCGGCGCGCTTAGTCACGAATCGGGGCGAAGTCACCATCCTGCTGTACCCGTGGCGAAGCCAACACCGCCTCCACGTCCATCGGGTTGACAGTAAGTGGCTGAACCGGAACTGCAGCAGCCGACGTGTCCTCCACCATCTCCTCATTCTCTTCCGACAACTCCGGCTCCGGCCTGTACAGCTCCTACACAATGTGCTCGGCCGCAGTCGATGCGCCCGCCGCACTCGACGCGGGCAGCGCGGCGTCGAGCTCCATGCGCTCCGCACGATCGATGCGCGCCAGGCGCGCCCTTCGATGCTGCTCCTGCTCGTCAGCCACTCGCTCGACGCCAGCGATGCGGGCGGCCGCGGCTGGGCGTAGAGGAAGAGTGTCGTGGTCAGACGGCAGGGTCTCTTCCGCGCAGGATGCTGACAGCGTGGCGCTCACCGACACCGCTAACACGCCGCTCCCGGTAGACGCGTACTCGGCGCTCAAGTCTGCCCCGTTGGAATGGGAGGAGATGAGCGAAGGGGGCGGAGGGGAACGGGAGCCAATGGTACCAAGTGACGCACGCGTGCCGAGAGTGCGGCCGCTGCCAAGATGGCGGCGATGGCCACGGCGCGCTACGGCCCCGGCGCCTGGCGTGCGAGCCGCGGGCGCAGCACGAACAACTCTGCGCCGCCCTGCCTCACCGCTTCCGCCAGGGTTGCGGCCTCGTTGGCGGCGGGTGTTCGCCCCGTCAGAGGCACCAGCGTTTTTCCCCACTCCACGTACACCGCTCGAAGACACGCGCCGCCCCGAGCGAGCGACGCTGTCGTCGGCGCCTTTCTAGGCGCGGCCGACGTGGCTGCCTTCAACGTCCCTTCCACCGTCACCTTCGCCCCCCTCTTCGCCGCCACCACCGCCACCGATGCCGCCGTCACTGACGGAGTCACAACCAGCGTTGTCTTGGGCGGTTGCGCCGCGAAGCGCTGCGCGGAGGCGTGCAGAGCGGCGCCCGCGGGCGGAAACGTATCGCCCGTGGTCACCGTCGCGGCCGCCGCGCCCGCCAAAGACGTCGGGGCCGGCAGCGGCACCAATGGCGTCCGCAGAACCCAGGGCAACGACGCCCCCGGCGTCGACAGGCACGGCGCCGACAGCGGCACGAGGTGCCACGACAGGAGCAGCGAGTTCTTGGCGCTACGACCGCCGCGGGCGTGACTGCCAGCCGGCGGCGTCTGCATCATTGTCGACGTGGGCGATGGCGTTGCACGCGGCGGAGAGCATTACTTCCGTGTAGCTACGCTTCTGCCCCGCCATTGGTCTGTCGTCGGGCTGCCCCGGCCTTGGTGACCAAGACGGAGACGGGGACAGTGGCAGCGCGTGCAACTGCAGGTAGGGCCGCCCGCAGCGTCGATAGGAAGGCGGGGGGGACTGAGCAGGGGAATGTGTTGTCGAAAAAATCGGGATAAGGCAGCGAAGGGAGGTGCCGAGGGCGCTCGCTGGGACCAGCGCCCCCTTCGAGCGGCAGTGGTGTACGCGAACGCCGCCGCGCGGAAGAAAGCGGCGTCCGAGGGCAGGGGCACGTCCAGTGGCAGAGCGAGTGTCGAGGCAGTGCCAAAGCCTGTCGACATACTGAAATAAGCCGGCGCTGGCCTTGGCGTCTCTGCGCCTGGTTTACAAATCCGTTCGATGGCGGCAGCCAGACAACGGCAACAGCCGGGTAGCGGCCGGGAAGAAGTCCGTGGCGGAGGGGTGGAAACCAAGCGGCGGCACTCGGCCGGAGGGAGGGGCAGCTGAAGTCGTCGGCAGCGTGTCAGAGGGGGGGTGGGGGCGCTGTCGACGTCGCCAGACAGCCGGCGCAGGCAGAGGCCTGGAGGTAGTGCCTGCGCCGGCGGGGGCCGGAGATGGAGACGAGCGGCGGCAGCAAGGGATGGCTGCGATGAGGGTGGCTGGGTGCGGCGCGGCGACATGCGGGGGGGCTGGGGCGGGCGGCAGCGCGGTGGCGGCCGTGGCGGCCGGGCTGCGGCTGCAGCGCGGCGCTGAAGCCGCTGTTGCCTATCTTCAAAAGTACGGGCCTATCCTCGGCGTTGACCCACCTTGCAGCTGCCAGGCTCCCAGACGCTTTCCCCAGCCCCCCCGCTCCCCCCCCAGACGATGCCAGAACCGTCATCACGCCGCAGCATCCAGATCGCCGCTCGGCCGTTAAAGCCCATGCGCTGCCATAAATCTGTACGTAGCACTTACGCCCCTTTGTTCTATAGCTGTTGTTGTGACACGCTCATGACAGTGTCTACGGGGGGCACACGGGACCAGCCAACGGCCGTACGGGAAGCGGTCTCGGATCAGCTCTCTGGGCAGCGGAACCATGAGGTTTCCACGTGGCAGCCATGACATACCATGACGTGTACATCTTGCTTTCTGCAATGACTTCTTGGATGCACTAGCAGCCTCTTTGAGAGCGTCTCCTATGGTCGTGAGCGACATGGTCAAAATGCAGTCATGCAAACGTATGCATGTTCCAACATGTTTTTGCAAAAAAACGCCTCTTACAGGCGTTTACGAGGGGTCGTGCGAGTTTTTGTACGACCGATTTGGGGGAAAAATGGGATCGTGGTGGATCCAGCAACGAGGTGCACTGCGCTGGGCCGCACGGGTGGCGCTTGGCAAACACGCAAGACTTCAACTGGCTAAGACGTGATAGCCAGTGGAGGCCCCCGGATCTGCCGAGCCTAGCGCCATCACTGCCATCAACTCAGACCAGCTGGACTTGAGTCTGGTCAGCCTCGCGGGGACGTGTATTGGCCCCTCCTGCCCAAACAACGAGCCGCCGACCACGCCGCTCGTACGGCTGCGACTCGCGTCCAACGGCAACGGTAGACCTGGACAATGATAGCATCAATAGACATACAGTACCCGGCTGGTGGTTTTCCTGTGCAGATGCCGGACGGAGCTCATGTCAAGCAACTCCCGTCGCCGGTATTGTTCGGAATGGTCTCGAGGCTTTCACTGGTGGACATCTACAGTGATTCGTGTCCAGTGCAGTGGAAAATGCCCAACAAGGTCAGGGATCTAAGGCCAGTCATTGGTCGAGGATGAACAGATCCAGGTGCCAAAATTATTGGGGAGTGCAGATCCACGCGATTGGCCAAGGAGAACAGCCAGTGCCTTACATGTTGAAGCCCAACACGAGCTTTCCTGTCTGGGCGTTTGTCCACAAACGACCTCCTCGACGGGATTCCTCCCGCAAAGGCGGCCCCCGTGCTGGTTTCCAGTCGTCTCTCCATGCTCGACGATCCGCTCGGGCCCGCTCGAGCTGCGGCACACACGCCCTCGCCCAGAGTGTGCGCCGAGTGTGCGGGCGCGCGCGTGCCGCCATCCGCCGCGTCGATCCGCGCGGATCCGCTCCGCCCGCGCCCCGACGCGCGCCCGCCGCCCCCTCCACGCCGCGGCCGCCGCGCCCGTGGCCCGCACGGCGGCAGTGGCGCGCGGGCGCGCGCCGCCGCGCGGCGGTC
>Ga0209831_1005027_pt1 | contig 10138 bp, 17 predicted proteins | sample Maine_Asex4_meta_FD_187451 | JGI IMG/M metagenome (GOLD analysis project Ga0209831, IMG submission 187451) | Marine algal microbial communities from Maine, USA - Maine_Asex4_metaG (SPAdes) (version 2) | ecosystem: Host-associated > Algae > Red algae > Unclassified | place: Maine, USA | collected...
GGGAGGTAGATAGGTGGATGCGTTGGTTTACTTGGATGGCGGTCTTGGGCCCACTAGGACCGCCTGATATACCCCAGGCGACCCCTCTGCCAGTCGCAGGGAAGACCCCCTCTGAGTGCTCCCCCAGGCACCTCCACTCTCCGCGTGTGCAGGGCCTGCGGCGCACCTCCCAAAGTGGAGCATGCGCCTCCCCGGTGGTAAGCCGCCCACCGTCGCACAATCCAGTCACCACGCCACGCACAATCCCCCCCGAGCTCACCACGAGAAGGGGGGAGCTCACCAAGAGATACACAAATCAAGTACAAACAAGTACAAGTCATACACAATGAAATGCCAACAAGTACACGAGCTTGAGTCACCAAGCGCCCCCGTGTAAGTATAGCTCCAATGGAATTCCCGAGCGGAGCTCAACAGTAGCTGGACCCCGTCAGGATGGCCACCACATTCTGGACGCCTACCCCCTTCTGGAGGGGTGCGACCCGAGGGCGGATCCCCTTGGGTCGGGATAGGATACGTTATGGCATCCTATCCACGTCCCGGGTTGGTTCCACCGGCTGCCGCGGGGAGGGCCCAACACTGGTGGTTATTCGTTTCTCTTTTCGGACTCAGAGGATGTGGCGGGTCCGCACTCATGCTCGGTCTGCGGTTACCCCCTTCCAAGCGGTGTCGACTCCTCGCCGCCTGAGCTGGTGTCCTCGTTGAGAGTGGCAACGGCCACTCTCCGGCCCGCTCGCGGGTTATCGCGGGAGCCCGTGGATGTCCCGAGAGAGGACCACCGACTGGCTATGGCCAATCGGTCGCGTAGGCGTGCGTCCAAGTCGGGGCACACCTCGGCCCAATGACCCACCTTTCCACACTGCCAGAAAGGGTACTTTTCCGCCTGGGGTCCGGGTCGGGAAGGCTCATTCCTCGGTCGTGATCGGTAGCGCGGGTTGTCGCCGCCCCCGGGAGTCCAGCCAGCCGTGGCCTTGGGTTGGGACCCATCGTATCGGGGGTTCCGGAGTGGGGGCATTCACGGCCCCGACGGTCCGGACGGGGGCAACCCGCGGGTGGTAACCCCGCGCTTCCCCAGTGACCCGGGGAAGGGCGGCCGCACGAGCTTGCCGCCGGAGACGGGTTTCTTCCGCGAGCACTTCTTGCTCCTTGGTCCGCTTCTTGTGCTGCTCAAGTCGTAGCCAGCGGTGTTAGTCGCCGTTAGTCTGCGCGACGCGAGCCAGCTCCGCCATAGTCATGCCGGGGGTGTTTCGCTCGCGCACAGTGGCGCGCGCCGCGCGGTTGACACCTTCCACAAAGCGCCCTTTGAGGGCGCCCTCCCTGTACATGGACCCGCACACGGTGTTGAGGCGGCGAAGGCGTTGGGCGAATGACAACTCGTGCTCGTCGTCCCGTTGGACGGCGACGTTAAGAGTCTCGACTAGAGTACCCACATATGCCCCGTCGACGTGACACCGGATCATCCAGTTGATGAGCTCGAGGTCAGAAGTGACCTCACTGGGGATACCCGCCCGGCAAGTTGGCAACACCATCATCAACTCTGACTCAAGAGGCTTCTTCGTGAAGTCTTAAAGGATGTAGAAGGCTTCGCCTTTGCTGATATCTTTGTCGTCACAGGCCTTGGTAAACTTGCGCAAGAACTGGAAGACCTTGTCCAAGGGGGAACCGTCCAACTCGCCTTGTACGCCAAAGCATTGCGCCACCTCTTTCTTGCGCAGGTTCAAGGCACGGGCCTGGCGCCGCGTGTAGACAACCGACTTAGTGTCTAGCGCGTAGGTCTCACTAACGAACATCTCCCGGTAGTACGGGTGGTTCACCACAATCTGAGGCGGCATCACCCGAGTTGCGGGTGACGCGGTGGCTTCAGTCGGCCACCCGTCGGCCTCCGGACCGGTCGCGGAGGAGAGTTGCGCCGGGAACCCCGAATCAATACTCCAAGGTAACCCTCGCGCCGCTCCCCCGCCTTTTTCACCCTCCGCCGAGTCAGGAGTCGGTTGCATCCTCGGGACAATACCCCGAGTGCCCTCCGTCGACGGTGTGGGGGTAGCGCGGATTGCACGAAGTAGAGACGCAACAGCTGACTCGTCCCTTCAGCGGGAGACGACAGTGGTCGACGACGACGGCGAGTTTTCGCGTCGGCGCCGGCGAGTAGAGCGTCGGGCTCGGCCCCGCCGCTCAGCGGGCCTCGGCGTGGAGCCCCTCAACATCGTAACAATCGATCAGGTAACTTCAGACTGAACGACCTCGGCCACGGCGTCTCGCCATTCGAGACCCTGGCCATCCCCGGCTCCCCATGAGCCTGGGGGAGCACGACTAGAGCTCCCGCCTGCAGGCTCCCGTGCCGATCTTGGCATCGGCCCCCCCTCCCATGCACCGAGAGGGGATTCGCCACCGGGCCCGAGGGCCGGGGGACCGATAACGTGGGCTTCAGCGCTGTGCTCAAGTGCCAGAGAACCCTTGGTATTGCGTGAACCTGGGGGAGCACGACTAAAGCTTTCACCCGCAGGTTCCCGTGCCATTGGTATCGCAGACCCACCGCCCCATGTGGTAACATCGGGCTTCTGTCCTTCGTCGAAATGAGTGCCAGCAACCGACAGGACCGCCGGGTGGTGAGTACTACCCGAGGGGTCACCTGCCGGGGGGCGAGTCCCAGTCGGATCCCGGCCTGGGGGCATGGGACGGAACAAAGTATGCTTCCCGAGGGCACCCGCATCCGTGGTGGCTGAACTGGTTTTCGCGATTGTCAACCGACGATCCGCCTCAGTCGGGGGAAGTCTCATCCGCCACGGCACCAGGAACCTTGACACGAGGGGGGTCTCCATTTCCATTCCCGTCGGGCATCTCCCCGGCAGGACTCAGCCAGACCTGGCGTTGCGGGGCGCCGCCCACAGCGATAGGCACCGAATGGAGGAGGACCAACTATTGTAGTACTACGCCACAGGCGTTGTACTCGTGGCTGTGGGCGCTGGTGCTCGGAAGCCGGGTGGTCGGTGGTGTGTCGCTTTTGTGGCGTGCCACTGCGGCGTGTGAGCGCCTGCGGCGCACGTGTCTGGGTGAGCTCTTCCGATTGTCCGGTGCTGACAGCGGGGCGTGTCAATCCAGATTGGGTAGTGTTATGCATTGGAGGGAATTATCTGCATCGTAGGTATTTGGCAGCGCGGGACCGGGCCAACTAGTGGCCCCGGTCCCCGCGCAGCGGTTTCCGCCCTTTAAGGACGAAGGTCGACGACGGTGGGAGGCACCGTCGTCGTCGGCAAGTAAACCGTGCCTGCTTGTCTTGGCGTCTCGGTCGGCCTGACTTCCTGGACCTCGAGTCCCATAGCGGGTGACGCACGAGCGGCTAGGACGGCCGGTACTTCCCTCCTCTCCGAGGTGATCGCGATTCATTGTACTACAACTATGTTCCCTCCGATGCGGGTTGGCGCACCGCTACCACCCCGAGGAAGCTTGAGTTGCCTTCCTCCCCTGCTGCTCTACCAAATGTGACAACACGCTCAGCCCATCCCACCCTGTTGGGGGGAGGGCGAGCCAAACCGTGTCGCCAGGTAGTCCTGTCGGGGAATACCTGCCCCGGAAGAAAACCCCGAAGAGCACACACGCACGGCGTCGTCCGGGGGAAGGCGCCCCGAGCGACAAACACGAGTTGCGTGACCGGAAGTTCACCTGCCCGCGTCGAAGAACTCGAGGCAACACTCACGCCTCGCCCTTTTATCCCGTCGGTTCCCCTCTCAGCCTCCCGAAAACCCTCCTCAGACACCCTCACAGGACCATCGGAACACCCTCCTCAGACACCCTCAAAGGACCCTCAGAAAGCCCCCCCCTCAGGGCTCACTGGGCACATAACCCGGAGGACAACCGAAGTTTCGAATATCGCCTTGAGTAGAGGCCGGGAAAGGGTGCTACGTGACACCCTCGCGGCGCCCCGGGGACAGGGGCGCGGAGTGACATAAGTCGAAAATCAGAGTTGGGTTTACACGAAATTAGGCCCTTGAGTAGGGGCCGGCTCGGGGGGGGTTACGAATCCCAGGGAAGTACTGGGATTGCGGTTGTGCTTGGTGAGCCACGAGGCGATCACAAGTGCGTCACCAACAGAACAATTTGAAAGATGCGGTAGTGGGGCATATTTCCGGGAAATCTGGTTCCCTGGGTGTGGCCACCATGTGACGGACCGTCACATTGGTGCGAGGGCGTGGGTGTCGGTGTGGGCGCGAGAGGCGGAAGATCCTGGGCCGGTGGGGACTACTTGAAAGTGCTCTTCGTGGCATGAAGCGGGCGATCCTCAGGAAAACCAACAGAGAACGATCGCACAAGAAGACACAAGCTCAAGCCACTCAACAACTTCCCTGTGGTCCCCCAATCCCTATCACCTTTCCGTTTCAACAGGCCACGGGGCGCCGCAAGGCGGTAAACGCCCTGCGGGGTTGGCTTCGCCATCCATTTCAACCTCCCCTGTCCTCCCCAACTTCCCGGTTGCCCCGCGCTACGTGGCGTTTGCCTCCCCGGGGGTAACCACGACGTGGCCTGTCCCGACCCAATGTCTGTGCCGTCGTGCGCGATACCACCCGTGGTTCAAGCGGAAGCTGTTGCTGCTACACAAGAGTTTTTTGAGATTCGCGCGTCAAACTATTTGGCGCCGAGGCAGACCCTGATCCCCACGAGGGCGGTAGTCTACACTGGCGCTGGAGCCAGCGAGATATGCGCGGATATGTTGCCCGAGGGATGGTGCTGGGATTCGAAAATTGTACCACTCAGCTACAGCCACAATACCTGTGTGAATGGTCCTGAGGAGTTCAAACTCATAGTCCAACACTCCTCCTAAATTCACAGGACCTCAAGCGGCCAGGTCTCACTCACGAAGCCAATCCCCAGACTCCTGCGATTTCAAGTCGCCCTCAGGTGAGATTTGATTCTGCGACCTCCTGCAGAGTCAACCAGCTTAAGCTGGAACTTTCTGGGCCCATAACCAGTTGAACCGCAATGGGGATAGGGGTTGGGGGACCACGGTGAAGTGGTTTACTGGCTTGAGCTTGTGTGTGTGTGTGCGAACGTGCTTTGTTGGTTGTCCTAAGGATCGCCCGCCTCTCCCAACCGAGAGCACCTCACAATTAGTTCCCATCGGCCCAAGTGCTCCCCGCTCTCGCGCCCACACCGACGCCCACGCCCTCGCACCTAATCGAATCACTCACCAAATTAAAAGCCAATAGAGCAAAGCGAAGATTAAATCCAAAACATGCCAAAAGTAACGCCAAAAGATGACCCAACACAAATGTGTGCAACTTGACCACGTCTTGCAAATGTACCATGTGGGGTACCATAAGAGTCACCGACCATCGTTCAACCGCTAACCGCCAGTGGAGTCGGCGACGAGCATCACAGTCCAACACCCCTCCTTGCTTGTTGCCGCGGCGGTTCTTGTTTTCAGCAAAGCCCCATGGCCTCGACATGCTTGTCGTGCTTGGTATTGCCGAACTCCTTCGTCATCGAGTCCGCCACCATTTCGTCCGTTGCACAATGCTCCAGTGTCACCTTTTCGTTGTGATGGCCTCGCGCACAAAGTGGTAGCGTATGTCAATGTGCTCAGTGCGCTTGTGCTCGACGGAGTTTTTGGAAAAGTCAATGCACCGGCTGTTGTCGACCTTGATGTTGATCGGCCCGCCCGAGCTCTCTGTCCGCAGCCCTTGAGTTGCCACGCTTTGCACGAGCTTGTTGAGCCAAACAGCTTCCTTTCTGGCCTCATTTAGAGCCATGTACTCGGCTTCCATCGTCGACAGCGCCACCATTTGCTGCAACTTAGAACCCCAGCTGACGGCTGCTCCGCCAAAGATGAAGCTGAAGCCCGTCGTAGAACGTCGCGTCTCGTGGTCACCCGCCCAGTCGGCATCACTATAGCTTTGTAGAACACAGGAAGAGTTCTTGTTGAAAACCATCGAACCCTTGACGTACCGTAGAACGCGCTTGATCGCCGCCCAATGCTTCTTGCCGTAGCACGAAACAAACTGACTCAGCTTCCCGATAGCGAAGGCGAGGTCAGGACGTGTCCTGACCATCAGGTACATTAGATTGCCGACGGCTTCACGGTAGGGCAGCGCGTCGTCGCTCTCGTCGGCCTTGTCCAGCTGCAGGACCACCTCCAGCGGCGATCCGATCGGGTTGCACTTCGCCATCCCGAACTTCTCCAACACTTGCGCCGCGTACTTGCCCAGCGACAGCTTAAGGGTGCCCAACGCCTTGTCATGCCTAATCTTTAGCCCGAGAATGACCCTCGCCTCGCACAGGTCCTTCATCTCAAAACGCTTGTGCAGAGCGTCCTCAATCTTGTAGATCGCCGCCAGGCTTAGTGCCACCAACAGGAGAACGTCGACGTACTCCGGGACGATGATGATTTCGCCGTCATCCATGAGGAGGTAGAGGCATGCATCCTGGTCAATGTTGTCAAACTTCTTCGACTTGAGGAAGTCGTCTAGCTAGGCGTACCACATCTTGGGAGCTTGCTTCAGCCCATACAGCGCTTGGAGGAGACGACACACCTTGTCAGGATACGTCGGATCGACATAGCCGTCTGGCTGCTCCATGTAGACCTCCTCGTCAAGGGCGCGGTTGAGGAATGCCGTCTTGACGTCCATCTGATGTAGCTCCCACCCGTTCCCCGCCGTCATCACCAGGATGCAACGGATGGTAGTGATTTTGGCCACCGGCACGAACGTCTCGTCGAAGTCGGGCTCCTTGATTTGCCTGTTCCCCATGAAGCACAGGCGCGCCTTGTGCCGCGTTGTGATTTTCCCCTTCATGTCAACCTCGTTCTTGACCTTGTAATAAAACTTGCCCTTCAGCACGCGTCGACTGGCCGGGCGATCCGTCAAGCGCCAAGTCTTGAACTTGCGGATGGCCTCCATCTCCCTTCGTCCATGGCAATCTCCAACGTAGCCGATTCCTGCCCTTGAACGGCTTGCACGTACGTCGTGGGTGCCTCGTGAGCAACCTGGCTCACCACGCGCCAGTACTCGACAGGGGGTCGCCGCGCTCTGCCGCTCCGACGCAGCGTGTCTTGAGAGCCGCCACAACCTTGATTGTCGTCCGCGGACTTGTCAGATCCATCGTCTTGCTTGTCATCCTTGTCGTCATTGTCAGCATCCACCTCTTCGCCGTCGCTTGCAGAGCGCAAACCCGTCTCGACTCCGACGTTTTCGTCTCCCGGAAGCTCCTCTGCAACTTCTGTTACCTCGCTTACGTTCGTCTGGGCGAACACGACGCTTCGTGCCTTGACGACCTTGCCGTCGTCGAGGATGACCTTGCACGCCTTGCTGCTGTCGGGATAGCCTAAGAAGACGCCCTTTGCCGCCTTGTCGCCAAACTTGCCGTCGATGTGTCTCTTGTGCAGCACCAACCAGCATGTCGACCCAAACACCCGCATGTGGCTTACGTCGGGCATATTTCTGGTCCACAGCTCAAAAGGCGTCTTGCCGACGGGAAGCGCCCGGCTGGTGACACGGTTTTTCACGTAGACCGCAGTCTTGATGGCATCCGCCCAAAGATCTTGATCGACGTCCTTCTGTCGCATCATGGTGCGAGCCATCTCCACGAGAACTCAGTTGAGCCGCTTAGCAACCCCGTTCTGCTGCGGCGTATCGGGCACCGTGGTCTGGTGCGTCGTGCCGTTCTCGTCGTGGTGACCCTTGAATGCATTCGACATATACTCGCCGCCATTGTCGGAGCGTAGGACCTCGATCTTGGTTCCTGTGTGCAGCTGGGCCTTAGTCAGCCACTTCTTGTACTCAGAGAGCAGATCGCTCGTATTCTGCAGGAAGACCACGTCTTTCCAGCGGGAGAAGTCGTCGGTGAAGGTGCCGAAGTAGAGCGCACTGCCACGCGATGGCTCCGACATTGGCCCGCGCAGGTCCAAGTGCACAAGCTGCAGGCGCTTGCTGACTCGACCTCCTCCTGCACTAGGCATCGGTGTCATAGCCGCCTTCCCATACATGCACGGCTCGCAGACATCCTTGACCGCCATGGAAGAGCCTTTGAGTCCATCTATGTCCTTGTTATTGATCATGCGCTTGACGCCAGCCACTTTGAAGTGCCCAAGGCGCTCATTCCACAGCTGAAGAGAGGCCACCGCAGCCATATCCAACAGTGGGGCCATGTCCAGGTGATAGAGCCAACTCTTCCGCGTTCCGCACGCAGCGACCTTGTCGCTTTTCTAGATGAGCGCCTGACCGCTCTTGAATGACACTCTCGCACCACGCTCCTCCATCATGCCGACCGACATGAGGTTGAAGCCCATGGTAGGAACATGGAGTACCTTCTCCAATTTGATCTTGCGCGAGATGCGGTGAACGATGACATTGAGTTCGACGGTTCCGACGCCCGCCGTGGCTACGGACCTCTTGTCACCCATGGTGACGCTGCGTCCCGCGGTCGTCTGGTAGTCGTCGAAGCACCCGTGCATCCAGCACATGTGTGCAGACGCCGCAGAATCGACAAGCCACGACTTGGAGATGTCATTGGTGTCGGCCGCATTGCCCACCAGACTGATGGCGTCGTCGCTGTCGGTAACGTCGTCAGCCGCAATCGCGGCCACCTTGTCCTGTCTCTACTTCTTGGCCATGAGCTCTGGGCAATCGTGAGAGATATGCCCAAACTTATGGCAGCAATGACACTCGATCTTGGAGAGGTCACTGCGGCGGCCTTGACCTCGAACGTTGGCGCCGACGAGTGCCATGTCGCCAATGCGCTTGGTCGACGGTGACTTGTCCGCCTGCCGCCGCACCTCCTGAAGCAAGCGGCTCTTGACAAAGTCGAGGCTCAGGTCGCCCTCGCCCATGGCGTCGAGAGCCACCAGCAGGTTCTCGTACTTCGACGTCAGAACGTTGAGGACGCTCATGGCAACGTCCATCTCCGTCACCTCGCCGCGCATGGCCTTGAGGATCTCGCCGAGGTTGCGCACGTGGTTGATGTAGCCCAGCATGCCCTCGCCGCCGGTCATTTCGACGGTGTAGAACTCGCGTCGCGCCTTCATCTTGTTCATCAAACTCTTGCGCTGGATGACACCTTCCAGCGTCGATCACATTTCCGCCGTCGTCTTGCAGCCCGCCACGTGCTCGAGCTGCTCAGATCCAAGGGTGAGCCCGATGAGTGCGCTTGTCTTCGTGTCTCGACGCTTCCATACCGCCAACTCGCGGGCATCCGCGTCCGTCGGCTTGCCGTCTTCGTCAATCATCTCGTCCAGGTCGCGCAGCGCGAGGACCATCTTAATGCGCTGACGCCACTCGTGGAAAATCGTCTCCGTGAACTTGTCGAACATGATGCTGCCCATGCCGGCAGCGCCTCCGTCCATGATGTCTTCTTTTCGTAGCGCCCGACCTTGCCGAGCAGGGCGCCTTGACCGCCACGTCCTTGAACCACCTCGACCTCGTCTTCTCCGCACTTGCCGCGACCGCCGCGACGCCAGCTGGCACACCCTGCTCTTGTCACAGCCCCGGCTCTGGGCCAAAAACTGTTGGGATTCGAAAGTTGTACCACTCAGCTACGGCCACAATACCGGTGTGAATGGTCCTGAGGAGCTTAAAATTATAGTCCAACAGATGGACCGAGAACGCGTCGCGGGCGACGCCTCGGTTTAAAGTGCGCAACACCTCGGAACAGCTGCTCAAGGTGAACTCGAAGGGGACTTGGACCATCCACGTCGGGAGGACGGCCATGAAGTCTGAGTTCCTCGTGGTCAAGGCGTTGTCGGTATCGCTTATACTCTGGTGGGACTTCCAGCGGAACTACGTGGACACCATCTTCCGCAAGACGGAGGCGATTAAATAAATTGATGGAACATTCACAGTGGCGGTGCGAAGTTGGACAGGGAACACGCGACCCGCGCTTCTACCTCGAGGTAACAAGCCAACGGCCAATTGTGTGGTTGACTGGCTTTATAATGGGTTAGCCGTGGGACCGCAGTGTATCCAGGCAGTCGAAGTGTGCTGCAGCGTCAAAGGGGTCCACCTCATGCGGGAACGTCCCGTCCGAATGAGCCTGTGAAGCGGGAGGTAGATAGGTGGATGCGTTGGTTTACTTGGATGGCGGTCTTGGGCCCACTAGGACCGCCTGATATACCCCAGGCGACCCCTCTGCCAGTCGCAGGGAAGACCCCCTCTCA
>Ga0209831_1005032_pt1 | contig 10130 bp, 14 predicted proteins | sample Maine_Asex4_meta_FD_187451 | JGI IMG/M metagenome (GOLD analysis project Ga0209831, IMG submission 187451) | Marine algal microbial communities from Maine, USA - Maine_Asex4_metaG (SPAdes) (version 2) | ecosystem: Host-associated > Algae > Red algae > Unclassified | place: Maine, USA | collected...
AATACGCGGGGGAGGATAACGGACGTACGGCGGAAAAGGGGGGCAACCCTGTGTGATCAAACCGCCATGTTCCGGCACGTGGTATATGAAGCAAGTCGATGAAAGAAATTCAATGCCATCCAAGTCCTTATCCCGACCGAAGAGCGACACTTGAGACAAGACTGAGGGGGTGTTTTGGCCGAGCCACACGATTGGCTGATGATGAGTTCTGCAACGTCGAACTCGCCTGCTCAGTTACACCCTCAGCGGCAAAGCGTCTTGAGCGTATGAACCCGGTCAAGACGCCCCTGAACTGTTCCGTTGGATTCTGGCCACCTAATGTTGTCAGATTCTCAAGGATGGATTTCTATTCCTTTTCATCAGCTCTGTCGGCCAGCATCAGATGCCATACCTATTTTGTAGCGCTAAAACGCACTTCTTTGATGTCAAAAAAGACCTTACGACCAATGAGCGTGAGATATGGTGCGTGTCCCAAAAATGAGACATGCGCGTTTTCTGAAGGACTGACACATCACTGCACGGGGGCAGGCTGCGTGGGGTACGAGAAATTTCTCGACTGACCTCCATGGAAAGAGCCTCTCCCGACGCGTGCTTGGCTGACAACTCCTTAATATCCGCCTGTGGGCCCTGTTCTGTGGACCTCTCAGATAGCCCCGATCCTGGAGCCAGTCTTTTTCAGGTTCTTGGGGTTAAAGGTTTGCAACGCCAAAGCTCAAGTGCTAACTGGAGCTTCGATGAGGGGTGTCCCCAATCGTGTTTTCTTCACAGGGGGCTACATGGGGGTCTTTTTCAGGTTTTTATTGGGAAGGTGGTGCCCTTTTCTTGGTGCTCAAATTGTCAGCACATGCCTGCTCTAGTATCTGTGCATTTGATTGGGCCGCGTGATCGTCACCTGTCGAAATTGCAATGAATGACACTTTCCCCCATGACACGTCAGGATGTGCAGCCTCTGCTAACACTGTCAGGGGCTTTTCTGGAAGCACAGTGGGACCGAGTGGGTCACATTACATTATCGGACCGTCGCAGAAGGCCAGTGGGCCGAGAAAAAAAGAAAAAACCGCCATGTCTCATTTTTGGGACACGCACCATACGGGCGTGAGCCACTTTCACATAGTGAAATCACTTCTGCTTTGCCATGAACCCATGGACGAACTGCTTCCATCTGTCCCAGTGCGCGGAAGCGCCCGGTGGTTATCGCACTTGCAGAATAGCCTATTCGCACACAGCTCGCCTTCGGCAGATACCGTATTATTTAAGAAGCGCTAAAAGCCCTATGGGCACCTTCGAATTGGTCACTGGCCCACTTCGCCGGGTACCGGACCCTCTTCTCCACCTTTCCTGAGCTTTCTTTCCGCCAGGGCTTTGCGTGCTGCAGAAGCCGGTCCCTGTGACCAACCGCTACGCGAAATGCCTGCCGCAGTTTACAAAAGGTCGCCTTCGTCCGCTTGCGAATAACTGACGCTAATCCGCTTGTTGCGATAGTCTGCACCAGCTTCGAACCGGAAAGAAGAGTTTCGGTCGATAACCGCGTCGCGTTTTGGCCGTAGAATCCGAGCCAGGACTCAATGATCTGCTCACGAAAGATCCAAGAGCTGCCCCATAGCCCCATGAACTCCCACGCATGGCAGGACAACACGCGGAGCTTGGGCGAAATGCTCAACCCAGAAAATGTCCCTTGGAGAAGACTTCAGAACGCTCGTGTGTCGGTTTTCAACTGCTTCTGCTCATCAAGTGGATCAATTGTCGCCAGATTGAGCGATGACATAAGCTTCCAAAATACCACCCATGCATGCTCGTAAGCGGCGAGCCACGTAGATGACTTGAGAGGCCGAGGGACACGCACGATGATGTCGGCCGTGGAAACGAAGGTATGACAGTGCGGACCAATGAATTGGCCTCCGTGCTACGATGCTGGCTCTACCCCAATCCCCGCGCGCAAAGTCAGCGGCCAGCGTGAGGGAGAACTGTCGTCCCGTTGCCACTTCGCGCACTTGCGTGGAAGCCTAGATTCTCAGACTCAAAATCCGCAACGAAAGCCTGCATAATAAGAGTAGCGGAAAACTTGCGACTTGGGAAGGTGGTGCGATGATCACAGGTGAGCGCTCGATGGACGAGCGGTTGCCCAGCCCCAGTCCTCCGGACGCCTGCTCAAGCGACTTGAGCGCGGTGCGTATTTCCCGTAGATGGGCAGCCGTGCTTAGCAGGTACGTAGAAGCCAAGTCTCGAAGAGAGTTGAGTGCAGCCACCACCATGCACCGGCGGGCACTGGAGCACATGCCACCCAAGAGAAATGAGCGTGGCAGTGATGCACTGTGCGCCTGGTGGTCTGTCATGTTGCCCACAGTGGGGAAGTCGCTGTTCACAAAGACGCGCACGGCACTCCAATGAGGACTATCTGCCACCCCAGTAAGTACAAGTCCACGCAACTGCCCTACGTGCGCGGCCAGTACACCCGCCACGTCGGCGTCCTTGTCCTGAAGTTTAGGACATACTACGATCAGCAGGTTTTTCTCAGTCGGTTCGAATGTTCTTGGTTCAAGAAGCCCATCGCAACCCTCACAGAAGATGGGTCACCTCCTCGGTCCAAACGGACAGAGCTATGGAGATCTCACATGTCAGGTGGAAGGCATGAATTGATTTACGGAGGGTTTCCATCGCTAGCAGCCTCGTCATCATGAGTTTGGGGGACTGACGCGCCATGTGCATCACACGACTTTCGTGCAACGAAAGAGCCGACGGACCAAAACTAGGTCAGCCTGCCTTCCTTTGCCAGCGAGCGATGGGGAAAGAGGGCACCAGAGTCCAATAGGGAAGCCTCACTGACGGGCAGTGCCTTCAAAGCCGCTTCCGCGGCCCGTAACGCCGGTAGGCTGGCTCTCGGGCCGAGAACCCCATCCAAAGCACCCTGATCCGATTGAGCTGGATGTCACTCAGTCCAATGGAATCCAGCAGCCCAATTTTCTTTGCAGAGGTCGGGCGCGGCGGGACTCTCGGAACGCGCAAGTGCCCTGCAACACCACTTTCAGCTCGCCCATCCGCCGCCGTGCGCTTTTTTGTTCGGATTCATTATACTAGCTGTTTAAGCGTAGTGAGGCGGCAACTGCGGACGCTGACACGCCCATTTGGGTGTGTCACCGACGCAATAGGTGGGCATGTTCCTACTGAGGATCGCTGCATGAAGCAGTTGTGGTGCAACAGACTTCATCTCTGCCGGCGTCCTTACCTCATCCAGCATCTCCATTCTAAGTGGCTGCAGAGCTGTCAAGCCTTCCAGCCGGTAAGACACCCACGAAGCCGCTCAAGTGTGCAGAATCTCCTGTCTGGACGGTCGGAGGCTGCTTGCGGCGGCGAGGGGGTGGCGGGTTGGCTGCAGCTTCAGGTTCGGGCTCACTTGTAATGAGCCCGACCAGAAAATGGGTGTAGGCAGCCAATTGGCGACACCGACCGGCCCAGCCTGGTCAGGCTCGCCAGCGCCGCCACAGAGATTGTCTCCCGGAGGTGGAAGGTGCCATTGCCAGGCCACACTGGCAGATAGTGACCCTCCTGTCGCCGGGCCCTTCAGGGAAGAGGGGAGGGGGCGCACAGTGGGCTTATCCACAGGTCCAGTCATGTCGCCATTCATGGATACCGGCCGCGACCGGTGGCGCCGCTGCCACAAGTAGCTCACGTCGTACAGGGGGTGAGCAGCCCCACGGAGGTCGGTGTGGAGCCCTGTCGTCACCTTTCGAGACACTAAACGTGCCACGCCACTAACCGCCGCTACCAGATTGGCGCCGTCCTTCGTGAGCAGTGAGTCATCGCGCCATGCGCGTGCGTGCTCTGTGCGGTTGAGATAATGCTGAGCTCCATGTGGGCAAAAAACGTACCCTTCATCAGAGAAAGTACCGGCCAAGTGGGTCGAGGAGCGCACACTGTGGCCTGGCAGGGTGCAAATTGCATACGCGGGGGCTCGTTACTTTCACTGCCGTTTATAGACCGAGCGACTTTCAGTCGCCTCTAGGGACTCTGCAGAACCCTCAAATCTTCTTTCCGGGGAGATCGCAGTCATGTGCTCAGTGGACAGCCGATACATGTCCTACCTAAATGCCGGACAAATATTTAACAACGTAGAGTGACAGCGTCGGGGACGCTGATGTGTCCCTACCACGGCGTAGCATGTCTTCAAAGTGCTGCTGCTTTGCCACAGTCTCGGCTGAAGAGGTGGCTTCCGTCGGCCGGGTGCACGGGTCGTAGCATAAAGGAAGAGGGGCCCCGCCAGAGGCAATCTTGCAACAGGCCGACAGGCCAGCCAGGAAGACGGGCTGCAAAAACCGCCACTTTCACGGCGAGAGGCTCTGACGGCCTCCCTCAGCCGCACAAGACGCGCGGAGCGTTCGCCCAATTGCATTCTGCACAACGCATTCCCTTAATAACATCCACCCTGATTCACATGAATCTGCCGGATGAAAGTTTGAAGTCGACTGTATCCGATTCACTGAAGAAAATTAAAGCCTTCGAACTATTGCTGATCCCCGACGTTTGTCCTGGTAAACAGAGACTGACTTGCAGACCGACTCTCTCCACCAATCAGATGCGCCCCTGGGACTGACTTGGTGCTTCAGATTGCTTACATGTGCCCATTCAGCCTGAAAAGCAACATCAGCTCCTTCATTTTCTGCACCTCTGGCAAGGAGACAGTAGAAAATCTCAATATCTCGCGTGGGCAGCTTGTTCCGTGACAAGAAAAGCGGATCAAGCGGCAATAAACAGTGAGTTCTGCAGAATGCAAGGTCCTGGCACCGATTGCGGGCTTTCTATTGGCTTCGATGCCTTCTTACTATGGGTTTAGACCAATAGAGTGCTTCTATTCACAGTCAGTCTCAGTCTCGGTCCCCCAAGACAAAGTGCGGGGATCAGTAACATGCTGCGGCGGCTCGGCTCTTGAGGCTTCCTTTCCGTCTTGTCGCAAGCGAATGGACCATGAAGGGTATGTTCATGTTCATGATTCATCATCTGACAACGTCCCCCACTGCCCCAGCACCTTTCCTCAGTCAGAATCCTGAGACCGCTACCTGCCAGCTCACTCCGTCCTCACACTGTCTGATATAGAGCCGAAATGTTCCACACCACCAGACCCCGCACCACCAAATTTGGAACTGCCAGAGGAGGTCCGCTCTAGAAGCCATGGCTTTTGAACAGCATCTGGCGCCTCATTTCTTCACCCAGCGCGCACATGATGTACGCCAACTTCTGTTATGTTTCGCATAAGTCTCTTGTATCCGTGAACGTTCTATCGAGAATGCACTGTAATGCGGGAGTGACTTTCAAATACAACCGAGCTACCTTTACTAGGCGTGTACAAGAGGCGTGCGAGGCCTATCTAGTTGACGTTTTTATGGACGCAAACCTGTGTGCGGTGCATGCGAAGCGCGAAAATGTTACATAGAAAGACTTGTCCCTTGCTTTTCGCATGCACCAGAGCAACGGACGCGTGTAGCGGCGTGGTGGGGGGTGCGCTACGATCATTCGGGGATGGCCCAGGGAAAGAACAAGAAAAGGGAGCCACACCATTTCATGTGCATTCGCCTCTTTTCAGTGACGGCATGCAATCGGTGGCGCTTGCTTCCTTCGACCACTCCCACACTCAACAGGCCGCAGCCGCTGCGATGGGCATCGAACTCTTTCGCTCGGCCCGGCATACGCAATGACAGGATGTCACCACGGCGACGGCCGCGAACGGCGCGCCGCTGCGGAGTCTTCATTGCCTGATTCTCACACTACTCCATATGTCTCGCGGGGCTCTCATCACCGAAGCCCTCGGGGCTCTTCGCCGACCGCGACCCGGGTGTGGCAACAAAGAAGGCGCAAACAAATACCCTATAACAACACTGACAGTCCAAAAGAGAAGGACCCAAAGGGTCAACCTACCGAGAGGACCTAGACGGCGCAAAGGCGCGCAAAGGCTAGGACTCGACAGGGGCGCCATGATTTAGATGGCGAGCAATCCGGGGCGGCGCGGGCCGTGACCGGCGCCGTAATAACAAGACGAAAACAGACGAAAAAGAGAGACGAAAGAGTAACCCCTGGCCCGAATAGGGGGGCCACTAAGGAAAGGACAGCCGTCCCATAGCCCGTAATCCGAAGTACGGAGAGACGCGCGCAAGTCCCGGTCGGGTCATAAGTACTGGACTTAGCCCCTGCCGATTGCAACACCCCCCTCCGGCCAAGACCTGGCGGTCACCAGCCAGCAAGGACGGATGCACGGCCGCGAGGGCCGAGCGGCCGCGGGGGGTCGCCAGCGCGGGGGCGCACGGCGGGGTCACCCAGGCGACGCGGGCCACGAGGGGGCACGCGTGCGGGCAGCACGCGGCGGCGAGCGGCGGCGGGGCGGACATACCGCCTCGCGGGGACCGGCGAAGGCGGCGTTGACGAACCCGCGGCGTCGGCGACGGCTGTCGGCGACGGGGAAGACGACGCGGACGGCGGCAGGCGAAGGCGGCACGCGCAGACGCCATTGACGTGGGCGTGCGGCCGACGCGGGCGGATGGCGGCGAGCGGGGAAGCGGCGGCGATGGCCTACATCGCGCCTCTCTTACGGGACGCGTTGAGGGCGGGGCTGCGGCGATACGCCGAGGACGTATTGGCGGACCACGACGAACTGCCGGAGCAGCGGCAGGTACCGGGGCCGGACCCGCAGAACCAGCCGGCGGTCGAGCGCATGCGGGACGGCTTACGCATGGCGTACAGGCACGGCGGCATCCACGAGGTGCACTCGCAGCGGTGCGACGGCGAGTTGGCCGTCCGCTTCAGCCGCGAGGTGGCGCGTTTAGGGACGTCGTTGCCGTCGTGGTTCGTTCGGACGGGGTACGCCTTCGTGAGGGCGGTCGGGGACGTGGGGGCCCTCCGCGAGTGGGTGCCGTGGGTGGCGCACTGCTGGGGCCGCCTCATGTGCCTCATGCCGGACGCGGTGATCCCGCCGGTGGAGTACCTGTCGGAGTTGTCGCTTTCTTATCTAGGGACGTCGGCGGACCTCGAATACGTCCGCCGAGGCGCAGCACCGGGAGGCGATGGACGCGGCGGCGTACTACTACGGGGAGGCGGTGGACAAGAACGCCCGTCGTATAGACACGGGGGCAGCGCCACGGGCAGTCCCGCCGTACGAGCGACCGGACATCAGCTTCTGGCCAAAACCCGAGAGGGTTGGGCGGGATCTGACGCTCCTCTTGGCGGAGGGCGACCGCGTGGCAGTGAACCAAGCGCGGAAGGAGGTGGACGTCCGGGCGCGCAAGGGCGCCGACGTCCCTTACCTGATGACGGCCGGCCACCATGCCAAGGGGTTGAACGGCGCCGGCTGGCGGCACGTGCCGGAGGCGCTAGGCGAGTTGGAGCTGCCGCGGGGGCTGCATGTGGCGCACCCCACCGTGCTGTCGTACTATTACGACCGCATGATTGGGGACGACCGCAGCTGCCTCTGGGACATGTACGTGGCGGAGCGCGTACAGCTCACCGCCATCGCGCTGCTGGCGGACCTCGCCGGCGGGCGGGTCCACCGCATCTCCCTAGACCTTCTCCATGGGCTGGAGTGCCTCCGCCTGGATGACATGGCGGAGGGGAGTGCGGACGAGCACGCCCGGCTGCAGCGGTTGCTCCAAGGCATGGCGGTGCTGCTCCCCAAGTGGGGAGACGTGGGGGAGGCCGCGGGGTTGCCGCTCGGGCAGACACCGTTGCCGGCGGAGGCGGACGACGCGGCGAACTTATACGGGTTTTGACTAGCGTTGGACGCCAAGGGCGTCAACTTCCCAAGTCGGGCCAAGCGCGCGACGTCGCGGAGCTCCACGGCGCGGGCACCGCCGGGCGCGACGGGGGACATGGGGGCGGGGCATACCCGGGGCGGCGGCGTCGGCACGGCCCCCGAGGGCACGGCGGCGGCCGGCTCGGAATCGTCGTCGTGGCGGGCCGTATCGCCGTCGCGGTCGTCGCCGGGGAGGCGGGCCCGGGACGACGCCCAGTGGATTCCGTCGCGGTCGCCGTCGGCGGAGGCGTCGACAACGCGAGCGCGGTTGCCCGGGCGGAGGTCATCGCGTCGGGCGCCGCGCCGGGCAACGTCGCCGCATCGGCCGCGGTCGGCGCCGCGTCCATCGCGATCCCCACCGCGTCGGCCGTCACCAACGCCCCCGCCGAACCGCGAACAGACGCCGCCGCCGGGACGCGGGACGCCGCGTCATCGTCGTGGGCTGCCGCCACGTCGGGCAACGCCGCCACCGGCTCCGTCGCAACGGAGCGGCGCTGTGGCGATGGGGGAGTCCTCGGGGGGCAGCCAGCGGTCGTGGTCCCCACCAACGGCGTCGACACGCCGGCGGAAGCCTCCGGCGTCCGCAGCGGCGTCAGGGCGGGCGGACAGCGGCGAGGCAGCGCCCCGACCACGCGACGCGCGGCGGGGCCGGTCGCCGGCCGGTGCCGATGGAGCGGCCCGGTCGACGGCGTGGGCCACCGGGTCGCGTCGGAGCGGGGGGATCACGCGGGGGAAACGCCTGAGGTCGTCCCAGGGGCAGGAGGTGGAGCCCCCCTACGCGGCGCACCACAAGTGGTACCGCGTGGGGTCCATCGCGCCGGAAGGCGACGCGATCCGGGCGCACCTGTCGGCGGCGGCCGTGAAGGGCCCGCTGACGCGGAGGGGGTGCTCGAGGTGCTCGGCCCGCCGGCCGCCAACGCCACGGCCCTGGCGGCGGTGGCGCTCACGCATACGGTGACCGGTCGCGCGCCGCTACCGCGTGTCCCCAGTCCGCTTCCACCACTCACAGCGTGGCCCATCGACGCGAGGGGTGTGCTTGGCGTGCTTCGCCCGCCGGCCGACGACGCCACGGCCTTGTAGACAGTGTCGCGCAAGCCCAGCGTGGCCGGAGACCCGCCCTTGCGGCGTGACCCCTGTCCGTGGCCACCACCAACGAGGCTGCCCGTAGACGAGATGGGGTTGCTCGAGGTTCTCTGACCACCTCCCGCACAAGAGACGGCCTTGTCGACGCTGTCGCGCATAGCCACGACAGCTGGCGGCTCCCACGTGCGCCGTACGCCCATCCCAATGCCGGCACTGGACAGACTACGTGGCGGGGTTTTGACGAGGATAAAAGGCTTGCGGAGCACCTCGGCGAGCAGCAGCTCATGCGTTGCGAGGTGGTCGTAAAAGTTGGATGGGGTGCGCAGCACAAACTCGTGGTTGAAGTCTTGAAGCGTACCCATGAACGGGCAGAGGTCACCCTCATACACCAAGCGAGGCATCAGTACGAGAACGGAGTGTTGGTGACTCCGTGGGTGGGTCTGCTCCGACATGTACAGGATCTCCGAATCTCCCTCCCACTCTCGAGCGCGATGAAGGACTACAACCCAATCAAGTGACGGCTCCACGATCACAGCGAGCTGCCGCTGCTCGAGTCCACAGTGTGGCGGCTGCGGCGGAAACTGGGGGGACACTGGCAAGGATATCGGACGCCCCGTCGACACGTTCCCTTACGAAGAGGAGCCTGTCGAGGGAAACCGGGGATACCGGCTGCAAGAGCTCGCACCTTCCGAAAGAGACGACGACGCCGACGTCGAGCAAGTCGGTGCGCCCTCGAGCGCTCACGAGGCCGACACAGTTGCTGATGCGGACCACGATGTTAGCACCTTTCTGATGCTGGCGGTGGTGAAATAGCCTGAACTTGCGAATACAATGCCGACACTCGAGGTGATGGAGGCGGTCGTCGGCGGTCGTGCCCAAGGTGACTCTTTGGTTCCTTGTGGGCGACACAATGGCGAAACAGTACGACAAAGTGTCGCCAGAGAGTCGCGCAGGGAGGCTAAATGTGTCGAAGACGGTAGCACCACGGAAGCACTTCAGCGGCGGATAAGCATCCAGCCGTGCCGGTTTCTGGCATGATCTGCGCAAACTGTTTACCACTGAATTTGGTCATACGTTTCAGTACAATTTGGCGGATGCAGATTTGTTGATCCAATTTCGTGCCAATCAATGACTGACACGAGACCAATCATATCAGGGGGACGTGTTGATGGGGCGCCCCCCCCGCCGCCGCCGCGCAGCCGGTGCAGCCCGCCACTTTGCCGCCGGCCACCGCCGCCGTCGCCCCGCCGTCGCCCGACGGCGGCCGGCTGCGCCG
>Ga0209831_1005038_pt1 | contig 10122 bp, 6 predicted proteins | sample Maine_Asex4_meta_FD_187451 | JGI IMG/M metagenome (GOLD analysis project Ga0209831, IMG submission 187451) | Marine algal microbial communities from Maine, USA - Maine_Asex4_metaG (SPAdes) (version 2) | ecosystem: Host-associated > Algae > Red algae > Unclassified | place: Maine, USA | collected...
GGACGCTGGCGTTCGCGCTGTCCTTCTCCAGCACGGTGCTGGCGATCAAGCTGTTCGAGGATCGCGGCGAGGCCGCCTCGTTCTACGCCCGCATCGCCATCGGCATCCTGGTGGTGCAGGACGTGCTGGCGGTGATCTACCTGGTGGCCATGGCCGGCTACTGGCCCTCGCCCTGGGCGCTCGGCCTGCTCGCGTTGCCGCTGTGCATCGTGCCGCTGCGCCACCTGTTCCGCATGATCGGTCACGGCGAGCTGCTGCTGCTGGCCGGCGTGGTGCTCGCGTTCGGCACCGCGGCGCTGTTCACGGCGGTCGGTCTCAAGGGCGGACTCGGTGCGCTGGTGATCGGCACGCTGGTGGGCATGGCCGACCGGGGCAAGGCCAAGGAGCTGTACGAGCAGCTGCTGGGGCTGAAGAACCTGCTGCTGGTCGGCTTCTTCGTGCAGATCGGCTACTACGGCCTGCCGTCGGTGCCGATGCTGCTGGTCGCGGGCGCCATCGCGGCGCTGACGCTGCTGCGCCCGCTGGTGTACTTCACGCTGCTGACCGCGTTCGGGCTGCGCGCGCGCACCGGCTGGCTGACCGGGCTCGCCCTGTTCAACTACAGCGAGTTCGGGCTGATCGTGGCCGCCATCGCGGTGCAGAACGGCGTGCTGGGCTCGGACTGGATCACCACGCTTGCACTGGCGCTGGCGCTGTCGTTCCTGCTGGCCATCCCGGTCAACCGGCTGGCGCACGAGCTGTTCCTGCGTCTGGAGGGGCGGCTGGTGCGCCGGGAGAAGGGCCGGCGCCTGCCCGAGGAGACGGTCGGTTCGCTCGGCCGGGCCGATGCGGTGATCCTGGGAATGGGACGCATCGGTCGGGGGGCCTACGACACGCTGGTCGCCACCCACCCGAACATCATGGGCGTGGACGAGAACGGGGCCACGGTGGTGCGCTGCCGGGAGCAGGGCTATCACTGCATCCACGGCGACGGGCTCGACCGGGACTTCTGGGAGCGCACCGGGCTGGCCCGGCGCCGCCTGATCCTGATCAGCCTGACCGTGCACCGCGAGAACCTGCGCGTGGCCCGCCTGGCGCGCGAGCTGGGCTTCACCGGAACGCTGGCGGTCGCGGTGCGCTTTCCCGACGAGCGCGCCGCCCTGGAGGAGCTGGGCTGCGTGGCCTACTACCTGTACGAGGATGTGGGCGGTGATTTCGCGCGGGTGGCCGAGCAGGCGCTGCAGGCGGGTGCCGCGACGGTGCCCCCGGTAGAGGGGGATATCGCAACGACGGCACGTTGAGCGGGTAGCGGCCCGGGCGGGCACGCTATCTGCAATGGCGAGGGTCCTACCCCCCCGAAACGAATGGACCGCCTGAATGAAATTTCCCCTGACTCCCGTACGTCTGGGTCTGCTGACCGCGATCGTCGCCCTGCAGGCCTGCAACTCCTCCAGCGACTCCGACCCGGCGATCAACGCACAGGCGATCGATGGCTACATCGTCGCGGCCGACGTCGCCTGTGACGATGTCGCCGGCAACGCCACCGGCGCGGCCGGCCGGTTCACCTGCCCGGGGGGTACGGACCTGATGGTCATCACCGGTGGTCAGGATGTCGGCTTCGACGAGACGGCCGTCACCGGCGGCACGCCATTCACCGGCACGCTCATGGCGCCGGGCAGCCTGGCCTACGCCACCCCGCTGTCGACCCTGGCGGTCGCGATGTCGCTCGACGATGACGGCAACTTCGCCCCGGCCGCGTTCACGGCCGCCACCGAGACGCTGGCCACCGCGTTCGGCGCGACCGCCCTGGACCTGAACAAGAACCCCGCCGAGGTCATGCAGCTGGTGCGCCTGAACGCGCAGGTGCACCAGGTGATCACCGCCTTCGCCAGCAACCCGGACGGCTACGGCGAGACCGTGGCAGCCTTCGGCAAGGCCCTCAAGGGCAACAGCAGCGGCAAGACGTTCAACCTGACCACCGGCGTGGCCGCCATCCTGACCGAGATCAACGCGCAGCTGACCACCACCGGCTCCGCCCTGACGCTGTCGGCGACCGACGTGGACGCCCGTGCAACCCAGGTGCAGGCGTCGAACGCGAAGATCGAGGCCTCCGTGGAGCCCGGTGAGGTGGGCCGCGAGTCCAAGGAACAGGCCGAGGACAACGCGGTGCTGACCCTGGTGCGCGACCGTGCCACGATCAACCTGGCGACCGAAGGTGCCTCGGCCACCACCGCCACGCTGGCAGGCTTCGAGAACGCCAGCCGTGCCGGTGGCAGCTACGCCACGGTGCTGTCCACGGCCCTCACCGGACTGTCCTACGACCAGCGCATCATCAAGGTCAACAGCTCGCTGAGAGACAAGAAGGCCTCGATCGGCTTCCGCATGAAGTCCACCACCTCCGGCGACGCGCGCAGCCTGACCTACCTGACGAAGGATGCCCGCTTCACCGCCACCCGCGGCAGCAGCGGTTCGCTGCAGGTCAGCATTCCCGAGGATGCGGTGCTGCACGTCTCCAGCGTGTCGAAGAGCGGTCGCACCACCAACACCACCATCAAGCTGGACAACGACCACGCGTTCACCAACGACGACGGCCGGATCAACGTCAACAACGCGCGGGTGCGCGGCGAGCTGGCCGAGCGCGGCATCGACGACGTGCTGAACGGCAACGGCAACTACGAGGTCACGTTCGTGATCGGTGGCGTGCTGGTCAGCACCGAGACCGGTGGCGTGGCGAAGGCCAACGGGGCGCACAGCCTGAGCGCCGGCAACACGAGCATGGCCGGTAACGGCATCAAGGGCTACGTGACGGTCGTCGACGCCAACTGAGGCGGGCAGCGTGCCGGGCGCTTCGCCGGCGATGCGACGCCTGCGCCCGGCCTGCACCCGAACGGGTGCCATCGCGGCCGCATGGCTGGCCGCGGCATTGCTCGCACCGGTGCAGGCCGCACCGTTCGACATCGAGTTCGGCGTGCGTCACGACAGCCTGCTCGACGATGTGGAGCACGCTCCCAATGCCGCCGGGGGCGGGTTCCGGGATGCAAGGACCCGGCAGCGCTTCTCGGCCACCTCGGTGTCCGTGTCGCTGTCGGGGTTCGATCGGGCGTCGCTGGGTCTGAGCTTCGGATCCTACGAGCTGGTGACGTTGCGCGACGAGCTGCAGATGTTCGGGGTGCGCGCGGGTGCCGGCTGGCGCGTGAACGCGCCCCGGGCACCGTGGCGGCTGCACGCGCTGCTCGACGTGTCGATGAACCGTTCCGACGCGTTCGACAAGAACTCGTGGACCGAGGTGGATGGCGCAACCCTGACCCGCACCCGCATCGACGAGCCGCGTGACCTGCAGGCCTCGGTCGGGCTCGACGCGCGCCGCAGCGGTCCGGCCGGTACGCTGATCGGCGGGTTCGCACGGCTGGGCGCCACCCGGGTGCGCCACGATCGGGTGACCGGCACCGGGCGCGATGACGACGGCTGCCGCTACGAGGTGGCGGCCTCGCGCAGCGGCGCCTCGATCGCGCTGGCCGAGCCGTGCGACCGGCTGCTGGCCTATTCCGAGACCTACCCCGGCGAGCAGGGCCTGGACGATCGCTACGGCATCGCGCCGTCGCGGGACCTGGACTGGCAGGCCGTCTGGCTGGAGACCGGGGCGGGCGCCGCCTGGTCCGGCGAGCGGCTGTCGCTGGCGCTGGACTGGCGCTACCGCCACTACCGGCGCGACGGCATCGACGAACGCATCGAGGCCGCGGGCGGTACCGCACGGCGTGCCTCGCACGTGCTCTCGGTGCAGGCCGGCTGGGCGCTCACTCGCCACTGGTCGGTCAGCGCCGGTGTCGACTGGCGGATCGCACCCTGGCTGGACGATCTGCCGCTGATGTACAACCGCTACACCGCGCACCGCCAGGACACTCGGCTGCCGAGCTTTCAGGTCGGATTGTCGCGGGCGTTCGGCTCGCCGCGCTGATCCGGCGCGCCGCGCTACCATGCGCGGGTGAGCGAGACAGTCCGGACGCCCGTCTTCGACGGCCACAACGACGTGCTGACCCGGCTGCTGCAGGCGGGCGGCATCGAGGGCGCGCGGCAGTTCGTGGACGGCAGCCCGTTCCACCTGGACCTGCCCAAGGCGCGCCGCGGCGGATTCGCGGGCGGGCTGTTCGCGGTCTGGGTGCCCTCGCCACCGCGCCGCGACGACGGCGGCGACGCCCGGGCCGCCAGCGTGCCCGACGTCGCCACGGCGATGGCCGGCCCCCGCTACGACATCCCCGTGCCCGAGCCGCTGCAGCGCGGCTACGCCACCGACGTGGTGATGCACGAGATCGGCATCCTGCGCCGGCTCGAGGCGCTGGGAGCACTGCGGGTCTGCACCACGGTGGCGATGATCCGTCGGTGCCTGGACGAGGGCACGATCGCGGCGGTGCTGCACCTGGAGGGTGCCGAGGCGATCGATCCCGACCTGCACCTGCTCGAGGTGCTCTACCACGCCGGCCTGCGCTCGCTCGGGCCGGTGTGGAGTCGCGACACGATCTTCGCCGACGGGGTGCCTTTCCGGTTCCCGTCCACGCCGGACACCGGCGCCGGACTGACCGCGGCCGGGCGGCGGCTGGTCGCCGCCTGCAACCGGCTGGGCATCGTGGTCGACTGCTCGCACCTGAACGAACGCGGGTTCGACGACGTGGCAGCGGTCAGCGACGCCCCGCTGGTGGCCAGCCACTCGAACGCGCACGCGCTGTGCGCGCACGCGCGCAACCTGACCGATCGGCAGCTGGACACGATCCGGCAGAGCGGCGGGCTGGTCGGGCTGAACCTGGCCGCCGCGTTTCTCAGGCCCGACGGCCGGATGCGCTCGGACGTGCCGATGGACACCGTGCTGGCGCACCTGGACCACCTGCTCGAACACGTCGGCGAGGGCCGCGTGGCGCTCGGCTCCGACTTCGACGGCGCGGTGGTGCCGCGCGGCATCGACGACGTGGCCGGGCTGCCGGTGCTGCTGGAGGCGATGCGTCGCCACGGCTACGGCCCGGAGCTGGTCCGGCGCATCGCCTGCGACAACTGGCTGGACCTGCTGGCGCGTACCTGGGGCGAGAGCACGGGTACAGTCACGCCCTGAAGGGTCCCGTCGGGATGCCATCGCCTGCCGGTCCGGTTCGTCATGATCATGTTCGTTCGCACGCCCCGCCTTCTGCACGGCACCCTGCTGTGCACCGTGCTCGGCCTGTCCGCCTGCGGCGGATCGGGTGGTGACGGGCCGCCCTCGACCGGGCCGACCGGCGACGGGAATGCCGCCGGCACCCCGCCGGCCGGTCCCGTCGATGGCGGCCTGCCCGTGACCGAAGGGCCCGGTACCGATAGTCCCGGCACGGGCGGACCCGTTCCCGGTGCCCAGAACGCCGGCGATGGCCTGCGGCTGGTCGAGGTGGCCACCGAGGGGGCGGACGGCGTGCCCTCGCTGGTCACCTACGGCTGGGACGAGATCGGTCGGTTGCAGGTGGAGCGGGTGAGCGTGAACGGTACCGTCACCGAGGTCCGTCGCTACGACTGGACCGATGCGCAGCGCTTCGAGCGCCGCCAGGACGACGTCGGTGCCGACGGCAGCATCGACCGCGTCGTGGAGTACACCTTCGGACCGGATGGCAGGATCAGCCTCGCCAGCGTGAGCGGTGCGGACGGCTCGGCGCTGGAGACACTGACCTGGAGCGTCGGCGACGACGGGTTCGTGGAATCGCTGGCGCGCGAGAGCGCGGATGCGCTGCTGAGTCGCGAGAGCTTCGACCTGGACGCGGGCGGCGAGCTGCAGTCGTCGCTGATCGACAGCGACGGCGACGGCCTCGCCGACCGGGTGCTCGGCTACCGGTACGACGACGACGGGGTGGTGAGCGGCACCACGCTGCGCTCGTTGCAGAACGACGCGGTGATCGAGCGGCAGACGTGGCGCTACGAGCGCGGCGCCTGCCTGCGCGGCTGGATGAACTCGGCCCAGCGCTCGCTGTGCGTGTCGTTCCGCTGAACGGCCCCTACCATCCGAAGGTGCGGCGGTAGAACGCCAGTTCCGCCTCCAGCGCGGTGATCAACGTGTCGCTGCGACGAAAGCCGTGCGCCTCGCCCTCGAACTCCAGGTACTCGACCGGCACGCCGCGCTGCTCCAGTGCGGCGACGATCATGCGCGACTGGTTGGGCGGGACCACGCGGTCCTCGCTGCCCTGCAACACGATCATCGGGGTGTCGAACCCCTCCAGATGGTGGATCGGCGAACGCTCCCGGTAGCGTTCCGCCATCTGCGGCCAGGGTCCGACCAGGCCGTCCAGGTAGCGGCTCTCGAACTTGTGGGTGTCGCCGGCCAGCGTTTCCAGGTCGGCCACGCCGTACAGGCTGGCACCGGCGGTGAACACGTCGTGGAAGGCCAGTGCGCACAGCACGGTGAACCCGCCCGCACTGCCGCCCCGGATCGCCAGCCGGTCCGGGTCGGCGTGGCCGGCATCGACCAGGTGGCGGGCCGCCGCCACGCAGTCCTCGACATCGACCACGCCCCAGGCACCGTCCAGCGCCTTGCGGTAGCGGCGCCCGAAGCCCGAGCTGCCGCGATAGTTCACGTCGACCACACCGAACCCGCGGCTGGTCCAGAAGCGCACCGCGAGGTTGAGCTGCGAGCGCGCCGCGGAGGTCGGTCCGCCATGCGCCATGACGATCAGGGGCGCCTGCACGGAATTTTGCAGGGATGACCCCTCGGCCGCTGCCGGGTGGCCGCTGCCCGACCGGTGGTCAGGGGTGTAGTCCGGGTGCGCCGGTGCGTAGTACAGCGCGTGGGCGCGCGCACCGCCGTCCGGGCCGGTGGCGAAGTCGAGCGTCTCGGGCGGTGGCAGGAAACCCGCGTCCAGCCCGGTAGCCTGTGCCGGATGCACGCATTGTCCGTCCAGCCATACCGACGGGCCCTCGCCGAACGAGGCGGCGATCACGCCGAGTCGGTCGCCGCTGGTGCGAACGGCGTGGAAGGCGGTGCTGCCCTCGAACCCCTGCAGGTGCTCGATGCCGTGACGGTAGCGCGCCGCCACCGGTGTGCCGTCGGCACGGAACGCGTAGCGCGACAGGCCGAACACCCAGGGCGGGTAGCCGATCTCGCCGTCGACCTCGAGCACCGGCCCCGCGCGATCCTCGGCGTACAGCTGCCACGCATCGGTGGCATCGGACAGCCAGTGCAATCGCCCGTCGGGCGCGAACTCGGGCTGCAGGATCGCCACGCCGCCATCCCCGCCCGCCAGCGTGCGTGCGGGACCGATGGCGATGCCGTCCGGGCCGTCGAGGTGCAGTTGCGCGACCCGCAGCCGGGTATCGTCCCACGGCATGTTCGGGTGGTCCCACTCGATCCAGGCCAGCCGGTCGCCGGCCGGCGACACCCGCGCCGGACCGACGAAGTCCGGCCCGTTCACCAGCTCGACGGTGCGCTCGCTGCCGTCGTTCGCGATCGCCACCAGCAGGTTGCGCGGCTCGCCGACACCATCGTGGCGCTCGCACACCGCGACCAGCCAGTGCCGGCCCGGCGTCGGTCGCGGTTCGGCGTAGCGCAGGGCGCCCGGGATGGACGGCGCCGGTGTCAGCAGCAGCGGGCCGGTTCCGTCGGTTGCGGTGTCGTCCAGGCGGCGCAGCCGCTGGTCGGCGTGGTCGACGTACCACACCACGCCGCCCTCGGCCCACCAGGCGCCACCGCCGTACTCGTGCACGGTGGTGCGCACGTTGGCGCCGGGCGGGGTGATCTCGCGTGCAGGCTTTCCGGGCGCGCCGCGCATCAGCGCCGCGCGGCCCGCTTCGGCCGGCCGCGATTCCAGCCACCAGACCGAGCCGCCGTCCGGCACCGCCTCGCTGATGCCGACCGCCCCCTGCACCAGCCGCTCGGCGCTGATCGGTGATGGCCAGGTGCCCGGTGCCGGGCGCGCCGTGCCGCCGCTCACGAGGACATCTCCGCGACCGGCGACGGGTTGCCCAGTTCCTGCCACCGGCTCAGCCGCTTCCAGCGCGCCACCAGCCACGTGAACAGGGCCAGGCACAGCGTGGGCAGGGCACCGACCTGCAACACCGGTGACAACAGGCTCAACGGCCGGATGTCGTCGTGACGCCATACCAGCAGCCACAACGCCAGACCGGTCACCGGCACGACCATCGAGGCGTAATGCAGGATGGCCCCCGTCAGCCCGAGATAGTGCGGGGGACGGATCGGCAACCGCAGCGCACGGCCCAGGTGGAACGCCGGCGAGCGGCAGGCGAGCCCGGCCGCGCGCAGTTCCGCGAGTGCCGCCTGCAGGCGCATCGAGTACGTGGGAGCGGTGCTCACTCGATGGTGCCCTCGCGCCCCGGTCGCGTGCCGTCCGCCGAGCGGGCGCGCACGCGGTCACCGGCGGCGGCCGTCATGCCGGTGCCGAACGGTTCGAACAGGCCGCCGTTGCGCGACACCTCGAGCGCCAGTCCGGGGAAGGCGCTGTTCATGGACAGCGCGCCGCCGTCCAGCCGCGCGCCCGGTACCGGCACGCGGTAGCGGATGCCGGCCGCGTCCAGCTTGGCCAGCTCTTTGGTGCCCAGCGCGGCGGCGAAGGAGGCGTAGTCGTCCGCCAGGGCTGCGGTGTCGACGCCGCCCCCGGTGGCGGAATAGGTCCGGCCCGGGGCGTAGTCCTGTTCCCACCCGGCGCGGTGCCACGCCCGCTCGGCCAGCGCGAGCAGGCGCGGGAAGACCATGTAGTCGACCTGTTCGGCGCTGCGCACCACCTCGCTCCACAGGTGGCCCTGCAGCCCGGTGACGGTGGCCGGTGCGCCGGTGCCGGTCGCCTGCCAGGGGCGGCCCTCGCGCGTCAGCGAGGTGGCCGCGTTCTGCGGCAGGTTCTCGGGTGCGAACGCGAACACCTTGGCGGTGTCGATGAAGCGGGTGGCCCAGTAGCGACCGCGCTCGGCCGGATCCAGCTCGTGGGTGAAATCGAAGTAGGTGAAGTCGGGCACCGCCACGATGGTCTCGAACCCGCGCTCGACGTAGCCGCCGACCCGGTCGTACCCGTCGCCCTGGCTGATCACTTCCCAGAAGTCCACGCCGGCACGTGCGGTGGCGAGATCCGTGGCGTCGACACCGTCGAGGATGTCCATCCAGGCGTACACGGCCGGTATGCCGGCATCGGCCACCAGCTGCGACACGCGCTGCACGAAGTGGCGCTCCAGCCCGTCGCGCGAGTCCAGCTCGGGGGTGTCGCGGATGTAGGCGGCGCAGGCCGCCGAGTTCTGCCACGGCAGATCCCGCTCGGACTCGTCGACCGTGCCGCCGTTCGGACCGAAACCCGCGCCGGCGAAGACGTTGCGCGCCTCGTCGCCGCCCATGTGCCAGATGTCGAGCGGTGCGCCGGCATCGGCGTACATCGCCGCCACGTCGGTGATGACGCTGTCGATGAAGGCGTAGGTGCCGGGCAGGCAGGGGTTCAGGATGCCGTCGTCGTAGTTCTGGATGGTCAGGTAGCGCGTGGTGTCGGCCGGGTCGTCCAGGCGGATGTCGAGACTGTCGGGGTCGCCGAGACGGCTGGCGCGGGCGCGCATCGCCACCACCGCGGCCCGTGCGTGCGCCGGCATGTCGAACTCGGGGATGACCGCGATGTGGCGCGCGGTCGCGTAGCGCAGCAGCTCGATGAAATCGGCCCGGGTGAAGAAGCCGCTGCCGGCGTTGTCGCTGCCGGCACCCGAACCCAGCTGCGGCATCAGGCCTTCGCCCTCGAACACGTCGCCCTGCGCATCGGTCCGGAACGCGCGGCGCCCGCCGACCGAGGCGAGCTCGGGCAGCGAGGGGATCTCCAGCCGCCAGCCCTCGTCGTCCGACAGGTGCAGATGCAGCACGTTGAGCTTGTAGGCCGCCATCTGGTCGAGCAACCGTTCCACCGTCGCCCGCGGGTGCATGTTGCGGGCGACATCCAGGTGCATGGCGCGGAACCCGAACCGCGGCGCGTCGCTGACCGTCACGTGCGGGATGGTGGGCGTACCCGGGCGCACCAGCCCCAGCACCGACTGGGCGGCGTGGAACAGCCCGGCCTGGTCGCCGCCGGTGATGGCGATGCCGGCCGCATCCACCCGCAGCGTGTAGGCGCCGGCGGCCAGGGTGGCGTCCAGCGATGCCGTCAGCGGCGTGCCGTCGCGGGT
>Ga0209831_1005039_pt1 | contig 10120 bp, 7 predicted proteins | sample Maine_Asex4_meta_FD_187451 | JGI IMG/M metagenome (GOLD analysis project Ga0209831, IMG submission 187451) | Marine algal microbial communities from Maine, USA - Maine_Asex4_metaG (SPAdes) (version 2) | ecosystem: Host-associated > Algae > Red algae > Unclassified | place: Maine, USA | collected...
TTGAAATTGTGTTTGCCATTTATAGGCTTTTGACCCTCTCATTAACCAAGCCAGTAAAAATCCTAATAAGGCAGCACCGACTACCCAAAATAACCATTTGCAGAATAAAGCTATCATATTGTATTTATTTTATTATGGGAAAATTTAATTTAGTTAATTGATTATTGGTTGATTATTGGTTGATTATTACGATAATGGAAATACAGCATCTGATTTAGTAATAATCAATCAACTAATAATCAATAATTAATTACTTTCTAATCGCACTTCTACTCGTCGATTTAAGGATCGTCCTTCAACAGTATCATTAGTGCCTAGCGGAGTATTTGGACCATTAGAGGCAGTTGTAAATAGGTTAGCTTTATAGCCTTGTTGTATTAAATAGTCTCGAATAAAGTCAGCCCGTTGTTGTCCGAGTTGAACATTTTGAACAGCATTTCCTTGGTTATCGGTGTGTCCAGTGATGGTAACTTTTGAATTAGGATTAGCTGTTGTATAGTCCTTTAGGTCTCTTAGGTAGGAGCGTAAATCCTCATTTTCTATAATGGTATTTTGACCACTTTCAAAATAGACATTTAAGGGTTGGAGTAACCTGGCGGTAGGAGCGACTGAACATACGCCTTGGGATAAATACCAAGCACCCGTGATACACCAAGCAGCTAATAACAAAGCAATTGGTAGTATTAATTTTTTCATATTTACTGTTGTTTAGTACACTGTGTATTAAAGTAAGTTTCTGTTCCATTCATCGTTTTCAGTGAAGGTGGGAGTGGTGTTAATTAACTTTATTTAGGTTAACAACCCAGCTCGTTTAACCTATTTAGTTCTGTCGATAAATCGGATGAGGTTTAATACACAGTGTATTTAGATAAACTTACTATATAAATAAGGTACATGTATTTAGATGGAAAGTTTTCTAAAAGTAACAGTATCTTGAGCCAATTTCTTGATCCTTTCCGAAAGTATTACGTAAATTTTCAAAGAGAATAGGCGAAAATGAATAAACCCGTTCCTAAGTCGAACGGGTTTATTTATATGGCTATAGAATTTATGCGCTAAGCTCCAATAGTAGTTCCACTAGGAATTACTGCTCCTTTTTTCAAAACAATAATGCCATTTTTTATACAATAGGTATCAGTTTCCACATCTTCTAACTCTGCACTTCCCTTGATAGTTACATTATCTCCAATGCGGCAATTTTTATCAATGATACTGTTCTCAATATGGCAATTACTGCCAATACCCATTGGTGTTCCCGCTTCTAATTCCTCTAACTCTTCATAAAAATCATTCCCTATAATAATACTTCTATAAATAACCGTCCGGTCTCCAATTCTAGAACGGATACCTATAATGGATTGCTCAATTTTGTCGGCTTGTATAATACTACCTTCTGATACAATGGCTCGTCGATAATAAGTGCCGGAGGTTTTAGCAGGAGGTAACATCCTTGGGCGTGTATGTATAGGATTGGCACTATCGAATAAATTAAATTGTGGAAGATTATCTGTTAACTCGAGGTTAGCCTCAAAAAAGGAACGGATGTTTCCTATATCTGTCCAATAGCCATCATATTGATAACTGGCTACTTTATAGTTGGTTTCAATAGCAGAAGGAATGAGTTCTTTTCCAAAGTCTGTTGCATCTGGATAATCGACAAATAATTTTCTAATAGCGGGTCTACTAAACATATAAATTCCCATAGAAGCCAAATATATTTTGCCTTCCTCCTTGTTTTTTTCTGGCACTTCAGATTCCCATTGTGGTAATAATTCTTCCGCTGGTTTTTCTATAAAAGAATCAATAAATCCTTTTTTATTAACTTTCATAATACCAAATGCGGGGGCATCTCTTTTATTGACAGGGATAGTGGCTATAGTAATATCTGCCTTTTGATCAACATGATTTTTGGCAAATGCTTGCAAATCCATTTGATACAATTGGTCCCCTGACAAAATAAGTACATAGTCAAAATCATGATTACCCAAGTGCGTAGCACATTGCCGAACCGCATCTGCTGTTCCTTGAAACCAACTATCACTTTCTCTAGTTTGCTCGGCTGCCAAAATATCTACAAAACCATTACTGAAAATGTCGAAATGGTAGGTGTTTTTAATATGTTGATTAAGGGAAGTAGAATTGAACTGGGTTAATACAAACATCCGTTTGATATCCGAATTCAGACAATTGGAAATGGGAATGTCAATTAAGCGGTATTTACCTGCTACTGGTACTGCTGGTTTAGAACGTTGTTCCGTCAGTGGATAGAGTCTAGTTCCAGCTCCACCTCCAAGAATAATAGCGATCATGTTGGGTTTCATATATTATATATTTCTTTTGTTTTTTATATTAAACAACGCGTGTAAAAAGTAAGTGAATATTTTTTGGAGCGTTGTTGGTAGATAATTTCCCATTATCTTTCAACTTAGGAACGGTGTAGAAATAATTTTAGACTTGTCATTCTTTAAAAATACTTATATGAAATAGCTATTTTTTTACTAGTTTTCTTTAAAAAATCACTGAATAATTCTTTTATTGAGTTATTTTTTAGAGGAAAATAGTAGAAAAAGAAATATTTTATTTTATCGGACTCAATTCTTGATACAATTGAAGATAAGTAGCAGCCGATTTTTCCCAAGAAAAATCTAGGTCCATAATATGGCTTCTTAATTTTTTAAAGGTCTCTTTATTTTTGTATAAAGTAGAGGCTCTATGAATAGCGGTAGTTCCTTCTTGAAGCGTAAGCTGTCCAAACTGAATACCTCTACCTTTTCTATCTGACGATTCATCTATGTCAATAACGGTATCTTTTAATCCGCCTACTGCCCGAACAATAGGTATCGTTCCATAGCGCATGGCATACAATTGATTTAGTCCGCAAGGTTCTACTCTAGAAGGCATCCATAAAAAATCAGAGCCTGCATAAAGTTGATGGGCCAAGCGTTCATTATATTCTAAGGCAACAGATACAATACCTTGATAGTCCCTATTTAGTTGTGCTAAAATTTCATGTAAAATAGGCTCGCCCGTACCTAAAATAATAAAGGCAGCTCTGCCCCCTTCTACAATAAACCTTTCAATAATAGGTGCTAAAAAGTCGGCACCTTTTTCTCTTGCCAAACGCCCAATAAAAGTAATAAGTGGTAATTGAGGATCAACCTTGAAATATTGAGTCAATACTTTCTTATTTGTTTTTTTATAATAATCGGCACTGTCTTTAACGGTACTGGTCAAAAACTCATCTGTTGCTGGATTCCACACTTGGGCATCAATACCATTCAATATACCCAAGGATTTTGGTTCTTCTTGTTGTAAGAGTCGTTCTAATCCTCTTGTATGAGCTTGCAACTCTTTCATATAGCTTGGAGAAACAGTAGTCAATTTCCAACAACACTTAATAGCGATTGCTAGGGGGTTTATGGCATCATCCCAATCTAAAAGACCGCTTACCCGACCATCATATAAAGGTAAAATACCTATTTTCTCCCATCCAAAAGTACCATGATATTCCGCATTGTGAATGGTGAAAACGGTAGGAATATTAGCTAATTTGGCAAAATCAGGACAGTGTTTAACCATAAAAGGGATCAAGCCAGTATGGTGATCATGACAATGAAGTATTTTGGGTAATTTTTTTAATGTGGATAACCATTGTAGAACTGCTCGCTGAAAACAAACGGCACGTTCTACTTCATCGGGATATCCCCGTCCGTCTACATCTAAATAAACTCCTGTACGATCAAACTTACCAGGTATGTCTACTACATAAAGCGGATAAGATAAACCACTCTTTAATTCTTGAATAGAAAAATTAATAGCCGTACCATTAAATTGGATGGTGTCCTGAAAACAATTTTTCCAAGTTTGTTGAAGTATCCATTTCGTGTTGTATTTTGGAATTATTACGCCAGAAAGAATATTGGCAGCACTTAGATATTTAGGGAGAGCACCTGCTACATCTCCTAGACCGCCTGCTTTGGCAGCAGGATAGCATTCTGTACTTATGTGGAGTACTTGCATAGATGGATTTTGTTTTCGTTTATTTTAAGTATACATACTTCTAGTTGAAGCATTTGGCTTAAAAATAGTATTATTTTAAATAAGTAATGCAAATCAGGAATTAAAAAATATAATGCTACTGATTATCAGGGCTTAAATTATAGTAATGTAAGTGCTCAATGATTAGATGAGAAAATGATGTCGCTCGTCTATGAAAGTTAAATTGCTTTATAAAAGATATGTCGCTTCCATTTTCTCAATGAGGATTTATCGTTTTCTATTGGAACTAACTGTAGAGTCAATCTAATAATTTAACCACCTGATTCGCATAGGAACGAAGGAAAAATAAAATAACCATTTTGTTTTTTAAAAACCAAATCCTGTAAGGGTCTGAGCATCAAAAAATGTAAATTTATTTTATTCTTGTTCCGTAGGTAATCGATTATCGAGTAGTTGCAAATTCTATAAATTTTGTAAAAATAGTATTAACATATATAAAACCTACCTTGTTATCGGTAATTTTATCGTTTTTTTAAAAAAACAAACCCTTGGCTTTATTCTTGCTACATTATTAGCAGAAATAAAGATTGAAAAACGTTGCTCAATTTATACTGTTTTTGAGGTATTTTTTCTGTTTTTTGCTCAGTATTTTTGGTGTGGCATATTTTTTGAAGATTTATTTTAAGAAATTCCTATCGTTTAATAACTTATTTTTTAGTCTATAATCAAACTTAGGTTATTATAGTTTCTGTTAATTTTTACCATAATTTCTCCGCGTATTTTTAACTTATATTAGCACCCACGTATTAATAACCAACTTAGTTCAAGGTAGTATTTAACTGCCACCCATGTATTAATAACCAACTGGTCTAAGGTAGTATTCGACCAAGGTAGTGTTTAACTGCCACCCATGTATTAATAACCAACTAGTTCAAGGTAGTATTTAACTGCCACTCATGTATCAATAACCAACTTAGTTCAAGGTAGTATTTAACTGCCACCCATGTATCAATAACCAACTAGTCTAAGGTATTATTTGACCATTCCCCACGTATTAATAACCAACTTAGTTCAAGGTAGTATTTAACTGCCACCCACGTATTAATAACCAACTTAGTTCAAGGTAGTATTTAACTGCCACCCATGTATTAATAACTAACTAGTTCAAGGTAGTATTTAACTGCCACCCATGTATTATAACCAACTTAATTCAAGGTGTTATTTAATCGACACCCACATATTAATAGCTAGAGGGCTGGGCATGACTAGCCCAACGGTGCGACATAAAAAATACTTCTTATCCTTATGTCGCTTCGTTGGGGCTAGTCATGCCTATTACCCACGCATTAATAATCAACTTAGTTCAAATAATAAGTATTTAGATTTTATTAATATTTATTATTTATAAAGTCGTCCTAAACAAGATGTTTACGAATTCCACCGAAAGGCTGTTTGCTAGAACGTTCGATATTATTTTATAGATAAGAAGTATGGGGAATTATTGGTTGGGCTAATAGTTTTAAACAACTAGATTGCAAGACAATAAGATTGTTTATTACTGGATTACTGACTAGCGATGCAACTTACTTAACCTATAAAGTGATTGTTGAATACTTCTGAAAAGTAAGCAGCCTTCTTCTTAAAAAACTCACTACTTACGATAATTGGTTGTCAGAATTTCCTGAACATAGTGTGAAGCGTGTCTTTCTCAAAAGTTGGTACGGTTACCCAAATCGCTTCACTTCAGATTTTCTGGCAACTTTTTTTATTTCTACTATCTTTCCTTTTGCTTTACAGGCAACCCTTTCCAATTTCTACTGTCCTTACTATGGATAATTGCTTAATTCTTTAACAATAGACTTGTTTGTAAATAACAAATTGGTATATGAAAATATCTTTTTCCTTCTAAGAAATGATTTTTTTAAATCAATAACGTAGGATATTCATTGAAAAAAGTCATTCCTTACAAGAAAAAATATAAATTTCATATACTCAATTCTTATTTACAAACAAGTCTAATATAAACCAATAAAGATGAACCAGTCTTCAAAACAAATTTCTTTATTTATTTACTTTTTATTAATATCTATACATTTAAGTGCTCAATGGGGGTGGGGTAGTGGAATGAGAGGAGAAGGGCCTATCGTAACCAAAACGATAGATTTAGAAGATATAGACGGACTCAGTTTAGGAGTGCCTGGGAATGTTTATTTGATGAAAGGGAATAAGCAAAAGATAGAAATTAAATCACATAAAAATATTATAGACAATATAGAACGCACGGTCAGAAACGGGATTTGGAAGATAGAATTTGATAAGAATGTAAGAAATGTGGATAAATTAGACATTTACATCACCTTACAAAGTTTTCGGAAATTAGCTATTGCAGGATCTGGAAGTATTATTGGCGAAGATGCTTTTAATCTAGATGATTTAGAAGTTTCTATATCTGGATCAGGGGAGATTGATTTAGAAGGAACGGCAAAAGATTTAGATGTATCCGTAGCAGGTTCTGGAGATATTAATCTCAAAAATTTAAAAGCCGAAAATTGTGAGGTGAGTATCGCTGGTTCTGGTGACTGTGAAGTGCATGTTTCCGACAGATTAGATGTAAGTATTGCAGGTTCTGGTGATGTGAAGTATAAAGGCGAGCCTGCTAAGGTGAAGTCTTCTATTGCGGGTTCTGGAGATGTAAGGAGCTTTTAATAAAAAAGAAGTCAGAGGTCAGACCAAAAAATAAATTTTTCTGTCAGAAGTCAGATTTATGACGTGTTCTGCAAGTCTTCTTTGCGTCAAAGAACACGTCCTAAGTCTGACTTCTGACAGCGAAGCGGTCTGACCTCTGACTTCTTTTCTATTTCTATTCCAACCATTCCACTTTTTCTTCAATTGCCTGCCGTTTTCCCGGTAATTCGGGCAGATTATGATAACCCATATAAAAGAAACCAAGACATTGCTCGCCTTCCTTTAAATTTAAGAAACCACCAATATCTTTAATAAACCCTGGCGAACTCCAATAGGCACCAATATCATAAGCAGTAGTCGTCAACCACATATTTTGTACGGCTGAAGCAACTGCTGCTATTTCCTCCCATTCAGGCAATAGCTCTTTTGGATCTCGTTGCATACAGATGGCAATAATTGCCCCTGCTTTTAAAGGATTCGTTTGTAGCTTTTTCAATTTTTTATCGGAGAATCTTTCTGCTGGCACATTCGCCACGTACCAATCCACTTGCCAATCTCTTAGTCGTTCTAAGGCATTGCCTCTAAGTACTTTAAACCGCCACGGTTCCGTCATCTTATGAGTGGGTGCCCAATTGGCGTTTTCCAAGACTTCTTCTATAATCTCTTTTGGGATAGGTTTATCTATATAAGTTTTTGGAAAAATAGACCTTCTTTTTCTGATTAGATTAGATATAGATGTTGTTGTCATTTTATATTGATTTTTATATCTCTCGCTAACAATATCTTATACCTCATTAGACAATCGCCTAAAAAAGTAATACTTCTAACTTGTTTATTTGTTGATATTGTTTATTTGTTTAGCGGCGTGCTTAATAAACAAATAAACAATATCAACAAATAAACCATTAACGGATTATTCCTTTTTTAAGCGATGCTCTAATAACTAGACTTTCACCCCTTCCAATTCCTTAATACTATCAATAGCTTCATAATTCGTCAAATCATGCCCACATGGCACTACAGAAATATAGCCATTGTCTAAAGCCCAGACATCAGAATCTGCGCCACCATCATCATTTTTAAATTCGCCAGACATCCAGTAATATTTTTTTCCAGAAGGATCAGTACCTTCTATGAAGTCTTCTTTCCAACCAGCATTGGCTTGTCGACAAACCTTAATTCCTTTTAATTCCGAATAAGGCAATTTAGGAATATTGACATTCAATAAATTACTTTGCCCAAAACCATTTGCTAAAGCATATTCCATTATTTGTCGAATAAATGGCTTCCCTGCTTCAAAATCTGCATCTGCGGCAAAATCTAATAAAGAAAAACCAATAGAGGGAATGCCTTCCAAAGAACCTTCCATTGCCGCTGACATCGTACCTGAATACAAAATATTAATGGCGACATTAGAACCATGATTGATACCCGATACGCAAAGATCAGGTGCAGGACGACCTTTCAAGACTACATTTTTTGCCATCTTCACACAGTCTACAGGTGTGCCACTACAAGAATATGCTTCTACGCCGTCGAAGATAGTTTCTTTCCGCAAGCGAATAGGACTATGTATCGTAATGGCATGACCCATACCAGATTGCGGAGAATCGGGGGCTACAACGATAGGTGTGCCTATGGTTTGGGCTACTTCTACTAAGGCTCGGATACCATTAGCGGTAATGCCATCATCATTGGTTATTAATATCAACGGTTTTTTCATATTTTATATTTAGACAGCAAAAGTACTAGACTATCAGATGATTTGCTTCTTTTGACAGTTAAATTACCATTAATTTAAACCATGTATCAAAGGAATTGTTGTAGGTTTGCAGGCTATAATAATTCTTCTTCATCGCACATTCTTTCAAAAAATGAGTTTAGGAAAAAAAGGTGTTTTATTAGTTAATTTAGGTACGCCAGATGATCCCTCTTACTGGGCCGTTCGAAAATATTTAAAGCAATTTTTGTTGGACAAACGAGTACTAGATATTTCTTGGTTGGGTCGAAATTTATTGGTGCGAGGAATAATCGCCCCTTTTCGTTCTCGTAGTTCCTCCAAACTATATAAAATGCTTTGGACACCAGAAGGTTCTCCTTTGAAAGTATATGGCGAGAAACTAGAACAAGCATTACAACCCTTGTTAGGTGACGAGTACGAAGTGGTTTTAGCCATGCGGTATCAAAGTCCATCCATAGAAAGTGCCATTAAAAGATTGATGGATAAAGACGTATCAGAAATTGTGGTTTTGCCTTTATTTCCACATTATGCCTCTGCTAGTACGGGTTCTGTACATGAAGAAGTCATGCGTTTATTATCCAAGGAGTTAGCGATTCCTAAGGTTACTTTTATCAATTCTTATTACGATAATGAGGCGATGATAGATGTATTTGTGGAAAATGCACAGCAATTTGATTTGGATTCTTATGACCATGTTTTATTCAGTTTTCATGGTTTGCCAGAACGACAGATGGTTAAAGCGGATAGAAGCGGTACGCATTGTTTGAAAAATAAAGATTGCTGTAAAACGCTAACAACGAAGAACCAATTTTGCTATACCGCTCAATGCCATGTGACCGCTTATGCGATTGCAAAAAAGATGAACTTAAAGGAAGATCAGTATACGATTTGTTTCCAATCTCGTTTGGGACGTGCAGAATGGGTCAAGCCTTATACTTCAGATATTTTAGAAGTTCGAGCTAAAAAAGGAGATAAACGTTTATTAGCTTTTTGTCCTGCTTTTGTCTCGGATTGTTTAGAAACAACTATAGAAGTTTCTACGGAATACCAAGAAGAGTTTGAAGAATTAGGTGGCGAACATGTAGATTTAGTCCCAAGTTTGAATGACCATCCTAAGTGGGTGGAGGCAGTTAAAGATATGGTGTTGGAGCATGCTTAGGAATAGGGTTTAGTATTAAGTATATGTATCTCCTGCGAAAAATTAGTGAGTATACAAAATAAAAAAGCGGTTAGAAATCAAGGTTTCTAGCCGCTTTTTTAGGATGTAAAGCGTATACAATCTTAGTATTTATTTTTTTTGTAAATCTCGAATTACTTCTACCAACCATACTGATACTTTCATTTTTTTAGCAATACGGGTAGGTAACTGCTTCTTCGCAAGCGCAGCGATTATGCTTGGTTCTTTTTTGAGTACTTTTTGTATTTGTTGAACGTATTCCAGGCTTAGAGATAGGAATTCCGCAATATCTACAGCGGATACTTTTTTCAAAGTCATATTGCGAATGGCTATGACTTCTTTTTTATATTCTCCTTCCTCTAATCCTAATTGTTTTCCAACCTTTAGTCCTTCTTGTTTTCCAACTTTTAGTCCTTCTTGTTTTCCTTCTTCTCTCAATCTAGTTAAAGTACTCATAATTTTAGATTTAATAGTGAACTCCAAATTCTCTATAGCTTTCTTTATTTCTGCTGGAGAAC
>Ga0209831_1005041_pt1 | contig 10115 bp, 11 predicted proteins | sample Maine_Asex4_meta_FD_187451 | JGI IMG/M metagenome (GOLD analysis project Ga0209831, IMG submission 187451) | Marine algal microbial communities from Maine, USA - Maine_Asex4_metaG (SPAdes) (version 2) | ecosystem: Host-associated > Algae > Red algae > Unclassified | place: Maine, USA | collected...
GGTGCTGGGTCTGGCCATAGGCTTCGGGTCGCAGAAGCTGGTGCAGGACATCATCACCGGCATCTTCATCCAGTTCGAGAGCGCCATCAACGTGGGCGACGTCATCACCGTGTCGGGCACCACCGGCACCGTCGAGCGCCTGACGATCCGCTCGGTCTCCCTGCGCGACCTGCACGGCGCCTATCACATCATCCCGTTTTCCTCGGTCGACATGGTGACGAACTTCATGCGCGATTTCGCGTATTTCGTCTGCGACATGGGCGTCGCCTATCGCGAGAATACCGACGAGGTGCGCGATGCCATGATGGACGCGTTCGACGAACTGGCGGGCGACGATGCGGTGGCGTCCAAGCTGCTGGGCCGGATGGAATGGATGGGGGTCACGACCTTCGGCGACAATGCCGTGACCGTGCGCACGCGGCTCAAGACCCGCCCCGGCGCGCAATGGGCCACGGGCCGCGCCTACAACGCCATCGTCAAGCGCATCTTCGACGAGCGCGGCATCGAGATGCCCTTCCCCCACCGCACGATCTATTTCGGCGAGGACAAGAACGGCGAGGCCCCCGCCGCGAAGATCGACGTGGAGGAACGCCGCGTCGTCCATGCCGACCCGCCCCGCGAGGCGAGGGCGGACCGGGGCGAGGCGCTCGCGGACGGACCGCCGGAGCACGGGGAGGAACTGTAGGGGGCCGACGTTCTCCGATTTCCGATCCTGCCCGTCGCGGCCACGGTTCCGCCATGCTAGGGTCGGATCGTCACGATCCGCTTCCTGAAAGGATGACCCGATGCTCCGCCGTCTCCTCCCTTCCGTTGCCGCCGCTCTTCTTGCCCTGTCCGGTGCTACCGCATCGGCACAAGGCTGGTCGGGTGCCGCTTTCCCCCCCGCTGCCTTCGCTCCCCGAGAGGCCGCCGCCCCCATCCACGTCGCGAATACGCCGCGCGGGCTGAACATCCGTTCGGGACCGGGGACGCAATATCCCCGCGTCGGCGTACTCGCGCGGGGCGAAGGGGGGCGGATCGCCGGGTGCGAGCCGACGGGACGCTGGTGTGCGCTGAACTTCGCGGGGGGTGCTTCGGGCTGGGTCTACATGCCGCTGACCCGCCCGGCGGCGACCCCCGCGTCGCTCGGCTCGGGGCATGGCGGCATCGGGCATGGCAGCCCGCCCGTCGACTGGCAGAGGCTCTATCGCTCCGACACCCCCTATGTCCACACGGGCACCGGACGGGTGAACCTGCGCCAAGGCGCCGGAACGCATCGTCGGATCGTCGGCAAGCTGGCCCCCGGACAGGGCGGTTTCGTGCAGGGATGCTCGGCGGATGCCCGCTGGTGCCTCCTGTCCGTGCCGCCCTATGGCACCGAGGGCTGGGTCTACATGTCTCTCCTGAAACCGGCGGGTCCGCCGCCCGTCGTCATGGGCTACTGATCGCCAAGGGGAGGCGGGGCGCGTTTCGCCGCCCCTCTTTGCCCTTGCAAAACCCTCCCGCCATCGATTATTCAACCCGTGAGGAGTCGCCGGGCGAGCCGACCGCCAACCTGGTCAGGTCCGGAAGGAAGCAGCCACAACGGTTTGGTTTCGGGTCGTGCGGCTTCTCACTTTTCCTCTTCAGGTCTGACGGTGCGATGATCGCGGCGGCGACAGTCGGAAACCGCGCCGCGATGGCCGGTCTCCTCGCCGCAAAGGATCGATCCCATGCCCCTCGTCCCCCGCAAGCTCTTCGTCAGCGCGACCGATGCGGCGGGCGGTTTCACCGGGCGCGGCATGGTTTCGGTCGCGCGCGCGCTGGAGGTGCTGGACGCGTTTGCCGAGTCCGGAGAGAGCGACCGCGCCGTCTTCATGGTGCTGAGCGACCATGACGGGCGTGTGGAACTGCGCAACCGGGCCGGAGGCGGTTTCGCGGCGGTCGTGACGGCAAGGGCGGCGCGCAAGGCGGCGTTCGGCGGCCTGTTCCCCGCGCGCGAGGCCGTCGTCTGGCGCATCGCATCCCTCGACCGCGAGGAGGCGGGGCGTATCGTCACCGCGCTCTACCGCCTGTCGGGCGCAGATTTCCGGGCGCAGGTGAACCGGGAACTGACCGCATGAACCCGGCGATCGCGACCCCGCGCCTCGTCCTGTCGCCTTACGTCCCGGCAGATGCCGATGCGCTGGTGCTGAATGCCGACCACCGGGCGGTCGCGCGCATGATGTCGAGCGTGCCGCATCCCTTCACCCGCGATCAGGCCCTCGCCCGGATAGAGGCGCGGCAATGCGGTGCCGACCGCTTCACCCTCGCCATCCGCGACCGGCAGACGGGCGAGGCGATCGGCGAGATCGGGGCGGGGACCATGGAGCGGGGCGAACCGCCGCAGATCGGCTATTTCCTGCGCCCCGAACTCTGGGGTCGCGGACTGGCGGGCGAGGCGCTGACCGCCGCCCTCGGCCATGCGCTGGGTACGCTCGACTGGCCGCTGATCGAGGGCGAGACGCTGGACGCGAACCCGGCTTCGGCGCGCGTGCTGGCCCGGGCGGGGTTTCGGGCCGTCGGCGCGTCCACCTGCGCCTCGCTTGCGCGGGAGGGGGCGGAGGCCAGTACGGTGCATCGCCTGACGCAGGGCGAATGGGCGACCCCCGTGCTGCGCACCCCGCGCCTGACCCTGCGCCCGTGTGCGATGACCGATGCGCCGCGCCACGCGGATCTCATCGGCGATCACGAGGTGTCGAAGATGCTGGCCGTCGTGCCGCATCCCTACACCCTCGCCGATTCGCGCGAATGGCTCTCGGGCAGTCTGAACGACCCCCGGGACAGCCAGTTCGCCATCGACCGCGGCGAGGGACTGGTCGGCATCGTCACCCTGTCGTGGAAATCCGTCGACCGGCGGGGCTTCGGCTTCTGGCTCGGTCGCCCGTACTGGGGTCAGGGCATCATGGCTGAGGCGACGCGAACCGCCATAGACTGGGCTTTTCGCGAGAGGCATGTTGCGCGGATCGGCAGCGAGGCTTATCTGGACAATCCCGGCTCACGCCGCATCCACGCCCTGCACGGCTTTCGCGAAGGCGAGCGCTGCATGGCTCATTCCCGCGCGCGGGGGTGCGAGGCGGCGGCCGTGACCCTGACGTTGACCCGCGAAGACTGGACCCCGACCCCATGAGATTCCTCGACCAGGCGAAAATCTACATCCAGTCCGGCAACGGCGGCAACGGCTGCGCGTCCTTCCGGCGCGAGGCGCATGTGGAATACGGCGGCCCCAACGGCGGCGATGGCGGGCGGGGCGGCGATGTCTGGGCCGAGGCGATCCCCGGTCTCAACACCCTCATCGATTTTCGCTACCAGCAGCATCACAAGGCGCAGCGCGGCCAGAACGGCATGGGCCGCGACCGCACGGGCGCGGGGGGCGACGACAGGATCATCCGCGTCCCCGTCGGCACCGAGATCGTCGATCTGGACACCGAGGAACTGATCGCCGACCTCACCGAAGTCGGCCAGCGCGTGCTGATCGCCGAAGGGGGGAACGGCGGCTGGGGGAATACGCGGTTCAAGTCCTCGACCAACCGCGCGCCGCGCCATGCCAACCCCGGCCTGCCCGGCATCGAGCGCACGCTGATCCTGCGCCTCAAGCTGATCGCGGATGCGGGCCTGCTCGGGCTGCCCAATGCGGGGAAATCGACGTTCCAGGCGGCGGTGACGAACGCTCGGCCCAAGATCGCGGATTACCCCTTCACCACCATGCACCCGGGCCTCGGCGTCGTGACGGTGGACGGGACCGAGTTCGTGCTGGCCGACATCCCCGGCCTGATCGAGGGCGCGAGCGAGGGGGCGGGACTTGGCGACCGGTTCCTCGGCCATGTCGAACGCTGCGCCATCCTGCTGCATCTGGTCGACGGCACGTCCGAGGATGTGGCCGAGGATTACCGCATCATCGTCGGCGAACTGTCCGGTTACGGCGGCGGGCTGGACGAGAAGCCCCGCATCGTCGGCCTGAACAAGACCGACGCCCTGACCGACGAGGAGGTCACTGAAAAGCGCGCCGCGCTGGAGGAGGCCGGGGCCGAGCGCGTGATGGTCCTGTCCGGCGTGACGGGGCAGGGCGTGCAGGACGTGCTGCGCGCCATGAAGCGCGAGATCGACGCGGAACGCGAGGAGCGCGCGCCGAGCGAGGAGGAGGTCTGGACCCCGTGAAGCGGGCGCCATGAAGCGGGTGTCTTGAGGCGGGCGCCGTGCAGTGGGTGCCTTGAACGCCGCGCGCCGCGCGTGGTAGGATCGGATACCCGTCAAGAGGAAGAACGATGTCTGACAACACGGTTTCCGTTACCTTGGAACAAAGCGATCTCGACTACGCGGAAAGCCTTGTCGATCAAGGGCTTTACGCATCGCTGACGGATGCGGTTCTGGGCGAGTTCAGCGTCGCACGCGTCATGCGCGAGGAACAGGATCGGATGCTCTTCGCAGAAGTCGAGCGTCGTCTCGAATTGCCCCACGACCAGTATATCAGAATCGATAGTCCGACTTATTTCAGCGACCGGTTCAAGGCGAAACACGGTCTGGATGAGAAAGGTACGTGAACCACAGGGATTTTCATCCGCTCTTCATGCGGGATATCGATGCCATCGAGGCCCATATTCTATCGGTGAGCGAGGATGCGCGGGCTGCATTGAAGCGCGTCTATGAACTTGAGATTCTGATGGACCGAATTGCGGAAAATCCGGGATCCGGGACACGGTTGTCCGGCAGGCTGGCCGGGTGCCTCGTCCGACATGGCGGGCGGGATTTCAAGATCAGGATCGTTTTCAAGCCGTATATTCCAGAAGGTGTCGTCCTTTTCCTGCTCGCCTCCTTCGGCGGACAGAACTGGTCCACCATCGCGAAAGAGCGCCTGTGACCGCCCCCCCTTTCTCCTCCCCCGATTTCCTCGCCGTCGGCACATCCCTCGTCGTGAAGATCGGCTCGGCCCTCCTCGTCGATCCCTATACCGGGGGGGTGCGGCAGGCGTGGCTCGACGGGCTGGCGGCGGATGTGGCGACGCTGCGGGGGGAGGGCAAGCGCGTGGCGCTCGTCTCCTCGGGGGCCATCGCGCTGGGCCGGGGCATCCTCGGCCTGCCGCGCACCGCCCTGCCGCTGGAGCAGGCGCAGGCGGCGGCGGCGGCGGGGCAGATCGTGCTGGCCCATGCCTATGCAGAGGCCTTCGCCCCTCACGGCATCGCGGCGGGTCAGGTGCTGCTGACGCTCGACGATACCAAGGACCGGAGGCGCTATCTCAACGGCCGCGCGACGCTCGGCACGTTGCTCGATCTGGGCGTGATCCCCATCGTCAACGAGAACGACACGGTCGCGACCGACGAGATCCGCTACGGCGACAACGACCGCCTCGCCGCCCGCGTCGCCCTGATGACCAGCGCGGATCGCCTGATCCTCCTTTCCGATGTCGACGGCCTCTACACCGCCAACCCGATGCTGGACGCGGGCGCCCGGCGGCTCGACCTGATCCACGGCATCACGCCGGAGATCGAGGCGATGGCCGGGGGCGCGGCCTCGGCCCTGTCCAAGGGGGGGATGCGCACCAAGATCCTCGCCGCCAAGACCGCCCTGCAAGGCGGCTGCGCCATGGCCATCGCGCGGGGCGACCGGCTCGGCCCCCTGACCGCCATGCGTGAAGGCGCGCCCTGCACGTGGTTCGTGCCGACCGACACGCCCCAGACCGCCCGCAAGCAATGGATCGCGGGCCTGCGCAGCGAGGGCGCGCTGGCCATCGACGACGGCGCGGTGCGGGCGCTCCGCGCGGGCCGCTCGCTCCTGCCCGCCGGAGTGCGCCGGGTCGATGGAGCCTTCGGACGGGGCGAGCCGGTGACGCTCCTGTCGCTGGACGGCGCGGCGGTGGGCGCGGCCCTCTGCGCCTACACAGCCGCCGAATCCCGCCTCATCGCGGGCCGCCAGACCGGCGAGATCGAAGCCGTCTTGGGCTACCCGGGCCGCTCCGCTGTCGTTCACCGCGATGACATGGTATTGTGGGACTGACCCGTCAGGAGCGCGCCATGAACGTTCAGCTTCCCCTTGTACAGAAGCCCGCGACCTATGCGGATATTGAAGCCCTGCCCGCGAATATGGTCGGCGAGCTCTTGGGTGGCGTTCTCTACACTCAGGCACGACCCGCCCCTAAGCACGCCCGCGCTTCCAGCAAGCTCGGTGTGAAAATCGGGGGCAGTTTCGACGGTGACGATAGCGAGGTCGGCGGCTGGATCATCCTCGACGAGCCGGAACTGCATGTGAGCGGCGATGTGATCGTGCCGGACCTTGCAGGCTGGCGGCGCGAGCGGATGACGGTGTTGCCCGATACCGCCTATTTCGAGCTTGTGCCCGACTGGGTCTGCGAAGTCCTCTCCCCCTCCACCATGCGGCTGGACAAGATGGAGAAGCGCGCCGCCTATGCCGCGATGGGCGTGACGTGGCTCTGGCATGTCGATCCGGTGGCGCAGACGCTGGAGGCGTTCACGTTGCGGGATGGCCAATGGCTCTTGACCCATGCCCGCGCGGGGGACGATACCTGCGACGTGCCGCCCTTCGACGCCGTGCCTTTCGGCCTGGGCGCCCTCTGGACCGTGTGAGAAGACCGATGACCGAGAACAGCCCCGTCGATATCACCGCCATGATGCGCGAGGTGGGCCGCGATGCCCGCGAGGCCGCCGCCGTGCTGGCCTCCGCCTCGCCGGAGGCCAAGGCCCGCGCCCTGCGCGCCGCCGCCGCCGCCCTGCGCGGGTCGGTCCCGGCGTTGCTCGACGCGAACGTGCGCGATCTGGAATACGGGCGCGACAAGGGGCTGACCCCGGCGATGATGGACCGGCTGACGCTGGACCCCGAGCGGATCGAGGCGATGGCGGCGGGGGTGGAAAGCGTCGCGGCGTCGGACGACCCGGTCGGCGCGGTCATCGCGGAGTGGGATCGGCCCAACGGCCTGCATATCCGCCGCGTGCGCACGCCGCTGGGGGTGATTGGCGTGATCTACGAGAGTCGGCCCAACGTTACCGCCGATGCGGGGGCGCTGTGCCTGAAATCGGGCAATGCCGCCATCCTGCGCGGGGGGTCGGAAAGCTTCCATTCCGCCACCGCCATCCATGCCGCGCTGGTCGAGGGGCTGCGCGAGGCGGGCCTGCCCGAGACGGCGATCCAGCTCGTGCCGACGCGGGACCGGGCGGCGGTGGGCGCGCTGCTCGGGGGGCTGGACGGGGCGGTCGACGTGATCGTGCCGCGCGGCGGGCGCGGGCTGGTCGAGCGGGTACAGGCCGATGCGCGGGTGCCAGTGTTCGCGCATCTCGACGGCATCTGCCACCTGTATATCGACGCGGGGGCGGACCGGGAGATGGCGGTTGCGCTGGCCGTCAATGCCAAGATGCGGCGCACGGGGATCTGCGGGGCCGCCGAGTGCCTGCTCTTCGACCGGGCGGCGGCGGATGCGGTGGCTCCGGTCGTCGCGGGCCTGCGCGCGGCGGGGTGCGAGGTGCGGGGCGATGCGGAAGTGATGGCCGCCGCCGAGGGGGTCGTGCCCGCTTCAGACGAGGACTGGGGGCACGAATTCCTCGACACGATCATCGCCGCGCGCATGGTCGATGGCGTGGAGGGGGCCATCGCCCATATCCGCGAGTTCGGGTCGAGCCACACCGAATGCATCGTCACCGAAGATGACGCGGCGGCGGCGACCTTCTTCGCCCGGCTCGACTCTGCCATCCTGATGCGCAACACATCGACCCAGTTCGCGGACGGGGGCGAGTTCGGCATGGGGGCCGAAATCGGCATCGCGACGGGCAAGATGCACGCGCGCGGGCCGATCGGGGCGGAGCAACTGACCAGCTTCAAGTACCTCGTGGAGTCCAGGGGGGCAATACGCGCCTGATCCACTCAACCTAAGGTATGCAGCGAAACTGTCCTTTTGTGGTACAGTGTTCTCCTTAACAAGGGGAATCGCCATGAAGAACGCTCTCGTCGTTGCTCTCTTCACCGCCGTTGCCGCATGCGATCCTGCGCCGCCATCCACGCCACCACCGCCCACCGGGCCGATCCCCGATACCGGGGTTTCGCTGTCGGAGGGGCCGTGCTTCGGCACCTGCCCCGTCTATCACGTCACAGTTTCGGCCAACGAGTTCTACACGCTCCAACTCGGCCGCTTCACCCGTGCGCCGGACACGACGGAGACGGGAGTCTTCCCGCCCGGCACCTTCGCGGCGGCCACCGATGCGCTACGGGCCGCGAATTTCGCGACCCTGCCGACCGACATCACTATCAATTCGCCCGCGTGTGGCAGCCCGGTGGTCAGTGACCTGCCCGGCGCCACGATCGGCGAATCGACCATCGCGGGGGCGCGGATCGTCGAGTATTATCCCGGCTGTGTCGGCGCGACCGACCGGCCCGCGCTCGATACGCTGGTATCCGACCTGCGCGGCGTATTCGGCATCCCGGCGCTCGTCGAACCCTGAACATTGGGGCGGGTCGTCAGGCCAGCATCGCCCGCCCCAGCGCCTCGCCGCTGCGCCACGCCGCCCGCGCGTCGCCGCCGCTGCGGTCCTCGCCGCACCAGTCGCCGCAGGCGCCGATGCGCCCGTCGTCCGACATGAGGAACGGCACGGGCGTCACGCGCTCCGGCTGGCTGTAGCGCCAGCGATGCGCGGCGCGATAGAGGGCGCGGGTCGGGTCCAGCCCGGTAATCGCGGCGAAGGCGATGGACAACTCGCCCGCCACCTCCTCCGCCGTCCGCTCCAGATTCCGGGTGGCCCAATCCGCGCGCGCATGGGCGACGTAGCAGGGCGCTGCGGCGGGATGGCCCGGTTTCGCATCGTCGCGCAGGACGAGCGCGAGGGGGCCGCTTGCCTGCGCCGCACGGTCGGGGACCGATGTTTCCCCCTCCAGCCCGCCGAGCATCAGCGTCCAGCAGGGCGCGTAGGTCGCCGCGCCGATGGGCGCGAAGGCTTCCCCGTGCGCCGAGAGCAGATCGCCCGCCTGAGGCGCCGGGATCGCGACGACGACGCGCGAGAACCCGCCATGCCGCGCGCCGCTCTCGTCGGTCAGGTCCAGCGTCTGCGCATCGACCGCCACGATCCGCGCGCCCATCCGGCTCTCGTACCCTTCGCCGATGCCGCGCGGAAAGGCGTTCATGCGCGGCGCGGCCACCCGCCCCCACGCGTCCCATTCGGGCAGGGTCGCCAGCGCGGGCACCGTCTCGGCGGCAACCGGATCGAAGGCGGGCAGGCCGTGGTCGAACGCGAAGCCCTCCCGCCGCCGCGTCGCCATCCGCCCGCCATAGCCCCGGCTCTTGTCGAACAGGACGACGCCCCGCCCCCCTTCGCGCAGCACGCCCGCGCAGGCCAACCCGGCCAGCCCCGTTCCGATCACAGCCACCGTCATCGCGTTCAGTCCTTCTTCAGAATTACGGGCTACCCCTGTCCAACGTAATCCTGTCGAAAGGTCCCGCCATGAAGAACCTCGTGATGCCCGTCCTCGTCGTCGTGCCGTTGTCGGTCGGGGCGGTCTGGGTCTTTACCGGCGGCAATACCGAAACCGAGGCCGCCGTGTCGCGCGACGTAGCGGTCGATGCGCCCGTCCGCCGCGCCTCGCCCGACGGCATCTTCGTCGCTCCGGTCGATTGCAGCGATCCGCGCGCCTGCGTCGTCCAGAATCACGTCGACCTCAACCCCGGACCCGGCATCGCCGACCCCGCCTGTGGCGCGCGCACCTATGACGGGCATCAGGGCGTCGATTTCCGCATCCTCGACCTGCCGACCATGCTGACCGGCGTGCCGGTCGTCGCGGTCGCCGATGGCGAGGTGATCGGCGCGCGGGACGGCGAATACGACGGTGCATGGCTCGCCGCAGGGCGCGAGGTCGTCGAGGACCGCGACTGCGGCAACGGCATCGCCATCCGTCATGCCGACGGCTACGTGACGCAGGTGTGTCAGCTTCGCCGCAACTCGATCGCCGTCAAGGAGGGCGACACGGTCGTTCAGGGCCAGCGCATCGCCAGCGTCGGCATGTCGGGCCGCGCCGAGTTCCCGCACGTCCATCTCTCGGTCACCAAGGACGGCGCGCGCGTCGATCCCTTCACGGGCGGATCCGTGGGCCAGAAATGCGGCGGGTCGGTGGAGGAGGGCCTCTGGGCC
>Ga0209831_1005044_pt1 | contig 10114 bp, 5 predicted proteins | sample Maine_Asex4_meta_FD_187451 | JGI IMG/M metagenome (GOLD analysis project Ga0209831, IMG submission 187451) | Marine algal microbial communities from Maine, USA - Maine_Asex4_metaG (SPAdes) (version 2) | ecosystem: Host-associated > Algae > Red algae > Unclassified | place: Maine, USA | collected...
AGGTGGGCGATTGGATGGCGAAGCAGGTATTGTCTGCTGTTGCAGTTTAGTCAGATGAGAATTGGGATTTTGTAAAAATCCCAATTCTCATCTCCTTAATAATAGACTTGTCCTCCTTTAAGAAACACTCATCTGAAATGCTCTTTTTCTGCTATTTTCCTCTAAAAAAAATAACTCAATAAATAGATTATTCAGTGATTTTTTAAAGAAAACTAGCAAAAAAATAGCTATTTCATATAAGTATTTTTAAAGAAGGACAAGTCTAATATTCAAAAAATAACTTTGCCTTTTAGATTTTACAAGCCCTGATGGGGCGTTTTTTAAAAATAAAATGTACATTTTATTTTTCCTTTGTTACTTATTCTTTTCCATATACATTTCTGGTTTTTTTGGAGCCGTAAATCCATACTGTTTATACAATCCGTGTGCATCTGCAGTCAATAAAAACCATTTGTCTACTTCCTTTAATTCTGGATGTTCTACTATCTTTTTAATTAATTCCTTTCCTAAACCTTTTCCTTGGTGCGCTTCTAAAATAAAAACGTCTGCTAGATAAGCCATCCGAACATAATCCGTAACTACTCTTGCAAATCCTACTTGTTGTGCTCCTTCGTAGATTCCAAAACATAAGGAATGCTGAATACTTTTTTGTACTTTATCTATGGAAATATCTTTGGACCAATAGGAAGTGTTAGATAAATAATTGTGCACACAGATTAAATCTATTAGCGTTTTGTCGGTGCTTATTTTGTACTTCATTTTATATGCTGTAATTAGTTGGTAGATTTGAGGGCGGATTGCGACTCTGCCTTACTTTGTGCCTGTAGCTATGAAAATATTTACCTCTGCTTTTGCATTGGTTCCACAAGAATCCGCACAACAATTTGCATTGACACAGTCTACTTTTACTTCTTTAAAACCTGCCTGTGTAAACCAGTTTGTGATAGCTGTTCGCTCAAATCCCATCCATCGGTCGTTTTGTTCTTTTACTAAAAAATCAAAATCATGTTTGTCCAAATCTGTGATGATTAATTTTCCGCCAGGTTTTAGGGTTCTGTATAATTCTTTGATGACAATGGCTGGCCGCTCTACATGGTGCAAAAACATATTTGCCAAAGCGTAGTGCCAACTATTGTCCGTTACTTGAATGGATTCTGATTCGGAAACTAGGTAGTTAATATTCGTATGGCTTTTAAATTTTTTAGCCATTACCTCCAGCATTTTTTGTGATTCATCTACGGCAGTAATATTGATGGGAAAGTTCGCTAAACCTTCTGTGAGGAAGCCTGTACCTGCACCAATGTCTGCTACTTGTATCCCTTGCTGTATCTCCATCTGAGCAATCGCTTTTTCTCGGACTGCTATTGGAAAAAAACCGGTGCGCATTTCATCCCAATCTTGGGCTACGTTTTCAAAATAATTTTTACTACTCATTGGAATAATTTTGAATTTTGAATGATGAATTTTGAATTAGGGGTGTACTGCTAGCGCAAAGGCTATTGACTTGTGCTGACTATCTAGAAGGTTTTACCTTTCGGCGTAAGTGCTACTAATTTTCATCATTTATCCACCTACTTACTCAAGGCAATAGCCTTGAAGATAGTCGGCACAAGGCAATAGCCTTTGCGCCAGCAGTCTTTGCGCCAGCAGCCAGCAAAAAAAAGGTACTTTCACTCAAGGCAATAGCCTTGAAGATAGTCGGCACAAGGCAATAGCCTTTGCGCCAGCAGTCTTTGCGCCAGCAGTCTTTGCGCCAGCAGTCTTTGCGCCAGCAGCCAGCAAAAAAAAGGTACTTTCTCTGACAGCCGTAGGCGGTCTGACAATGAAATGATCTGACCTCTGACTTCTCTATAAATTATGTGCGAGCTGCTTGAATACTTTTAAAAAAACGGTTAATTCTGCGGCTGGTACTTCTTTAAATGCCGTACTAAATTGTTCATTTAAAACAGTATTCATTTGTTGGTATATCTCTATTCCTTTTTTAGATAGAGAAATGTTCACTTTACGGCGATCTTCGGCAGTAGGAACTCTTGTCACCAACCCACTTTGAACTAATTTTTCTACTTGCCGGCTAACGGTACTTTTATCTATATTCATCTTTTCTGCAAGCGCATTTACAGACAAAGTATTGGCCATACCTATTTCCATAATAGTGTGGCATTGAGGGATATTAATGCCCAATAAACAGGTCGATTTGTTAATCCGCTCTATCGCTCGTTCAAAAAATCTTAAATCTGTTCTAAACGCTTCTATAAGAGTAGTTGAAGATTTAGTTTGTTGCATCATACAACAAATGTATGATAAAATAATTGTATTATACAACTAATTTTGCAAAAAATATTGTACCTATATTTTAAATATTATTTTTTGCCAGTTTTTGGCATCAAATAAATAGTAAATTGGATAGATTTTTAGTGAATTTGATTTGATTTTTTCGCAAAAAAAACAAGTCAAATTCACTCCCTCTAAAAAAGCTTTCTGCCAAATATACTTTTTACCCACTATTTTATTGTCTCGTAGTCCATTCAAGGTTGTGATCTTGTAAGAACAATTCGTAAAATCCAAAAAAAAAAGTCGGCATCAAAATAAATTGATGCCGACTTTTATACAGTAAAACTTCAAGAAAGATGTTTATATCTTTAGTTGTTTAAGTGTTTACTAAGCATTAATGCTCAGCGGATAAACAAATAAACACACTAAACAAATAAACAATAGGTAATTATCTCTTACCTAACTTCTTTAAAAGGTTTTCTAATTTAGAGTTATCGTCTTTCTCGCCTCCAAGTTCTTGAACTTTTTGCTCCTTAATTAGACCATCCCAATCACCTGTTACTGCCAAAGAAGCTTGCTTTGGCCAAGTAGCTGGATTTTGTAATTGGAATTTAGAACCACCAGTATCAAGTATTTTCTGTACATCTTCTACGCTACTGTTTGCTAATTGCGCCCATGTAGTGACACCTGACTTACGTAACAGTTTCTCTGTTTTTGGTCCAATACCTTCAATTAACTGTAAGTTATTAGATTTCAAACCATAGATGCCTTCCGTATATACTTCATCCGTATCATAAGAACCAGCAGAAGAAGCACTTCCACTAGCACTTCCAGTTGTTCCTTCTTCAGAACCTATGGTGTATAAACTTCCAGAAGAATATTCTTCTGTTGTTTCAGATTTTTTACTAGATTTTTTTCCAGAAGTCGTTTCAGAAGTTGTTCCATAAGTTGATTCAGAAATTCCAGTTGTATAAGAGTCGCCAACTATCTCCTTAGAAGTCGTTTCTTCTGTTACAAAGATAGTAGTTTCTCCAACAGGCGTATCTGCTACATAAGCTGTCTCAACTGTAGTAGTTTCAACTATAGTGGTTTCAACTGTAGTACCATCATCTGCACCAGAAACATATAAACCGCCGCCTACAGTAGTACCTGTACCAGTTGTACCTGTACCAGCATCTGCACCAGTTACTACCTCAATGTTAGTGTCTACATCTCCTGTTTGGTAAGTCGTTCTTTCACCAGCGTAATCAGCGCCTCCTTCTACACCAGGGTAGCTATATTTCTTACCTGTTCTAATCATACGCTCTTTACCAGTTCTATATTGTCTACCCGTATCTGTAGCTCTTTTATAGCGCTGAATTTCTTCTCCTAGTTTAGTTACCTGTACTTCCTTAATAATTTCAACAGGCACCTCTTTGATTACTTCTACTTCTCTGATTACTTCTACCTCCTTAATAACTTCAACAGGTACTTCTCTAATTACCTCTACTTGCTTAATAATTTCCTTTATCACTTCTACCTCTCTAACTACTTCAACTTCTATCTCTTTGATTACCTCTACCTCTCTAATCACTTCAACAGGCATCTCTTTAATTACTTCATGCGTAACATGTACCGTTTTGATGACCTCTGTAGGCACTTCTTTGATTACATCTACCATCTTCACTACTTCCTTCGTAGTCACCATCATAACTGGTACCTGCTTCAATACCGGTACCTCTTTGATTACTTGCGTTTCTTGAACTACTGCATAAGGCATTTCTTTGATTACTTCTACCTTTTCGATAGTTGCCACTTCTCTAATTACTTCAACAGGTACTTCTCTAATTACTTCTACCTCCTTAATAATTTCTACTTCGTTGATAGTTTGTACAGGCACTTCTCTAATTACCTCAACAGGCTTAATAGATTGTGTGTCTCTATATAAAGTAACCGGTACTTCTTTTCTAACAACTACATCTCTTACAGACTGCATTGATTGCAATACTTCAACAGGCACTTCTCTAATTACCTCTACTTCTTTAACTGATTGTGTGTTGGTAGTAACCGCAACAGGAACATCTCTTAGTACCTCTACTGTCTTAATCTTCTCACTATTTTGAATTACCGCAATTGGCTTTTCTATAGTTAAACGTACCTCTTTAATTTTCTCTTTTGTAGTCGCAATTGGTACTGTTATCTCTTTAGTGACATGAACAATGTCCATCTGGTGCTCTATTCTAACAGCCTCTACTGCTACTTCTCTAATTACTTCTACTGTTTTAACAACAGGTACTTCCACACGCACTTCTACAGGTACCTCTTTAATAACCTCTACTGTTTTAATAACTTGTACCTCCTTGATAATTTCAACAGGCACCTCTTTAATTACTTCAATTTCCTTAATGATTTCAATTTCTTTAATCACTTCCACAGGAACTTCTGTAATGACAGAAATTTCTTTGATTACTTCTACCTCTTTGATTACTTCAACAGGCACCTCCTTAATCACTTCAATTTCTTTAAAGACAATAACTTCTTTAATCACTTCTGTAGGTACTTCTTTAATTACCTCTACTTCTTTGATTACTTCTACCTCTCTAATTACTTCTACCGTTACTTGTTTAATTACCTCTACTTCTTTAATTACTTCAACCTCTCTAATCACTTCAACAGAAACTTCCGTTACAACAGGAACTTCTTTGATTACTTCAACCTCTCTAATTACCTCTACAGGTACTTCTCTAATTACTTCAACTTGCTCTATGATCGTTACCGGCTTACTAACTTCAACAGCTACCTCTTTGATTACTTCAACAGATTTAGCTACTTCATGTTTTTGAATCACTTTCACAGGTACTTCCCGAGATACTTCTACTCGTTCGATAACCGGTACCTCTCTAAGCGTTTCTACAGCAATATTTCGAATCACTTCGATTTCCCTAGGAACTTCCACTGTCCTAACTACTTCGACAGGTACTTCCTTAACTACTTCAACTGTTTTAATAACTTCTGTAGAAGTTGTCAATCCGTCTTCTAACATCAATCGGAAGACTTCTTCCGCTTGGCGATCTGTTAGGTCTGTATTATTTTTCAGACGACTTACAAACTTGTTTTTGTTAATACTCATTAGATATTAAATTTAAATATTAAATCAGTTACAGGCCTTCACAATAAATAAAGACCCTTCAAATTTAGTACAAGATTAATGTGGTTATTTAGGTTGTGTATTTGTTTAGACTGTTTAATGGACTACTAGTCCACATTTTTAAACAGCTAAGTAACGCTCAAAAAATAACTCCGGTATTTTAATTTTATAAGACCGTGAAAGAAAGGGTTTTTTAAAAATAAAATATTCATTTTATTTTTCCTTCGTTACTAAACAAAAACAATTTTAACAACCTAGTTAATAGCCAACTATTCAGAATTTAGTATACAAGCAGCTATGAAGACTTGAATAGTAAAGACATGTAATGTATTGCTGCATGGAGCATACATTATGAAAGTAGAATAGAATTTTTTTTCTAGCGAGAGCAGCTATTTCTTGGAATCTGTTTTTAGCAGAAATTCTATAGAAATACCGGAAGTAGACTAACCAACGTGATGTGTTATTGTTTGGTTTAAAATAGGGTAAGAAACTATAAAGTCAACATTTTGAACCAGAAGGTGCAAAAATAGTATTTACATTGTTAAATAAAAAGGGGCTTAAGAAAATAATTATAGCCTTTTTTATTTTTTTATATATTCTAAATGTAACTATTAAGAATAGAGAGCAGAAAAGTGAGAACAGAGATTAGATAACAGATTTGTTCTTAAAGTATAGCCTATTCTATTAAATTTAGTACGATTTTATCCCTATTCTCGCTTCTCTACTCTCTATTCTTAATAGTTACTTCTAAATTATAATAGAGGTGTGTATTTGTAGAAATACACACCTCTAGACTGTACTTTAGCTATTGGTCTTTGGTACTTAGTGGCAGCCTGCCAAGTGCTAGGGTATCACTAAAGACTAAAGACCAGTAGCTAAAATCCAGCTAAATACGTGCTTTATCGTTTTCCTTTTTTAATTAGCATTTTTTCTAGCTTAGAATCAGTCAATCCATTTCCGCTGCCTCCAATATCTTTTTGCTCTTTTATTAAAGACTCCCACATACTGTCAGCGGCTAAACTCGCTTGAGTTGGCCAGGAAGAAGGGTTGTGCATTTTAAATCTTGGTCCTGCATCCTGTAAGATGTTGCTTAAATCTTTAACTTCGGCATTAGCCAATTGTTGCCAAGTATGAATCCCTGCCTCGTGCAGTAGACTTTCAATTTTTGGTCCAATACCTTCAATGACTTGCAAATTGTTAGACTTCAAGCCATAAATTTCATCTGTATAAACTTCCCCTGCGTCTCTTGTAACAACGAAAACTGTATCCGTTTCAGAAGTTGCCACATTTTCTATCCCATTAATTACAGTTGTTCCAGAATCATATTTATAAGTATCACCAGTTTGCACTTCCTCTTGCTCCACTTCTTCTTCATCAATAACAGCCTCTGTTTCATATTCTGCGGATTCCCTAAATACAGCTAAATTATCAAGCTCGTAAGCAGTGCCCGCTTCTTCTATAGTCGTATCTTGATTCACAATATGCTCCCTTTCAATTACTTCTGGAGCAATAATTTCTGATTCTACTTCTCTTATTTCATAAGTTTTTTCGATAATATTTTCTTCACCTATTGGTGCAATATACTTTTTACCCGTTCTAATCATCCGTTCTTTACCCGTACGATATTGGCGACCATTATCTGTAGCACTCTTAGTTCTTTGTATCTCTTCTCCTAATTTACTGACTTGCACTTCTCGAATCACCTCTACAGGTACCTCTTTAATCACCTCTACCTCTCTAATTACCTCCACTTCCTTAATCACTTCATAAGGCACTTGTTTGATTATCTCCACCGTTTTAAGGACCTCTTTAATAACTTCTACTTCTTTAACCACCTCTACTTCCACCTCTTGAATCACTTCTACTTCTCTAATCACTTCTATCGGCACCTCTTTGATCACCTCGTGCGACACCTCTACTATTTTAATAACCTCAAAAGGTACTTGCTTAACTACTTCTACTTCTTTAATAATCTCTACCCGTTCAATAATGGTAATAGGTACTTCTTTTAGAACAGGTACTTCCTTTATTACTTCTACTTCTTTAATCACTTCATAAGGCACTTCCTTTATTACCTCCACTTGTTCTATTACCGTCACCTGTTTAACCACTTCTACAGGCACTTCTCTAATCACCTCTATTTCTCTAATCACCTGCACTTCATTCACCACTTCTACAGGAATTTCTTTAAGCACTTCGACTGTTTTAATAGTCTCTGTGTTACGGTGCAATTCTATAGGAATTTCTTTATTAATAATCACCTCTTTAATCGTTTGAATTTCTCGAACGACCTCTACCGGTACTTCTCTAATTACCTCTATTTCTTTGAGGGTTTCTACTCTTGTTTCCAATGTCACAGGTACATCTCGCAAAACTTCGACCATTTGCGTTTTATACTCTATAGAAACTACTTGTACTGGTTTTTCTATTGTAACCTCTACTTCCTTAATTCTTTCAATAGTATTCACTACGGGTACTGGCACTTCTCTGGTTACTTCTATTGTATCTATTTGATGTTCCACCCGAATCACTTCCACAGGCACTTCTCTAAGTACTTCTACCTCTTGAATGACTGGTACTTTTATGATAACTTCTACAGGCACTTCTCTAATCACTTCTACTGTCTTTATCACTTCTACCTCTTTAATCACCTCCACAATCACTTCTTTAATAACCTCTATTTCTTTGATGACCTGTACCTCTTTGATTACTTCTACAGGCACTTCTTTGTTAAGCGCAAATTCCTTTATCACTTCTACCTCTCTGATAACCTCCACTGGCACTTCTCTAATTACCTCTACTTCCTGCACTACTGGCACTTCTTTAATCACTTCGACAACCACCTCTTTAATCACTTCGACTGTTCTAAGTACTTCTACCTCTTTAATTACCTCTATCGGCACTTGTTTTATTACTTCCACTTCCTTTATGATCTCTACTTCTTTAATGACCTCTACAGGTATCTCCTTGACCACTGCTATTTCTTTAAATATCTCTATCTCTCGAATCACCTCTACAGGCACTTCTTTAATAATTTCTACGGTTTCAATAACTGTTACCTCTTTGATGACCTCTACGGGTACTTCTTTGATGACCTCTATCTCTTTGATCACTTCTACCTCTTTGATCACTTCATAAGGCACTTCTTTAATAATTTCTATTGTTTCTATCGTAGGTACTTCTTTAATAGTAACTACAGGCACTTCTCGAATGATTTCTATTTCTCGGGGAACTTCTACCGTTCTAATAACTTCAACAGGAACCTCTTTTATAATTTCAACAGTCTTAATAATTTCGTTAGATGTGGTTAGCCCATCTTCTAATAGCACGCGAAAAACACTTTCTGCTTGGCTTTTACTTAAATCAGTAGCCTTACGCAAACGGCTAATGAACTTGTTTTTTTGGATTTTCATAAACCTTTTTTTTAGTAAAATTGGTACAAAACTAAAGTACTACTATGCAGTAGAACAATATTGTGTGATATATTGAAATGGATTGAGGTCTGGTTAAAGCTCAAGCTTATATCTATGACGTAAAAAATCTTTAAAATGTAACTAAAGAAAAATTAAACTATAGCGATTAAAGCGTAACGGAAAAAATAAGCTGAGCTAATTTGAAAAAAAACAAATCTCATTTGTGAATAGCAAAGTAAATGGATTGCTAAGGGCAAAAGAATTCGCTGTGGTTGCTCAATTTGTTTTTTCGTCGGTAACTAAATACTTTTTACAATATCGATGATGCAAAGACTAGTGTATGTGTGTAGCGAGATATAGAAAGCATCAACCTAGTCTATTTGGGTATATCAATCGAAAATATATAGAATGGCAAATTATTTTACAAACAAAATTTTCTCCTTGTAAAGATATTATTTGTAACGTAATAAACAAGTAAATGTTATGGATGATGAATAATAAAAATTTTTGTAAAGTGTTCTTTCTAAAACAACTAACAAGAATCTAGGAACTACGTTGATTTGGGCTAGATTTTAAAAAGGACACAAATCCAGAAAGAGAGACGAAAAAAAAGGGCAAATACCAGCTAGTATTTGCCCTTTTTATATTAGACTTGTTACCCTTTAAGAAACACCTATCTGAAATGCTCTTTTTCCGTTATTTTCCTCTAAAAAATACTTCAATAGAAAGACTATTCAAGGATTTTTTAGAGAAAACTAACGAAAAAATAGATTATTCAGTGATTTTTTAAAGAAAACTAGCAAAAAAATAGCTATTTCATATAAGTATTTTTAAAGAAGGACAAGTCTAATAGAAATCGTAATCAATTATTCTAAGTTAAATACTAACCTAGCAAACAAATGTCTACCACCAAAACTGAACTGAGGCGAACGTCTTGAATAGATGAAACGCCCACTTGATCGGAAACTTGGGTCAACAAGATCTGGGTATATATCAAATACATTATTAGCACCAAGTGTAATTCCAAAATTCTTAGCAAATTGAATACCAACACTCAAGTCTGTAATTACTTTTGAGCTATTGATACAATCAACAGATGGGTCTCTATTTTCTGGGTCACATACATTCGCCGCTTCTGTCGTTTCTCCAAATAATGTATTTCTAAGGTAAAAGCTCAATTTACCAGCACTATAATTATTATTCAAAGTCAGTTTAGTTCGAGGTACTGATTCTTCTAAATAGATTCTAGATTCTGCATTGAAATAAGTACCAACTAAGCCTTTTTCTCTCAATATATCAGAAG
>Ga0209831_1005050_pt1 | contig 10098 bp, 13 predicted proteins | sample Maine_Asex4_meta_FD_187451 | JGI IMG/M metagenome (GOLD analysis project Ga0209831, IMG submission 187451) | Marine algal microbial communities from Maine, USA - Maine_Asex4_metaG (SPAdes) (version 2) | ecosystem: Host-associated > Algae > Red algae > Unclassified | place: Maine, USA | collected...
GCTGGTGCGTGTGTGCTTCCAGACCATAAAATGCGTATTTCTTGGTCATCCAATCCATTTCCGAAAAATATAAGCACGCAGCAGCCAGACTGTCGCGCTTGTCAAATCACGAATCCAAACTGCACGTTCCAGTGAGGGTGCTACTCTAATGGCCTAGGAAGGGTGTTTTGTGTCTGGCCTACCCCAGGCGTTCTTCGGGGCTGTACTGGCACGCCCCAAAAACTTCCCGAGTAACACCCCAGTAACGACCCGAGTAACACCTCAGTGGCACCACGAGTAGCACCAAGGTAACACCCCTGTAACACCCTGGTAGCACCACGACTAACACCCCGGTAACACCCCGGGAACCTTCCAGTAACACCGGCAGTAACACTCCAGTGGCACCCCGGTTACCTAACCCCAAGTAATACCCCGGTAACATCTTGGTAACACCCTGAAAAGCACCCCTGTAAAACGACAAGTCATACCCCGGTGAAAGCTCCATCACACTGCAGTAAACTCCGAAGGAACACCCCGGTAAAACCCCGGTATCAACCTGGAACTACCCCAAGCACCACCCCGGTAACACCCCGGCAACATCCCGAGTATCACCCCGATACGTAGCACCCCATAACACCCGGAATAACACCCTTGTAACATCCCGGTAGAGCCTAGAGTAACAGCTTGTAAACACCCCGGTGACACCCCGGTGACACCTCGAAAACACCCCCAGTATCAGCTCGATAAAACCCCCAGGAGCAGCCTGGTAACACCCTGCAGGCGCGAGGCCACCGTCGCCCCCGACCTCGAAGAGAGTGTCATGTCGGTGCGCGATGCTCCCGTCCACGGCGTACGCACAAGCTGGCCAAGCCCTACAAGAAAAATGAGTCTGTATATACAGGGCACGCGTCAACCTGAAATCCCAGGTCGAGCGTCAACAATACACCGCCCAGTTGCCCCTGGGAGTGGCATGACGTGCTGGCAAACCCGGGATTTCGGACGTTGTCCGTGCTGAAAATCCCAGGAACACACCCTCTGACGCATGTTTCCAGGGCCATTGGCCATATCAGGTGTCCTCGGGATGACGTGGACTCTGACTCGCTCACAGGCATTCACGTGTAGAAATGATTTGCTGAGAATGCTCAGTGTCAGCTGCATGATCAGCAGCCACAACTTGCATGCAGCGAAGAATTTTACTGTATGAACTTCAACATATGGTGAGTTCGTTGGGAGTGCTCTAATATAGATATCGGATCATACTTGACCAATACTGAACATGTGCTAGTAATAATGATGTGTGCTGGCTATGTTTTTGGTGACGTTTCTTCGGTATTGCACAAGTGTGGATTGAGATTATCAATCGTATACAAAAATTATTTAGCCTACGCAATAGATGCAAAAAAGTTACGCTGCGCCGTCGCCAGTGCAGCGGTATCACCATGCGCAACTTGTGGGGCCAGCGCTGGTGCTTGCGCTGGCGGGGCCTGCGGTGGTTGTGCCACAGCGGGCGGATCGCCTGCTGCTGGGTGCTTGGCATCCATTCGTCGGTGGTGTTCGTAGGCGTTGTTGACCCTCATAGACAGCAGCGAACAGCTGCCCCACGAGCGCACACACAACGCGAGGTGGGGCTCGTGGAGCTTGAGGTAGGTGATGGCGCCGGCAAAGATGTGGCGCGCTTGTTGGCAGAAGAGGCGGTCTTTCTGACAGTACTCGATCGCGCTGGACGTCTGAAGGCGCAGGTGCTTCTTGTCAGCGCTGGAGATGCCCAGGGCGGGCTTGTTGAACACGCTCATGCGGTTGATGGAGGCGCAGTTCTTAGTCATTTCTACGCTCCACCTCGCGGCGTGGGGGTCAATTTCGAGCACAAAACCCATCCGTCCGGTTGTCCTCTCAAGCCGCCGAGCCTGTTGCAAGAATCAGGTCCATGAAGTCGTATGGGGCAGCCGTCGCGCCCACGTCCCACAAATGCTTAAGGTGCGGGTACGCCCTGCGCATTGCCGGGATCGGCGCAAAGAGAAGGAAGTAGCCCTTGACACCGGTCTTCTGCTGGAGACGGGTTTGGGCTGCCAGGCTCTTTTCCTTCGAGCGAGCATTTTTCGCGGCAGAGGCGTTTGCAGCGATGCTTGCTGCCGTACGTCGCGGCGTCGCGAGGGTGTACACTGAAAGAAGCTGCTTGTTGGCCCTACCCGGCGTGGGATCATGGGGTAGGAAGTAGACGTGGTTGCTAGCCGCCATGTAAACACCTTCAAATTCGCGAAACCGGTTGTAGACCAAGCTGTTTACGCCCGTATATCGAGTAAGCTTGTCGCCTCCCGGCTGGTCCGTAGTAAAGTTGAGCACACCGGCTCTTAATACTCGCGTAGTTGGTAGATTAGGGACCTTGAGCCCAGGAATTTCGCGTGCCAGCTGGTTCAACACCTCGACGATAGGGTGTAGAAATGATTAGAGATCGACTGGTTGCTTAGGCTCTGGCGTGACGGCGAGAATAAGCTGATACTTGTTGTCGGATCGTTGTTTCGGGCTCGGACTAAGCGGGGTGGCAACCATCGGCCAGCCTTCAAACCCGTTCTGCCGCAAAAATTGAAGGCCATCGGTGCCCAAATTGACCGGCACGAAAGTGCCGCCGAGTGGCCTTCGGTTCTGTTGGGAACGGAACTTCTCCGAGTGGTAGTAGTCGTGTACCCCGTTGGCATCCTCTTCCGCGGCGAGGCGGGCCTTCTCGATATTTTCCAGCATGGACTTCCCGATGACGGGGTCGCCATGAAGGTGAGCTGGCTATGAGGCCAGGGACCAGTAAGTCACCTGTATTGCAGCTTTCTCGTCACTTTTGAAGCGCGGAGCGCAGCATGCGTCGCACGCTGTTTGTTGCACGCGTTTGAACGTGAAGGCGAGACAGCCGTTCATACAGCAGTCAACAGCGCGCGTCACGATGTTAACACTTGCGTCAATAAACTGCTCCATGAGGTAGGGAGATCGGTACTTCGCTGCTGAGGTGCTCATCTTATGTCAATCTGCAAGCGCCGCCTGCCTCACATCGTGATGAACCGTGTAGGAGTACAAGGCCAAATCGGCTGCGCGGTCCTTGAACTCTTGCACTGAGAGTCGAATTTCGTTCGTCGGTGTGGTTATCTGATAAATCGGCGCAAGAGGTGCTTCATCGTCCGCTTTCGGTTCGGGATCTTGGAAATTTTCGGGTGATGGGACATCTCTCGGATCTTCATCAGAGCTAACATTGCCACTTGCGACGCTTGTCTCTGGCGTTTCGTCTTTATCGCAACGCCTCCCGTTCCCGAATCCCCCTTGATTAACGGCAGCGCCGGATGCTGAGTCCAAACCAGGAGTGGCCGGCGCGCCCGCACCTGACGAGCCACCGGCTGACACCGTCTGTGCACTCGGACTTGGTGGTTGTCTAGCTGCCGCGCCGCCAAGGGACAGGCGGCGGCGCTTCTTGGACGCATTGTGGATGAACCATGTCGCACGGCATACCATTTGCGGGCCTGCCCGGCCACTATCCGTAAACGCGAAGCAGGAGCTGGGGTATCTGTCCCCGCAGTTGGAGGACTGCATGATGCTTGGGGAGGGTCGGGAGGGGTGAGGGGGGGGCTCAACAACTCGGACGGGACGGACACGACGATGTTGAAGTGGTCACAACCACGGGGTTTGGTGTCCTCGGCGGTGTGTTGGTGTCGATAGCTGAGATGAGGAGGCACAAAGGATGCCGGAGGAGCCTTAATTATTCTCATTTCAACGTCCCACCCGACCAATGGGGGACCAGCATTGCGGCGAAACGCTCGAAGGCCTCGGAAATGCGGGATGCCTTCTCGATCCTTCCAAAGCCTGGTAAGGAGAGGACCAGGAGGCCCAGCAGCCGCAGTTCTGACCCTCAGCTTTCACGCGAGAGACTGTCAATACCCTGTTGGACTCCATATCTTCGTCCGGCTTTACTTGATGTGACCGTTCACGTCCAAGCGAGAGGCCATCGATGCCTTGCTGTTTTCTTGGAGCTCTACCTGCGCCACATTACGCGATGAGGCCTGCTCGCTCACCCTTCACTTCAGCCCGTCTTCCACACGAATCTTCCGCTTGTCGCGCCGACCTGACGACCTCGACAGGGCCCGCCCCCTCCGATCAGAACCACGTGGGACGTGGGGATGTTCCGAATCGGTCAGCGGTTGGGGGAGCGCCGGATAGCGAGTGCAGGGTTCCTTTGCTTCGCTCCGGTGCTCGCGTGCAGACCTAAAAATCGGGTTCACCGCAGGACATTGTCAGAAAGTGGTTTCCGGGGATTCTCATTTGAGCCATCGTTGAGGATCACACGGGATTTCTGCATGGGTCTGATCCCAGCTCTCCAAAATCCCAGGTAATCTGCCTGCTGCATACCGATTTTCGTCGGAATCCCAGGTTGACCCGGGATTATGACACAGAAAACCCTCTATATGCAGTGTTTTTTTTGTAGGGAAGCCGCGGGGCAGCGCGCGCCGTGTACCCCAACGCCGCCGCCGCCGCCCGGGTACAAAATATGGCAATCAAGAGAGAAGAACCAAAACTCGGCAGCAGCCATGCAAGCAGTCACGTGCATCACACCCGCCCCCAGTGTCAGTGTCATGTCAGTAACCACAACGGATGCCGGCACTAAGGGGGTGTCGGCAAACAGCACTGCAGATGTAGTCATCTCTGCAAGCTACCACCACCGGTGGGGGACCGCCCCGCCTGCACTCCCCACTCCGGTCGTCGAATCGGCCGCGCAGTCGTCCGACCGATTGCCCTTCACACAATCATCCAAGGAAGCGCTCAATCTTAGAAAGTCATCATACCGCCGTTCTCCCACAAATCCTAGTTTCTAATCGGCGTCTGCGGAGTCGAAGAGGCCGATTTGGAACTCTTTTGCAGCTGATTGAGTGCGGGATTTTTGGGAGAACGGCTGTACAGGTGAGAGTGCACATTGTGACCGGTACAGCCGATGACTCGGCTGAACATCGCTGTGAAGTTGCTACCAAACTTGCAGATATTTTGGATGATACGAGCATGTATTAGCTGACCGTCGGATGTTTAAGTATGCATAGAGATGTTATTGCAGTCTTTCCGATTCTGGCCGATCCGGACAGGAACAACTTACAGTCCGCACAACTTCTGATTGGTCGAGAGGTCGTATCCGGCCGGATGGATGGCTGTCGTGCATCTGTTCTGCACAGTTGTTCTTGTCGGGATCGGCCAAAATTGGGGAGACTGCAATACTTCTCTTGGTTCTTCGTTAGGCACCGGATCGGGGAGGTTACGCTCATGAGGCCCTAGCACATGCATGGTTACCCCTCGACATAGGTCAACAGTATCGGCGAACACAATGGCGTTCTGTTCGGGCTTTGTTGCTCGACCAGACGGACTAACAGATCGACTTTTGTTTGCCATTGCCACATAAACATTTCTGTTCGGCGATCTGTTGGTTTTCCCCCTGCAGCGACGTTAGCCGCGGGTGCCGCAGCTCGGGGCGGCAGATGGCGGCCGGCGGGCGGCGATGCCGTCGCCGTCCAAGGCCCCACGCCTCTGCTGCTCAACGCTGCTGAACCGGCCTAGGCAGCGTCACTGCTTTCCCCCGCCCCCCTTCAGCCGAGCGGTCCTTACCCACGTCGTCCCCACGGTGGCGGCCGCATCTTCAGCTTTGGGTCGAACCCCATCAGAGGCTCATCAGTGCCCCATCACACATCAGAGTGCTCAGATGATGGGCGTTTCTGACCCGCTTTTGAGTTTCATCAATTACCATGAGCCGACGGACATCCCGGCTCGGGCCTTGACGTGGAGTCCTGTCAGGTCCTCGTGTGCGCCCATTTCAGTCTTGCGGCCTCGAATCAAAGCTTCACTCTGCTGCCTAGTGATTGGCCGCGAGCAGGGGTTGTCATGGATACATCCCCGAGGATTATATCCGTGCATTATATCCGTATCCACTTCGGATACGGGCCGGGGAAGCATATCCCAAATGAATTATGAGAAATGGAGGTGACGATATATCTATCCTGTCCGACAGAAATTGAAAGATCATATCGGATCCGTATCCCAGATATGAGAGTCAGGATACAGGGATATATACGGTTATGAGGCTTCCCGCACCTGGCGAATTCTGGTTAAACACAGTCGACCTCTCTTTTCGCGTGCCGACAATCGCGGAGTTAAGGTCCGAACATTTGGGAGCGACAAGCGGCGATCCAGCCCGACCCAGGTGGAACCATTCAATCACACTATTCGACCCGATTGCGTTGTTGCCAGAGTGTAACACGAGATTCCAAACGGTCACTCTGCCGTCCGTTTACACAAAAGGCGGGGAACCGCCCCGCCTCTTGGGGCGTTGAAATCAAGTGTGCATTTCAAGTCGTACTGACGTCCATTTGGCGCTCGAATAAGGCTGGATGGCGTTCTTATTGGGCTCTGATTGGGCTGTCCGTCGGACTTGGGGGATTATATCCGGATCCAATAATCGTATCCGGATACGAATATATTCTACTCAAATATCCGGTTCTGGAGGCAAATATCCTGATCCGGATCTCAGCTGAGGGAGTTATCCGTAATCAGATAAGAAGGATCGGCGTGTATCCGTATCCTACTACGGCCCAAAAACCATATCCTGACAACTCCTGGCCGCGAGTCGCTGATCATATCCTCTTGTGAGCGTGCTTTGGCCCTGACCGTTGCTTACTGAGCAAGTTCCTGCGAATGCTAGAGCTGACGTTCCCGCCGCCGCGCCCGTGACGTGACAGCGGCTCCGCTTTCTCTTTTCTGCTCTCCATCGACCCTGCCGCCTCCCCCGCGGTGCCTTTGTTTACGTCACACCCCCCATCTACCCCCGCTCAAGTCCTCCACTGCACTTTGTTCTCTTCCCCCCCTCCACCGCGCTGCGCGCAATGGAGGCCCGACGACTTGAAACCAACCTCGTACGCTATCCGGGCCGGCCTGATTTGGCTGCGGCCGAAGTCTCGGACGCTCTGCTTAACTCTTTGCACCACAAGTATCCGCTGGTGGCGTGCCATCCGCTTCTTGAGCAGCGCACACGGGTGTGTATGCTGGACAACCTGTTGGCATGAACATTGTCATCACGATGGTCGGAGACCCCGACGAGCTGGGGAAGGCGCTTGCTCCCTTCTACGACGGCGTTGCTGACGTGAGCGGCATGAGTTCCGCTCTAGGTATTTGAGCACTCCACAAGCAGATTGCAGCTGGCCACCACGTCGGCTGGGTGCCACGCGCCGTCGGGCATATGTACGCAACTCTGTGCCTTGTACAATCTCGTCACCGCTCTCTTATTGTCCTGGACTGGAGCATCGCGACCACCCACGGCATGTAAAGTGTACTGCCGCAGTCCCCCAGGGACAATTGGCCCTTTCTTAGGTCGTAAGTAGTGGTATTTGTGTGGTGACACTGCATGTACTTGTTTGTAAATCTTTCAGCGAGGAACCCATTACGGGTTGAGCTCTGGCGGAGATTTGTGTGTGGAGCGGCGCCTTCAGTGTGAGGCTATGGGCGCCCTCTGAAGGTGCGGGAGCTCCCCTAGGAGGCGCCGTCCGGGCCTGGTCGGCCGCGCCATTGAGGGTGCCTGGGAAGGCCCTGCGGCTGAGGTGGCCTGGAGGATATCAGGCACGCCTTCGCAGGCCTGGGAACGCCGTGCCTAGAAGAACAACGCACCCACTTAATTTCATCGACTTCACAGGTTATCGGCCTAGTGTCGCTGGTGGTCATCATCGTCTTCCGCTCTGTCGTTTGAGGGACGGCGCTCGTTGGGCTGCTGTTTGTTCCGGCGTCGGGCGGGCGGGCTTAGCCTCCCACGTCGTCATTGTCGCGCTTCGGGGCGCGGTTGTCGTCTTCATGTCAGAGTACGGGCGCTACGGTGGCCCGCGCTTTGCGCAGTTGAACGACGATTACAAGGTCTGGGCCGTGTACTGCCATATACAGCTCATCAAGGAGAAGGTCTGGGCGGTGGTCGTGATGGACCGCCTCGCGTCCGGGAGTGATTCTATTGGAAACATGGTGGCGGACGCGTGGGACATCATGAACGAGTCGGCGTTGGCGACCATCCAAATGTCGGTCAAGCCGGTTCATCTCTATTCGGTGACGGCGGTCAGAACAGCCAAGTGTGACGGTCCGGCACATGGCCCCCACACTCGGGGAACCAGATTCCCCAGAAATATGTCCCACTACCACAGATTTCAAATTGTTCCGTTGGCGACCCACTTGTGATCACCTCGTGGCTCACCAACCACAACTGCGAGCCCAATACATCCTTGGGACTAGTAACCTCCCCGAGCAGGCACTTTCTTAAGGGCCTAATTTTGTGTAAACCCGACTTGGATTATCGACTAACGCTACTCCGCGCCCCTGACCCCGGGGCGCCGGGAGGGCGCCACGTAGCACCCTTCCCCCGCCTCGACTCAAGGCGGTGTTCGAAGCTTCGGCAGTCCTCCGCTGAGACTGGCCCCCTGGGCCCTGAGGGGAAGGTTTACCGAGGGTCCTTTGAGAATGTCTGAAGAGGGGTTTCCGAGGGTCCTTTGAGGGGGTCTGAGGAGGGTTTTCGGTGGGTCTGAGGGGAACGGACGGGATAAGAGGGCGAGGCGTGAGTATTGCATCGAGGCCTTCGACGCGGGCAAGTAAACCCCCGGTCACACAACTCGTGTTTGTCGCTCTGGGCGCCTTCCCCCGGTCGACGCCGTGCGTGTGTGCTCTTCGTGGTTTTCTTCCGGGGCGGGTATTCCCCCACAGGACTACACGGCGACACGGTCTGGGTTGCCCGCCCCCCAACTGGGTGGGATGGGCTGAGCGTGTTGTCACATTTGGTGGAGCAGTAGGGCAGGAAGGCAACTCAACCTTTCTTGGGGTAGTGGCGGTGCGCCAACCCGCCTCGGGGGGAACCTCGTTGGTCCTCTTCCCCATGGTGCCTAGCGCTGCCGGCGGCGCTCCGCAACGCCAGGTATGGCTGAGTCCGGCCGGGTCGATGGCCGATGGGGGGGGGAATGGAGACCCCCCTGGTGTCCAGGTGCCTGGTGCCGGGGGGGATGGGTCTTCCTCCCCGGAGGCGGATCGTCGGTTGACGATCGCCACATCAGTGCAGGCACCACGGATGCGGGTGCCCGCGGGCAGAAAACTTTGTTCCAGCCCTTGCCCCCGGGCCTCGATCCGACTGGGACTCGCCCCCCGGCAGGCGCCCCCTCGGGTAGGACTCACCCCGAGTCGGTCGTGTCGGGTGCTAGCACTCCTTTCGGCGTAGGACAGCTGCCCGACGTTACCGCTTGGGGCGGTGGGTCTGTGCCACCATCGGCACGGGAACGTGCGGGTGGGAGCTCAAGTCGTGCTCCCCCAGGTTGACAGAGTGCCAAAGGTGCCCTGGCGCTTGAGCACGGCGCCGGGACCCACGGTATCGGTCCCCCGGCCCTCGGGCCCGGTGGGAGATCCCCTCTCGGTGCTTAAGAGGGGGGGGCGATGCCAGAATCGGCACAGGAGCCTGCAGGCGGGAGCTTGACTCGTGCTCCCCCAGGCTCACGGGGTGCCAGGGATGGCCAGTGTCTCGAGTGGCGAGACGCCGTGGCCGAGGTCGTTCGGTCTGAAGTTACCCAATCAATAGTTACGGTGTTGAGGGGCTCTACGCCCAGGCCCGCTGAGCGCCGGGGCCGAGCCCGACGCTCTTCTCGTCGGCGCCGACACGACAACTCGTCGTCATCTTCGACCACTGACGTCTCCCGCTCGGGGGACGAGTCAGCTGTTGCGGCCCTACTTACTGCGTTCCGCGCTACTCCCACACCGTCAACGGTAAGGCAAGGCACTCGGGGTATTGACCCGATGGCCCAACCGACTCCCGACTCGGCGGAGGGTGAGGAAGGCGGGGGAGAGGCGCGAGAGTTACCCCGGGGGATTGACTCGGGGTTCCCGACGCAACTCTCCCCCGCGACCGGTCCGGAGGCAGAGGGGTGGCCTACTCAAACTGTGGTATTAATAACGTTAGTTCAATTACCAGTGTACTGAGACCGACCGTAGCCAAGCAATACAGCGAGTTCTATCGCCGTCGCGGCGAGGAAGAAAGACCTTTTGTTGAAGGGCATCCGATGGAGAGCCGGGTGGTGTCCACGACGGCGACCCCGGACCCAC
>Ga0209831_1005051_pt1 | contig 10098 bp, 8 predicted proteins | sample Maine_Asex4_meta_FD_187451 | JGI IMG/M metagenome (GOLD analysis project Ga0209831, IMG submission 187451) | Marine algal microbial communities from Maine, USA - Maine_Asex4_metaG (SPAdes) (version 2) | ecosystem: Host-associated > Algae > Red algae > Unclassified | place: Maine, USA | collected...
GTTGGTGCTGCGCACACGCCGTGTGCGAGAGCACAAGAGGGCCGCTCCGCACCAAGTAGCGGGGAAGCGGGTTGCCCCACTAGCTTAGCATCGAGGTCGTTGATCCCCCCTAAGGGTGGGGTCGGCGGTCGTCGGTGCTAGGCGCACTGTGCTTACACTGCGATTTTCTCGATTCTCGCCGTACTCTCACAATCGCGATTTCTCTCGCGGCGAGCGAGACGCTGTCGACGACGTGCGTGCGCGCGCACGCACAGGGATTGGTACCGGGGGGGGGTGGAGGGACGTGCCGGGTGGAACGCCTCGCCCGCTACGCGTGCGTGTGTGAGCGTGGGGGAGCTCCATCCGCTCACACGTGTACCGATCTTGCATCCGACGGTGGCATCTCCTCGGGGGTGTCACTCGTGAAGCGGCCGCAATCCCGAGGGAGGTGGCGAGTCACCTTCCCCTAGTACTCCAACTGGGGTTTCGGCCTGTCTAGAAGGAGGAACGGGGCGGGCACGGCCGGGGAGGGGGCTGTTTAAGGACTTTGACACACCTTGTGTGACTTCTACCACCTGCCCTGATCCGGCGAGCCTCTGGTTCGCCTTCACAGGTGATAGGGCGAGTGGTGGCGCACGTCTTGGGGGACGCCATCCGCGCTGGGGGCGGACGTCTACTACGCTCCCGTTGGTTGTCGGTGCTTGTTTCGGCCCACGTGTGGGCAGGTGTTTGTATCCGAGCCCGCAGACGCAGGTCGCAGCGCGTTTATCCGCGGCCGGACGACAAGGGCGGGAACGATTCGGCTGTCGCTTCCTGGGGGGGGGGGCGGGGGGGCCTGTGTTTGAACGGCCTCGGACGAGGCGATCGACGGTGGCAGCTCTTCGTGCACGCGTTCGTGCTTGGTCGGCCAACACGTGGTGAGTTCCACGTCGCGCGGCGCCAATCGCCCGCGCGGGAGCGGGCGGCAACGACGACCTAGACGACACAAGGAAGTCGTCGCGCCGTCGTCCGGACGATGTCGAGCTCCATCGCGACCGGTGGGGGGAGCGATGCCCCTGTGGTGTTATTTTCCTTTGTTCCGGGCCTTGAGCCGCACGACCTGCCTTCTTCCGCGGCAAACTTCATCCGCATGATCCACACAACGTCGGACGGGACGCTCGTCAAGGGGGAGCAGCTGAAGCAGAAAGTGGCCGACCTCTTCCCGCCGCACCGTATGTTCAGCAAGGACATGATGGAACTCTCGCTGCTTCACCAAGAGCTCGTTGAATGGCTCAACCACTGGGAGGCCGGGATTATCACGGACCGGTCGCCGCGGACGGTGATGGCGCTTGCGGCGCAGCTTTATCAAGATGATGATCGTGTCCTGGCGATCAAGGTCGTCGACGATTACGAGCATCAAGGTGATTCGTTTTCCGCGAATATGCCAGTGATCAATGCGCCCAAGCTGCTGGCTCCGGCGCGTGATGGCCACGCAGACAATGTACGTGACCGGCACGAGAACGAGTCACATCGCGCAGGTACCTCGTGGCTGCCTCCGGTGCCGGCGCTGCCTAGCCAAGATGCTCGGCGGTACGTCGGTTCCGCGACTAACGGCCGTCATGATGACAGCCCCTCTAGTGGCACGGAAGTCCTCCCGTCCGACGGTAGTGGTGCTCGCCGACGCGCCCTCCACGACGGTAATCCGAGCGGCGTAGGGCGTCGCACGCATCTGGACGATGCCAGTGGCCGCGGTGATGGTGATAGCAGGAACTTCCGCGATGCGGCTCGTCGCGGAGGTGACGCTTATGGCGGTGCTTCGGACGGTCGCGTGCGCGGTGCTGACAGCCATCTTGGGGCAGACGGCGCGTACAACGGGGTCTCTGGGGAACAACGATACGGACGTCGCCTCGGCATGGGACGGTCGTCCGCCAACGACGGTTCCGTGCCACCGGTGCCCGTCGACCGCCAGGCCCACAATATTGGCCAGCGATTCAAGGATATGTCGGCTAAGTTTTCTGGCAAGGCCGATCAACTTTGGGATGACTACGTCCTCCAGTACGATCTCGTGACGCACGACTATCGGGTGGACGCAGTCAACAAGCTGGCCGTTCTGCACAACATCCTTGCAGGGGAGGCCCTGCGATTCTTCCTCGACCACGTGGTGGGCAATGCGACGACCTAAGCCGACGCCTGCTCGCGCGTCCGCAGTCGTTTCCTCTCACCCGTGGACCAAGAGCAGGCCAAGAACGACTTGCAACGCCTTCGTATGAGCGATTTCGTCGCCAAGGGCATGTCGGAAAAGGCAGCGCTGGACGAGACGTTCAAGGTGGTGGAGCGCGTGTCCAAAAAGGTTCCCAAGGGTGTTGACAGCGACCAGCACCGGGCCAACTTTCTCCGTTCGGCGGTCCTCGGTCCGCAGTGGGCGAAACAGCCCCTTAGCGGGTTTGGTGCCGGCGCTGTCGGCTTCCAGGACCTGTAACGCCGGCTGCAGGCCGCTCTCGCGTTGGACAACGCCTCGGACGCAGCCGCACGGCGTGACCGCGCGTCCGCGCATGGCGGGGGTGCCGTTTCGACTGGTGTATTCTACACCGGGCAAGGTCGGTACGGGGTGGCCAACACTGGTGTGGGCAACCGAGCACCGGTACGGCAAGGTGTCGACCGCAAGATGCCGAGCGTTTCACGCACTGGTGGGTGCTGGAACTGCGGTGATACAACCCACCGTCTAGCCGATTCCACCAGCGGGCGAATCGACTGGGAGAAGGTCCGCAAGAGCCGCAGCAAGTTCTGGGCTGAGCATCGCCCTGCCAAGGATGTAGCGGCTACTGTTTACCATGAGATATGCTGTGAGCTCGCTGGCACGTCCATGCTTGGTACAGATGAGATGAACGACCCCGATGACGGCAAGGCAGATGACGTCGGACAAGACAATGTCGGTGCCGCGGAGGACCAAGATGGGAATTCGGGGCAAGTGACGGATGGCGGCGCACAGGAGGCTGCATCAGAGCTCTTCTACGCCATGACGGGCGTTGCCGACGATGCGGCTGCCGGCCAAGGTGAACGCGGTCCGTGTTTTCGGCAGGGGGTCTGACCCGTCGACCTTCCCCCGGCCACAGACGACCGCCCCCGAAGCCCAACATCGAAGAAGACCCGAATAGCGTCGTGCTGCTGGCGACCACGGAGGAGTTTCAAGGCGCGTGCCTCGACACCGGAGCACAGCGCACCGTCATCGGCAGGCCACAAGCCGGGGCCTACTTGGCTTCGATCAGAAAGAACATCCGGCTGGACAAGGCCAAAGACCCAAGGCGGTTCCGACTGCGTGGCAGTGACTACGACACCATCGGTGCGGTCAGCATCCGGTTGCCTGTCGCCAACGACTACTTTCTACTTCTCGTCGTCAACGTCATCGCCCTCAACGTGCCGTTCCTCCTGGGTCTCTACACCCTGGATTTGCATCGCATGTACGTGAATAATGTCACCAACCGCTTGGTATGCGTAAGCGAGGGCGTGGCAGTGCCATTGGTGCGCAAGTTCGGTCACATCTACCTCGACTGGGGCTCCGAGATCCTGTACACCTTCCCGGAGCTGCAGCGCATCCACAAGCATTTCTACCACGCCAAGCCTGAGCGCCTCTACTCCCTCATGCGCCGAGCCAAGGACAAGCAGGCGACGCCTGAGACCCTACGGCAGCTGGAGGACGTGACCGTGGCCTGCGACGTTTGTCAACGGTTTTCGAAGGAGCCAAGCCGCTTTCGCGTAGCCATGCCTGCGGAGGACATCCGCTTCAACCGGCGTGTGATGGCCGACGTCATGACATTGGCCAAGACGTCGGTGCTTCACGTCGTGGACCGTGACACGCTGTTCTCTGCGGCTGTCTTCCTTCGGGACACGGTGAGCTCCAAGGCGGTATGGGAGGCTTTCCTCCGTTGCTGGGTGACCGTGTACGCCGGCTATCCCGAGCAGCTGCACCTTGATCAGGGCACCAACTTCCAGTCGAGCGAATGGCGGCAGATGATGCGTGATGCGGGCATTGAGGCGCTCGACTCCGGCGTCGAAAGCCACAACACCCTTGGCGTTGGTGAGCGCTACCACGCCATGCTACGGCACATCTTCCGACTGATCCGAGGATCCCACCCGAGCATCTCTGACGACCTTACGCTCGCGTTAGCCGTATGGGCCATGAACCAGACGGCGGGTCCGGCTGGTATTTCACCTCAAGCGCTCGTGTTGGGCATTCAACCAAGGATGCCTGTCAAGCCTGTCAACCTTCCCGGTCATCGGGAGCGCTGCCAAGCAATCGCAGAGGCGCGCTCTGAGATTTTGAAGCTGGTGGCGCAAGCAAGGCTGAGCAAGGCGCTACGACAGCGCGTTTTCAAGGCAGCAGGGTCGGAGGTGCGCCCCGGCGCACGCGTCCTGGTCTATCGAGAGGACCCCAAGCAATGGGAAGGCCCATATGTCGTGGAGGGAAGTGACGGAAAGCTGCTATGGCTCAACGTCAAGGACCGGCTCAAACTGTTCTCCATTGACAAGGTCAAGGTGTACAAGCCGCCGATCACGCGTGCTGATGATGCCGGCGACGATAACTCATCGAGTCCACCCACTGCACACGATTTGGCCGGGACTACCTGCACGGCTGCGCCGGCGGACTCGACGGCACCCATCGGTTCTTCGCGTGCAGATCGACCTGGAGAAGGGACCTCGGCGGATGGGAGCGAGACCACCGCCGGGGCAGCATCTACGAGTGTCCCCAACGCTGGCGACGGAGTCATTGCCGCCAAAGCGCTTGTCGCGGACATTAGCCGTCGAGTCGGAGGAATAGCGCGACACGACGCACGCGGATACCAAGACGAGCAAGACGCCGCCAGTGCCATCTTCATCACAGAAGTGCTCAAGACTGGTGACCCACGGGCGTCGACGCCCGAGATGGAGGTAGCCAAGTGGGCCGAGGTTGACGGCCTGAAACGACGAAGGGCTTGAGTGAAGGTGCACAAGAAGGACGTGCCGGCTGCTGCCAACATCCTTGGCGCCCGTTTCGTGAATGCCATCAAGCAGCCGAACACGCCAGCAGCGAAGGCGAAGTCTCGCTTCGTTGCGCAGGGCTGCGGTGACAAGGAGAAGCCGTTCATCGTGCACAACCTTTCTACTCTGCGGCAGAGCTCTACAAAGGTCATTGTGTCGACCAGTGCGGTGCTCGGCTGGCGCCTATTCTCACATGACGTGAACCAGGCCTACCTTCAGAGCAAGGAAGTCATGACACGGGATCTGTAAATCAGGGTGCGCGCCAACGATGCCAAGTATTTCGGGATGGAAGAAGGCGAGCTACTGCAGCTGCTGAAGCCGCTGTACGGCATCGCCGATTCCGGGGACTACTGGGACGTGACCTGTGCGACGCACGTCAAGGAGGACCTCGGCATGAGCCCGTTGACTGGGGACCCGGCGCTGTTTATCAAGCCGAACGAGGACAACGTTGACGGGATGCTCGGAGCATACGTCGACGACACGTGCATGGGCGGTGACGAGAAGTTCCAGGACCTGACGCTGGCGACGCTGGACAAGTTCGAGTTGAAGCCCCGCGTGTGGGACGAGTTTGACTTCATCGGTGTGTCGGTCCGAACCTTGCTAGGGCCGTCGGGATCCTTCACCTTGGACCAGGTGACCTACATCGACGCCCTAACGCGCCTCTCGTCATCAATTAGCTACGAGGACTTTGTGCGCGCCCGTGCCGGATTCGCGTGGCTGGCGCATGGTCGGCCTGACCTGTGCTGTGCCATCAACCGCGCGGCGCAGGTGACAGAGGTGCTCTTCGCCGAGCGCCACATCAAGGAGTTCAACAAGGCGGTCAAGCACGCCAAGGCTACCAAGGACCTCGTCTTGACCTACGCCACGCTGGAGAGGGAGTCGCTTCATTTAAGAGTGTACGCAGACGCTTCCTTTGCTTCGAACGAAGACTTGTCGTCCCAGCTGGGCTACGTTGTTCTACTCTGTGACGCAGAGGATCGCTGTCACGTGCTGACCTACACAAGCAAGAAGGCGCGCCGCATCGTGCGGAGTATCATGGCAGGCGAGGTTTACGCCTTCGCTGATGCCTTCGACGCTGCCTATATCCTCAAGCACGACCTGGAGCGCGTCTACGGCCAACCGTTGCCTTTGGTCATGCTGACCGACTCAAAGCAGATGTTCGACGTCATCACCAGGGCGTCGCATACGACGGAGAAGCGGCTTATGATCGACGTGGCTGCTGCTCGCGATGCGTACAACAAGCACGAGATCTCCAACGTCGGGCTCGTCAAGTCGGAGCACAACATCGCGGACGGGCTCACCAAGCCGGGCCTCTGTTCGGCATTGGAAGAGGTACTGAGGACGGGCGTCGACAAGAATCCCGTGCAGCAGTGGATCATCCGCTCTCGGTCAACGAGCACGTCGCCGCCGGACGCCATGCCTGGCTCCACGGCGGCGGCCACCCCATCGGCACAGCCATCGGCACCACATGGGGACGCTCGGATGATGGAAAACCGAGAGTGTGAATAGTCCGACGACTCTACGGTGGATGACATCCTCGCGTCCCGGCTAATGGGCGCGGGAGGCGGGCTCTTAGAGCCGTGCTTACACCGGTCGGACTACGACATCCTTGCATCATGCTTACATCCTGGAGCTGTACGATCGCTCCCCGATTGGCTGTCCAGGCGCTGGAACCGTGGCTGGTTGCAGCATCTTGATTGGACACGAGGCACGACTGGTGACCGTCGTGTGACTGTTTGCATTGTTTTGATTGGCCACACGGCGAGGCTCATACCCGCCGTGTGTCATTTCGACGCGTGTGGGTCCGCCCGCGGGCGGATTCTTTCGGGTCGATTTGTCTGCGTGCATTGATGCGTGTGTGTGCTGCGCTTTGATGTGTGCGGGTGTGTGCTGCGCTCATTGATGTGTGCGGGTGTGTGCCACGCACGTTGATGCGTAGGGTGGGGTGGGTTGGTGCTGCGCACACGCCGTGTGCGAGAGCACAAGAGGGCCGCTCCGCACCAAGTAGCGGGGAAGCGGGTTGCCCCACTAGCTTAGCATCGAGGTCGTTGATCCCCCCAAAGGGTGGGGTCGGCGGTCGTCGGTGCTAGGCGCACTGTGCTTACACTGCGATTTTCTCGATTCTCGCGGTACTCTCACAGTCGAGGACGTTCCGACCCTGCAACCTCAAGGTCCTGAGAGCTGCATTGTACTTGATAGAAAACAGGGGCTACATTCTTAAACCCACGTAAATATCTGTGGAAGTCAGAACGCTCATTGATGGCTGTGCCTTTCTACATGCAACCGGCTCTACGTCCTTCTTGAGGCATTTGACGCTGACAGGTGTGCCAGCGCGAGAGTCCTGGCCTGAGAGTGCGATCGTTGTCAAAAGCGCATGCAATCGTAGTTGAATTTAGCCGACATTCTGCGATCAGACGGCTACTGTTGTTGATATCATCAGACAATGCGGCGGTCGTCGAGCTGTTTAGAGCCACGATTGGGGTCAACACGTGTCTCAGTTATGTCGGAAGTGGGCCCAAGCAACCAGATTGCCTCTCGCCTGCACGCAGTCGTTTTGAATGGCCCCACGGCCCAGATACGTTGCAAGAGGGACGAGGGGGCAAGCGAGAGGCATACCGTCATCCTTCACACGTCAGCTCTCGCTGAATGCGCCACAGTATCATTGGCCGAGGGCTTCGGCACCAGCGCACGAGGCACGGAAAATCCAGGTCGCCCAGTGACGCACGGGCGTGTATGGGCTGCGGCTAGCCCGGCAACATTGCGGCAGGGCAGAGACAGGGATATAGAAGGGATATGAGAGGCATGGAATCTACTTCTACTGGCCGTCGGTCGCCCATTCTAGGGCCCGGGCGGCCTGCTTACATCGCTCGTTGGCTGGGTCAGCACCACACGAGCCGCGGCAAAGCCTCGTCGGACTCTATTCTGTTGTCTTGTGTGTGGGTGCGAGGGCGATGGCCAGCCAGGCTACGGTTTGGTAGGGCGCCACCTGTGATTCATGAGGAGCAGCCTCATCTTCCACTCATAATCTGGTCGGCTCTCGCTGCGGGGCGCCCGCATGCGCTGCATTGGTGATTCGACAGCCGCACGAGGCGCGGCCTGGTGGACTGCTTCTTGTTTGGCGACGCGGGAACGAGGTGAAAGAGCTTGGCTGTCAACGTTGTGTGTGCGTCACACGTCTGAGGGGCACAGGGGCCCCGCCGTGGGATCCACTCGGCGCATGGCAATCGGCCACCTTTGCCGACTCGCCGCTGCCGTACCCCGGCCGGCACCATCGCCCCTGGGGCACACGCCACCGACGCTGAGGAGTAGATGTACGGACGGCCGTCTTTATCGCGGCCGAGACCAATGAGCATGCCCGAGTAGCCAGTTGCTTTGCCTATTGCTTTTCTTCTGTATGTTTTTTTGCACATGTTCTTTTGCACTTCTTTTCTAGCAAAGTGATGCTGGTTGCCATCAGCCTTTGCCACAACTCTATGTATCAGCCTGTTCCTTGCGAGTCACGCCACGCTGCATAGAGTCCTCTCACCGTTTTGAAGCATCGTCCAAGGCCGAAAAATGGCCATGGCGAATTTCTTCAATCGAGAAAATGCAGGCCCATTAATGCACCCCTACAATGGACAGCCCCAGTAGTCCCAACACAGACGCTGAGCAGGGGCAGCGGACAGGCTTTATCAGTGTCCTTCAGCTCCTTTTTTGGCACGAAGCCGCGCACAGACCTCATACCGGCGTCGGTCGGCTCACTTGGGCTTGAGCTCCGGTGCCAAAGTTGTCGAGGAAAAAGAAAACCTGCCGAGCGGGAAAAAAAACGACACGCGCAAGCCGGCAAGTAGACGGAACGCAAGTTACCCACGGACGTAGGGCGACAAAAAATGGCCTCTTTCGTTCCACACGTGCTCAGGCAGGTCGCGCATTAGGTCACAGTGGGCGTCCTTGTCCTTGGCCTCGCACTCGACGCCATCCGTGTACCTCAAAGAGCCAGAAATAAGCTCGGGCCAGTCGTGGTCGCAGGGGTCGCGGCCGTGATCATCAGCGGGCATTGGGGGGCCCCAGATGCCAGGTCCGCGCGGCCCGTCATTGACAAAGAAGCCGGGGCCACCTGCGTCCTCGTCGCGCCCGCCGTCTCGTCCAGAGGCATTGCCGTCTGCTTGTCGACCCATCCCATTCGCAGGTACCCCAGGCACCGCTTGCATTCTTTGGTGCGCCAAGAAGCCGGCGCGTGTGCCCTCTATGGCCATGTTGTGGAGAATGGCCACTGTCTTGCCGGTGTTGATCATGCACTCCACCGTCGTAAAGCGTGCCGGACGCGGCACAATTTTGAACCGAGACGGCATCACCGCGTAGAGACGCTCGGCGTCCTTGCGGACCGCTTCTTGTAGTCGGTTGTACACGAGCAGCGTACGGGTGCTGGGGGCGGGGTGTCGAAACAGCGGTTGCGGTTCGGTCGCCGGCCGCGCATGGAGCCGCCAATGGGCCGCTTGTACACCCGCCCGCGCACGACGCGCAGCGCTGGTCGCAAGGACGAGCAGCGGCCCCGAGCGCAACGGCCAGGTCCAGGTTCTCGTCAAACTAGCCGTCAAGAAGCATGCTGCCTTCCGCGTCGAGCCGGGCAGCAGATCCGCAAAAGAGAGGGACGAGGACGGAGGGCACGCCGGTGGGTGGTGGTGGGGTGGGCGCCGTGTCGACGACGGCAGGGCATGTGCGTGGGTGGCGTGGCGGCGGGTGCCACGGCGAGGAAACCACTGGTGTCGTGTGGGCCGTCGAAGAATGTCACGGCACCGCGCCAGCAGGTGCCTCCTCCTTCTAAAATCAGGCTCTTTCGGGGGGGCGGCGGAGCGGTGCTGTCCGCGGCCTTGACTGGCCTGAAATGCCCGCATGGGGCCGTGTGACAGTGTACACTGTGAAATCGGGCCCGCTGCCCTGGGTAGGCCAGGATCAGGGCTCGTCAGGGCCGGCACTGGGGGAGAAATCCAGTCCCGTCCGGACGGAAGGACCTCCACGTTTCGTCTGGCGAGCTGAAGCGAGGCGGTGTCAACAGCCAAGTGAGAAGGCGCGCGAGGCACGTATCACCGGCCGCCTGAGATGCTCGGCACGGCCCGAAAATCTGGTGCCCTGTTTGTCTGCGGC
>Ga0209831_1005053_pt1 | contig 10097 bp, 8 predicted proteins | sample Maine_Asex4_meta_FD_187451 | JGI IMG/M metagenome (GOLD analysis project Ga0209831, IMG submission 187451) | Marine algal microbial communities from Maine, USA - Maine_Asex4_metaG (SPAdes) (version 2) | ecosystem: Host-associated > Algae > Red algae > Unclassified | place: Maine, USA | collected...
CTGATCGCGTTCTCGTCGGTGGCCCACATGGGTTTCGTCATGCTTGGCATCTCAACGCTGACCGACTTCGGCATCAACGCAGCAGTCTTCGGCATGGTGGCGCACGGTCTGATCACCGGCATGTTGTTCTTTGTGGCTGGATCGATGAAAGACCGCTACCACACGCTCGATATGAACCGCCTCGGCGGCTTGCTCGTGCAGGCTCCCAAGATGGGCTGGATCCTGGCTTTCTCTGCCATGGCGTCGCTCGGCCTACCGGGTCTGGCTGGTTTCTGGGGTGAGTTCCCCGCGATACTGGCCTCGTACAACCCGGCTGCGATTCTCTCCGATGCAACGTGGCGGGCATTCATGGTCGTCGCCGCCCTCGGCACGGTTCTCGCCGCAGGGTATTTGCTGTGGATGGTGCAAAAGACGGCATTTGGCGAACCCACTGAAGAGTTCGTTGATGACCCACACATCCACGACGTGTCTCGGTTCGAGTGGATTTCGTGGAGCCCATTTCTCTTTCTCATCGTGCTGTTTGGGTTCTACCCGAACCTGATCTTCAATCTGTCTGACGATGCGGTTATAAAGTCACTCGAGGTCGAGAGCGTCTTGGTCCTTGACGAAGATGGCGAACCACTTCAGGTCATGAACGACGACGGCGAGGCCATCACCGTCGCCAACAGCACTAATTGCCTCGAGAGCGACGACGGCATTGGCTGCTTCGAAAACAACCGCATCCTGGCCGAATGGGCCGGCATGGACAGCGATGACAGGATCGCCGCCAGCGAGACAGCAGCAGGAGAGTAACCCATGCTCGCTGCCCTTGACCCGATGCTTGGGTTCCTCCTACAGGCCGGGAAATTCACCCGGCCCGAGATCGATTGGCACGCACTTGCCCCCGAGCTCACCTTGCTCGCGGTCGGCGCCATCGTCACCCTCATCGACGTTGTCTTCCTCGAAAGGGGCAGGCGGATCTCACCGACCGTCGCAGGTATTGGCCTGCTGGCCGTTCTGGTTCCGATCATCACCTTGGCAACAACGCTCACCGTCGATGGTGTTGTCGCCGACCCGCGCCAAGCATTCAAAGGCAGCGACATTTATGTCGTCGACGGGTACTCGCTGATCCTCAAAGCACTGTTTGTACTCATCGGCTACATGATCGTGCTGATGTCGACCAATTACATCGCCGAAGGTGACTATTGGGAGAGCGAATACTACGGCATGCTCGTGTCATCGCTGCTCGGCATGGTCGTCATGGCCAGCGCTCGCGACTTGGTCACCGTCTTTGTTGCGCTTGAACTGCTTTCGATCCCCGCCTACCTCATGGCCACCTGGCGCAAGCGAGATATTCGAAGCAACGAAGCCGGTCTCAAGTACTACCTCAACGGCGTTTTTGCGAGCGCACTCATGCTGTATGGCATGTCGTTGCTGTTCGGTGTCACCGGCACAACCGTGCTTTCGGAGATGGATATCGCCCTCGCCGACCGAGGCAACACCGCCATCGTCAGTCTCGGCGTGGTCTTAGTGATCGTGGGCTTCGCCTTCAAGGTCTCGGCCGTGCCGTTTCACCTATGGGCTCCCGACACCTACGAGGGTGCGCCGACACCGGTGACAGCGTTTCTTGCAGTGGCCGCCAAGGCTGCGGGATTTGTTGCCCTCATGAACCTTATTTTCGTTGGTTTCCAGAGCCAGAGTGCGGTCTACGCCCCAGCGCTGTGGATCCTGGCTGCGCTGTCGATGACCATCGGCAACCTGAGCGCGTTGCGACAAGACAACATCATCCGGCTCATGGCGTACTCCGGTGTGGCCCAGGCAGGCTTCATGCTTGCCGCGCTGTCGGTCGCAGGCGAGGGCGACGACGTTGCTCGCACCTCCGTTGGAGCGGTCGTGACCTACCTCATCATCTACGCCGCCATGAACCTTGGCGCATTCGCAGTGGTGCTCACGTTGGCCCGCCGAACCGGCTCGGCCGAGATCAAGACGTTCGATGGCTTGTTCCGTTGGTCACCGGCGCTCGCCGTGACCATGACGGTCTTCCTCGCGTCGCTGGCCGGTATCCCGCCACTCGGCGGCTGGTACGCCAAGTTCGGCGTCTTCACCGCGCTGATCGAAGCAAACGTCTGGTGGGCCTACGTGCTCGCCGCGCTTGCGGCGATCAACACCGTGATCGCCTTTGGCTACTACGGCAAACTCGCCAGCCGCATGTGGTTCGAAGAAGCCCCCGCCGAATTCGACACCCAGCCCATCAAAGTTCCCTTTGCTTTGCAAGCCGCCCTTGGCATCACCGCACTCGCGACCGTTGCCTTTGGCGTATTCCCCGACATGATCACGCACTTCAGCGATGTCGATGTGCCCGGTGGCCTCGCCACCGCCCTCGGCAGCTGACGAGGCGTTCACCGCTCCGCTCGGGGGTAGTCCGGATTCGCTGCGCTCATCCTTTTTTCGAGCCAATAGTCTACGGTCCCTCTAGGTGAGCAATCCTTCACCGTTCGCCGGAGATGGTTTTCCATCGGTTGGTGCGGCTCGCCCCCTTGCGCCCCGCTCCTCCGTCGCTCCTGCGTTTTACCGCGTTTCTCCGGTCCGCTCGGGGGTAGTCCGGGTTCGCTGCGCTCATCCTTTTTCGAGCCAAATGTTCTACGGTCCCTCTAGGTGAGCAATCCTGCACCGTTCGCCGGAGATGGCTCGGATAATCAATGACTTGGGCTAGTGCGTTTGCGTTTGGGGTCTTTGCTTTGGCCGACTGGATGGCGGTTTGGACGGACCGCATTCAGGTTGAGAGGGTTGCTAAGCCGCTCGTCATGGTTGCGTTGATTGGCCTTGCGCTCGTGGTCGACGCCGACCCTGCGATTGCCCGCTGGTTCATGATTGCTGGGTTGGTGTTTGGGCTGGTGGGCGATGTCATGCTCTCGCCGGACGTTGACCGCTTCCTACATGGCCTTGCTGCCTTTCTCGTGGGCCACCTGTTCTACGTTGCCGCATTCGCGACCATGGACTGGGCGTTCATCGGCGTCGTCGGCGGTCTCGCTGCGGCAGCGGTTCTGATGCTGTATCTCGGCTGGCCCACGGTCAAGAACGTGCGTGGGGGACCGTTGGGCTTACCTGTCATTGCATATATGGGCGTGGTCTCAGCGCTTGTCGTAACCGGCACGGCAACCCACCGGTGGCCCATCGCTGCGGGTGGGGTCCTGTTCGCAGTATCTGATGGGCTGCTCGGGCTCGACCGCTTCGTCAAGCCAGCACCTCGACGTCGCGTCGTGGTGCACATGCTCTATCACCTTGGCCAGCTGGGACTGGTGCTCGGATTGGCGTGGATGCCCTAACCGTGTCGGTTCTCTTGGCGGCTGTGTTCAAACGACGGACAACGCCAAGACAGTGTTCTTGACGACAGTCCCCGTTCTGCTTGGATGGATCGTCTAGGTTGTGCTAGACGTCATGCCCCACTAATGAGGGACTTGGCATTGCTCGGTGACTCATCCATCAATGGGGGATCTTCGAGCCCATGCACACGCAATCAAAGGGTTCCAACAATGATTCAAGAATTTAAAGACTTCGTTTCCAAGGGTGGCATTTTCGAAGCCGCTGTCGGTCTGGTTATGGCCCTCGCATTCGTGCCAGTGGTGGGTGCTCTCATCGAGTTTGTCTTGATGCCGATTATCGCCCGTGTCCTCGGCCAACCCGACCTGAGTTCGCTCAGCATCGGTCTTGGCGGCGAGACCTACGAAAATGCCGATGGCCAACTCGTCGAAGCGTCGATCGGTTACGGCTCGGTGCTCAATGCGCTCATCGCGTTCGTGTCCGTTGCTGCAGTCGTCTTCTTGATGGTCAAGGCCTACAACAAGGCAACCGACAAGCAAGAAGAAGAAGACGGACCGAGCGACAACGATCTGTTGGTCGAGATCCGCAACGCACTGGTCAAGCGCTAACCGCCAACTACCGCACCAGCAGCGCCGAGGCCACTCGGTGCGATTCGCAGTCAGGGATGGCCTTCGCGCCATCCCTGTTGCGCGTCTACAGTCGGGGCGTTAACCAACGGGGCAATGAAGGGGAAACACATGAGCGACGCAACCATCGAGGTGTACGAGACCGAGGACCGCCAGTTCCCGCCGTCGGCCGGGTTTGCGGCCGCAGCGTTGACCAACGACCGCTCTCTATATGACGAGGCCGAGGCCGACCTCGAGGGCTTCTGGGCTCGCCAAGCTCGCGAACTGGTCAGCTGGGACCAAGACTTTGATCAGGTCTTGGACTGGCAACTGCCCTATGCGAAGTGGTTTCTAGGCGGCAAGCTCAATGTCAGCTACAACTGCCTCGACCGTCATGTCGAGGCTGGCAAAGGGGACAAGGTCGCCTATCACTGGGAAGGCGAACCCGGTGATACCCGAACGATCACCTACCGCGATCTGCTCGACGAAGTCTCCAAATTCGCCAACGTTCTCAAGGGCCTCGGGCTAAATGCTGGCGATCGGATCGCCATCTACATGCCCATGATTCCCGAACTCGCCATTGCCATGCTCGCCTGCACCCGGATCGGCGTCGCCCACTCCGTGATCTTTGGTGGCTTCTCTCCTGACAGCATCGTCGATCGTTGCGACGACGCGCAGGCCCGATTGATCGTTACTGCCGATGCCGGCTATCGCCGAGGCGCCCCGTCTGCGCTCAAGGTTAATGTCGATGCCGCGCTCGACGCCGGGGCCGCATCGGTCGAGAACGTCGTGGTGGTGAACCGTTGTGACACCGAGGTCACGATGACCGAAGGCCGTGATCACTGGTGGCATGCGCTCATGGCCGATGCGAGCAACGACTGCCCTCCGGTCGCCCTCGACAGCGAACACTTGCTGTACCTGTTGTACACGTCGGGCACGACCGCCAAGCCGAAGGGGATCATGCACACCACGGGTGGCTACCTGACCCAGGTGGCGTTCACCCACAAATACATCTTCGACCTCCAACCACACACTGATGTGTATTGGTGCGCGGCCGACATTGGCTGGGTCACCGGCCATAGCTACATCGTCTATGGCCCGCTGGCCAACGGCTGCACATCGGTCTTTTACGAAGGCACGCCTGACACGCCTCGAGAGCAGGATCGCACTGGCGGTGATCGCTCGGGATGGAGCAAGGACCGGCTGTGGGACATCATCGAGCGCTATGGCGTAACCCAGCTCTACACGGCTCCGACTGCGATCCGTACCTTCATGAAGTGGGGAACGACCGAACTCGAAGGTCACGACCTCAGTTCGCTGCGGGTGCTTGGCACCGTGGGCGAACCCATTAACCCCGAGGCCTGGATGTGGTACCACGAGAACATCGGCGGCGGGTCACGGCCCATTGTCGACACGTGGTGGCAGACCGAAACCGGCGGCCACATGATCACGCCCATGCCTGGCGTTACCGCGACCAAGCCGGGCTCAGCGTGCTCGACGATCCCAGGCGTAACCGCAGAACTGGTCGACGATGCCGGCAACGTGGTCAAAAACGGTGGCGGCTATCTTACGATTTCCAAGCCGTGGCCATCGATGCTGCGCGGTATCTGGGGCGATCCTGAGCGTTTCCAAGAAACGTACTGGTCGCGTTTCCCGGGTCGCTACTTTGCGGGCGACGGCGCCCGACTCGATGCCGACGGTTACCTGTGGCTCTTAGGCCGCGTCGACGACGTCATGAACGTTTCCGGCCACCGCATCTCGACCGCCGAGATCGAATCGGGACTCGTCGACCATCCATCGGTCGCCGAAGCCGCGGTTGTTGGCGCCAACGACGACACGACCGGCCAAGCAATTGTGGGCTACGTGATCTTGCGCGGCGGCAACGAGGCGTCGATCGAACTGTCCGAAGAGATCCGACAGCATGTGGCATCCAAGCTGGGCGCAATCGCTCGTCCAAAAGCCGTGTTCATCGTCCCTGACCTGCCCAAGACCCGTTCGGGCAAGATCATGCGTCGCCTTCTTCGAGATGTCGCCGAGGGCCGCGACCTAGGTGACACCACCACTCTGGCCGACGAATCAGTGGTCGACGAAATCCGCGCTGGTGCCGAATCAGGTTAGAACACACATCTGTGACGATATTTTCGCGCTATGCGCGGCGAGATCGTCACAGATCTCATGATTCGTAGTAGCCGGAGTGAAGATAGAGGGCTGGTAGGCCCTCGTTGCGGAACATATCGATGTTTCGTTGGTCGTCGTCGACAGCCAACTGGGGTGCGAAGCCACAATCTTGTAGTTCGAGCACCGAGCGCTTCTTGAAATCTGGCGACGAGATGCCACTGTCGCTTGGAGCACGCATGATGAGTAGGTCCCAGCGGTACCCATGTGCGGTTATCCAGTCGACCGTGATGTCGTGCAGGGTGTAGGGCCGGGCGGTGAGCAACACCACCGATACGGCCGGATCAAACTGCTGTGTCAACGCAACCGAACCCGGTATCGGCGAGTCGCCGAACGCATTCGCGAAGAAGTTCTTCCAGTCGCGCTTGCCATTTTGCAGGAAGTGCTGTCGATGCCAGCCGTCGGCGATCACGCCGTCGACGTCGACGAGCACGCACGGACCACTCGGTACTGGGCTGTCGGCCCACGTCCAGTTCTCGGGAACATCCACGTTGCAATCTATCGGGCTAGCCTGCGAGCATTCCGCCATCGACGGCCAATGCGTGCCCGGTTGTGAACGACGAGGCGTCAGAGCACAGAAACATGACCGCTTCGGCTATCTCGTCGGGTTCGCCGAACCGATGAAACTTGCTGAGGTGGCGGGCGACGTCTTCGACGTTGCGATTTCGTCGCTCCATTGCATTGTGCAGCATTGGCGTGTTGATGGCACCAGGTACCACGCAGTTGACCCGGATGTTGTGCTGCGCGTAGTCGATTGCTGCGCTCTTGGTCAGGCCAAGCACCGCATGCTTGCTTGCGGTGTAGGCAGGCTGGTTGTGCTGAGGACGGTAGGAGTTCGTAGAGGCAATGTTCACGATCGAGCCCCCATTGCCGGCCGCCATCATGGCTCGTAGCTCGTGTTTCATCGACAAGAAAACACCGCGTGTGTTGACATTCATCATGTGATCGAAGTCGTCATCTGGGCAGTCGGCCAGTGGCACTGTTTCGAACTCGACTGCGGCGGCGTTCACTGCACAATCGAGACGCCCGTGATCGGCGACAGCCGTGCCCACCACGTTGGCGATGTCACTCGTATTGGCAACATCGCCAGCCACAAACGATGCCGTGCCGGTCAAACCGTTACAACTCGAAAGAAGTGCCTCGCGTGCTTGGTCCGTGTTGTCAGTCGCAACGACATGCGCGCCAGCTTGAACCAAGTGACGAACAATGGCCTGGCCCATTCCGCCGGTAGCGCCGGTGACGACCGCTACTCGGCCCTCAAGGTCATGGTTGGCCATTGATCATCCCCGCTCGCCGGTGTCGACAATTCAGCGTAGCGGCCGCACAAGTTGAAGCGGCCAGTGAAGGCTTGGTCATGAAGGCTTGGTCATGAAGGCTTGGTCAACCACTGCGGCCCTTGGAAACCTCTCGATAAAGCTTCCAATCGCGGTTTGTGCCTCGATTTTGGCGAGCGAATCACCCAGCCAATAGCGAATGCCGCTGCCAAATGTGACCTGTGGGCAAGCAGCTACATGCAACCCAATGCCTCGGCAAAGAGTTCGGCGTTCGCCACCCGACCCGTGTTGTCAGGATCGATCGTGTTGATGAAGCATGCGGCTTGTTCCTCGGTGAGCCCGATATCTAGAAGCTCCTGAGTCGAGGGCACCGCGTCGCTCGTGGTGGCTGGGCCCGCAGGTAGCGGCAATTGCTCGTCGACGACAGCGATCGGCGCTGTAGCGATCGGCGCTGTCTCGGCGGTGACCGGTGCGCCTGGGCTGGTTTGCGCGTCGGCGGTGTTCGTCGGCGTGCCGTCGCTGGTCGAGCCCCCAGAGCAGCCAATGAGCAGACTGAGAAGAATGAAAAAGGCAGCGAGCCGTTGTGGGGGAGAGGTCACCGTGTGAACCGTAACGTCGTTCAGCTCAGCTGGCCCGAACCCAATGAACGCAAGGCCGTGCCCAGTCTGGGCGCTCGGACGGCGCCGCGAAACAACTGTGTGTGCGATCGCAGAGTCACGGGCTGTTGCGGGTGACTGGGCGGCTTCGGAGGCTTCGTCCATCACTTGCTTGGGTTGCGAGACTTCCAAGGCACGCCGGGCCGACGCAGCGTTGTTGCGCCGGGTCACGGAGAGTCGAAGTGCCATGTTGATCTATCGACCTGGTGCGCTCCGACCTGATTCTTTGGCGGCGCTTTAAGCCCTATTGCCCAGCTTTCGGGCTATTGCCTGGGGTGCTACTTTGCGACGCGAGCATCGCGCTTGCGCTCGGTTCGCACCCGCTTGCGCTCCTGGGCTCGTTCCCATTTGTGTTGACGGCTTCGACACGCCTTGCGGCAGTACCGATGATTTGCGGATCGGCGCTCGAATATCTCATCGCAGCGCCAGTATGCGCAGCCGCTCAGTCGGTCGGGATCGAAATCAGCGTCGGCGAAGGTATTGCCAGACGGATCGTCGTCGACGGGACCCAGATGGTGCGACATGAGCCGAGCTCAGCACGCTATGAGCGCGAACGAGCCAACCAATCTGTTGTCCAGGGTTGGCTCAGTCGACAAGTTGAACGTACGTTCAGACTTCGATAAAGATGCACTCGCCAGGGCACTCTTCGGCTGCTTCGATGACAGACTCAAGGCCACCTTCGGGGATCTGAGCCATGCCCTCGGCGCCCGCAGGGTGTGCGTCGCCGTCAAAGAGCTTCTCTTCACCGAAGTTGGCGGCTGTTTCCTTTACGTAGAAGAGGCCGTCGTCTTTGCCGAAGAAGACGCTGTCAGCAATCTCTTCGCAGAGGCCGTCGCCGGTGCAGAGATCCTGATCAATCCAAACCTTCATGCATGTTTCCTATCGGTCATGGGCCCCTCGTGGGCCTCGCATAACACTACCCAACAGAGCGATGTTCGGCGTTATTCCCTGGCCGATTTTGGGCACTGCGCCCCAAAAAACATCACCTAACGGTGCTACGGGCACTGATCGGGGGCGTCTTCGCCCGCGAATCGGCCCTCGACCCACGTGAGCAGGTCGGGTACCGCAGCAAACGTCGTGAGCACGCCAGCGTGTGACTGCCCCTCGTAGACGTTGCGGACAGTCGGTCCTTGCTCGGCGAATGCACATAGCTGGGTGACCAACATTGCCGAGGTCTCGACCGGGATCTGTTCGTCTTCGCCACCGTGAATAATCAGCAGCGGAGTCTGCACTGGCAACAGGTTGGTGTCGTTGGCACGGATTGCGATACCCCAGTCCGGCAAGTCAAACGGATCGTCGACAACAGAAACCTCGTTGTAATCGAGCGAGTTGTAGGCCTCGAAGATCTCGCTGGTGCAGCCCGTTTCAACAACATCGATCAGGCTAAGCGCCTGCTCGCTGAACACGCTGCTCAGCGAAAGTTGATCGTCGGCCGCAACAAGTCCTGCGGCGGTCATGATCAGGTAGCCCTGGAAATCGCCACCGATGAGTGAATCGCCCAAGATGTCCATCTGCGAAGGAGGCGCGCCCGCGACCACCCCGATCATGTTGAGCTCGGGAGCATAGGTGGGTTGCAGCTGGCCGGTGAACATCGCTGCGTGACCGCCCTGGCTGTGGCCGAACACAATCCACTCTTGGGTCACTGGGAGTTCGAGGGCGTAGACCGCTCGGACGCTGTCGAGCACGCTGCGGGCTTCGCTGACGCCAACAACATAGGGGTGCGTGCCGGGTGTGCCGAGGCCCTCGTAGTCGGTGGCCACCACGGCATAGCCGAAGCTCAACAGTGCCTGCGTCAGTACATCGTTCTCGGCATTGTTCGACGGAGCGCAGCTGTCGCCAAGGCCCGTTGTGCCGTGGGCCCAGGCAATGAGTGGCCAACCTCCATCGGGAACTTCGCCTTCCGGGATCGCAACAAACCCCGAAACGGCGATGTTGTCTCCGTTGGACGAGGTCGAGTTGTACAGGATTCGCTGGCCAGCGGCGGTACCAACTGTGATGGCTTCGGTGTCGATGATGGTGCCGGGAGCTCCTTCGGGAATCGGAAGCGGCAGCTCGAGGCCACCTGGTGCGTCGTAGACGCTGGCATC
>Ga0209831_1005056_pt1 | contig 10094 bp, 9 predicted proteins | sample Maine_Asex4_meta_FD_187451 | JGI IMG/M metagenome (GOLD analysis project Ga0209831, IMG submission 187451) | Marine algal microbial communities from Maine, USA - Maine_Asex4_metaG (SPAdes) (version 2) | ecosystem: Host-associated > Algae > Red algae > Unclassified | place: Maine, USA | collected...
AACCGTCGTTCGGATCCGCGTGCTCGCCGCACTCGGTGAACTCCCCGGCCTCGAAGCGCCGGTCCAGCTCGCGCTCCAGCACCGCGCTGTTGCCAGGCTTCACCCCCACGATGTAGTCCATGCCACGTTCCAGAAGCGCTGTCAGGTGCGGGCCGTTGGTCGCCAGCGCATCCTGCACCACCAGCCAGCGCCGGGCCGGATACGCCGTGTTCAGCGAGTCGAGCAGGCGGGCGGTCGCGTTGCGTTCGCAATCGTTCTTGGTCGCCCCGTCGGCCCGGGTGATCGGCTCCACGTCCACCACCAGCGCCTGGCCCGACTTGTCCGGGTGCACGATCGCGGCGCCCACCGCCTGGTGGGCATATTCGGTCACGCCCCCCTTTGCCCGCTTCTTGATCAAGCAGTGCGGGCAGTTCACCGCCGTGGAGCAGCAAGGTGCCGGTGCCGTCGATGGCCAGCACGTAGCGTCCGCCGATACCGACGAAGTCCTCGAGAGCACGGCCGCGCTGCAAGGCGTGGTGCAGCGTCTGGAAGGCACCGCGCAACGCCTCGGGCGCAATCTGATCCAGGATCTCGCGCATCTGGGTGTCCGAAGGCACGCTGTCGAGCCGGTACAGGTGCCTCAAGTTGTGGATCAGGTGCGGGTCGGCATGCGCCCGGGTGTCGAAGTCGAGCATCGACGGGGACTTCAGGTGGAACATGGCCAAGGCTGCGCCCAGCGCATCGGGCAGCGCATGCTCGACCGAGGCGGTGCGCCGAGGATCGGGCACCTCACCGAAGGCCTCACGAAGCAGCTTGATCAGTCCGGGGGCGGAGAGCTCTCCGCGCAGACGGGGCATGACAGCAGCCATGGAAAAAACACGCTCATGCAAGTAAGGCCCCGACGATACCGTACGAACAGCTCGAACGTCGAACGCGTCCAAGCTATTGATCTATCAGCAGTTGCTCAAGTGGCCGGGAATCGCTGATTGCAGGTAGAGCTTTCATGAGGAAAGTATTGCTCAAGGCCATTTTGTGTTTACCTGTCGATACTTGCTCGTTTTTTTGACAATCCTGTATCTGGCAGTGCAGTTAAAAATGCGTCACGGCCGCCGATACTGCTCAGCCATGACCGGCAAGTCCGTGTGGATTCATGTGACTGATTCGCGACATCCCGGAGGAATGTTCTTCCAGACAAGCGTGTGTTGTGCGTAACATGGTATGCGTGTTCACGGCCAGAAGTAAACTATACGTTTGCCTAATACTGCCGTGTTGGATATGTCATGAATATCCTGACCGTCTACGCGGAGCGCGTCGAAAAAATCGGACCAGCAGTCGGTAGTTCCTTATTCATCGAGCCGATCCAGTACTTTCGGTAGCGTCGGGAAGTTCACGCTGCTCCCCTCGCCGTCGTCCTCGACGGCGGAGTTGATCGAGACGAGTGCGGGCAATGCCGGTGGGCACGGCGCGTGACGTACGAAGCGCTCGGTATGATGGGCACAGGCGGCTCGAGCGCTGCGGCACATTCGCGCTGAACAGCCTCGTGCGAGCCATCGTGGACCTGCGCGGGAGTGAAGTAGTCCATCCCGCGATGGTGATGGGCGTGGTTGTGCCAGGCAAAGAAGTCGCGCCGGTAACGCTCGGCGCGCCCGACGCTCTCGAAACGCCCGGGATGGTCCGGCTGGGACTGGCCGGTAATCGAGCTGGTGGCGGACAAGGGGTCGAGAGCGCCGTGTCCGGCCGGCGTGAGGATTGCCCGGCGGGTCCACGCCGCCGCTCTCGAGCACGGCCTGATCGTGCGTGCGGTGCCCGGGGATGCGATCGCGTACTGCCCGCCGCTGATCATCGACGAGGCGGGCATCGATACGATGTTCGACGCGGTGGCGGATGTGCAGCGCCAGCTCCGTGAGGGGCGGTGATGCAAGGGCGGCGATGACGGGGTCACGAACCGGCGTTCCGTATACTCGGTCGATCCGTTCAGAGCCTGGAGTGCCGATCCCGTGATGTCCCGTCCCGCTCGCCCGCTTCTGCGCACCGCGCTGCTCGCCTCCATCGGCGTCATCGCCGCCCAGCCCGCCGCCGCCGAGACCTTCCGCTGGGCCAGCGGCACCGATCCGCAGACCCTGGACCCGCACGCGGTCAGCAGCGCACCGGTGCTGGGTTTTCTCAACAACGTCTACGAAGGGCTGGTACGGCGCGACAAGGCGATGAAGATCGAGCCGGCGCTGGCCACCGCCTGGGAGCCGCTGGAGGGGGACGAGTCCGGCTGGCGCTTCACGCTGCGCGAGGGTGTCACCTATCAGGACGGCAGCGCGTTCACCGCCGACGATGTGCTGTTCTCCTACGAGCGGGCGGCGTCCGAGGCCTCGGACGTGCGCTCCTGGTTCGCCCCGGTCACCGAGGTGCGGGTCGTCGATGACGTCACGATCGACTTCGTGACCGACGCGCCCAATCCGCTGTTCCCGAGCTCGATCGCCAACTTCATGATCATGGATCGCGACTGGACCACCGACAACGATGCGGCGCTGCCCTCCAGCGAGGCCGAGAACCATGCCACGCGCAACGCCAACGGTACCGGCGCGTTCCAGGTGACCTCGCGCGACCCGGGCGTGCGCACCACGCTCGCACCGTTCGAGGACTGGTGGGACACCAGCGAGAGTGACATCACCGAGGCGGTGTTCACACCGATCGGCGAGGCCGCCACCGGGGTCGCGGCCCTGCTATCCGGCGAGATCGACTACCTGACGCCGGTGCCGTTGCAGGATCTGCCCAGGCTCCGCGAGCAGTCCGGCCTCACCGTGCACGAGGGCATCGAGGCGCGCGTCATCATGTTCGGCTTCAACCATGCCGCCGACACGCTGTCCGGCGGCGACGGCACCCGGGCTGCGGAAGGTAGCGACGGTGCCGGCGGCAACCCGTTCGCCGACGTGCGCGTGCGCGAGGCCGCCTACCGGGCCATCGACGTGAACGCGCTGACCTCCAAGATCATGCGCGGCACCGCCCAGCCGGTGGGCCAGCTGGTGTCCGACACCATGAGCGGCTACTCCGAAGCGCAGGCCGGCCGGTTCGGCCGCGATCAGGACCTGGCGAAGCAGCTGCTGGCGGATGCCGGCTACCCGGACGGATTCGGGTTCTCGTTGCGCTGCACCAACGATCGCTACATCAACGACGAGGCCATCTGCAAGGCGGCAGCCTCGATGCTCACCCGGGTCGGTCTGCGCGCCGAGCTGGAGAGCATGCCGGTGCGCACCTACTGGCCGGAACTGCGCGAGGGCACGTTCGACATGTTCCTGCTGGGCTGGTCGCCGGGCACCTTCGACATCGAGCACCCGATCCGCTTCCTGCTGTCCACCCCGAACGAGGAGAAGAAGCTGGGCAGCTGGAACTTCGGTGGCTACTCGAACGCCCGCCTCGACGAGCTGCTGCCGATAATCCAGACCGAGCTGGACGAGGGCAGGCGTCAGGCGATGATCGACGAGATCGTCAAGCTGACCCAGGACGAGATCGCCTACATCCCGCTGTACGTTCAGCCGCTGGTCGGCGCCTCGAAGGCGTCGGTGTCGCTCACGCAGCGTGCGGACGACTTCTTCATCCTGCGCTGGGTGAACGTCGGCGGGTGACCGGGCTCGGTGGTGCGACGCTCAGCGTTCGCACCACCACCCTTGCGCTTGCGCCTCGAGCCACGCTTCCGCCTTCGGCCCCTGCAGCATCGCCAGCGTGGCGAGCACGCCGGCCTGGGTGCAGGTATCGGCCGCGACCGTGACCGAACGCGGCGCACCGTCAGCAGGCCATCCGGTCCGCGCGTCCAGCACGTGGCCGTAGCGGATGCCGTCGTGCTGCACGTAGCGGCGTGCATCGCCACTGGTGGCGAGTGCGCCACGCTGCAGCGCGATGGTGCGCGTGGTCGGTCGCCCGGCCTGCACCGCCTCGATACCGACCTGCCACGCACCGCTATCCGGCGGCCCGCTGGCATGCAGGTCACCGCCGAAGTTCACCAGCAGGGCACGCCCGGTGAGTGCCCGGGCCAGGCCCAGCGCGCGGTCCACCGCGAACTCCTTGCCGATGCCGCCCAGGTCGATCTGCATGCCGGCGGGCAGACGCAGCACCGGGTCGTGCCAGTCGATGCGGTGCCAGCCGACCCGCGGCAGCAGTGCCTCGATGTCGGCCCGTGACGGTACCCGATCGCCGCCATCGAATGTCCAGGCGCGGCGCAGCACGCCCGAGGTGATGTCGAAGGCGCCGTCCGACAGGGCGTGGCACTGCGCGGCGAACTCCAGCAGGGTCGCCAGCTCGGGATCGACTGTCACGGCGCGACCCTCGGCCGCGTTGATGCGCTGGACGGCGCTGTCGTCGCGGTAGCGGCTGTAGCGCTTCTCGATCCGCCACGCTTCCGCGGCCACCGCATCGGCGACCGATCGGGCATCCCGCGCCGTTCCGCCATCGATCAGCAGCTCGCAAGGGCTCGCCATGGCGCGAAAGCGGGCGCGCCACAGCGGGCCGGCGCGCTCCAGGGGGACGGGCTGTTCGACAGGCATGGAAGGGGTGCGACGGCCGTGCGGTCGGACGTGTCGGCGGGAGGCGCCCGTTCCCGGGCCGGTCAGTCGATCAGCGTCACCGAGTGGATTACCTGGTAGCCGTCGTCCTCGTTCGACTCGAACGAGACCGCGATGCGATCGCCGGCGCCGAGCTTGTCCGGCATCTCGCCCGTCAACAGCTCCAGCGGCAGCACGCTGCGATCCTTCAACACGATGACGCGCGCCACGCGATCGAAGGCGAGCACGGTGCCCTCCAGCTCGTCGGCATGGCCGGGGGCGGCGCTCAGCAGCAGCGTGCAGGCGAGAAGAGGCGGCAGGGTGTACAGGCTGGAACGGTGCATCGGACGGGTACCTGGGCGGGGCAGGGGGGCACGGCCGACTGTACGCCAGTCGGCGTGCGCGTCAACCGGGTCGGGCCGGCAGTTCGAGCAGGCATGCATCGCGACGCTGGTACAGCGGGTGCAGCGGTTCGCCGTGCTTGCCGGTGCCGAAGCCGTGCAGGACCAGCCCTGCATCGAGCAACCGCGCCCGCACCGCCCGCGCCCGATCGCGGTACGCCCCGTGACCGCCCCACGCCGCCACCACCAGTGTCGCCTCCCGGCAGTGCTCGATCACGAGCGCGTCATTGGCCCGGGAGACGGGTGCACGCTTGCGCTTCAGATCCTCGGGGCGTGTGGCCCGGTAGTCGAACAGGTTGACCATCACCATCGCGCCGTAGCCCCAGTCGGACGCGAACGCGCGACAGCGTCGGATGGTCGGATCGTCACGGGTGGCATCGGCGGTCGACGGATTCAGCCCGATGAAGGCCACCGTGCCCCTGGCCGGTGCCCAGCTGCGCCACAGGACGTGGCGGTAGTGCCGACATCCCGAGAAGTGTGCACCGGAGGGGTGCGCCAGATCCGCCATCGGCAGGTTCATGCTTGTGCCTGCTTTGCTGTTCGAGCCGCGCCTGATGACGAGTCCGATACCGGCCCCGTCGAGGCCCTCGCCACGAACGTGCAGTCCAGCACCGTGCCCGCGACCGGTTCCGGCGCGGTCGCGTTCAGCCTGGCGATCAGGGCGTCGGCGCCGAGCGTGCCGATCCGGCGTGCCGGCAGCCGCACGGTGCTGAGTCCGGGCTCGACCGCGGCCGAACCCTTGAAGTCGCCGATGCCGATCACCGACAGCGCGCGCGGTACATCGATGCCGGCCCGACGCGCACCGTGCAGCGCACCGACGGCGATGACATCGTTGCCGCCGATGATGGCCCCCGGCCGATCGGTGTGCCCCAGCAGCTCCTCGGTCAGCGTCTTCGCGGCCAGCATGTCGTAGGGGCACAGCCGTTGCCGATGGTGCGGTACGACGATGCCTGCGGCCCGCAGCGCATCGTGCGCCCCGGCGAGACGGTCCGCGGCGCGATCGTTGCCACGGGTGTCCGGGAACAGCAGGGCGATGTCGCGGTGCCCGAGCCGGATCAGGTGTTCGGCCGCGAGGCGGCCGGCGGCGCGGTTGTCCGCCCCCACGAACGGCACGCCGGCATCGCCGCCGCTGTTCCACAGCGAGACGAGCGGCACGTTGCGCACCGCGAGCATCTGCAGCACCACCGGATCGTGGTCCCGGCCGATCAGGGCCAGTGCATCGATGCGGCGCTCCAGCAGCGATCGCACCAGCGCCACCTCGCGATCGACGTCGTAGTCGTGGGTCGCGATCAGCATGGTGACCTCGTGCTCGTGCAGGCGGGTGGAGAACGCCTGGATCATCTCCGAGAAGATCGCGTTGTCGATGGTCGGCACGATCAGCCCGACGCTGCCGCTGCGCCGACCGTGCAGGCCGGCCGCCGGCCGGTTGCGGATGAAGCCCAGTTCGCGGGCCGCGACCAGCACCCGCTCGCGGGTCTGCGGCCGGACCGGGTCCGCTCCGGTGAACACGCGCGACACGGTCGCGCCCGACACGCCGGCGCGCTCGGCGACATCGAGGATGCCCGGCGTACCGGGGCGGTGGGAGCCGAGCGACGTCATGGCCGATGCACTCGATCGATCGCTGCACGAACGGATGCGTCAATGTAAACGTTTGCAAGCTTGTTTACATCGGTTACGGTCCGGGCACGGCAATCGACGGGTACCCGGCGAATGGAGTTCCTGCAGTACTTCGGTGGCGTGTTCGAACCGGTCTCGTTCCTGCTGCTGCTCGGCGGCACGATCGGTGGCCTGGTGCTGGGCGCCACGCCGGGCCTGTCGCCGACCATGGCGGTCGCGCTGCTGATCCCGTTCACCTTCCAGCTCGCGCCCACCCAGGGGCTGATCCTGCTCGGGGCGGCCTACACGGCCACCGTGGCCGGCGGCGCGGTCAGCGCCATCCTGCTGAAGATCCCCGGTGCACCGGCCAACATCGCCACCGCGCTGGACGGGCACGAGATGGCACGTCGCGGCGAGGGCGCCAAGGCGCTGCACCTGTCGTTCCTGGCCTCCGGCGTGGGTGGCGTGTTCGGCGTGCTGCTGCTGATCTTCCTGACGCCGGTGCTGGCGCGCTGGGCGCTGGCGTTCGGCCCGTCCCACCTGTTCTGGATGGCCATCCTGGGGGTGACGGTGATCGGTTCGCTCGATTCGAAGTCGTTCGTGAAGGGGCTGCTGTCCGGGTGCCTGGGCCTGTGGCTGTCGATGATCGGCTACGACGACATCCAGGGCGCGCAGCGGTTCATTTTCCACGACTCGCTGACCGGCGGCATCAACATCATCACCGCCCTGATCGGCATCTTCGCCATCCCGCAGGTCATCACCATGCTCGCCGCCGGGCGGCACGAGCGCGTGGTGCACAGCGTGGCGGTGGCCGCGCAGCCGATCGCCGACTCGGTGCGCCTGCTGCACGCGAACAAGAAGGCGCTCGGCATCGGTACGGCGGTGGGGTCGTTCATCGGCCTGATTCCGGGCGTGGGCGGGCAGATCGCCGGACTGCTGGCCTACGATCAGACGAAGAAGTTCTCGGCCGACCGGGCGCGCTTCGGCAGCGGCCATCCGGCCGGGGTGATCGCCGCCGAGTCGGCCAACAACGCGATGGTCGGCCCGTCGCTGGTGCCGTTGCTCACGCTGTCCATCCCCGGCAGCCCGACGGCGGCCGTGCTGCTGGGCGGCCTGCTGATCCACGGCATCTTCCCCGGCTCCGACCTGTTCGAGAATCACCCCGAGGTGGTGTGGACCTTCATCGACTCGATGCTGATCGGCCAGCTGCTGATGGTGGTGTTCGGCTTCTCGGCAGCCCCCCTGGTGCTGGGATTGATCCTGGGTCCGATCGCCGAGGCCAACTTCATCCAGGGCAGCATGATCGCCGGTGCGATGGACGGCCCCTGGGCCTACTTCACCGGCGGGGCGCTGAACCTGCTGCTGATCGGGCTGGTCATCGCCTCCGTCGGATGGAGTTTCCTCACCTCCGGTCGGGGCGATGCGAACGCTTCCGCATCGCCCCGACCGGAGGCTCCGCCGAGCGGCGGACAGGAGCCGGACGGCGTGACGGGACCGGTGCGATGAGCGATGGCATCCCGACCTCCGCGCCCCCCCCCCCGGCCCCGAAGGCCCCGTCGGCCATGCCGTCCCGCCACCATCTCGTCCCGGCGCTGGCGATCCTGCTGCTGGCCGTGATCGTGACCTGGCTCAGCTACACGCGCGAACCTGCCGGTGCCTTTCTCTTCCCGCGTCTGATCTCCGCCGTCATGCTGCTGCTGGCGATCTGGAACGTGGTGCGTGCGGCACTCGGACTGGCCCGGGTCGGCAGCGGCATCTCGCGCCACGAGATGCTCACCGTGCTGCCCGGCGTGGCCGTCATGCTGGTGTACGTGCTGTTCGCGGCGAAGGCGCTCGGGTTCTACACCGCCTCCTTCATCGGCTTCGTTGCGCTGTACGCGCTGTACGACCCGGCGCCGCACACCCGGCCCGCCAGCTGGCTGCGACGCATCGGCATCGCCGCTGCGTTCATGCTGGTGATCTACGCCCTGTTCACGCTGCTTCTGAAGGTGCAGACGCCGCGTGGCGTGCTGTTCTGATCGACCGACCGAGCGCCGACATGCCGACGTGCCTTCGAACGCCGACCTCGACCTTGCCTTGACCTCGATCCGATCCGACCCGACCCTCTCCCGAGAACCACAGCCATGACACCTCGCCACCCGTTCGCCACCGTACTCGCCTCCCTGACGCTGGCGCTGGGCACCGTCATCACCGTGCCGGCCTCGGCCGCCGACTATCCGGACCGACCGGTCTCGATGGTGGTCAGCTACGGCGCCGGAGGTGCGACCGACTTCCAGGCACGCATCGTCACGATGATGTCCGCCGGCGAGGACTACCTCGGCCAGCCGATGGTGATCCTCAACAAGCCGGGTGCCGGCGGACGGGTCGGCTGGAACTGGTTCGCCGAGGAGGCGGACGACGACGGGTACACGCTGGCCGCCTACAACATCCCGCACTTCATCGCGCAGTCCATCGAGGGTGGGGTGAAGTACGACGCGAGCAGCTTCGAGCCGATCGCCAACTGGGGTGCGGACCCCGCCGTGGTGGCGGTACCGACCGACAGCCCGTACGAGACCATCCAGGAACTGGTCACGTTCGCCACCGAGAACCCGGGCAAGGTCACGCTGTCGGGTGCCGGGCTGTACGTCGGCCACCACATCGCCGCCCTGCAGCTGGAGAAGGCGACCGGTGCGAAGCTGGTCTATATCCCGACCGCGGGCGGCGGGGCGGCGGCCATGAAGGCGATCATCGCCGGTGACGTCATCGGTGGCATCAACAATCTGTCCGATGCCTTCCGTGCGCAGGAGGCCGGCAACGTCAGGATCCTCGCCGTGGCCGACCTGGAGCGTTCGGCGTTCCTGCCCGACGTGCCGACGTTGATGGAATCCGGCATCGAGGTCGACAACGCCTCGGTGAACTTCCGGGGCGTCATGGTGCCGGCCGGCACCGCGCCCGAGGTGATCGACATGCTGGCCGAGCGGGTCCCGGCGATGTTCGCCGATGACCGGGTCGCCAAGCAGATGCAGGCGGGCGGTTCGCCGATGAAGATCATGGGCCGCGACGAGGTGATCGAGATGTGGGCCGCCCGTCAGGACACCCTGGAAACCCTGCTGGCCGGATTGAAGTAGCGGGACACCGATGACCGCCCGCACCGTCGTGCCCGTCACGAACGAACAGCAGGCGCACGATGCGGTCGACGAGGTCGTCGAGCGGGCGCGCGCCGCGCAGCGCGCCTTCGAGCGCGATGCCGATCAGGGCACGCTCGACCGGGCCGCGCTGGGCGTGGGCTGGGCGCTGATGGAGCCTGCGCGCAACGAGCGGCTGTCCCGCCAGGCGGTGCGGGCGACCGGGCTGGGCCGAGTGGATCACAAGATCCTCAAGAACCATCGCAAGACGCTGGGCCTGCTGCGCGACATCGCGGGCGTCCCCACGCGCGGGGTGATGCGGGACGATCCGGCACGCGGCCTGACCGAGATCGCGCGCTCGCTCGGGGTGATCGGGGCGGTGGTGCCGTCCACCAATCCGGCCGCCACGCCGGCCAACAACGCGATCAATGCGCTCAAGTGCGGCAACGCCATCGTGCTCGCACCGTCACCGGCCGGTGCGCCGG
>Ga0209831_1005059_pt1 | contig 10091 bp, 12 predicted proteins | sample Maine_Asex4_meta_FD_187451 | JGI IMG/M metagenome (GOLD analysis project Ga0209831, IMG submission 187451) | Marine algal microbial communities from Maine, USA - Maine_Asex4_metaG (SPAdes) (version 2) | ecosystem: Host-associated > Algae > Red algae > Unclassified | place: Maine, USA | collected...
ACAGTCTATTCAGGGCGAGTGCATCTAAAAGGCTGCTCACGACCTGCGATCGTCAGTGTGCATGCAGCGTCTACGCCCTCACACTGCCCGCCGTGCTCATCGTCGTCGCGCCCCGGCAGTCCCACTGCCGTCGCGCCGACGGCACGTGGCCCGCAACCAGGCATGTCCCCACTATCCCTGCCACCGCATTGGCGCTCTGCATTCCTGTGCTCTTCCTGTGCTTGACCAATCTCGTCCTCCTCGGGTCCTGTCCCCACCGCTGTCTCCGTGGCGTACGGACCGCTATGGCGCGGGTCCAACGTACACGCGCTGACGTTGACGGAGATCCGTGCTTTGCAGTTTGTGTTTGCTCATCTCTTTCCGGCGAACACTGCGTGTCCACAACATGTCTCACATGTGAGCCGGGTGGTGTGGGTGTGCGGGTTCTCTCTCTCTGTGTCGCACCGCCGACCTTCCCTCGTATGAAAGAATTCTCAAGCGCATATGGTCACTGACTCCCCCAGGTGTTATTTTGGTTCGAGCTGCCATCCCCTCGTTCTGCCTTCCCTTTCGTTCGATTGGTTTCTTTCCGATCTGTAACTGTGTCTCAGAAAGTTTGGCGGCGGCCGTGGCGGCAGCCACGTGCCTATCGGCGGCGACATCCCCCCCGCCCTCCACCTCCCCGCGTCGTCTACGGCGCAGATCCGGATCGGACCGCCGTGCGACTCCGCCGGTGCCTTCCACTCGTTCAACAATTGGCCCCTCCCCCACGGGCATGTCTGCATGGGCGCCCCACCGATTGTCGGCGCGGCCGGTTCCGCCTCTTCCACGGCGGCCGATTGAGGTTCGGTCCGCGTATCCGGCTACGCAGGGGTCTACTTCCCAGTCCCCTGGCGGAGGCGGTGTGGGCAGGTTGGCGGCCGTTCCCGGCTCTGTGCAAGCTTCACCCCAGGCGCCGATGCCTGCTCGCTCCCGACCTAAAGAATCAGAGCGCATCCGGGGGCGCACAAGCGGATGGGGGGGGTTCAAGCTTGACAAGGACAAGCACGCGGGGCGCCGCTCCGTGCCAATGCCGACCGGGGAATCCGTGAGCCGGATGAAGGTCGTCGGCGCCCCAGAGCTGGGAATCTCTGCCGCAGACTAGAAGGAGCTGCATCGGCTGACCAATAGGGCGGCAACCTAATTCGAGAAGGTGACGTTTCATAACCAGCCGCGGGCCACATTGACCTCCGCTATTGAGTTCCTGGAGGACCTGAAGCCGCGGCTTTCCATTTGCCAGAGATCTCCGGGGGCGTGTGCTCTTTTTTCCATGATCGCTACGAACGCCACGGAGTACCGCGCACAAGTTTCCAAGGCCACCTGGGCACCGACGCCACCGGCCCTGGCCACCGCGTTGCCGGCGCCACCGCGAGTGGCAGCTTCACTGCTACCTGTTGTACCGGCCGCGCCCCACGACCGGGTTGACGCACAAGCCCCCGCCCCCAGGTCGGCGCAACGGTTTTTTGCATCCAGTTCGTAGCTTTAGCCTTGTAATCATGTATTATCTGAATAAACAAACAAAGCAATACAAGAAAAGTCACGATTGATCAAACTACACGATTCCGAACAAGAGCGGCACCAGTAGAAGTATTTTAAACCCTATGTTTACAGACAGAGGTTTTGTACATGGGTCAGATGATAATTGTCGAATGTGGTCATGCGGTGGGTCATACCCTTGTCAATTTGGTGGCCCGACAGGACCCTTCTCAGCCAATCATTTAAGTAACGTGGCTTCTTGTGAGCGCATCAAAATCCTAAGGATCCCGGGTTGCGATTGCTCCCCTGGAGGCCTGTGGAGAACCCTGCGTCCATGTGTATCTCGGGGAGGCCGTTATGTTGAGGGCGCTTGACGGCCGTCTGAGAAGGGGCTTCTCCTCCATCAACCCGGGATTTCGAGAACCCAAAACCCGGGATATACTGGGTGGTTTTTCTTGTAGGGTGGCACGATATCCGCGTCGCTCTGCCTACGCTGTGCCGGTTGCTAATTGCTGTTGCCATGCTCCACGTTTGCTACCGTGCTTTCCCGCCGCCGGCCTGTGCTTGCGCCAGTGGCGGCTTCGGAAGTGGCGGCTGCCTCACACTTCGGCCGCCACCGCCGCTGCGGCGACCGAGCCGCCCGCGTGGCGGCCGCACCCCCGCCACCTCCGCCATACCTGCCTTCCGCCCCCTCCCCCCCGCTGGCTCTGCCCCGAATGCTCGTGAGCTGCACAATGGTGTCCTTCTACGCATTTCTTGCCCTACTCGGCACAGAACCGGTACTGAGCACCGCACCCGTTTAGCGTACCAGGTCGCACTTGTAAGGGCTTGAGCGGACTTCATAGAGTTCTTAATCACGGCCTAATATCGTCGCCAGCACGCCACAACGAGTTTTTTGGACGGGCCACGAGCAAACGCTCCCAGCGTGCGAGCAGGAGCCCGTTTTCAACGAGCGTTAACGAGCAATTTGAGCCAGAACCGGGCTCGTGGTGCATCCAGCAACGAGGTGCACTGCGCTGGGTAAGAGCGTCTCCTCTACCGGCTCCAATCGTTCAAACAGCCAAACGTGGCACCATTTGGCCGTTAGGGCGGTTGGAGCCCTGGTGGCTGCAACCCGGTGCAAAAGAATTGCTGATCCCCACATCTTGTTCTGGTTGAGACAGACGGAGACTGACTGTGAATAAAAGCGCTCTATTCGTCTAAAACTATTGTAAGAGGGAATGGAAGCCAGTAGAAAGTCCGCACTCGGTGCCAGTTTCTTGCATCCAGCAGAGGTCACTGTTTGTTGCCGCTTGATCCGCTTGTCTTGTTACGCAGCAAGCTGCCCACGCCAGAGCTTGAGGCCCGTTCGCAGACTCGCATAACGCTGGTTCGCATAAACATAACGCCGCCCTGATTGGTCAATCACGGATCAGGCGTTATATAACGTTATGACATACGCGAGCAGCTGGCGTATGTCATAACGTTATATAACGTTATACAAGTCCGATCCTGCTCGCATTTGGTGAACCGATTACATGAGGAATCTGTACTGGCGTCAGTTCGGGTGTCCGGTCGGACGATCCAGCACCCGCCTTCGTCTGGCACGGACCCATCACACCGCTCCCCGCATCGACCACCTAACCAAACCACCACCCCAATCGTTGCTGTGCCACACTCCTATCTGATCCAGAATGGCCTCTCGAGTCTCTTTTGAGCACCTCCAGGAGGAGGTGCGGCGCCGAGGCCTGCCAGTTCATGGCATCAAGAACGCGCTGTTGGAGCGCTGTCGTGCGAACGGCGTCTCGCCACTGTCAATTTAGCTCCCGCCGCCAAACTATCGCAGCGCAATCGCATCGGGTGGCACGCCGAGCCGAGAAAGGCGCGGCCGCAAAGCGTCAACGAGGTCACCAAAAGCGCCAAGGGGCATACGCATAGCTCGATGACAATTGCACCCGTACCTTTCTTGTGCATCAGCAAAAGAGACACGGGCTGGGGTGTGGTACCAGAGAGGGGAAAAATAGCCTCTCTGGGCATACACGGCGCCTCCTACTGTGGTGACAAACTGACCATGGCGCAGGATAGAGGCAGGGTCCATGGCGACAACCCGCCCCACGCGTGACAAATCTGTGAGGTAGGTGAGGAGCACGCGCGCTGGCCGAGAACGTGGCTTCCTCCGCAGAGGGACGTCGACTGTGCGTTAAGGTAAGGCCAGTATATAATTTGACATTTTGATGGTGTATTTAAAACGAACGCTGACCGGGCCCGCATGTTTCTTTCGCAGCGTTTCGTGCGTTTTACCGGCGTTATGCAAAGCGACGTTGGAGTCTGCGAACGGGCCTGAGTTCTTTTACTGTCTCCTGGCCAGAAGTGCAGAAAAAAAAGGAGCTGATGCTCATTTCCATGCTGATTGGGCACATGAAAGCAAACAGGAGCACCAAGTCAGTCCCAGGGGCGCATTTGATTGGTGGCGAGAGTCAGTCTGTCAGTCAGTCTTTGTCAATCAGGACAAATTTTGGGGATCAGCAATAGGGTGTGACGGGGCTAAGACGGCCCATAAATGGATCAGTTTACATTTATTAATCTGTTAATGCATCTCGTGGTGGCTTCGAGGGATGGCCCTTCTTTTGGGGCTTGAACGGCAGCGCCACTCCAAGCAGGCCTGTTTGAAGACGCCCCAGTTGTTTGGTCAACCCCAGGTTCCCTGTTCGGACCTCGAAAGCCAATGGAAGGCGTGACCCGTGGCTTGCAGACATCTGCGAGACGATCTGGCAGTCATGGAGATTCTCAGTTGTGCGTCTGTGGGAATACAGTGCGTTCTTGTTATGAGAGAATTGTTCACAAGGGAATATAAGTCGCAAGTCTTCCATTCCAGTGCATGTAGGCCACTTTTGCTCGTATTGAGCTGAATCAGCTGTCTCTTGTAAGGAAAACGCACTATAATGGCGTGCCACAAAATAGGCCCACCGCCAGAGACGACAAGGTGAGCCCAAGTTTGAGACGTGATCTGCTTAGTTTTGGCTCTGCGCTTGGAGAGCCAGTGACAGCGCCACACGTTGTGCACACGTGGGTGTTGGGTTGGACGCTTGGCTCTATTGGTGGAGATGCTGGTTCCCTGTTCTGACCACGAAAGCCAATCGAAAGCGTGATCCCTGAAGTCTTGGCATTTCTGGGTCTCCGAACGACGGTCTGTGAGCGATCTGGGGGACTTTCACCCGGGAATATGGCGAAAGTAACCTGGGATATTGGTGTCCAAGAACCTGGGATAACATGCGGACTTTTCTGCCGTGCCGCTACCTACGCCCAGTTATCTCTGCCAGGAAACGCAACTGAAATGACGGGAAGCAGGGTGCGGAAGTTTAAATCATACTAAGACTAAGTGTTCTTTAGTATGAGCTAGTAAGCAGATCGATTGATTGACGTTGCGGTCGATCGGCTTCTTGAATCCCAATCGAGCGATGAGAACCGGCGTCTTTGCGTGTGTCAATCAGTGTGATCGCTCGACTGGGAACGATCAACCAAGGTGGGAGTCCTGCAGTCATGATGTAGTCACTATACATGAACTGACGGGTGCCAGTTGAAACGGGAAGCTTTCCCGAAGTGCACTAACTCGGTTACTCGGGCGGTTACGCTCACAAGGAAACTCATGTTTTGCGGGTGGGAAATCTGCCATTGCCATTGTGATATCATATATTGCTGATCCCCGAATTTTGTCCTGGTGGACATAGACTGACTTGCGGACCGACTCTCTCCACCAATCACATGCGCCTTTGGGACTGACTTGGTGCTCCTGATTGCTTACATGTGCCCATACAGCCCGGAAATCATCTTCAGCTCCTTTTTTTTCTGCCCTTCTGGCAAGGAGACAGTAGAAAATCTCAAGATCTCGCGTGGGCAGATTGCTCCGTGCCAAGAAAGTCGGATAAAGCGGCAACAAACAGTGAGTTCTGCTGGATGCAAGGTCCTGGCACCCAATGCGGGCTGTCTATTGGCTTCGATGCCTTCTTACTGTCGTTTTAGACCAATAGAGTGCTGTTATTCACAGTCAGTCTCTGTCTCTGTCCCCCAGGACCAAATTCGGGGATCAGCAATAGGAAGTCGTGCTGCGTTTGCAACTGCACTGGCATGTGCCATTCTCGTGGGTAAAGGAGTTGAATCCCTGCCCCTCTGGCCGTGCTTTGAGAGGATCCACACCGGCAGGCGATGGTGTGCTACATCGATGGGAGCGTCAATTTCGAAACACAATGATACACTTCTGATTTGGCTTCTGGTCTGTCTGTTGTTTGTCATTTTTGGTGTTCAATTTAAGCCCTTCGGAGAAAAACTTGAGATCCATTCGCTCTGCTTTTACATATGTGATTGTGTATCCAGGAAGAACGTTTCGGCTTCCACGCTGCTGGTCGCCACTAGTCACGTACCGAGGCCTCCGAGCCCTCCCAATGTCGTGCGAGTTCCAGACCAGCCTCTCTTTCTTTGTCTCTCATATTGCTCCTCCACTGCGCTTGCTTCACCTTTTGATGGCACATTCTGAGACTCTTCGCCGCGCACCGCGCCTTATTCAATGCGTGCCAGGGAGGACGGGCCAAAGACAGTTGGCTGTAGCTGTGTGTTGATGCGTGCAGCTCAGTATTTTGGTACAAATGGACGAGCTTGACGGCACAATGGTAGCCACACAGTGAAACAGTAGAGAAAACAGAATAAAATGACAATCGCCGTTGACGCCCAGCGCCGGTTCATAAACGCCTGACGGCGCTGCCGATCAACGGGCGCCCCGTCAAGCATCGCACGCCTCATCTCTGCTACCGACTGGGTGTTGAAGATAGGTTGCGCTGCACTCGGAAAAATGCGCGATACACCTTGTCGCGTGGCGCGGAGCTCGTCAGCTTCCAGGAAGCCAGCAACAGGCACGACACCAGGCCGTCAGGCCGTCGCAGGGCGCTCAGATCAGCGTCTCGGATGCCTGCGTCAGGCGTCCTACCAACGTTCACGACTGTGACACCCACACGGCCCTCGCAAATGATCTCTTCCGACTCCGACCCAGAGTCCTGGACCTTGGCCGTGGCTACCGCGCGTACCGGGACCGGAGGTAAAGATCCCGGGACACCCATCGGTGACACGGCCTCGGCGGACGTCTTCACTGCTGCTGGCGCCGCACGTACGGCCGCCGCAGCAGGCGCGGCTCGCGCTGCGGCCGCAGACGACGCAGAGGCAGCGGCGGTCGCCATGGCTCTTGCCACCCAGGCGTCCCGTCGGCGGCGCTTACGTGGCCAGTTGCCGCGCTTGTGGGAGTTGCTCCGGCGTTTTTTTGCCTTTCCCGACGATTCCGGCACGGAGCCCGCCGCGTTGGCGGCGGGTGGCGGCGCACCGGCAGGGGAGGCCGGCGGTGCACCGGCAGGGGAGGCCGACGGCGCACCGGCAGGGGAGGCCGACGGCGCACCGGCAGGGGAGGCTGGCGGCGCACCGGCTGGGGAGCCCGACGGCGCAGCGGCTGGGGAGGCGCACATGACGTCGTAAAAGGACGAGGCGTGCGAAATAGAGGCGTCGGGAGTCGAGAAAGGTGCTGGAAAAGAAAGATAAGACCGACAAAGCATGGCCAACGATCACAGCAGATCGGGGGTAGTGTCGCTGGTGTTGGAAACCAGTGTGACTGTAGTGGAGCAATACAGTGAGTGTTCATGTGCTGAGACACCGCTCATCGACGCGGATTGGAGGCTTAGTCTCATTTAATGGAAACGCCTTCTGCATACATAATGTTTATTGCAAACGACAATCATAGGTGCTTGCAGTGCTGGTTGAGGCCAGAATTTGAGCCTTCTGATTGGTCACCGTCAGTTCTCAAACAGGTGGACAAGCGGCGGCCGCGCGAAAGTGGTGCGCGCGGCCGATCCGTGCACACGGCGTCAGCTCGTGCTCGCGCTGCAAAGAGAACCTGTAACAGGGCCCTCCGTGGCGCTCTGTGCGCCAATCCGAATTCCAAGCACGCAGCGCCGATCGCATCAACGGAAACTGCGCCTCATCTCTGGCACGTCCTTCCCCATCGTGCTTTACCGGCTGCCAAGGCCACCGGCGACGGTGCCTTGCTCGTTTCCATGGTGGATTGCCGACGGCGGCGGCACCGGCTTCCTGTGCGTCCTCATGGTGGACGGCCGACGGCGCCGGCACCGGCGCCCTGTGCGTCCCCATGGTGGACGGCCGACGGCGCCGGCACCGGCGCCCTGTACATCTCCATGGTGGATTGCCGACGGTGGCGGCACAGGCGCCCTGTGCGTCCCCATTGTGACCGGCCGACGGCTCCGGCATCCGCGCTCTGTGCGACCCCATGGTGGATTGCCGACGGCGGCGGCACCGGCGCCCTGTGCGTCCCCATGGTGGACGGCCGCCGGCGCCGGCACCGGCGCCACTTGCGTCCACGTGGCGGACACTCGACGACGCCTGCGTCTGTTCTCAGCGCGTCTCGTTGGTTGCGGGCTGGCGGTGCCGCTTAGCCCGCGGGGGGCGCAAAGTTGGTGCCGGCCTGCTGCACGCCGAAGGACGCCACGCTGGTGTTGGCGTAGCGGCCTCGGCCGCTGCTTAGCCTGCAGAAGTGGGGGAGTTCGTGCCGTACGGCAACGGACGGCCACGAGGTGCCGAGTGATGTGCGACTGTTGGGGGCGCGTCTCTCGGCGCCGCCTTGCCCATCGCGGGGGGTGAGTCGGTGCCGGACGGCAGCGAGCTGCTGGACGCCGCGCGGGTTTTGGCGTCGCGGCTCAGTCCGCCACCTAGCCTGTTTGAGTTCAGGAGTTAGTGCCGCACGGCAGCCATCTGCCTGTAGCCACGCAGGCGTTGGCGTCGCAGCTTTTGCCGCCGCTTAGCCTGCCGGAGTTGGGGGGTTGGCGCCGAACGGCTGGGAGCCGCTGGTTGCCGCGCGGGTGTTGGCGTCGCGGTTCCGGCCGCCGCCTAGCCCGCGGGGAGTGGGGAGGTTGTGCCGGATGGAAGCGAGCTGCCGGTTGCCGCGCGGGTGCTGGCGTCGCGGATTTATCCGCCGCTTAGCCCGTCGGGGGTGGGGCAGCTTGTGCCAATGGCAGCGAGATGCCGGTCGCCGAGCTTGTGTCCGCGTCACCGGTCCGGCCGCCGCTCAGCCCACGTGGCGGGGTGAGTCAGTGCCAGTTGTCGGCGACGCGCCGGTCGCCGCGCGTGTGTTGGCGCCGGGGCTTTTGTCGCCGCGCAGCCCGCGCTGGGCGAGAATTTCGTTTCGGACGGCGGCAAGTGGCCGGTCTCCTCGCGGGAGTTGGAATAGCGTTCGTTGCTGCCGCTAGACCCACATGGACGCGATTGTGGCGACGACGCGGCGGCGGTGGGGCGCCACGACTCTCGCCCGTGCACGGCAGTCACAGTCTTGCTCGGCCCCGCCGCGCTGGTGACCCGGTGGCGGCTGTGCCCTGGCTGTTGGATGCCGTGGGCGCGGGAGTGGCGCATGCGGCGTCGGCTTCGCATCTGGCGGCCACTGGCGCCCCGCTAGCCGCCGGACTGACTGACGGCGCCAGCGCTCCTGTGGCGTAAGGCCCTGAGTCTTGTCGGAGGTGCTAGCGGTGACGGCAGTGGGCCCGACGCACGCGGAGTGGTCGCCACCCTGCGCCCCCGCGGACGGCTTCTCCTCTGTTTTGTTCCGCGGCGCCCGCGCGCAACTTCCCCCCCCCCCACCCCTTCATTTTGGGCTGCCGCCTGGCGCGCCGACGGCGCGCGACCGAGCTGTCGTGCGGTCGGAAGAGCAGCTGTAGCAGGCGCTGCGGTGGCGGCGGCAAGGGCGGCGGGCGAGTCGGCGGCGGCAGCCGCCGCAGCGGCCGCAGCTGCTGCGGCGGTAGAGGCCACGACTACGACCGCGTCGCCCGCGCCGGAGGCTCCGATGCGGCCCGCGAAGGCGACAGCGTCCGCGTGACATCCTCGGGTCACGGCGGCGAAACCGCTCGGCACGCGCGCGGCGCAGTCGGGCCGGTCAGCCCGAGTGGCTGCGGCGGAGGCGGCGACTACAGCGGCAGCAGGGACGGCAGCGGCTGCGGTGGCGGTTGCACCGGTCGGCATGGACGCCGCGTGCCGCGGCGAGCCCGACGAGGCCGGTGCCAGCGCACCCTTCCACGTCCGCTGCGGCTGCACCGTTGTGCAGGCCGGAGCGCCCGGCCCCGCCGCGAAACGTGCCGGGGAAGTCCCGGCCCGCGCCGGCGTGCGGGCTACTTTCATTGAGCGCGAGACGCCCACGGGGCAAGCGGCTCCGTACGCCAACGCCTCTGCTTGCGAGCACGCCCAGGGCAGCGGCCCGCCCGCCCGCCCCTGTCTCTTTGCGGGCGGCGCCGACAGTGGACCGCTCGACTTTGCGAGCCTCCGTACCGGCGTTGGGCCCGTGGCAGGCGCCGCTCAGGCGGAGTTGGTGGTAGCGGCCGAGGAGATAATTGCAAAGGTTGCGCCAGCGGCGTTCATGCCGCTTGCGGCAGCGCGACCGCCCCGGCGGGCGGCGGCGGGCCCTTCTACCTCACGTGCCGCCGTCGTGCTGGGACACGCTGCTGCTTGTCGCGCCACCGGGGCGGCGAGGCTCCCCTCGGCACACCTTCCCCCCCCCCCCCCCCCCCCCCCCCCCCCCCCCCCCC
>Ga0209831_1005071_pt1 | contig 10073 bp, 10 predicted proteins | sample Maine_Asex4_meta_FD_187451 | JGI IMG/M metagenome (GOLD analysis project Ga0209831, IMG submission 187451) | Marine algal microbial communities from Maine, USA - Maine_Asex4_metaG (SPAdes) (version 2) | ecosystem: Host-associated > Algae > Red algae > Unclassified | place: Maine, USA | collected...
CTCACAATACGCTGGCCGTGCTCGAGGTGATGCGCGGCATTCGGCGGGATCGGCGCGATCGCCCGCGGTTTCGGCGGCAGCCGGCGGAACCGGCCATCGACACTCAGGTGAAGGCGATGGTTGACAGTCTCGGCACTGACACGTTGCGGGATCGTCGGGACCGCGCGCTGTTGCTCTACGGCTTTGCCACCGCGTTACGCGGCTCCGAGCTCGTCCGGCTGCAGATCACCGACATCGAGCCGCGCGAGCAGGGCGATGTTGTGATCATTGGGTTTTCGAAGGGGGATCAGGAGGGCAGGGGACAAAAGGTCGCGGCACTGGCCGTCCCCGGTTCGCCTTATTGTCCGGTGACCGCACTGCGGGTCTGGCTGGCTGCGGCCGGGATCCGATCCGGTGCGTTGTTTCGTCGAATTTCGACCGGCGACGCGCTCGGCGAGGCCGCGCTGAGTGACAAGACGGTGGTGCGCCTGATCAAACGCACCGCCAAGGCCGCCGGGCTTGACGAGACCCGCTATTCCGGGCATTCGCTCCGGCGCGGATTTCTGACCAGTGCGGCGATGAGCGGCGCCGACGTGCTGAAGATGGTCGCGCAATCGCGGCACGCCAACATCAACACCATCCTAGACTACGTCGACGATCAGCAGTTGTTTGACCACCATGCCGGGGAGCAGCTGTTGCGTACGTCGGCGTCTACAGGTGATGCGCAGACTGCAGAAGCCTCTCCCACTGATCGGACCGTCCGAACACCATCTGGGCAATCGAGCGCAGAAACCAACGTCGACGACAGGGCCGGCCATTGAAAATCGATACTTCTGAGTCCAGTGGTTCTGAGAGGGTATTACACTACACCTCGGCGTCGCAATTTCAACTGGCAAATCGAATAGTCTCGTGGTCGGAGATCGACTATGGTGATCGTCTGGCAAGGGCCAGAATGACTCCCAGTGCAACATCGCTGGCATCGCTGGTCGGTTACCTGCGTCGCAGACGTTCCGCCACGAGTTCTCCCGCTGCGTTGACGCGAGCACGTAGCTCAACGCGATTCCCGATCTGCGGCGTCTTGTCTAGCCACAACCGCCGCCACGATTTGACCGGGATGCTCGGCGGTTGGCGTGGGTGTCGCTGCGTACCGCGCCGTTCACCTACCGCCTGGTCAAGCTCGCCGAACCGCATGCCTGACACCGGAAAGTCAGCTTAGGATGCTGCGTAATCAAGAGAGTTGAAGACATGGTTGCAAAGGAACAAGATCACAATAGTATCTTGATTGTCGATGACGATCTTAGGTATTGCAAGATTCTGCGGACACTACTCGAATCCGAGGGCTACATCGTCCAATATGAGACCAGCGGCGCTGGAGGTATCGATGCCCTCTCCAGGCACGATCCTGACCTCGTGATACTGGATGTCATACTAGATGAAGACAAAAGAGGATCGATTACCGGCATTGACATATGCAAAGAGATCTATGGCTCGCCCGAATACAAGCAAGGCGACGTGAGCATCATCGTCATTTCGGCAAAGTACAACGCATCTCACGACGCATTGAAATATGGCGCCTACTTTGTTGCGCGCGAACCCGATCCATCGATTCTGCTCGCGACCATCAGGCGTCTGTTCGAGGATCGTTGCCGATTCGACGTGCACTCGGAACATGTCAAGTTCAGTGATGATCTGTACATCAAGAACAATCGTGTTCATTGTATCGGGAAGGTGCTTGACCGACCCGCTGGAGACTCGAAAGACATGGACGTGCTGAAGTACATGATTCGCTCGAAAATCATGGGCATTCCGCGACGAAAGAAAGAGATTCTGAAAGATGTCTGGGGAGATGCTAACGTGGGAATCAGCGCTGCTACAGCCGCAATCACCAGAGTCAATCAGCAGCTGTGCGGCAACTTTAGAATTGAGCGACACCTGGATCAGAACATCTACCAACTGTCTGCGCCAGGGGAGAGATTTGGCAAACCCTGAGAGATACCATGCAAGGTTCGGTCCACTTGTTGATCGTTGGTTGTCTGGCAATACTTCTGGGTCTGTGGATCCTTGTACGCAATATCACGGTAGCTGCAAAAGAGAAGAAGGACACGTTCGACATTCTGTCTCATCTGCTTTTCCATTCGAATATTCCACAGAATCTGCAGACTGCAGGACTGGCTTGCGAGTTGCTGAGGAGGAGCTCCAAGGAAATAACTGGCATCGAACAGAGTATTGAAGTGATAGAAGAGTGCCTGGGCAATGCAGCGAAATACAATCGCTACCAAGATGAGGCCGTGTTTGGAGTATTCGACACTCCAAGAAAGCGGGAATGTGATGTCAACGATGTCATCGACGACACGATTGAACGGCTGAAGGATGAAATCGACTATCGTGATTCTGACTTGAACAAGGCTGTTATCAACTGGAGCAAGCCCATCGAGCCGATGTACGTGAGAACCCGTCCTGGCATATTGGAGACATCATTTACTGCAGTTTTACGTAACGCTATAAAATACAGCGCGGACAATGATATGCCAGTGGTTAGTGTTTCATCAAGCAAGGACGGGAGGCACGTTGTGGTCGATATCGAGGACAATGGACCTGGTCTCGAGGATGGCGTGAAGAAGCGCTATGGGAAGAAGAGAATATCGAAGAACAGACACGAAAACAGCGGAACTGGCACCGGCATTCATACTGCCAACAAGCTGGTGTCGAGAAATGGAGGACGAATCAGGATAATTGAAACCGGCAAGAATGGAACACGCATTCGCATCCTTCTTAGAAGCGTCTAGAAGCAAGAAACTCGTGTCTACTCTGACGAGTAACAGGGCGAACGTGGCTTATGCGACATTGTTGATTGTTGCTGGCATCATCGCGATCTGCTACGCGTATCTGCACAAGTCTTCTCCCGACCCCGAAGGGTATCAGATGGAGCTTGTCGAGGATGAATGTACGCACAAGTCAGGTGTCTCACGAGATGATTGGCTCGAACTGACCATGGTCTCGGGATCGGAATCCGGCACCTACTACCCGTTCGCACATGATATATGCGTGGTCGCGAAAGATATGGATATCAAGATCGATGCTATCGTTGGGCACGGATCGTTGTCCAACATGGATGCCGTCTACGCTGACGATGCGCAACTTGGAATGGTGCAGTTGGATATATTGTCCTTGATCAATGACTGCATTAAGAAGATCAAGAATACGCGTAGTATTTCTGCGCCATGCAAGGACATGTATGCAAAATATAGGGAATCTGTTGATTATCTAGCGTCCATGTATCTGGAAGAGGTGCATGTCATTGTCAAGAAAGGTAGTGGCCTTACCTACCAAGACATACTAGAAGACAAGGATATAGTAATATTTGCCTCTGGCGGTAGTTATATTACAGCGTTGAATCTCTTCGATGGCGAGAAGAGAATCAAACAGGAAATGCGAGATGTGCCTCACCACCTGAATCAGGGGAATATTCACGCGATAGTGCGAGTGGTGGGTAAAAGCAAGGCAATCGGCGATGAGTACGAAAAACAGATGACGAACATTGAGTTCGTGACGGTTCCGTTTGTTGCTGTCAAGGATGAATACGGTACTTCGACGTACGAAGAGGCGATCCTGGAGTATGAATGGATGGAGGAGTCTGTCAGGACAGTCGGTGTGCGATCGATTCTGATAGCCAACAATCGTGGAACGCAGAACAAGACTGCGATTTGCACCCTGAGCAAGATTCTGCATAGCCCATTTTATCTTAGCGTGCTGAAAGAATATGGGCACCCTAAGTGGCGGAACGTGTTGGCCTTGCAGGAAATTCCGGATGACTGGGGTCGCTTTGACTGCAGTACCCAGTGACCAGTCGAGAGAATGCGTTGGACATCGTTTCTCGTGAGTGATTAGTTCGGTCAGGCGGCGCGGGCGTAGGATGCGCTGCAGCTAGAGGCCTGATGCTCGACGATGAATTTCGCGATTTTATTGGTTTTCGCACCAACGACGAGAAATTCCGGAAGCGCATTGTGCAACGCCAGCTTGACCACCAGCTCTGACGGGGCGACGCCTATGCGAATGGTGCGCAACCGCGATCCGAAGCCTTCCCACACGCGCTCGTTATCGGGCGACTGGAGGATTGGGATCGGATAGGCAGCGACTGTTACCAGCCGCCACCCTCCTAAGAACCGTGCATGCGTGTTTCCCCGCACACGGCTCAAGCCTTTGCGAAAGCCATTCACATGACCCAGCAATCAGAGGTGTCAAATCGGATGCCACACTTCCTCACGCTTAGACGAGCGGCGCAGACGTCTGCGCTTTTCGAAGTACAAGGAATAGGCTGGATCGTAAGGCGTCGCTGTAGCGATCACCTTGACGTGTCGAACGATTTTGGTACTGGCCACTCGGATTAGCCTGAACATGTCGGCATGCCCATCAACCGTTCGTGTTTTCGCATGAAACCACCAGTTGTTAGGCGCTGGATGTTTGTAATACTTGTCAAAAATCCAGGTTGCTCCCTTGTTCGGATGTCTTCGTCGTGTCCAGCGATAGATCGCCTGGAAAATGGCCGTATCGACCCAGCAGAATATCCGTTTCGAGACGACGACGTGCCGGTAGTAGTTTGCCCAACCTCTCAACTTGGGGTTGAGGAGCCGGATCAGACTCTCGGTCTTGATCGTCGGGTGGGATTTGATCAGTGCGCGGATGCCATCAAGAAAGGTTTTGACACTCTTTCGAGACGGTTTGATCAGCAGTTTCCCGCTGTACTTACGCACATTGAATCCGATGTTGTCAACGGAGCAATTCCGCGGCTATTTGCCGCGGAATTGCTCCGTTGATAACAGCCCCGACTGGAGAAACGATTCGAGCAGCTCAAGACCGTACACCACGGCGCACCCACGTTGTTCAAGAAGGTCGAGCGGGTCGAAGCCATGATGTTCGTGTTCTTCATGGCGTTGATCCTCCAGGCGGTGCTGGAGCGTGAAGTTCGCCAGTCGATGGCCGACGAGGACATTGATGCGATACCCGTCTACCCGGAACACCGACTCGCTCACCATCCGACGACGGCCAGATTTATCGATCGGTTTCGTGATTTATCACTTTACCGGCTCCATCATGGCGACAAATTCGTCAAGCAATATCAGGACGACCTGACAGAACTGCAAAGCAATGTACTGAAGCTACTGGGCCTGAAAGACAGTGATTACTGGAAATGCGTAGCGTAAAACGCTAGATCATCTAGACAGCGCCACAGGCAAAAAATGCTCGAGTTTTAAGCGCACAGAAAGTCGGAAAAAGTACCGTCAACAACATGCGGAAAGTAGGCTTAACCTTCTGAAGTGTCTGATTTATCAGGAATGTTGGCCGTACCTCGGTTAGAGACTACCCTGTCGTTGCATTGGGTGACGCCTTCGCAGGCCGTCTGACGCTTGTATAGCAGCGCCGATGCTTCGTTCCCTGCCTGTTTGTCGATTCCACCGGCGGTGCGATCGAGCAACCGGCTGTTTTTATTATCTCAGCACCACAAACGTAGTGGCGGATGCGCCGTTCGGGTAAAATGCAAGTGCGACCCAACATTTCATCTGACAACACATCCGCCGCCATGAAGATTAGCAAAAACCGACGCTCTCGCTTCCACCTTTCTACGCCCGACGCTTCGCTTCGAGCAGCAGGATCTGACGTCCTTCTCCGGGCTGGTCGTCTTTCAGGCTCTCTTCACCCGTCTGCGACTCTCGCAGCGGATGGCGCGCTGCTTTCGGCACCGCAACGCGGTCACGATTTTCCCGCTGCACAAGATCGTGCTGCTGCTCGTAGTGCACGTACTCCTCGGTTTCCGTTGCCTGCGCGAGTGTCGCTATTACGCCGACGACCCGCTCGTCCTGAGGGTGCTCGGGCTGCGCCGGCTTCCTGATGTCTCGACGATCTCTCGCCACCTGTCGAGTCTCGACGCGCTGAGCGTGGAGCGGCTCGAGGCGCTGCGCACCGACCTGGTCGTCGAACGCCTCAGCGATCTACCCGTCGGGTGCATCACCCTCGACTTTGATGGTTCGGTCATCGGCACCCGGCGCCGCGCCGAAGGCGTGGCGGTCGGGTTCAACAAGAAGAAGAAAGGCCAGCGCAGCTACTATCCGCTGAAATGCACGGTCGCCCAGACCGGTCAGGTGCTCGACGTACTGCACCGCTCGGGCAACGTGCACGATTCCAACGGCGCCCGTGATTTCATCCGCGCCTGCGTCGAGCGGGTTCGCGCCGTGCGCCCCGGCAAGCGCGCCATCGAGGTGCGCATGGACAGCGCCTTCTACTCCGACGAGATCCTGACCGAGCTCGAGGCGCTCGGCGTGCGATACACCGTCAGCGTGCCGTTCGAGCGCTTCACGGCCATGAAGAGCGAGATCGAGCAGCGGATCGAGTGGCGGGACATCGACGAGTGGCGCGACGCGTTCGAGCGCCGCTGGCAACCGGCGGCGTGGAGTGCGCCACGCCGCTTCATCTTCGTGCGCACCTTCACCGCAAAGCAGGGCAAAGCGCCGTTGCAGCTCGATCTGTTCGAACCGAGGAGCTACCACTTCGAGCACAAGGTGATCGTGACGAACTCGCGTGCAGAGCTCGACGAGTTGGTGCTCTGCCACGAGGGGCGCGGTAGTCAGGAGGGCCTGTTCGCCGAGATGAAGAGCGAGAATGCGCTCGCCTACGTGCCGACGAAGACCTGGTTGGGCAACCGCGCCTACATGGCCGCCATGACACTGGCACACAATCTCTCTCGCGAGCTGACGATGGTCACGAGTGCGCCGAGTCGGGGTCGTACCGACAAACGCGCGGCGCTCTGGGTATTCCCGCGTATCGCCACCGTGCGGCGTTATTTGCTTCAGCGTGCCGGGCGGTTAATCCGTCCGCAGGGGCGGCTTACGCTGTCGATGAGCGCGAACGATGCGATCAGGACCGATATTGAAACCGCGTTGGAAAAACTCGAGCAGATCAGCTGACCGACGCCAGAATCCGGCCTCGCATTGCAACGCTGGGGACTAGGCAGCACCCGGCAGGGATGCGGAAAGACACAAGATCAGATCTTTTGTGCGAGTTCCATTGCTTGCCCGCACTTATTTGATCAACTTTCCAGGTTCTCAGGTCTGATGAGATCGAGTAACTTTGTGACTCGTTGGTTCCGTCACAGAGGAGTTGCCATGAAGCGCTATTCAAAGGTCGTCATTTCTGCCACGTTGTTAGTGTTGGCATCGGGTTTCACCGGATCTCAGGTGGCTCATGCCGGCGACTACTGGACTGGAGTGCTGAAGAGGGCGTGCCCCAAAGGGGCGCTATGCATGTTCGACACCAAAACCAGTTCGATGGGAAAATTCTACTACGACAATCCGGCCTGGGTTCGGTACAAATGGGACAACAGAGCCGATCGATTCTTCAATAACGGAAATCGAATGGAAGTATGCGTTTACGCCGAACCCTACTACTACAAAACTCGAAGCAACTCTCACCGAAAATTCTACAGAGGAGTCCAGTATTCGTACCAATACATTCAGTCCTTCAGAGACCGGGCTTCGTCCAACAAATGGGTGTATGGCCGGTCCGGATGCTAGTGGCCTGAGTTACAAAGTGTGTTGTTGCATAGGCTCCTAAATTCAGGTTGCCAGGTGGTAGCGCATAGCCAGCCATTCTCGTTCTCATCGGCGAGAAGGGCTGGTGATTTTACTTTGTAGATTGCTCGAACGACGTTTCGAGCATCGAGGCGAACAGGAGCGGCACATGACCGGCATGGGAAAGTGGTGGACCTGGGCAAGATACGTGGTGCCCGCCGTCGCGGTTGTATCTATCTCTTCGATCTTCGTATTGGTCAGTGATCGCAGCTCAAGCTCTCATTCCAAGTTGACAGAACGAAACCAGACATCTCGCGAGGTTGTGAGATCTGATCGGGCAGTTCCTGGCCAGGCTGGATCATCTCCCTTCTCGTCGGCTGGACAGGACAGGGATCGAGCCACAGCCACAGCCACAGCCACATCTGGCGAGCCGAACGTACTTGAAGAACACGACGCGAGCCCGTTGCAGATGATCACGCCTGATGATTCACAGAACCGGATTCTGTACGAGGCTGAGGAACTCGCTGTACAACAGTGCATGAACGAATTGGGCTTCGAGTACATTCCGAATGCGTTCGAGCACACCGATGGATCGCAAGACGGGCTGGTACCCGTCGATTTGAGCGCGCCGAACGAAGCCAAAGCGAGGGGCTACGGGATTGTCGAGTTCCTGGCCACTGTCGGTAACGTCGATACATTGGAGAGTGTGACAACCAAAACCAGCGCAGACGTGCGGTTTGCGCAGCAGAGCGAGAACGATGCGATGGTCGAACGCATGGCCGAAGACAGAAAGCATGCCTGGACACAAGCCCTGCTCGGCAATCTCGGCGATTCGGGCACGCAGGGTTCCGGCTCGTTGGTTGAACTTGAGACACCGTCGATGGCGGTCATCGCATGGGATTCCAACTCGTGCATCTCGGCGGCACGTCGAGCGATCTATGGCAGCGACCTGAGGTTCATGGAAGATGTGTTGGCCACCGAGGCGTTAAACAACGAGATCTGGAAGGCTGTGGAAAACAGCGAGGTATATCGGAACGCGTTGCAGAAATGGCAGCGCTGTATGACATCAAATGAATTGAACTACGACTATCCAGGTCAAGCCGCTGGGCAACTAGTGACCGATTACCAAGAAGGACGCATGACTCTACGCGAATTGAAAGCCCGAGAAATCGATGTCGCATCGGTGGACACCCAATGCTATGAATCTAGTCAGTTTGCCGAGGCGACTGAACTCGCGGATCGACAAGCGGAGCTCGAAGTATTCAGAAGCAACAAGGAAGCCTTTGAGGCATTGCGCAGTTCGCTGGCAAGCTCTACCGAAACAGCAAGCCGATTTCTGCGATAGCCAGCGATCCAGATCCGAAGACTTGATTCGTATGGTGAGTTTTGTTTTGTGTGCTTACGGGTATATCTGTATAAAGGTACGCAACGCGACATGGCCGATAAGATTTGAAACGGCCAGAGATAGACAATGAGGCTGTGATGCTCGCCTCTGGCGCCAGAGAAGTCCCGTGGTTGCTCGTTCCGGTTCGTCGCGTTCCGACCCTGTTGCGACGGCCGCGAGTGCCATGTCGGTGGCCGCAGCGCCACGACAGGCGTGTCCAACCTCACCGCTCTCAGGTTGCCAGTTGCGCGACGATAGCCCGTTTGCTCGCACCGGCACGACAGGAACGCACGAGGTCAAGACTGCGTATTCTCTACGCTACCGAGCGCGAGGCCTACGACAACTCCGGTGTTCAACACGGTGGAATCCGGCCGTGTGACCACTTGCCCGTGTCGCGTTACGTACCTTTATGCAGATATACCCAACAACAAGCGTCTTCTCGCGGAGTCAAGGCAGTACCGCTGTTGGGTCGCCCTCCAGAAACGGACCATTTTGTACGCTAAGGCGCCCCGGTTGTTGGCTTCGCGGCCCTCAACTCGCGAACGGGTTCCGGTAGTCTCGGCATTGCACCACACGAGTCCGGCCGTATGGATGAGTTTTACCGATGGGCCTAGATCGCCAACGGCGACTGGATCGGTTCGCTCGTTGGCATCATCGCTGCAATCTTGGCGGCGATTGCGATCTGGCCGGTACTGTTCCCACCGAAGTCCGGGAAGAACGGTGGTGGTCACTCTGTCATCGCCGGAGGCAATGTGGGATCGGTAGCGCAAGCTGGCGACGGTGGTACGGCCACGGTGAACGCTCGTGATCAGCTAGACCGGGAGACCATTGCGGCCCTACAGAAGAACAACGAGCGGCTGTTTGCCGAGAACGAGGGGCTGAAGGAGCAACTGGAGCAGACAGTAACCAGCCTCGGTCGGATCGGAGCCGAGCAGGGACGCTCAGAGGCCTCGATCAACGAGGCCAAGCGAGCACTGGCGCGGGGCGAGCCTGAGCAAGCAGAGAAGGTCTATCTCAATTTTGCGCAACGCAAACGTGGTGAGGGAAGCGAGGCACTGAAGGAGGCGGCCGAGGCCTATAGAAGCTTGGGCGCATTGGCGTTTCTTCACGACACCGAAGCGGCTCTCGGCCACTACCGGCGACTGTCA
>Ga0209831_1005074_pt1 | contig 10070 bp, 7 predicted proteins | sample Maine_Asex4_meta_FD_187451 | JGI IMG/M metagenome (GOLD analysis project Ga0209831, IMG submission 187451) | Marine algal microbial communities from Maine, USA - Maine_Asex4_metaG (SPAdes) (version 2) | ecosystem: Host-associated > Algae > Red algae > Unclassified | place: Maine, USA | collected...
ACCTTCGCCACCCGCCGTGCCGAGCAGCTGTCGTTCATCGCCTCGCGGGTGTACACCCCGCTGATGGTGGTGCTGTGGCCGCTGGTGGCCGCCACCAACTGGATCTGCTCCACCATCCTCGGCCTGATGGGGGTGACCGCACCGGCCGAGGGTGACGAGCACCTGTCCAGCGACGAGCTGCGCACCGTGCTCAACGAGACCGCCGGCATGGTGCCGCAGCGCCACCGCGACATGCTGGTCAACATCCTGGACCTGAGCACCATGTCGGTGAACGATGTCATGGTGCCCAGGAACGAGATCGTCGGGCTGGACCTGGAGGACCCGGTCGAGCAGGTGCTCAAGGAGATCAGCGAGAGCCCGCACGGGCGCCTGGTGGTGTACCGGGAGAACATCGATCAGGTGGTCGGGTTCGTGTACCTGAGAAAGATGCTCGATGCGTTGCGCGCCGGCCGCGTCACGCACGAGTACCTGGAATCGGTCACCCGCGAGCCCTATTACGTGCCCGAAGGCACCACCCTGACCGTGCAGCTGCTGAACTTCCAGCGCGAGAAGCGCCGCATCGGGCTGGTGGTGGACGAGTACGGCGACATCCTCGGCCTGCTGACCCTGGAGGACATCCTGGAGGAGATCGTCGGCGAGTTCGACACCGACCCGCGCGTGTCCCCCAACGAGATCCGCCCGCAGGATGACGGCAGCCACATCGTCGACGGGCACACCCCGGTGCGCGCGCTGAACAAGGCGCTCGACTGGCAGCTGCCCTCGGACGGCCCCAAGACGCTGAACGGCATCGTGCTGGAGCACTTCGAGAATTTTCCCGACGAGGGCACCTCGTTCATGTTCGGGGACCGCCTGCTGACGGTGCTGGCGGTGGAGGAGAACCGGGTGCAGCAGGTGCGCATCGCCGCCCCCGACGAGCGGGCGTCGCGCGATGTGGACGGCGGCATCGACGGGCGGATGGCGGACCCGGCGGAATGAGGGCGGCGAGCGTGTGCGGCCGCATACGAGGCGGTGGTCGTCGTCGCTGACGGCCGAGCCCGGAGTTCCGGGCCGGACGGGTACCGGGAGTACCGATGAGCGAGAACGGGCAAGCATCCGGCGGCGCGCATGACGGCGCCCGCAGCGACGCACGCGACACCCCGGCCAGGGAACGCGAACGCCTGCTCGAACGGGTGCGCAAGCTGTTCGCCATGGCGCAGGAGAGCGAGGCCTCCCCGCACGAAGCCGAGATCGCGCTGCGCCGCTGCCAGTCGCTGATGGCGCGCTACGGCATCACCGAGGCGGACCTGGAGACCAGCGCGTTCGCCAACGCCCGGTTCGATACCGGGCGCAGCGTGGCCATGCACGTGAAGTACCTCGCCTCGGCCGTGTCGCGCCTGCACGACGTGCTGTTCGTCACCGGTGCCGGCGGGTTCGCCGAGTTCCGCGGCTACGAGGTGGATGCGAACGTGGCCCGGCTGACGCTGCAGTACCTGCTCGACGAGGTGGAGCGGGCGCTCAAGGCGCGCAAGCGCGGCGGCACCTTCCCGGCCGGGCGCGCGGCCGCCTACGACTACCGGATCGGGTTCGCGATGGAGGTCGACCGGCGGGTGATCGCGCTGGTCGAGGAGCGCGATCGCGATCAGCGGCGGGCGGCCAGCAGCACCGGCACCGGCACCGCGTTGGCGATCAGGAAGCGCGAGATCGTGCAGCGCGAGTGCGGAGGCGACCTGCGCACGTCGCGCTTTCGCGGCCGGGGTGCGCGCGATGCGGAGGCGCGTGCCGCGGGGCGCAACGACGGGTCGCGGGTGTCGCTGGATCGGCAGGTGGGGGTGGATGGTGCGGTGGGAGCGTTGCCCGGAGTGTCGAGCTGATCCCGGGCGCTCCCTTGCCCTGCTCGATCTCTCCCCGCCCGAATCACCTCGAACCCGCCTCCGCCTCCAACTGGTCCGAGCGCTTGGGCACGAAACGCGGGTCCCCGGGAGCGCGTGGATCGATCGTCTCCCCCCGCTCGCGCATCCATGCGATGACCCAGTCGCGATCGTCGAGCGTGTCGTCGTCGGCGTAGGTCGCCTGTTGCTCGATCGCCAGCTTGATGAGCCGTCGTTCACCCTCGTCGATGGTGGTGTTCTCGATCATGTAGCGCAGGATGTGGTGCGTGTCCTGATCGGTTGCCGACCAGAAGACCGTCCTCACCACATCGGTCGGGCAGGTCGGGCAGAGATTGCGTTCCAGTTCGGCCCCGGCCTCGTGCAGCATCCGGAACGCTTCCAGGTTGTTGTTGTAGGCGGCACAGGTCAGCGGATCCCTGGACAGGCTGTCCGCCCGTTCGTAGAGCACGTTCGCGTCGGCGCCCGCATCCAGCAACATCTCGAGCACAGCTTCGCGACCCGGCTCGGTCGCGCGGCACAGCGTCTTGCTCTCGTATTCGCGGCCGAGGGCCACGGTCGGGTCGCCGCCAGCGTCCAGGGCCGCCTCCACCGCCGCGGGCGAGCCGTCGATCACCGCCTGCAGCAATGCACGGTCCGCCACGTCCGCGGCACCGGCCACCGACGTGAAGGCGAGTAACGAAGCGAAGATCCGTAGATCGAACTGTCGTCTTGTCATGGTGTCGCCGGGCAATGTCGGTCCAGATAGGTCTTGATGGATGCGATGACGGCTCGGATACCGTGCGCGTCCAGCATTTCCCAGAAATGCACGCCGGCCGGTCGTCCGATCAGGGTGACCTCGCCGGGAGGGCCGACGATCGAGTGTGTCAGACCGACGAACTCGTTCTCCACGCGCAGGACCTCCAGCAACCGGGGGGCTTCGAAGTACTCGAACCGGTTGAATGCCGCGGTCAGCACGCTCAACTCGGAAGGGTTGAACACGGTACCCGGTTGATGTCGATCGAGCGCCGCGGCGGTGGCCAACCCTCCGCCGAGCGAGTGCCCGGCGTATTCCAGCGTTGCACCCGGATGGTGCAGCACCAATGTCTGTTCCACGCTGCGAGCGAGGTTCATTGCCTGATCGTACTGCCCGGCGGTGATGCCGAGCGATTGCGAGAAATGGTCGATCATGTCGTTCACGGCATCCGTACCGCGGTACACCAGCACGAACCGCCCGGTCGAACTGTCCTGGAAGAGCGCGGCGTGAAACCGGCCGATCGAGAATTCTTCCGCCGGCAGCCCCACCCTCTCCGGATCTATCCGCGTCCACCCCGGCGCACACGAATTCGAGTCGGGATACACGCACCCGGACAACTGCGCCATCGCGTAGTGGTCCCGCAACTGCGCACAGTCCTTGCCGCCCGGCAGCTCGCAGAACGGGTCGCGGCTGAACAACCCGCCCTTGCGAGCGGCACGCCCCCGCAGCGCGTACCGCTCGGCTCCGCGGCGCAGCCATTCGAGTTCGACCAGATCGGTCGTGCAGGGCTGCGAGGCGGTCGCCACCCGGTCCAGCAGCTCGCCACCGTTGCCTGCAGGCTGGCAGACGCCACCGCCACCGTCACCGCCTTCACCACTTGCCCGCCGGCGTTGCAGCTCGGCCAGCGACCGTTCGCCGACCCGCACGTCCGTGACGCCTCCCTGCACCGTAGCCTTCAGGCGCACGTCGAACCGGCTGCCGGTCGCCTCGGCGGGCAGCAGTGCGTCCAGGCTGCCCGGTACCGGGCGCAGCTGCGAGAGGTGGCGCAGCAGGAGCGGTTCGTCCGCCGGGCCGGGTGGCTCCTCGACCGGCAAGGGTGACGGTACCGGACCTTGCGTGTACGCGAGCCGCGCGTCGTGGCGCGCCGCATCGCTGCCCTCGGCATCTCGCCACGCGTAGCGTCGCTCGGTACCGTCGGCATGGCGGACCCGTGCGCCTGCGCCGTCGGCCGCCCCGCCCTCCCCGCCCGGCGGTGCCGGGACCGGACCGTCACGCAGGATGCGCAGCCTCTCCCGGCCGTTCGCGTCCAGTTGCGCCACCGCCAGCCCTTCCTCGTCGTAGCGCCAGCGGGTCGTGACCACCGCTCCGGAGCCGGCCGCCCGCGCCGGGCCGGCGGGCCTTCTCCGCGTGGCGGCGACCAGGCGGTAGGCCCCGCCGCGTCGCCGGTACCGGTAGCGCCCGAGCGGCTCCGCACCCGCACCGGATACGTGGATCACGCCGACCAGCGTGTGGGCACCGGAGTAGCGGTAGTCGATGCGCGACCCGTCCGGCAGGACGATCGCCGCGATGTGCCCGGCCGGTACGGCGTCCAGCGCCGGTCGGGGTCTGCTTCCCATTCGGACAATCCGGACCGGCCCGGCGCCCAGACGATGTCCAGCACCACCGCGTGCTCGGCGCGAACCCGCACCAGCCGGCCGCCGTCGTAGTCGAGTTCCAGCCGCTCGTCGTCCGGCATGTCGATGCCGGTCAGCCGGCCGCGGTCGAACGTCAGGCGCCGACCGTCCGGCAGGCGCCAGACGTAGCGGCGCGACTCGATCACGATGTCGCCGCTGCGGGCATCGGTCGCGGCCCAGCGGCGCGGTGCGCTCGCGCCATCCGAATCGGAAAACGTGTCCGGCGTCTCAGCGTGAGTCCGAAGGTCGGCCTACCGCACCCTCTCCACCGTCAGCCTGGCCAGCATCGCGGGCTCCACGCTCGGCAGGTAGGTGCCGGTCGCCGGATCGTAGGCGACGTAGCCGACCGGGTCCGGCGGGTCGATGGCCGGACCGAACATGGACGGCACGATGTCGCTGCGGGTGCCGCCGTCCAGCAGCGGCAGGTCGACCACGATGCGCTCCTGCCAGCCGTCTGCGCCGTCGAGTGCCAACCCCGACACGCCCACGAACCAGTCCGGGCTGGGCCCGAGCATGGTGGCGAGCGTCAGCAGCGGCCAGACGGCGTTCGCCTCGATGTCGAACGTGCTGGTGCCGGGCACGCCATCGACCATGGGACCGGTGTACTCGCGGTACTCGATCGTGGCCGAGGCGTTGCCGGCCTCGATCGCCGGCACCACTTCGTCGTACAGCAGCAGGTCGATCCGCCCGGTCTCGGCCAGATCGTCCATGCCCGCGGTGACCGGCTTGCCGAAGGCCCAGAACTCGACGTCCGCGTCGTGCAGCGCACCGCCGACCAATGACAGGTGAGCGTCGTCGGGGAACTCCTGCGGGTAGTCCTGCGCGTTCCACAGGTTCTCCAGCGTGATGCGGTAGCGGGCCGTCAGGGAATCCGGATCGAACGCGGGCGCATCGGGATCGTCCAGGATCGAACCGGGCGGCGTGCCCGTCACCGGCGGTGCGTCCGGCACGATCGGCGCATCGGTTCCGACCGGCTTGCCGGCCCCGGCCTGCGGGTCGGCAGCGGGTACGAACGGTGCGTCGCCACCGGAGCCGCCACTGCAGGCGCCCAGCAAGGCGGCGAGTACGAGTATCGACGGGGAGGAGCGTTGCATGCGGGCGGCCATCGGCACGAACAATGGCTGGAGCGTAGAGCGCCGCGAACCCGAATGGCGGCCAATATTACCTGGTGGAAAGTTTTTGATGGCCGACACTGTCCCTTCGCCCCGAGAGGCCGATCCCTTCGGCCTACACGATCCGTACCCTCGACCATGATCCGGACACCCCTGCCGTCACCCCTGCCGTCATCACCCCTGTCCCCGCTGCTCGCCGCCCTGCTGCTCGCCGCTCCGCTGTCGGGCGTGCCCCGTGCCGCCCTGTCCCAGCAGGACGAGCCGGTGCAGAGCGTGGCCGGCGACTGGATCGATGCCGCCCTGGTGGCGATCCGCGGCGACTTCGCCCGCCCGCCGGTGCACGCGCGCAACCTGTTCCACCTGTCGGCGACGATGTACGACGCCTGGGCGGCGTTCGAGCCCGGTGCCGGCTTCGTGCACCTGCGCGGCGACGGTGCGGCGTGCGGGTTCGACGGTACCGAGCGCGCCGCCCTCGTCGCGCTCGCTGATCGCGACCGGGCACGGACTCGTGCGGTATCGAGCGCGGCCTCCACGCTGCTGTCTGCCCGCTTCGCGGCCTCGCCCGGCAGCGCCGCCGCGCAGGCGCGCTTCGACGCCCTGGACGCTCGCCACACCCCGGACGAGGATGCGGCCAGCGCGTTCGGCCGTCGCGTCGCCACCTGCACGCTCGCCGCCACCCGCAAGGACGGCGCCAACGAGGACGGCGACTACGCCAACCGCGACTACGCACCCGTCAACCCGCCGTTCGACCCGCGCGAGACCGGCAATGCCAACCTGGCCGATCCGGATCGCTGGCAACCGCTGAGCTTCGACGACTTCATCGACCAGTCCGGCAACCGGGCCGAGGCGACCAGCTTCATCGGCGCGAACTGGGCCGACGTCGTCCCGTTCGCGCTGGCCGACGGCGATGCCTCGACCGTGGCGCGCGATCGCGGCACGTTCGTGGCCTGGCTGGACCCGGGTCCGCCACCGCGTTCGGACGATGCCGACGGTGGAGATGTCTGGGCGGCGGACCACGCGTTGACGGTGCAGTGGTCGGCGCACCTGGACCCGCGCGACGGCGTGATGATCGACCTGTCGCCGGCCACCACCGGCATGGCGCCCGATCTGGCGATGCTGGCCGGCAGGCCGGCGGCCGAACAGCTCGCCGCCTACGATGCCGGGGCCGGCGGTGTCGGTGCTGCCGGCCTGCGAACCAACCCCGCCACCGGCGAGCCCTACGCGCCGAACATCGTGCCGCGCGGCGACTGGACCCGCGTCATCGCCGAGTACTGGGCGGACGGGCCGACCAGCGAGACCCCGCCCGGTCACTGGTTCTCGCTGTACCGCGAGCACGTCGCCACCCACCCGCGACTGCAGCGGCGCCTGGCGGGCACCGGCGCCGAGCTCGACGCCCTGGGGTTCGACGTGATCGCGCACCTGGCGCTGGGCGGTGCGATGCACGATGCGGCCATCGCCGCCTGGAGCATCAAGGGCGCCTACGACAGCTCGCGCCCGGTCAGCACGGTGCGCTGGATGGCGGGCCTGGGCCAGCGCAGCGATCCCACGGCGGCCAACTACCACCCCGACGGGCTGCCGCTGGTGCCCGGGCGCATCGAATCGATCGAGGCCGGCGACCCGTTCGCCGGCACGCTGGGCGGCAACATCGGCCGGCTCAAGGGCCACGTGTGGCGCGGGCCGGGGTTCGTGCGCGATCCGGACACCGATCTCGCCGGCGTGGGCTGGATCCTGCTGGAGAACTGGTGGCCCTACCAGCGGGCGAACTTCGTCACCCCGCCGTTCGCGGGCTACGTGTCCGGGCACTCCACGTTCTCCAGGGCCGCGGCCACGGTGCTGGAGGCGCTGACCGGGGACGCGTTCTTCCCCGGCGGGCTGGCGAGCTTCACCGCCCCGGCCGACGATTTCCTGGTGTTCGAGCGCGGACCGAGCGTGGACGTGACGCTGCAGTGGGCCACCTACCGGGATGCCGCCAACGAGTCCGGCCTGTCGCGCATCTGGGGCGGCATCCACCCGCCGTCGGACGATGTGCCCGGACGGGCGGTGGGCGAGCAGGTCGGGCAACGGGCGTGGCGCCGGGCGCAGGCGCTGTATCGGGGTGACGAGCCGGACGATGCGTCGGACGGGCCGCCGGCGACCGGCACACCGCCAACGGCGTCCGGGGGCGGTGGTGGAGGCGGCTGCAGCATCGCCGGCAGCGGGTCCGGGTCATCGTCCCTCTGGTCGATGCTGCTCGCTGCGGCCGCCCTGCAGGCATTGCGGCGGCGTCGCCGCGATGCCCGGCGAACGCCGGACGGCCACCAACGTCAGCCGAACAGGTCCGATACGTCCGCCTCGATGCCGCTCAGCGTTCCGAGCGGCACCGCGGTCAGGTCCGTCACCCGCACGACCGAACCGTAATCTTGCTCGCCCGGGTCGGCATGAATCGTCAGAGTCCTGCCCGCCACGTCCACCAGCCACACCACCGCCACGCCGTGACGCGCGTACAGCGGCAGCTTCACGTCCCGATCGTAGGCCAGCGACGAATGCGCCACCTCGATCATCAGCACCACCTCGTCGGCGGTCGGATGCTCGCCCGGATAGCCATCGCTGCGCGGACGCAGCAATGTCAGATCGGGCTGCGGCTCGGAGATGTCCGACAGGCGTACCGGGTTCTGCGGACTGATGACGATGTCGTCACCGGTGGCACGGGCCAGTCGCGTGGTCAGCAACGAGACGGTGCTTGCGTGGGATATGCCTATCGGTGCCATGTCGATGATCTCTCCCTCGATCAGTTCGACCCGCGCATCGTGCGCGAGAATGCCGTGACGGGCCATGGCGTGGTAGTCGTGGACGGTGAGACGGTGGCGCCGCATCGGTGCGTTCATGACGATTCTCCTGCGGTGCTACTGCCGCCGTGTGCCGTGGGCCCGGTTCCCGCATGCCCGAGTGCCGTTCGATCCGCATCGTAGCGCAACCCGACCGCACGGCCCGGCACCGGCACCGGGTACTGGCTGTTTGACTTCTCCCCTCCCTGAAGGAAGGGGATTCCGGCTCTCGCGAACCGGGGTTCCTGTTTCACCGGGAACTGCCTGCGCCGATCTAGGCCGCAGGGCTTACGTCCCCTCCGCAGGCCAGCACGGCAAGACCTGCCGCTTTGATATTGCGCGCCGCATTGATGTCCCGGTCATGAGTGACCGAGCACGCCGGGCACGTCCATGTCCTGACACCGAGCGGCATCTCCTTGACGGTGTGACCGCAGTCACTGCACCGTTTCGAGCTGGGGTAGAACCGATCGATGGACACGACCTGCCGGCCGGCCCACTTGCCCTTGTAGCGCAGCTGACGCACCAGCTCGGACCAGCCCGCATCCGAGATCGCCTTCGACAGCGGCCGGTTCCTGATCATGTTCTTCACCGCCAGCGACTCGAGGCAGACGATGCCGTTCTGCCGGATCAGGCGCCCGGAGAGCTTGTGCAGGTAGTCCTGCCTGGCGTCCCCGATCCGGGCATGGATACGGGCCACGCAGCGCTTGGCTCTCGCGCGGTTGGCCGATCCCTTCCTCTTTCTGGCCAGACGCCGCTGCGCCCTGGCCAGTCGTGCCGCGAAGCGCGCGGTGTGCCTCGGGTTGTCGATCTTCTCGCCGGTGGACAGGGTCACCAGATGGGTCAGGCCGAGATCCAGGCCGACGCTGTTCGGGTTGACCGGCAGCGGCACCGGCTCGACCTCGCACAGGCAGGACACGAAGTAGCGCCCCACCGAGTCCTTCGACACGGTGATGGTGCTCGGCTCGCACGGCAGGGGCTGCGACCAGCGCACGTCCAGCGGTATCCTGCACTTGGCCAGCAGGATCTGGCCGTCACGGTAGGTAAAGCCCGATCGGGTGAACTCGGCCGACTGGCGACGGTGCTTGGACTTGAAGTTCGGGTAGCCGGCGCGGCCTTCGTAGAAGTTCGTGAACGCCTTCTGCTGGTTGCGCAGGCACTGCTGCAACGGAACGCACGAGACCTCGTGAAGCCACGCCAGCTCCTCGTCCCGCTTCATCGCGGTCAGGTAGGCGTTCGCACCGGTGTAGCCGATGGACGTGCCTTCGTCACGGTAGGCATCGGTACGGTAGCGAAGCGTGCGGTTGTAGACCGAGCGGACACAGCCGAACGTGCGGGCCAGCAGCACGCGCTGCTCCTCGCACGGGTAGAATCTGAACTTGTAGGCACGTGTCGACACGACTCCTTTTATACAGGCATGGACTGTACAAATCAACGGTCCGTCAGTTCTGCCGTGCCCCCTTTCCTCCCCGCCGTGAACGACGGGGTTTCCAGGGAGCAACTCCGATGAACACCTCCTCGCGTCGCCGACCGACGAAGGCGACGCAGACCAACGTGCTGCGCACCGCCTTCCGCAGCGCGCCCTCGGCCGACATCATCGACTTCCAGTCGTTCGTGTCGAACCACCCGAACCGGGTATCGAACACGTTCACCGGTTGGTACCAGGTACCGCTGTTCGTGTTCACCCGCCAGCTCGCCAGGAAGCTTCGCTCCCCGGACGGCACCAGCGGGCGCACGCATCGCATCGCTTTCAGGATGGGGGATTCCGATCGGGTGTTCGAGGTCGATGTCACGCCCGCGCAGATCCTGTCGCGGGACGGTGCCAGGCAGAGCGTGCACTACCCGGGCGCCAGCGAGGAGCGCATCCTCGAAGTGCTGTTCCG
>Ga0209831_1005075_pt1 | contig 10069 bp, 10 predicted proteins | sample Maine_Asex4_meta_FD_187451 | JGI IMG/M metagenome (GOLD analysis project Ga0209831, IMG submission 187451) | Marine algal microbial communities from Maine, USA - Maine_Asex4_metaG (SPAdes) (version 2) | ecosystem: Host-associated > Algae > Red algae > Unclassified | place: Maine, USA | collected...
ACATTTTGCTCTCTATCGTTCCTACAATTAAAATGGCTTGAGCCACTCTAGCTTGGATTGCTTAGATCTCAAGTATGTATAGGCTTTCAGACAAATTAACTCAACCAATTAAACCCGCAACGAGTTGAAAGGCATTCATGGGGTAATTCCTAAAAATATACTCGAACCTTTGAAGTCAGAATAGTATCTTGTAATAACAATTTAATTTGGTTTTAGAAATCGCTCTAAAGCCAAGATTTGCGATCGCTAACCCGTAAATCTTTCAAGTACTACGATATATCCTGATAAATTTTATCGAGCCGTATTTTGAGTAGTAGTATATAGAATACTTTGTAAGTATTATTCTAAATATTATGAAATGTCCTCTATCGCTACTCGCTACAGCATTTTTATCCTTTACCGCTGTTTCATGTCCTATTATCTTAGCCGAGAAAACTACGGTCTATGCTCAAGAGACAAAACTTGACTCTACTAAGGCTTACCTTAAACGTGGACTTTCTTATGCTAAACAAGGAAAACATGAATTGGCTATTGCTGACTTCAACCAAGCAGTGAGAATTAATCCTAGAGATTCTAGAACCTTCTACAATCGAGGAATTTTTTATAGCGAACAAGGCAACTATAAATTAGCAAGAACTGACTTGGAAAAAGCCAAACAAATATCATTAATTCAAGGTGATATAGCTAATGTAGAAAGGGCAGACAGTGCTTTGAAACAGCTTCCTTAGAATTCAATCAACTTAAGATATTGCAGTACTTCAATCGATTAGAAAAGAATAAAGATTCGATCGCAGATATTAGGTTACAAATTAGATGTTCTGAGTGAGTTGAGCGATCGCCTGAGAATTAGAGACAATTAAAAAAAACAATGTCAGGAGAAACCAATCTAAATAAACTTTTACAATCTATGCAGCCTATTCTTTGTTCGGGAGAATATGTTTTTTGCAGCATTTGCGATCGCAATTATACTTATTCTCATCTCAATCCGATTGGTTTATTTAGAGAAAGCGAAGGATTAACCTTAATTCTGGCTAGAGAAAAAGCAGATGCAGCAAGTTTGCCTTACACATCAATATTTTCGATGATTACTCTTGCGGTTCACTCTAGCCTCGATGCGGTTGGCTTTCTCGCTGCAATTACCAATAAATTAGCCGAGCATAATATTAACGTCAATCCAGTTTCTGCTTACTATCACGACCATCTTTTTGTACCTAGAGATCGCGCAGAACAGGTAATGAACTTACTGCGGGAATTTTCTAAGTGAGAGGATAGTTTATTTTTACTGTTGCTGTAGTGCGATCGCTTTGAGATATTGCAAACAACAACGATAATTTTCTAGTATAAACAAATTTGAATTATAGTAATTGTCTAATTCGCTACAGTTTAGTAGTACCCATTTGCGGGAATTTGAAAGAGTAAGCTTATTATTTTGACTCAGAGCCTAATATGACTGGTAAGAGTATTTTTAATCATGATATTATGCACTGCACCCACGATGCAGTAGTGGGAAATTATCTATATTCAGGTAGAGTTCTGGGAATGACCGAACCTGAAGATACGATCCAACTGCATCCCGATTTGCAGTCTCAATGGCAAGCAATTACCGCTCACTACGATCGCATTGGTTTGAGTCACAGTCAGAATCCAGTTTGGAATGTTTCTTTCGAGCAGTTGAGAAACAACCCAGATTATGAGCCGTCGGTCTTTATTTTTAGTGATGCTATCTATAAAAGTAGCGAAAATGACGATAGCTTTAGTGAAGGCGATCGAGATTGGCAAGATGTAGTAGAGTTTATCAACTCAAAAAATAACTTTATTCGTTTGGCACAAGAGTTAAATGTCAGAGTTCCCCTAACATTGTGTGCGGAGAATAAAACCCAGCTACCAGATAATGGCGAGATTCCCTTTCCTTGCTACCTCAAGCCTGCGGTTTCTGTTGATGGCGTTGGGATTTATCGCTGCGAAAATGCTCAAGAATTAGATGATGCATTAACCAAGCTAGATAATGATACTCCCGTACAGGTGCAGCAAGAAGTAATTGCTCATAAGTTTCTCAATCTCCAGTATGAAGTCAAAGATGGCAGAGTAGAACCTCTGGCAGCTACAGAGCAGATCTTGGATGGTTTTGCTCACCAAGGCAATCGTTATCCTACAGCCTACCAACCTTGGGAGTTAGTCGAACCAATGGCGCAATGGATGGCTAAAAAAGGAATGAAGGGCATCTTTGCTTTTGATGTGGCAACAATAGAAAATCAAACTGATTGTTTTGCTATTGAATGTAATCCCCGATTTAATGGAGCATCTTATCCTACGGGAATTGCTCAAAAATTGAAGATAGACAGTTGGTGCAGCGATAATTTTGTCACTAAATACCGTTCGTTAGAAGAAATCGATTTAGGCGATTTGATATACGATCCTGCTACCAAGACGGGAGCGATCGTATATAACTGGGGTAGTGTGTTGGTCGGCAAATTAGGGATCTTGCTGGCAGGTTCAATTGCCCAACAAGATGAGCTTAGACTGCTTCTCAAGCAAAAGCTGAACTAATAAAAAGCAAAGTGGTTGTGTGCCAGTCCGCATCCAAAAGGACACCACTTTGTATAAAAATGTAAGTTTGCAGCAAGCCGACCATGAGTTAACTAATTGGAATGATTGTAATCTCAATAAGAAATGATATATGTGCGTAAATTGCCGTCTAGGTCATGATAATAAAAACAACAGCAGTATTTCAAAAGCTGAGATTTGCTATTGAAAACTTGGCAATAGTTTCCCGAATTTTACGACCGAAATTATCTAATTAATAAAACTAGCTGCGATCGACATAGGTACTAATTCTATCCACATGATTATTGCTGAAGCTTCTAGTCAACGTAGCTTCGCTATTATCGAACGAGAAATTTTAGAATTTGCTAGTTTACTTCACGATATTGGACAGTTTATCTCTTTCCGAAAACATCATAAAAACTCGCGCTACATTATCAAGCAAACTAATCCGAGAGGGTTCACCGATGAAGAAGTGCTATTAATTAAGCATCTTGTTCGTTATTAGATGTCCTGACTCACTACAAACAAAATGTTTTGCCTCAAGTTATGGAATCAATTCAAACTTATAATCTCGATCGTCATTTGATTATTGAAGGATCGGCTCTCTACCCTGGACTTGTTATTAGTATAGTCAGCGATCGAAACGTGCAAGGAATTTGGCTACTAGGAAGTTATGCTCTATTAGAAAATCGAATTTTCGCCAATAGTAATTTCAACAATGCGAGTAAAGAACAACGTTACTTAATCTATAAATTTCTCCAACGAACCTGGCTTTACAACCAAGCTATGGAAAATGATTTAAAGAAATTAAAATATAAATCGATTTGGGTAAATTCTCAAATGACAACAGACAAACTTAGAGATCTCTGTTTTCAGGAACTAGCCGTAGTATATTAAATTAATATCCTTCACTCTTCTCCAGTTTTCCCTTGCCTCTATTTAATTTTAGATTAGCGGAGAAAAATAAACTTCGCCCAATTCGCTTGTTGTAAAATTATCGCTCGATCGCTTTATCTTCAATCTCAATTAAAATACCTGTATCCTTCATCCCTTCAAACTAATGCCTACCCTGCTTGTCAAAAATATCCACACTCTCGTGACAATGGACGATGAGCGGCGTGAGATTAGGCATGGTGCGCTGTTGATTAGAGATAATGCGATCGCACAGGTAGGCACAACAGAAGAATTACCAGATATAGCCGATGAGGTTTTAGACTTACATGATAGACATGTAGTATTACCTGGCTTAGTTAACACCCACCATCACTTTTTTCAAAACCTAACCCGTGTCACTCCCGCAGGACAAAACGGCGACTTGTTTCAATGGCTAACGGCGCACTATCCTCTTTGGTCAAATTTGACTGGGGAAGGGATGTACTATAGTTCTCAACTCGCAGCAGCAGAACTCATTTTATCGGGCTGTACTACCGCTAGCGATCATCACTATTTATTTCCTAATGACTGCACCCTTGACGATCAAATTAGAGGGGTAGGAGAAGTAGGATTGAGGTTTCATGCCAGTCGAGGCAGTATGAGCGTCGGGGAAAGTAACGGCGGTTTACCTCCAGATTCTTTGGTCGAAAAGGAAGCGGATATACTCAAAGATTCTCAGAGATTGATCGAAGAGTATCACAATAGCGATCGCTATTCAATGTTGCGGATCGTTCTTGCCCCCTGTTCGCCCTTTTCTGTCACTACAGATCTAATGAAAGAATCGGCAGCAATGGCACGCAGTTATGAAGGGGTAAGGCTGCATACGCATTTGGCTGAGAATAAAGGGGATGTAGAATATAGCCTCTCGAAGTTTAATTTAACACCTGGAGACTATGCGGAGTCTGTAGGTTGGCTGGGGGATGATGTCTGGCACGCTCATTGTGTAAAATTGAGCGATCGCGCGATCGATAAATTTGGGCAAACTGGTACGGGGGTTGCTCATTGTCCCTGTAGCAATATGCGTTTGGCAAGCGGGATTGCACCTATAAGAAAAATGCTGAATAAAAATGTTCCTGTCGGGTTAGGTGTAGACGGTGCAGCTTCTAATGATGCTACTAATTTATTTCACGAAGCTCGTCAGGCTTTCTTACTGGCACGGGTAAGGGATGAAGATGCTTCTGTTATGACTGCCCGTGATGCTTTGGAGATTGCCACTAGAGGCGGGGCGAAAGTATTAGGTAGAGATGATATTGGCTATCTCGCCCCAGGTATGGCAGCCGATTTTATTGCGGTTAATTTAGATAAGCCTGGATATGTCGGCACGCAACAAGATCCAGTGGCAGCTTTGATTTACTGCCAGACTGATTCTGTAGACTATAGTTTTATCAACGGTAAAACTATAGTCGATCGAGGAAATTTAACTACGATCGAATTCGGTAATTTAATCGGTAAAGCAAATCAAATGGCAATTAATCTCATCGGTAATTCGTAATTTGCGATCGCTAACTATAAAAAATTACCAATCACCATCGGAAACTCGATCGGGATTATCGATAAAGTATTGAATCTTATCGCTTTGAGAAAGATCGACGGAATCGTCATCCTGTTGAGCGGTAAAACCTTTTTCTGCATCCATTTCTTTAATACTTTTAACCTGACTTAATTCGGGCGAGGGGGCAATATCCAACATAGTTTCATCATAGACATCAAACCAGGGTAAGTTATGTTGAGCATAAGTTTCGGCAGTTACGGGAGTAGCAGGGGGTGGTAAACCAGTAATTTCTCGATACATCATGCTGTTAACAATATGGACATAGACGCGATTGTAATTACTTTCGTCCCAAGTATCAACGCCATGAGGATCGGCATAGATTTTCTGTTTCATCTTTCCCCCCGCAGCTATACCCATTTCTCCAGCAAAAGCACATTCATCTGAGCTTCTTTCCTGTTCCATCTCCATGAAATCTATAATGTTTCTGCTTCGTTTGATAAACGGTTAAGTCAAACATAAAGTGCATCCTCTAGGCTTCTGCAATTACCCAATCTTAGCAACTTGAGAAAATTGTCAGCTTTTCACAGGATTTCCAACTAACGACTTGTAAGATTGGCTATTATGGAATGTGAAAATAAATTAATAATCGTTCATCTTTTTAACAATTTCTTTAAAAAGACGGAAGTAAGGGGTAAATCCAAAATCCTGAAGGAACGCACCTCATAACGAAACAGTAATAGAGGTGAAGCTTGTGAAATTAACCTATCGAGGGATTCAGTACAACGAAGAAAACCAGCAATTGTTGGCTTCTAGCATAGATACAGTAGATAAAGAGATTATTTATCGTGGCAATTCTCGCCTGGGGAGAATCAGTCCTAATTTTCCCTGGCTGGGGTATGTAAAACAGCTATTCCATAGATCGGAATCGAAGCCGATTTTCGACCCAGTTACATTTTGGTATAACCACAAAAGGGAATTTGTTGAAGACTGCTGGCATTTGGACAATAGGGAAAAAATAGCGATCGCTTGGAATTTAACTATTCGTTTAGAAAGAGCCAAATTAAAACCCAAGCAGATAACAAGACTGAAATATCGTGGTGTTGCTTACTATAAATAAACAGTAGCGATCGCAAATTAATTAAAATGTTCAATTTGCGATCGCTAGATAATTTCAGCGACGATGCATTTGCCTCTCTCTTGCTTCAGGAGATATACGTCTTCTTGTAGCCTTATTTCCCCCTGTCATTAGGGAAATGATGACGAATGCAGCCAATCCTATTAGCGGACTAATTAGCGTCGGGAAGCCGTCAAAGTCTGTTGTAAAAATATCATTGGGAATATAAAGCAAAGTATTGTCTATACCAAAAGTAGTAGGCATTAAGACGAAAAAGATTAACCGCGTTAGAGAACCGAGAATAATACAGGATAGCGCGCCTTGCCAGGTGGCTTTAGTCCAGTAAAGACCCCCAGCTAAAGGTACAATCAACCCAGCAAAACTGAGATCGAAAGCAAGCAGTAGTAAAACTCCCGTTTGTGGAACTTTAAGCGCGAAAATTACGCCTAAAACAGTAATTATAAACCCGACGACGCGGGTAATTAACAATAACCTGTCCCCTGCTGCGCTGCTATTATCGTCGGCACGAACGCCCATAATGTTGTGGGCAATGACGGAGGAAGTACCTAAAATTGCTCCATCCGCAGTGGAAAGAGAAGCAGAAAGTATTGCCACAATGACTATCAATCCTAACAGAGGAGGAACTACGCCATCAAGCAAGGCATATAGAACTGGTCCGTCAGGAGTAATCCCCGCATCGGCGAGAATTCGGGGCGCAGAAAGAGCAATCAAAGAAAAAGGAACGCCAATAATTAACGTACCCGCACTGCCAATAAAACAAGCTCTCTGTGCGGTTTCAGGACTTTTGGCAGCAAAAATACGCGCCATAAAATCGATCGCCGCGATATTTCCCAAACCCAAGGCTAATAAAGTTGCCCAGTTGATTACCGCCCCCGCAGCAGGATCGCTAAGTTGTGACAAAGCTAATGGTCCAGTCTCAGCAGCAATATTAATCCCAAAGTTGCTAGCAATAAAAGCAAATAAGCCCAAAGAACCAACAAAAGCAATTCCCACCTGGATGGCATCGGTATATGCCACGGCAAATAGCCCGCCACTAGCCGTATAGATGAAGACTACAATTGCTAACAGTATCACCCCCGCCGTATAGGTTGTACCGAGAAAAGCCTCAAACATATAGCCTCCCGCTACTAAGTTACCAGCTAGCAAAAAGGAGAAGCTCAACACCATCAACAAAGATGCCACTACTTCGGTGAGATGATTGTATTTAATTCGATAGAAGTCTGGTATGGTAATCAAACCCATACGGTTGAGTGGTTTGGCAAAAAACAGTGCTGTTAAAAACAGACATAATGCTAGCCCGATAGGCAACGATGCACCCGCCCAGAAACCAAACTCGGCAACTAAATCTGTATTTCCCAACGTCGCGTTGGAATCGACTGACTGCGCCATCAAAGTTGCTGCTGCTAGGGGCAACACTAATCCTCGTCCAGCAACCAGGTAGTTTTCACTATCTCCATCAACTTGCTTGGCTGCCCACATTCCAATCGCGAGGGTAGCAACCAAAAATACAATAATTCCCCAGAACAAAAGTTTTTCTGTCATGATTTTTTCCGATCGATTCTGACCGTATAAGATGAGTAGCTATAGAAACTTTGTCTTTATCTTTTTAAACTCGTACAGTTAGTTAGCTTGCCTGATATGCAATAATAAAATCGCCTATTCAATTCAAATACTGCCGTAAACCCTCTCTTTTTTCAGAAAGATAGATGATGATTACCTTGGGATTCATCTGCCGTACATTGTTGGCAATACGATCGAGGTCTATCTCTAAATAGCGTGCTAGCTAGATTTTGATAATTAATAAGCGATCGGCTTATTAGAACATCGCAGGATATTTCAGAAGCTTGTTTTCTCCTTTGGTGACGCTAAGTAAAGCAATCTTGGGTGTTCTCCTATTTCAAACTCGGCAGGAAAAACTAAGTTGTTCATGTTCTTTACCAAAGCCAGAGCGAATAAATAGAGAGCTTTAATGAAGATATTAATTCCCACATATTGAGGTGATTTTCTCCACAAAAAAGTATAAATTGTTTTATCTCTAATACTCCCCAGCTTCCAAAGCGTATTCAAAGCCCCAACCTACTTCCTCTTAGCCTGTAAGGGATAAACGTTCCTCTTCCAAAGCTCTTTATACTTTTCTATCTAGTGGTTGAAATGAAAATTATTCGCTCATTCAATCGTTCCTCTTGAAATTTATTTGAAAATACAAAAAACCCAAGAAGATCGACACTATCTTTCAAGTATCGAATCCTCCCGGGCTTTTATCCCTCCGTGGAGCTATCTAAAAATAAATAATTTTCCAGATAGCTTGCTTCTCTCGGTCCAGCATTTACATACACTGCTATAAATCGGAACCCTAGAAGCCGTCTCAAATTTCTTATAGCTTTCAATCTATCTGCTTCTTATTTAGATAAATGTGTAGGTTGTTACCTATATTCCAAAATAATGTCATTAAACAGAGACATTAATCTATATTAAAAACTCTATTTGTATACTGTATACATTAATACTGTCGTGCCAAATCATTAATGGTAACTTTGCTTACTATTAGCAGGTGTGAGTGTAAATAATGGACTTTCAAAAAATTAGGCAACGTGGTTCGGGTTTTGGTAAAAATTTATTTCTCTTGTTTCTGCCCTGTACATTATTGTTAATTTGGGCAAATTCAGCCCTCGCCTCAGAAGATAACGGAATGTCTCAGATAAACAATGTTCGGCAGTTGAAATTAAAGGAAGGTTTGAATAGCCCGTCAGAAGACAATGGAATGTCTCAAATTACGAATGTACAGCAGTTGCGAGATGTTTCTCCTACAGATTGGGCTTATGAAGCACTACGCAGCTTAGTAGATCGCTATGGTTGCATTTCAGGTTTTCCCAACCAAACCTATCGTGGTAGTCAACCCCTGTCTCGTTACGAGTTTGCTGCGGGTTTGAACTCATGCATCAATCAAATCGAACGTCTAATTGCCTCCACAGATAGTGTCGATCGACCAGATATAGAAACTGTGCAACGCTTGAGTCAAGAATTTGAAGCCGAACTAGCTACCCTGGGTGGCAGAGTGGATAGCCTAGAAAGTCAGGTAGCTATTTTGGAAGATAACCAATTTTCCACCACTACTAAATTTAGTGGCAATGTGTTTTTAAACGCAACTGGTGCAACAGCCAGCGATGATGTTTTGGTCGAAACCAGCACTCCTGGTGCGCCGTTCAGTCTTCGTCGTGCGGGAAGAGATGGCGACAATAATCCAATAGTCAGTAACATTACCGAAGATCCTGAAATCGCCTTTAGCTATTACACTTGGCTCAACTTCACTTCTTCCTTTACAGGCGAAGATAACTTAGCTATTCAGCTTGTGGCGGGTAACGGTAATTCTCCTGCTAATAATTTTGTTTCTGCGGGGCTGTATAACACTTTTGGTACTCCCTTCACCGATCAAACAGGTACAGCTTCGGGTACGGGTAGCGTTGAAGTACGGGAAATATTTTACGACTTTCCCATTAGCGAAAAGCTACGGGTAGTAGTTGGACCAAGAATTAACTGGTATCGTTATTTTGATAACAATGCCTACACCTTTTTCTTAAATGGTGCGAGTAGCTTTAATTCTAGCGGTGGTACTTTAGTTAATCCTGTAGACAGGGGTTCTGGTGCAGTTGTAACCTACGATTTTAATGACTCACTAAGCTTTAAAATTGGCTATTTGGGAGAAAACACAGAATTTTTACCCTCGGCATTTTTCAACACCTCTTCCGATCCTAACAAGGGTTTGTTTAGCGCTACTCAAAGCTTAACTGCAGAAATTGATTTTGCGATCGCCGACCGTGCTAATATTCGATTACTATATCAACTCGTTGCGGGTTTAATTGGTTGAGTTAATTTGTCTGAAAGCCTATACATACTTGAGATCTAAGCAATCCAAGCTAGAGTGGCTCAAGCCATTTTAATTGTAGGAACGATAGAGAGCAAAATGT
>Ga0209831_1005081_pt1 | contig 10063 bp, 8 predicted proteins | sample Maine_Asex4_meta_FD_187451 | JGI IMG/M metagenome (GOLD analysis project Ga0209831, IMG submission 187451) | Marine algal microbial communities from Maine, USA - Maine_Asex4_metaG (SPAdes) (version 2) | ecosystem: Host-associated > Algae > Red algae > Unclassified | place: Maine, USA | collected...
TAATCAGAAATTTCGGGAAATATGAATTGTAGAATATTGTTCCAAGAAATAATACTATAAGAGTGATATATGTGATTTTTCTATAATTCATTGGTGTTTTCGATGTTCGCTTAAATTGGCTACAACGGTTTTGTATATGCGACGTGACCAGCTTTTGCTGGGCATGGGCGTATATACGTTGTTACACCCAGTTCTCTTTTTTTATTAAATTATTTACCGTCTTTTCAATCCACTCATATTCATTCAATTCTTTTAACTTATTTACAAGACTTTCAGGTATTCTTTGTCGTCCAATTAATGTTCCTGCTATTTGTCCTGCTATTGAGCAATTGGTATCTGTATCTCCTCCAATCTTAATTAATTTCGAGTACATTTCTTCAATTCCAATTTCGCCTACTTTATTTGCTGCCGCAATTGCTAAAGGAACTGAATTTACAACATAACCGTCATTCCCCATCTCTCCAATTTTTTCGAGACTTTCAATGTCTTTGATTTCAATTAATCTGTCTCTAACTCTTGTATCTGGAATTTGCTCAATTATTTTTTTGATTAAGTTTTGTTCTCCGTTCCAATTGCCATTTAGAATTTCTCTTATTGCAATTACTACACTTCTCGCTCCGATATAAGCTTCATCATTGTTGTGAGTGATTATGCAAATATCTCGGATTCCCGAATTTTCAATATCTTCTTTAAAAGCAATTGGTGCTATTCGCATTGCTGCTCCATTCCCTGCAGCATATTCACCTCTTCTTCCAACTTGACTCCAATGTCCTCCGAAGTCTAATTCTTTTAATGCTTTCAAAGTACTTGCTCCAATTCCTCTTAATTTTCTTTGTCGGTAATATTTTAGAAATTGATTTACAATTGATTCGGGCTTAACTTCTTTATCTTCAATTATCGCTTCAATTGTTGCCAGAGTCAATTGAGTATCATCTGTTATTCCCCATGTTGGCATTTTTACATTTGGCTTTCCAAGCAAATAGAATGTATCGTCTTCTTCCTCAAATTGATTTTCAAAACCACTTCCCCAAGCGTCTCCAATTGCTCCTCCAATTATGCATCCTTCGAATCTTTCCGCTTTTGTCATTGGTTGATTTTCTTTTTTTCTAATTGGGTGTAACGGTTTGCATCTGCGCCGTTCGCCCGTTTAGGGCGAATGGACGTAGATGCTTTGTTCTCGACTGTGTTCCTCCTTCTCTAAATTTTCACGATTTTCTTAGTTAGAATTCGATTACCCATTTTTAGTTGTAGAAAATAAATCCCCGTAGGCAAATCAGTCAAATCAATTCGACTATTCTCTGTAAGGCTACTTCCTCTTTTTACTAATCTACCGTTGTTATCTGCTAATTTCCAATCATATCTATCGAAGGATGATATTTGAATTACATCACTCGTCGGGTTTGGATATACCTCTATTTTTTCAAACAACGGTGTAAAATTTACGGCATCCAAAATAGGATTACAGCCCGGTTCTATGCAACCGTCTTTATCTACTTTAACTATCCAACCCATAGATTTTGCGGGTTCGGGTTGATAGCGATTGAGGTGACCGCAGGCGATAATACTACCGCTCGGTAGAGCTACCACACCCGATAAGTAATGGAGTACTTCGGCTCCGTTAGCATTATTATATACAGTATCAGTTCTACTCCAAAGACTGTCGCCTTCTGCACTGACTTTAGCTAACCAACCACTTTGTAAAGCTACCGGCGGGATTGATTGCGGCACTTCTTCCCAATACTGCCCGGCAGCCACCCAACCGCCGTCGGGTGTGTGGACTAAGTCTTGAAAATTATTTCGATTTGAGGTAGGGAGCCCGAAACGGGTACTCCACATCACATTGAAATCTTCGTCTCTTTTTAGTACTTCAGGTTGTTGAACACGAATTTCATCACTTAAGACATCAACATAACTGCCTTCGTGTACCCAATTACCGTTTCCGTCACTATATATATGAACCGGACTGCCCGTTGAATTATCAATATACTCCTGCTCTCCTTCCCAAACATTCCCCATGATGCCCATAGTATCTATTCTATATATTTTATTCATCTTCCATACATCGTATAAGGAGGGAACAGAGTTACTCTTAATGCTTGTGCCACCAAGCAGCCAAAATTCGTTCTCACTCATTTTTTTTAAACCACGAAAACTATCCATGACACCGCTTTCTCCATAGCTGATTTCCCATACTTTATTTCCCTCATGATCTGTCCGCATAATAAAAGCATCCCAAAATCCGTCATCCGCCTGCTGCTTTACCCCCGTTGAAATATACCCGTGTTCAAATTCCACTATATTCCAATGACGTTGATTTAGAACTGTGTCATCAGGATATTCTCTGACAAACTCTAAGTTTCCGTTTACATCTAATTTTATAATAATTGGATAATTAAGTCCGAACAGTTCACCAACTAAAGCATATCCGCCGTCCGATGTTTTTATCATTTCATAGTTTTGTCCAAATACATAAGTATCACCTAATGTGTCGTAATGAACTTTATAATCTAAAATGTTACCAAGCGTATCCATTTTACAAAAAAACACACCCCACTGCGGATAATCCAAGTTTTGCTTTCCGCCGATTATGACAATTGTATCTTCATTCAACAGCATGTTATGAAATGCCATGCCGCCTTCGTCTATATCGTATGCCTGTACAAATCCTTCCTGTGCCTTTGCGCTTAACCCACAGAGGACTAAAATTATCAGAATAATACTTCTCATGATAGTCAATATAAATAGACGGGCTACTCTGACATCAAATCAGAATAGCCCGACAAATGAAAAATGTAACTTATTGAATGATTAACTTACCCGTTTCAACAATGCCTGCTGTCGTCTGTAGTTGATAGAACACAACGCCACTCGGCATATCAAGCAGCGATATTTGCATATTTTGGTGAGCTTGTATTTTCACTCTTTGCAACACACGCCCCGATACATCGCGGAGTATTAGCTCTCCACTCTCCATATCATTTTTACGTGGTTGCCAAAGTAGGCTCACTACTTTACTTGCTGGATTGGGATAGACACTGATTTCGCTTTCGGTCTTACTTGCAGCGGTGTCGGGAGTTGTTCGTAATTCCGCTATTTTACCTTTTGGCAAGCGGAAATTTATCGGAAAATGCCGACCGTACAGCGAAAGTATATTTCGTGAAATATTTCCCGTAAAACTTTCATCACGTGTGGCTAATCGCTCTAATACCTTCAAGTCCTTCTCGGATAGGGCATACGGCGATTTACGTTCCAATACCGTCATCAACCTTCGCATATCGGCCAAGTCCGCATGTTGGGTAGGACTGAGATCAGTTCTGTCTGCAGCTCGACTGAGGGCTTGCTGTGCAATGGTAGGGTTGCCGTCCGTTTGTTGGCTAAGGGCAAAAATCATGTCTGCGCCGAATGCGTCCAAATTTTCTATCCACACCGCCAAAGTATCTTGGTCAAACAGCAATGTGTCGTGCATTAGGTGCAAGACCACCATAAATGCCTCCTTGTCCATGCGCTGTTTATGGTATTCGGCTTCGCGCTCTTTTTGTTCGGCAAGTTCGGTATCGCCGTTGTTTATTGCGGCATCACGTTCGGTCTTCGCTTGCTCCTCTTTGGTGCGGTCGTCGTAGTATTTATCCTTCTCCTGCGCCACTTCGGCTTGCGTCTTACAGGGTGGTTCGCAGTAGGTTTCGGGACAGGTGTTTTCTGAAGCACTAATTGCGGTAAAACTCCCCGCAAACGTCATCGGCGTTTCGTTCGTACCTAATGGGTAGTAATAATAATCTACGGGACTGCCTTGGTTTTCAACATCAGTTGAAGTATAGGAAAAGCTATTGCCGGCGGCATCGTATAGAATATCGCCTGTTATCTCATCTTCATACTCCAATCCCTGTGAAGGGCGAATACGGTCAATACCCGGCTCATTCGGCACAACAAAATCAAACTGCGTACTATTGCTGTTGTCGTTGCACAAATAATGCAGACCGCGGTCGTAGAAAGAAGAAGTCGCATTTTCGCCGTTCGACAAGTTGCCGATTGACAAGTTCGAGTAATTGTTACGACGCACTTTGTTGTTAAAAAAACCGATGTTTTTACTCAACGTACCAACGGTCAAAGAAACATTACCACCCGTACCGATAAAATCGTTTTCCTCAAAGGTAAAACCTGAAATGTGGTTTTCAAACACAACACCCAACTGTTCGGAAGTGATAGAGGGGTTTGGCACGTTGCCTAAATAAAAGTCATTAAACAGCATCGTGCCTGAACTGACGGCACTATTATACAACCCGACAAAGCAATCAGAAAAGTCCGTTTGCCGGACGATATACGGCTTGTTGCCGATAATATTCGCCGTGTAAATTCCATAGCCCAAACCTTCAAAGGAAGAATGAACGTAATTATTGCAAGGGTAGGTTGTACTCGTGCATCTCGCACGGACTTGAAAGCCCGCATCGGTAGCGAAAATACCGTAACCATAGTTGGAAACGTTATCGCAATCCGTCAGCGTTTGGTTCATGGTGAAGGAACTGCCCGTAATTCTTACACCGTTGATACCCGTCATGTGCAAAAAGGAATGAAACGGCTCGGAATTGATGTAGTCGTCATTTGTTACAAAGGTGCAATTCGAAAACGACCCGGCGTAGCTGCGCGGTTGACCTTGCCAACCCGACGGCCAAGGGTAGGGCCAAAAATTCTCGTAAGGGGCAAACTCAACGGCAACTTTATTATTTCTGAAAGTAGTACCGCTGCAACTGATTTGTCCGCCTGCGTCATTGTAATAGTCAGGTCCCCAAAGTTGTACGCCCGTACGTGCATTTTCTATGACAGAACCGTTTCTACCCGTAAAGCGACCTTGTGCTCTTACTCCGCCGACAGAGTACTGCGATTGACTGTTATCACCCCACACTTCTACACCTTTCCACGGCTCACCGCAACTATTGGTCAGCGTACCCGAAAGGTTCAGTCTTGCGTTGGGTTTGATGACTAATTTTCCGTTTCCGCAAAAACGCACCGTTACACCGGGGTCAATGGTTAGGGTAGCACCGGGTTCAATGGTTAGGTTACCTGTAATGGTGATATCGCCGTCGTTGTAGAGATTAACGGTTGTCCAAGTGTCGTTTTCCCAAATGTGCAGGTCACCTGAAATTGTATTTAATCCCGTGCAAATACGGTTATCGGTTGACCACAATTCGGAGCGGTATTGATTAAGGGCAAAATACATGCGCTCTGCCTGACCTTGAGTGAAACGGTCTTGGCAAGAGTGCGCATAGGACATATAGTTTTCCTTGGGGTAAGTAAATAAACCCTGTGGGAAATCGGGGCAACTTTCACAATCGCTTGGGTGAGGGTCACAGTTAGAAGTGAAGTTAGCATTCAGACATGGATTAGTATCACAAACTCTATCACCGTTTTCGGTGCACGGTTCGTCCAAATCACATTTTAAATCACAATGTGCACCTGCTGCTGCCCAATCAACACCCCAAACATGGTATAGGGAAAGGTAATGTCCAACTTCGTGTGATAAGGTGTTCAAGCTGTTTCCGGCAGCGGTTCCTGTTGTTCCGAAATACTCATGTGAAATTACAACCCCGTCCACGTTTGGTAACGTACTACTATTAGAGGGGAAATAAGCATAACCTGCGACATTTCCGGGTAAAGAACGGACAATCCATATGTTCAGGTACTGTGATGGATTCCACCTGCTGAGGTTTTTCAATGCTACATCGTCATAGTAGGAAATTGATTGAACATTTGTAAATGAAGATGTAACTCTATTTATACCGTTCGTACAATTACCCAAAGGGTCTATGCTTGCAAAAGTGAGTTTAATCTTCGTATCGAAACCGCCTTCTTCTCCGGCAAATTGACTGTTTGCTTGTGATACAGCCTCGTAAATTTGAGCATCGGAGATGTTTTCTACTCCGCTGTTGTGAATTACATGGACTACGATAGGTATTTCGTATTCGTCGGTTTGCATTTGACCTTGCGAAGGATTTTGAAGCAGTTGAGTGTTGAAGGAAGAAATTTGATTTTGATAATCGACCTCTTCTTGGAACATCATCTCCATGGCTTCCTTAAAGCCACAAGGCTCTGTTTGAGCAAAAAGAGAAACAGCGAAAAGTGTGAGAATGAAGGAAAGCATCCTTGTCTTTCCTCGACTGAAAGTTTGATAGTTGAATTTCATAAGTCAAAAATTTAGACCGTTAAAAAATGAGTTGAATTCTATGTGTTTTTCTTCTCATAGTCGAGAACGGTCTGTGTATATGCAGTTTGGGCGTTTAGCCCAAATTGGCATATACACTTTGTTATCAGCTATTTTTATTCTTCCTTTTCTGATTTTTGCCCGTAAAATTCATACAGTGCTTTATCAGATATGATATTGCTATTTTCATAATCGGTCGGTGTCTTTAACATCATCATGGTGAATTTTCCATGTACTCCTATGTATTTATCTTTATTTTTTAATGATTCTTCCGAATTTGCTAACATTTCTATCATCTCAATTACCTGCTTTCTTCCTTCTTTTTGCACTTTTTTCAAGTTTGGTATTTTGGCAAGAATCAAAACTTTATCATCTTTTGATTTTGTAATAAATTCAAATTCAGAAGGATTTATTTCTTCATTTGCAAAATCATTGAAAAATGCTTTTAATTTAAAAGATGTGGAATCTGTCTCCATTGTTGGGCTTGCTGACATCTGCTCGATATCAGCTTTTAGCAATTCACTTCTTGGGTCAATTTCCCTCGTTGCATCCATGATGTTGAATAAAATAATAATAGCCCCAATTATTCCTAAACCTGTCCAATGCCAAATTGGTCTTTTTATTTGGTCCTTGTTGTTTTGATACTTATCTTTTAAGGTTACTGGGAACTCCTTTTGGCTAATTGTCCTTTTACAATGGACACATTCTGCGACTGCTTCTTTCCCTATTGGAAAAAAAGGAATCCAATAAACATGGAAATATTTTCCAAATACTGAAATGTGCTGTGTGCCAGAATTTTCACAATGCTGACATTTGGAATTGCTGATATCCAATTCTCCAATTTTGCTGGCTTTTCTTCCGAAAAAAATCATGATTTACTTGTTTTGATTATTATTGTTATTTTTTCAAATTGCTGATAACGGCCCGGCTAAACGCAGTTGGCAGCTTTTGCTGCCAATTGCCGTTTTAGCCATTGTTGGCTGCAGGTTTCTTTATTAAAATTATTTCTTTCGATTTGTATTCTATCTCACCTTCAACCACTTTATTTATTTGATATTCCAAAATCACTTCACTTACTCCATTTGGGGGCGGCGTAATTTCTCCCAAAGATTCAAGCCAATCTTTATTTGGAATTTCTGCTCCTTCTAATTTAATGTTTCTTATATCTGCCCCAGCTAAATTTACAAAATCGTTTGTCGTAAAAATTTTTCTTCCTTCTATCTTTTTTGTAAAATCATTTAAGTATTCAAACATGAAACTATTTTCACCAATTTGTCTAATGTAAGTTCTAATCATTGCTGTATCATCCTCAATTCTGGTATAGTTAATTGCAACAAATTTGACATGGTTAAAGTACGCTCCACGAAAGTCAGTTTCTTGAATATCAGAATATGAAAAATCAGTATTCATAACATAAGAATTTTTCAGATTAGCCCCTTTTAGATATGTATAGGCTAAATTTGCATTGGTCAAATCTGAATAAGAAAAATCTGCATCCTTGAAGATTCTATCTAAAGTTTCTTTTGATAGTTTAGAATTTGCAATAGAAATTAAAAGTTGTGCTCTTTCAGGGCTTAAAATTTTTTCAGTTAATTTTCCACTATCATCTAAATATCTATATGGTTTTAGTGATTTAGAGAGTGCTATTATTCTTCCAATTAAGTTATCAGAAAGGTTTTTGTCTTTTAAAGTTTCTTCGCCTATTGAGTTTAGTATTGATGATAACTCGAATATGAGATTGGCTCTTCTACCAGATTCAATTAATTGGCTTTGCTGGGTTGTATTTTTATTTTGAATTTGGATTAGTGTATTTTGATTATCCAATTTGCCATTTTGAGCTTCAAGAAGATTATTCTGCTTGCTTATAATTCTATTCTGTTGGAATAATAAAAGAGTAGGAAGTAGCCCAATTAATATCGTTATTAATCCAACTCGTGTTAATCTTCTGATTATGGCTCCAACTAATTCGCTAATCTCTCTTGAATTCGGAGTTTTTTGGTTACTAATTTTTGATAATACTGCGTTTAATGAAACTTCTATTTTTTTTCCAGCAATAAGATTGAAAAATCTGTTTCCAAGATATTTCTTCCTTTCCCATGTTTGTGCTTCTTTCTTCTCATATTCCTTGATTAACTTTATTAATTCTTCTTTATCAAGATTATCTAATTCATTCATTATTTCATTATTTCATTATTTCATTTTGATTTTACTTCTTACTTGCAGCCAACGGTCCGCATAGCCGCAGGTGGGGCGTTTAGCCCCACTTGGCGTGCTATGCTGTGTTATGAGCTTTTTCTTTTGCTCTCTCCTAATCTGTAACCAATGCCAACATTTATCAAATAGCCGAATTCCCAGTCAAACCAATTAAATATTTTTCCTAAAAGCATATCATCATATCCCATGATGAATGAAGTACCATAGCCTATTTTTTGCTGAATAAAACAGTTTGAGGTTATATTCGCCCTAAAACCTATTCCAATATTCTGTTCTAACCATGTAAAGGGACCAAAGTTATTTATATGTTCTTTGTACAAAACGGTACCATCAGATAACGATGAATAGGGTAATAAAGATCTATTTCTTGTAGGGGAATGGGTTATTTGCATATCGTAAAATATAAATGGTTTTATGTTTTTTAATTTTGAGAATAAGTATAGGTGATAAAAGCCCTCTAAGCCTAAATGATGTAATGGTTTTGTTGCATATAGACGTTTTTTAAAGGTGTTGTTTTGGTCATCAGGATGAGCAAATTTGTTGAAGTTAAAGCGTAACCCGAAGCCTAATTCGTGCCTTTCTGATAAAAACTTCGAAGCTGTTAATGATGCGTTTCTACCTGAATGGTTAGAGTTGTAAGCTACAACAATATCAGTTTGAGCAAAGACATAAGAAGTGCTAAGGTACAATAAAAGTAATATTAATTTATTTTTTTTCATTTTATATTATTTGAGGACTACAAGGCACTTGCCTTGTAGTCCTGTAACTAAAACGTATCAAGGTTGTACTCTCCAAATAGCGAATCTACTCTTTGAGTTCTCATGCCAATTTAACCAAGTTGAATAGATATTACCAAAGTCAACTGGGTTGTAGTCAACATCGTCAGGGTCGTGGGCGTACCAATCACCAGAGTATCTCCTATTGCCATACAAGTATATCGTTACTCCATATGCTGTACCTTCTCCCAAGTCCTTTTTAGACTTAGCCCAGTCTCTCTCGAAAGTGTTCCAAAAAACATAATTAGAACTAAAAGGAAGTAGGTCATTGTCACAAAACTGTTCCCAGTGAGACAACAAGTCTCCTATGTCGTCACTTGGAACTTCTCTAATTTTCTTCCACGTATTGTAGGTGTCGTTGTCTTTTTTACAGATTAACTCAACCGAACCTGTCTCAGTGATATGTGCTCCGGTAATGCAAAATTCCGAGCGTCCAATATTTTCATAACGGTGGTTAATTTGAAACTCGTTTGAACAATACCATGCTGTTTCAGGGTTTTTTAGGGTAATTTCGGGCTCTAATTCAGGTGCTTGTGGTGCTGCCGTCCTTTCACCATTTGTAGTGTCTTCTTCTGCATTATCAACGATGAAGATAGGATTTGTAGTGTTCATCGCCATTTCCTCGTTGATGAGTATTTCACTGAATGTACCGTCCTCATTTGGACGCCATGCAACAATATACTCGTCATATTCTTCTGACTCGGGTAATGAAGCATCAACATAGACACCAGGAGAAACAATAGGCATTTCTGTAAAATCGGCTGTTTCAGCATTGACTACAAATAATGCAGGGATGTTAGGCCTCTTCATCATCACCGCCACTTTTATGGTTGGTGACACGTCGAGTCAAGTCTGCATTGGCGACCAATTCTTCCAATTT
>Ga0209831_1005082_pt1 | contig 10061 bp, 11 predicted proteins | sample Maine_Asex4_meta_FD_187451 | JGI IMG/M metagenome (GOLD analysis project Ga0209831, IMG submission 187451) | Marine algal microbial communities from Maine, USA - Maine_Asex4_metaG (SPAdes) (version 2) | ecosystem: Host-associated > Algae > Red algae > Unclassified | place: Maine, USA | collected...
CATGGTAGCACATAGTGATAATGAGATAAATAGACTTAGGATTGTAGTCATCATAGTATTTGATTTTTGATTAGTTTATTTGACCTGATAAGACGAGACAAAAAGTAAAACGTGAAGTATGGAATTGATTTAATCTATGATATTTAGTAATTCTGAATTTGTTTTGATGGAATATTTATATCCACGCCTGTCATGAGAAGGCTTCTATCTTTTCTACTCTTCTTCATACCTATTTTGATAATTTTTTCTCAGTCAGAGCATGGACTCACTTGTGACTGTTTCATTCATATGAGTGATCAGACTGATGTCTATCTTGAGTTTTTTTTGTTCCCCCATATGGATGACAAACTGCTATTAATTTGATAAATGAGATCGTAACTGTGCTAATAAATATAATTAATCACTTGGATCTGAACTTGTAAAATAGAATATAGATGACTTTAAATTAAATGGTTAATTATTTCTTCTTTCATGTTTTAATATCAGAATAGAGTTTATCTTTTCATATGTTTAAATTTTAGGACTGAATGTCTATAAGCTAATAATCAAGCTTATTCATCCACTGGGGTAACTTAACTACCCAAGTCATAGACGTTTCATTTTCTAATATTCGATACAATAGTTTATGAAATACCTGATGCTCTCTATTGCTTTTTTATTATCTCTTTCCATAGTGGGACAAGACTCAGACCGAAAAATTAATTTTCCCGATATAGATGGATATCTATCACTGAAATGTGATTTTCATATACATACTGTATTCAGCGACGGACTGGTATGGCCGACGATTAGAATCGATGAAGCAGTGAAAGACGGACTTGATGCCATCTCGCTCACGGAGCACATAGAATATCAGCCATGGAAGGATGACATCAAGCATGAAGATCGTAATCGCTCATACCAGATCGCCTCTGAAGCAGCGAGGCCTCATGATCTCATTGTCATACATGGGACGGAGATCACCAGAGACTTACCGCCTGGCCATGCGAATGCCCTCTTCGTCACGGATGTGAATGAGATTATGGACGAGGATATGATGCAGTCATATAGAAAGGCCAGAGCCCAAGGCGCTTTTATATTCTGGAATCACCCTAACTGGAATGCTCAGCAGAAAGACGCCATCCCAGTCATCTCAGATATCCACAAGCAGCTTATCGAAGAGGATCTGCTTCACGGGATAGAAGTAGTGAATGACATTACATTCTCAGAAGAGGCACTGCAGCTGAGTATTGATCATGATCTGACAGTCATGGGGACATCGGATATACATGGCTTAGTCGATTATCAGTATGATGTAGCGAATGGTGGACACAGGCCGATCTGTCTTGTATTCGCTAAGGAGCGTAATGCGGAGTCAATCAAAGAAGCATTATTCGCAGGGAGGACAGTCACATGGTTTCAAGATATTTTAGCAGGTAAAGAAGCACATCTGAAAGCACTCATAGACGCTTCACTTGACTTTACAATCAAAGGGTATATAGGAGACAGTGAAGTCCTGCAAGTGCAAATAGAGAATACCTCGGATGCCAGATTCTTTTTGCAGAATGTATCACCATATGACTTTTACGCAAACACGGATATCTTAGAAATCTTGCCACAAAGTAAAAAAACGATCCAAGTCTTATCTACAAGAGCTGATAAAAACCAAGTACCTCTTAGCTTCAAAATATTAAATGCAGTTAAAGCCTTTAAAAGGCCAATAGAGATTGATGTATCTCTTAAAGAGTAAGACTTCCAATTTAAAATAGAGGATTGAATCAACTCAGAAAACAAGCGACTCATCAGGTAGAAGACATGCCAGTACCGCAGCGTCTATCAGACTACGCTATCGGTATATTTGAAAAAATCCCCAGTCGAAAAGGTATAAAGAAAGCTATAAAAAAAGGACTTATATACATAGACCATAGAGTGGGGAATACTGGCGACTGGATCCGAGGCGGAGAAGAGATAGTGCTCTATCAGGATCAGTCAAAGTATAAAACATTAATCTATGACATAGAGGTTCTATATGAAGATGATCAGATGGCTGCTGTGTATAAGCCAGCAGAAATGCTAGTCAATGGAAATCATCACTTCACCTTAGAAAGAGCGCTGCCGCATAACTTGACTCAATCTGAACGTGTAGATGCTTTTGATCATCCCTTGCCAGTACATCGGCTGGACTTTGAGACAGCGGGTATTGTCTTAGTGGCTAAGACGAGACTGGCCTTTGCACATCTGCAAGGCCAGTTCAATAATAAAACGATCAAAAAAAAATACCTCGCGATCTGCTGTGGTCTAATGGATAAGGACGGTATTATGAGTTTGCCCATAGAGGATAAGAAGGCAGTGACAAGATTTGAATTAATGGATACCATTGATTCTGATAAGTATGGAAGACTCTCATTAGCGGCTTTCTATCCGATCACGGGACGCACGCATCAGATCAGGGTCCACACAGCTAGTATAGGCTGTCCCATCTTAGGAGATAAACTGTATGCGAATCTCGAGAGTCCAGCTTACCATAAATGTCATATGCTGCTCGCACAGTCAATCTCTTGTACTGATACCTATGGTCGAGCTATCAGTATTTCGATTCGGCCACCGAAAAGAATGATTCGATTTTTTCCAATCTTAACACTTTTCGATTAATCAAGAGAAATCTTATTAGAGTTCGGTCAACATCCAGAAAATTATTACCTTAATTTAGGCGTTAATATTAAATGCTGATATCAACTCTATTTTGTAAAATAGATGATAGTAAGAGTACTATCAAAAATTAGTTTTTGATAGATAGTTTAGTTGTCAATAAACTATTATTTTTTAAATGGTGCCCTAAAGTAGCTCAACTTAAAACTAAAGTACATATGAACTTAATCGAATTAAATACAAATACACAAACCAAGTCAACTCAGGCAGAAGTATCACCAGATATGGCGGTAGATTTATTGAAAGCAGGTAATTCCAGATTCGTCGAGAACAAGCAGGTAGGCAGAAGCTTATTGAATCAAGTGGGGGATACCAGTACAGGTCAGTATCCATTCGCGACTGTCTTGAGCTGTATCGATTCTAGAGTGTCATCTGAGCTGATTTTTGATCAAGGGATTGGTGATATATTCAGCATTAGAATCGCAGGTAATTTTATCAATGCCGACATATTGGGTAGTATGGAGTTCGCCTGTAAGTTAGCAGGAACTAAAGTCATTGTAGTCTTAGGTCATACGAGCTGTGGAGCTGTGAAGGGCGCTTGTGATGATGCCAAGCTAGGAAACCTCACAAGTATGCTAGATAAGATCAAGCCAGCTGTAAATGGTGTAGCAGAACCAAGTGATCAATCATTGAGGAATTCTAAGAATATAGATTTTGTGAATACAGTCTCAAAGAAAAATGTAGAGCTGTCTATCGGTAGAATACTGGCTGAAAGCCCAATCTTAGCAGAGATGCAAGAGGTAGGTGATATCAGCATCGTCGGCGGGATGTATGACATCAGTAGTGGGAAGGTAGAGTTTTACTCAGATGCAGAAGCGTAATCATCTTTCAGATCGGAAAGATCAGTGTGTCCTCTGAGTCTTATTTCATAATTGACATAATCACCAGTGTAGACGACATAATCTGGCGCAAGATTTTGTGCTTCGACAAATGAATCTATGATATACTGATAATCGAATCGATAACCGACATGGATATCACTGATTTGCATTAATGTTCTACCTACTAAATGATTTGGTAGATGCTTTATGGACATTTTCTTTCTGACGAATTCAAGCCAGAATGGTTAAACTTGTTATGTGTAGAGCCCTGTAAAAATGGAGATCCCAGCTAATCCAGCCGTACTATATTCAAGTAGTTTTCTCCGATTCATAGGTAATGAATAATATCAATGATGGTTTTCTATTTTCTAACAAATAGTTGCAGAGGACAAATTTAATGTTCAATCATATCGTAACGATCAGTCTACCAAACAAGATCTATTGATTTCACTCAGATCCTTACACCCTGATAAAGCCATGGTAAACTCAAATTCTGCTATAATATTCATCAATGCTGCTTCTACGCCTTTTTGTCCTGCTAATGCTAATCCATAAGCATATGGCCGACCGACACACACTGCCTGCGCACCTAAGGCCAGTGCCTTAAAGACATCGGCTCCTGTGCGAATACCGCTATCCATTAAGACTGGCATATCACTTCCACTCGATCTGACAGCTTCTACTACTACAGGGAGTGCATCGATGGCAGCTATCGCACCATCTACTTGTCGACCACCATGATTAGACACGATGATGCCATCTACGCCATGCTCCACAGCCAGCTTACCGTCCTCAGGGTGTAAGATGCCTTTGAGTAGAATGGGTAGATCAGTCACACTTCGCAAAAAGGATAAATCTTCCCAAGTGATGGATGGCCGGGAATAAACTCCGATGAAAGTCTTCACTGCTTTTAAAGTCTCTGGCGATACATCTAATCCTTCGGGTACTTTCATATCAGTATCTCCGAAATCCATGTTAGCCACAATGGAATTGAATATTGGATCACTGGTATACTGAGCGATACCTTGACCTGTCAAAAATGGTAAATGCATAAGATCAAGGTCTTGCACTCGCCACCCCAGCATGGTCGTATCCAGCGTCACGACGATTGCTGAGCAGCCACTCTTTTCTGCCCGCTGTACCAGGCTTTTGACCAGGTCATTAGATTTGCTCCAGTAGAGCTGAAACCAGCGTGGGCTGTCACCCATATCAGCGGTGATTTCCTCCATCGGATATGAGGCTTGATTAGAGATGATCATTGGAATATCCAATGAAGCAGTCGCTCTACCTACAGCCATATCAGCATCATCATCGATCATCTCTAAGACACCGATAGGACAAGTGAGAATAGGAGAGGGGATTTTCTGCCCGAATAGGTTCACGCTGGTATCTCGCACGGAGACATCTCGAAGCATCCGAGGGTAAATGCGGTATTTTTGAAAGGCGGTCACATTTTCTTTGATCGTATCATCAGTACCAGCTCCGCCTATGATATAACCACCCGCCTTAGCTGTCATTTTAACCTTGGCCTTAGCTTCTAAGTCTATATGGTCAAATGGGATAATAGGAGTGCCGCCTGCAGCACCTGTAAAATATATTTCGCCTTGTCTAGCTGGGCCTGATAGATTTTTCTTTTGTGACATGTGGGATTTTTGTTTTTCTACTTGCAATATTTAAATCGATAATGAGTAATGGTTTTAATTGATCGCCCTATTATTTATCAGCTGAGCTATTGTTTCAATTAGTATGAAATTATTTTCCTTAAATTACCCGTTTGAAAGAGTCGCGCTTTGTAGCTTGGCTGCCTTCCATTGAGGGAGTTTGGATAGGTGATTTTCTGTATGATTTCAAAAGCATGAAGTAAGTTTTAATGCAGCGTAAGTTATAATGCAACACAATAATCAGGAGTTGCCTTTTCAAATAACTCTATCAAATGATTCATGACTTGTTTTCCATTTCGATTCTCTATCACCCGACCATCTATCTCAGTAATCGGAGTGAGTTCGCCCATGGTGCCTGTACAAAAAACTTCATCAGCATTATATAACTCAGTCAGAGATATATTGCGTTCTTCCATGGGGATGTCATTTTTCTGACACAGCTCCATGACGAGTCTTCTGGTCATCCCGTGCAGGCAGGCAGTCGCATAAGGCGTATAGACTTTATCTGCTTTTGCCATGAAGATGTTCGTCCCATTCAGCTCCGCAGCGAATGCGTCTTTATCTAGCATCAAAGCTGCATCTACTCCAGCGACATTCGCTTGTATTTTAGCTTGGATATTATTGAGCAGATTATTATGGTGGATTTTAGAATCAAGAAATGCTGGATTATTTCTTCGGATAGTAGAAGTAATGACCTTGATGCCATGATCATTGTCATAGACTGGTGGTTTCCATTCTGGTAGGATGATGAGTGTAGAGCCAGATTGGTTGAGTCGAGGGTCCATGCCTGATGTGATCTTCGTGCCACGGGTCAGGGTGAGCCTGACATGAGTGTCACGGTCCATTCCGTTTGCCGTCAGCGTTTGTTTGAGCGCATCTTTTATAAAGTCGACTGATGGTATATCTGCGAATGCCAGAGCTTTAGCTGATTCATACATTCTATTCAAGTGCCTGTCTAAGAGCATCACTCCTGAAGGATAGATCCGAAGACCTTCCCAGACAGCATCACCACCCTGGACTACACTATCGAATACTGATACCTTAGCTTCATCTCGGTGATATAATTGATCACCGACCCACACTTGTAAGTCTTTATTTCTTTCGTCAAACTTCTGCAGCATATTGTTATTATTTGTGCTTCTTTTATTTCAGAGCGTTGTCATATAATTTATGATAATAGTAATAGGATTCTTTGAGTAATCCAGACAGTGATTCTGGCACGATAGGTTTAGAAGTATTTTGCTGAGCAAAGCAGGTGGAGCGATGCACATTAGCATACCAGTAAGGTGCCCATACCCCATCCTGTACAATGGCCCCTGACTCCCATGAGAGCATTCTATCTGAGAATGGTATCTGTAATTGATCGCATAAAGCATACAGCATTCGTTTAGGATCGGCTAATACATCATTTGAATCCATCACTATGGGTTTCTCTCCTTTTTCTTGTAAATATTGAAATAGCTCCCATTCCTTTTTTAAGCCGATGTCGCGCATTTCTGGTTGCGGAATCACTTGCATATAAGATACGATGAGCTGAGCAGGATCTCTGATTAAGAAGACATTATTCAGACGGAGTAAAAATTCATAGTCCATTTCTATGTAGTGCTTAGCCATTCCCTTAATGAAGTAAATTTCTTTATTCATCTCTTGAAAGAATAAGTCAGTTTTTACTTGAGTCAGATCGGTGGGAAGACTATTCAGTATTTCATCTCGGCCAGGATGATCATCACCATTCAGGAATAAAAAATAAGCATACATAGGTTCATCGACAACTTCAGTATCATGTCGATTAGCAAAGGCATACATCAGGGCAGTAGAGATGTTGCGTGGTCCAGATATGAGGTTGATGCGCTTAGTCATTCGTCTAAGGCTTCTGGATGCCAATATAACTCTTTGAACTCTACCACTTTGTCATCTACCACTTTGACCCCTTCTTCCTCTAGCAGTTCTTGCATGGCTGATGGCGGCTTGAAGTGATGGCGACCAGATAATTCTCCTTTCCGATTGACGACTCGATGCGCAGGCACGGTCATGTTATTGGCATTAGACTGCGATAGTGCATAGCCTACCATTCTGGCTGAACCCAGTGCGAGATAATCTGCTATCGCACCATACGTGCTGACTCTGCCTATGGGTATCTGCTCCGTGACGAAGTAGACTTGCTCGTAGTATTGTTTTTGTCGAAATGCCATGTCTCGCTAAAATATGAAATAAAGCTTTTCTTTGCAGAAAGAATTAAAATATGTTAAAAGTAAAGGTGATTGCGACGGATGTAGAAAACCTGACTGACGCGAGATATTTTGCAGCTATGGGTGTTGAGGCAGTCTGCTTTGATCTGAGTGCTATCAGCAGCGAAGCTTATTATGCGATCAAAGAATGGATAGAAGGTGTCGAAGTATATGTCAAAGGAACTGAGGAGGCTATGGATTCGGATATAAGAATCATACATGATATAGCAAGCTTTCAGTCAGATGCGGCTGTGGTCTTAGAGTCTTCTTATAAGCTGATCAGTCTGAGTCATCTTCCTGCTGGACAAATCATCAATGAATACGCTGGCTGGAATGAATATGATCAGAATAAGCACCATGAGATCATTGATTTTGCAAAGGCCAAACGGCATTATTTATATATACCATGGACTCAAGATTTATTAGACACTATGGTTCAGGCTGATCGAATATTTGGTATCGTGGTCTCAGGTGGGGAAGAAGAGAAGACTGGGTATAAATCGTTTTTGGAGTTGGATGAGCTTTTTGAAATTATTGAGTTCGAGTGAAGATCCAGGAATATAGATCACTATTGAAAATGTAATATCTATGCCTAATAGTTTATTTTATTTATTAGACGCTATATTTTTCCAGTCATTCAGAATAGACATAATATGGCTTGTTTTCTATAATGACTTTTATAAGATGCCTTCATCGAATAATTAAAAAGCCTTCAAAAACCAACAAGGTCTCAAAAGGCTTTTCATAACAACTATTCTAAATCAAAGAATAACTATAACGATTACTATTTTATTTCAAATCGATAAAGACACCTACATTATATGAGGGTGATGCTAAGATGATTCTGCCACTGACAGCATTAGCAACTCCAGCAGAAATACCCCATTTATCTGTTACCTTATAGGCTACATCTATTGCTAATGAAGTAAACTCAGAATTATTCGCAAATATTGAAGTGGGTAATGTTTGATTAGCAGGATCTCCATTCTTTCTTGAATCTACGACGTCTGCCCTTCCTACGAGCCACAGCTTGCCACTCATCAATCCCAGACCGGCTTCCAGTCCATACCGCAGTTCATCAGAGAAGCCATTTACTCGATTGTTATAAGCGCCATACGCTGATACATAACTATTGATCCCTGTACCCAGCTGAAAGCTGGTACTTCCATCCAGTCGAAGCATCTGATTCATCTCACCATCACCAGTCTGTAGATTATTATCTCTACCTCCTGAGGCTTGCCCTAATGGGAGTCCCAGTGTCGCAGTGACTGCCAGTACTAGAGGACCTCCACCTCCAGTCAGACCATATTTAAGACTGATGTCAGCATCGCCCAGACCATTGATAGCATCACCTTCGATCAGGACTTCTTGTGTTGTGCCTGATACCACATTATTCACAGTGGCTCTACTGAATAGGGGAGCGTATACAATACCTGTCAGTCGATTAGTGATCCCATATTCTGCATAAAGGCTCGTATTATATATTGCAAGTGTGACATTAGGGTCTATCCTACCTATGTCAGTAAAATGTTGATCAGAGATCACCCACCACTCTGATAATTTGATGTAAGCTTTGCCTTTAGGTTGAGGCCATCCTCCTCCAGCTGATATAGCAGAGGCGGTTAATATTATGATAAATAAGATGCTTATAGCTTTATATATTAGATTCATTGTTTTACGATTTATTCTGATTTATATGGAATAGCTCCCAGTAGTATGAGAAGTGCTCTGTAATCCTGTATCTATATGCGATATAGAAGATTTAGAGGAATTCTCCATCACCTACTTTAACATTAAATGGCTTGCAGAAATAGAGTACATAGCTATGATCCATAATGTTTACTCCACTGGGAATATTATAACTATGTGCGCCTTCGAAGACTGTTACTTCTCCAAGTTCTAATGCGCCTGATCTGGAATTAGGATTGTTAGTTAGATATATATACAGACCTGGTAGTGCTGAGGTAGTCTTATAAGTATCATCTATAGAAAGGACTAAACCATCTTCTCCTTGATTCTCTAATGTGAAATTGCCTGTGAGCTCATATGAGCTAGTCGTACGGATGACCCCTGAGCGACTAGTCAGTGCCTGCACTGTCTCTTCTCCCACTTTGATCGTCGCAATGTCTGTGATTGTCATTGATTCATTCTGGACAGTGACTAATATGTCAGCAGTGCCGACTGCAACTGCAGTTGCAAGACCCATATCATCTATTGAAATGATATTCTCATTGCTGCTGGTCCAAGTTTTAGAGACTGTCTCTACCACACCGATGTTATTAAGAAAGTTAGCTTCAAATTGAAAATTTTCTCCAAGTGCGATCTCTGATACATTAGACGTAATCTGTACGAGAGGATCTACTTCGTCGTTGATGATATCGTCCCCGATACAAGATACCAAGACGATGTAAATAAAGAGGATAAGTGAAAATTGCTTTACCATGTTTCTATTTATTTGTTTGTTATAAATGGTTCTATGAGTATGATGGATTAATGGTTGCCCCGTGAATCTATATTGCCAAAAATTAATGGGATAGGATGATAAAATGTATGGATGCGGACTAATCCATTGCGAGGAATAATATTATTTATGAAGTTTAAGTCAAGAATATCTGATCAATAGATATGAGTGAAAGTCATATCGTATATCCCATTTGGTTAAT
>Ga0209831_1005085_pt1 | contig 10056 bp, 7 predicted proteins | sample Maine_Asex4_meta_FD_187451 | JGI IMG/M metagenome (GOLD analysis project Ga0209831, IMG submission 187451) | Marine algal microbial communities from Maine, USA - Maine_Asex4_metaG (SPAdes) (version 2) | ecosystem: Host-associated > Algae > Red algae > Unclassified | place: Maine, USA | collected...
GCACGATGCCGAACCAGAACGCGAGGCTCTCGACCGCCTCCCTGGCGTACAGCAGCACCAGGCGCTCGCCGTCGTGCTCGCTGACGAGCACGATGCGCTCCTCGCCGTCGACATCGACGCGATGCTGGCCCGGGTGCAGCTCGCGCATGTGCTCGGGCAGGCCGTGTCCGGCGGTGGCCGGATCGTCGCCGTGGCCCTGGAACCAGGCGTGCAGGTTCCTGGTGTTCGGAGGCGCGAAGGCGGGGTCCTTCGAGCGGTGCGCCCAGAAGAAGGCGGCCTCGTCGACCAGCCCCTGGGCGACCAGCACGCGCTCCGCGACGACGCCGGCGACGGTCACGCCGGCGACCGTCACCAGCGCGATCAGGAACAGCTGCAGGAAGAACACCCGCAGCAGGCGCGAGCGCAGGCCGGTCCGGTCCGGGCGCGCGATCGAGGTTCGCTCGCGCCGGGGTGTCACCCCGGGCACCGTCGCCCTACCACCGGACCGGGTGCGCCGTCCCTGGCGATCCGCCGTCGATCCGGTGCCCATCGACCTGTCGTGCATGCTCGCCTCATCGCGCCGTCCGGGCGCGCCGGACCGTCCGACGCGATGTCATGGTGCCACGGCGATCCGAGGTACCTGCAGGACCCGGACCCGAACGCGCCTTCTCAGCGCGACGACGAGGGCAGCAGCACCGCGTCCACGACGTGGATGACGCCGTTCGCGCCGCGCACGTCGGTCGTGACGATCCGTCCGTTGGCCACGAACAGCTCGCCGTCCTCCTCGCGGAACGTGAAGCGCTCGCCGTTGCCGGCCTCCACCGAGGTGCCGATCAGCGAGACCACCGAGGTGGCATCGAGCACCGTGCCCGGCAGGATGTGGAACAGCAGGATGTCACGCAGCGTGGCCGGATCGGCCAGCAATGCGTCGATGGTGTCCTGCCCGAGCGCCTGGAACGCCGCGTCGGTCGGTGCGAACACCGTGTACAGATCGTCCGGGTGACCCAGCGCGGCGTCCAGCCCGGTCGCCTCGAGTGCGGCGACGAGGATCGTGAACTCGCCCGCGTCACGCGCGACATCGAGCAGCGTGCCGGTGGCCGGTACGTCCGGATCGGCACCGTCCGTGCCCGCGGGCGGGATCAGCACCGTATCGATCGCGTGCACGATGCCGTTGCTGGCACGCACATCGGTCGCGATGACCTCGGAGGCGTTGACGAACAGCCGGTCACCCTGCAGCGAGACGGCGACCGTCGCACCATTGACCGTGGCGACGTCCGAGCCCGCAGCGGCGATCACGTCCGTCGCATCGAGTTCGACGCCCTGGATCACGTGATAGGACAGGATCTCGGCGAGCGCCGTCGGGTCGGCCAGCAGTGCGTTGATCGTCTCGTCGCCGAGCTTGGCGAACGCCTCGTCGGTCGGTGCGAGCACGGTGAACGTGAACGACGGGTCGGCGAGCAACCCGTCGAGCCCGGTCGCCTCGAGCGCGGCGATGAGCGTGGTGAAGCCGCCCGCCTCGCGGGCCGTCTGCACGATGTCGACCAGCACCGAGCCCTCGGACACGTCCGCCGGCGGCATCAGCACCTCGTCGATGACATGGATGACGCCGTTGCTCGCGAACACGTCGGGCGTGATCACATCGCTCATGTTAATGCGCAGCGCACCACGCTCCAGCGTGAGCGCCACGTCGTCGCCGTTGGCCGTGGTGACGGTGGAGCCTGCCAGCGCGAACGCTGCGGCCGCATCGAGCGCCTGTCCCGCGACGACGTGGTAGAGCAGGATGTCGCGCAGCGTGTCGGGGTCGGCCAGCAGCGCATCGATCGTGTCCTGCCCAAGGGCGGCGAACGCCTCGTCGGTGGGTGCGAACACCGTGAACGTCGCCTCGCCGTCGGCCAGCGTCGCGTCCAGTCCCGTCGCCTGCAGCGCCGCGACCAGTGTCGTGAACGAGCCGGCACCGATCGCTGTCTCGACCAGGTTCGACGTGGGCGTCTCATCGGTGCCGCCGTCATCGCCGTCATCGGTCGGTGCATCGCCGCTCGGGGTCAGCACCGCGTCGATGACGTGAATGATGCCGTTGGTCGCCGCGACGTCCGTGACGGTCACCTCGGACTCGTTCACGAACAGGCGCATGCCGTCGACGGAGACCTGGAGCGTGTCGCCGTTGGCCGTCGTCACGCGGGAGCCGGCGAGATCGAACGCGCTCGCGGCATCGAGCGCGACCCCGGGCACCACGTGGTAGAGCAGGATGTCGGACAGCGTCCCGGTGTCGCCGAGCAACGCATCGATGGTGTCCTGCCCGAGGGCGGCGAACGCCTCGTCGGTCGGTGCGAACACCGTGAAGGTCTCGTCGTCATCGCCGAGCGTGGCGTCCAGCCCCGTTGCCTGCAGCGCCGCGACCAGCGTGGTGAAAGTGCCGGCGGCGACCGCGGTGTCGACGATGTCGCCCTTCGCGGCGGCCATCATCTCGCTGGCGCGCGTGGTGGTCGCCAGCGCGGCCACCCCGTCGGTCACTCCGTCATCGGCGGGCAGCACGCGGACGCCGTCGTCGGACGACGAACAGGCGGCAAGGCCGACCAGGGAGGCGAGCACCGCCGTGCGGGCCGCGGCACGCGAGGTGGAGGAAAGGGGTCTGAACATCGGAAGGGCTCCTGCGATCGGTAAGGGAGCGCGCAGCTTCGCGGTTCGTCGATGATCGGGACGTGATCATGGCGCGGGGTGCGTTCACGCGGCGATCACGACCGGCGTGACGCAGCGCACAGAAACGGCCGGCGCACGACGGCTTCGACCGCCGGATCACGTCCGACGGGTGATCCGGCTCCCGAGCGTCGTCCTGAAGGCGAGACGGTTGCCCTCTTTTGTCGAGCCGGCCTCACGATCGTCCGGGACCTGTCGACAACACCGGTGTGTCGTTCACCTCCAGGTGCCCATCCTCATGAAGCCGAAGCGTCACGGACAGACGTTGCTCGCCGCCGCCGCCCTGTCATCGGGCGGCACGGTCGCGGCCGCGTTGCTGAACCTGCCCGATACGCCGCTGTTCCTCGACGGCAGCAAGACCGCTCTCGTCCAGCTGGTGGTCGAGCGGGACAACAAGCTGTTCTACGAGGCCTATCCGACCTACGAGGACATCGACGGCGATGGCGAGCTGGACATCCGCTTCAAGCCGGACGACATCGACTACTACGGCTATTTCGAATCGGGCTTCTGCTACACGCACACCGGCACCCACTTCCAGCCGACCTCGCGCGGGGTCGACAAGAAGTGCACCGCCGACGCCGGCGCCTGGAGCGGGGACCTGCTGAACTACGTCACCATGACGCGCATGGATACCCTGCTGCGCGCCCTGTACGGCGGCAAGCGCATCGTGGACACACCCTCCCGGACCGTGCTGCGGCGCGCGTTCGTTCCGTGGGAGAACCATACCTGGGGGATCGAGTACACCTCCGAGGCCGTCGATGGCTTCGACATCGCCGACTACAGCCCGCTGAGCCAACCCGGGCCGGACAGACGGCACCTGCTGGCCACCAACAACTACGTCGGCAAGGACGGCATCCCCTACCTGCGCATCCGGGAGGATCGGCAGGAGCGCATCTGGGAGTGGGTGGACAAGGAACGGATCCAGGGTGACGGAGCTGCGGACCGGGACCTGATCGTCGACGTGGAGGTCTGCTCGGCCGGCTTCCTGGACGCCTCGTGCCGCGAGTACCCCCACGGCAATCACAAGCCGTCCGGGCTGCTGCACGAGTACGGCGAGAACAACACCATGTACTTCAGCCTGCTGACCGGCAGCTACGAGAACAACCTGCGCGGCGGGGTGCTGCGTCGAACCATGAGTTCGTTCGGCGAGCAGGAGGTCGACCCCGACACCGGTGCGTTCCTCGGCACCGAGGGCATCGTGCGCACGCTGGACGCGCTGCAGATCCCCAACGACTACCACTCCAGGACCGTCCAGAGCGATTGCGGCTGGTTGGTCGACCGGCCGTTCGAGAACGGCGAGTGTCGCGCCTGGGGCAACCCGATCGCGGAGATGATGTTCGAGGGCATGCGCTACTTCGAAGGCTCGAAACGGCCGACACCGTCGTTCTTCACCGACGCGGGCATGGATCGCCAGCTGGGCCTGAAGGCGGCCGCCTGGGACGATCCCTATTCGAGCGACCAGCCGTACTCGCAGTGCTCGGCCGCGTACCAGCTGGTGGTGAGCGACCCCAGCCCCTCCTTCGATGGCGATCAGCTGCCCGGCAGCCATTTCGCCGCCTTCGACGAATCCTCCCTCGGCGCCCTGCACGTGGGCGACCTGGCGGACTTCATCTCCGGCAACGAAGGCGACCTGCCGGGCCTGAAGTTCATCGGCGAGTCCGACGGCATCGCCGACGGCTCGCCATCGCCCAAGCAGGTCACCTCCTTTCGCACGATACGCGGCCAGGCGCCCGAGGCGCCCCATCGCCAGGGGAGCTACTACGCGCCCAGCGTCTCCTACTTCGGCCACCAGAACGATATCCGGCCCGACATCGAGGGCGAGCAGACCGTCGGCAACTTCACCCTCGCCCTCGGCAGTCCGCTGCCCACCATCGACGTGGACGTCGACGGTCAGCAGGTCACCTTCGCCCCCTTCGCCAAGACCGTGGGGGGTTGCGCGACCACGCCGTCCGGCATCGAGAACTACAGCCCGACCAACGCCATCGTGGGCCTGGTGGTGGAACACATCAGCCCGACCGCCGGCAGCTTCCGCGTCTCGTTCGAGGACATGGAGCAAGGCGGCGACAACGACATGGATGCGCTGGCCCGCTACGAGTTCGAGGTGAACGGCAACGAGGTCGAGTTCGACGTGACCAGCCTGGAGGCTTCCGGCTGCTACATCCAGCACCTGGGATACACGGTATCGGGCTCGCAGAACGACGGCGTCCATCTGGTGGTCAGGGATGCGGACACCAAGGAGAAGGACGACGCCGACTTCAGGATGGACGTTCCACCGGGCGAGCGCCCCGGCTACGCCGGATGGAAGGACGACGTGGCACTGCCCCTGTACAGCAGCGTTCGCTACACCCCGTCGTCGAGTCCGGCGGCACGGCTGATGCCCCCTCCGCTGTGGTACGCGGCGAAGTGGGGCGGCTTCGACGACGTCAACGGCGACGGCATTCCCCAGTCGCTGGAGTGGGACAGCAACGGCGATGGCGATCCGGACAACTACTTCAGCGTCATCGATCCGAGTCGCATGGCCGAGACGCTGCGCAAGGCCTTCAACGCGATCAGCGAAGCGAGCGCGAACGCGAGTGCGGTCGGCGTGTCGGCCGGATCGCTGAGCTCCGACTCCCGGGTCTACGAATCCAGCTTCAGGTCCGGATCGTGGTACGGAAACATGACCTCGCGAGCGATCGACGGCGACGGCACCCTCGCCGACGTGGTGGACTGGAACGCCAACGATGCGCTGCGACGACAGATCGCCCGCGACTCGCGCACCATCCTGACCTACAAGCCGTCCACCGGTAAGGGCATCGCGTTCCGCTGGCCGGACGATCCGGCCAACCCGGGCGCCACCGAGCTGGACGACGTGCAGGCCGAGGCGTTGTCACGCGACCCGATCACCGATGCGCTGGACGGCGACGGCGAGTCCCGTCTCGACTACGTGCGCGGCCATCCGGTGCAGGCGTTTCGCACGCGCGAAGAGCCGTTGGGGGACATCGTGCGTTCCATGCCGCAGCTGGTGGGTCCACCGATCTACTACTACCGCGATGACTGGGGCCTGGGACAGCCCGAGTCGGCACGACCGTACTCCGACTTCGGCCGCGCGCATGCCGATCGTCGACGCGTGGTCTACGTCGGTGCGAACGACGGCATGCTGCACGCGTTCGATGCGGGCAGGCGGGTCGACGGTGCCTGGACGGCGGGCAACGGAACGGAGCTGTTCGCGTACGTGCCCTCGTCGAGCTTTCGCGAGCTTCCGGAGCTGACCAGCCCGATCTATCGCCACAAGTATTTCGTCGACGCCACGCCGCGGGTGGGCGACGCCATGATCGGCGACGAATGGCGGACGGTGCTGGTCAGCGGCCTGGGCCGGGGGGGTCAGGGCGTGTTCGCGCTGGACATCACCGATGTGGATTCGGTGTCCGAGGACAAGGCCGACGCGACCGTGCTGTGGGAGTTCACCCACGAGGACGATGCGGATGTCGGCTACACCTACACCAGCCCCCTCATCGCCCGGATGCACAACGGACGCTGGGCCGCGATCTTCGGTGACGGGTTCAATGCCCGCGAGGCCGACGGACACCAGGCCACGAACGGCACGGGAGCGATCTTCATCGTCGACCTGGAGACCGGCGAGCTGATCTCCAAGATGCATTCCAACGCGGGCAGTGCGGCCACCCCGAACGGCATCAACGCTCCCACCGCCGTGGATCTCGACAACGACGACATCGTCGACATCATCTATGCGGGCGATCTCCTGGGGCAGCTGACCAAATACGATGTCCGGTCGTCGAACCCCGAAAGCTGGCGAAGGATCAGCGATCAGATGTTCGGCATCCTCGACCGCGATCTGGAACCCCTCCCCGTCACCACCGAGGTCTCGGTCGGCAGCCACCCGACCGGTGAAGGGGTCATGGTCTATGCCGGGTCCGGCAAGTATCTCGAACCGGCGGACCAGGAGAACGACAGCCAGCTCAACCGCATCCATGCCCTGTGGGACAGGAATCCGTTCGAGGACCCGGACCTGCTCGCCGCCTTGCGCTCGGGACAACTGCTGCAGCAGTCGATCGTGTCGCAGACCGTGCTGCCCTACGATACCGACGGTGACGGCAACGACGATTCCTCGGCGTTCGTGCGCAAGACCACCCGGCACGACATCGACTGGGACAGGCACCTGGGGTGGTACATGGACCTGGAGTTCCGCTCGCCCACGGGAGAGCAGGTCATCTCCAGACCCTTGCTCAGGCAAGGCAAGCTGATCGTCTCCACCCACATCCCGACCGGCGACGAATGCCTGCCGGATCAGACCGGATGGCTGATGGTGCTGGACGCACGGTCCGGTGCCATGGCGCCCCCGTCCATCGACCTGGACGGTGACGGAGCCTTCACCGAGGCGGAGAGGTTCACGGGCATCCAGGGGCTGGCCAACCCGTTGGTGCCGCCCACCATCGTGTCCACCCTGAACGACGATGTACTCCTGACCAACGATCCGGACGGTTCCGGTGCCACGAGCACGGGCCTCGATGCGAACGGCCAGAGCGGGCGCATCAGCTGGAGAGAGCTCGAGCCATGAGGCAGGCGGCCGGCAAGGGACGGCACGGCCACGATGAACGGTACGGCCACGGTCCGGGCAAGGCGATACCGGCAGGGTTCACCCTGACGGAGGTGCTGGTGGTGGTCGCCATCCTGGGAATCCTGGGTGGTCTGGCAGCCCCCTCCTTCATGGCGTTCGTGCAACGGGAGGCCACCGACCAGATCCTCTCCGATCTCACCGGCACGGTGATGGTCGCTCGAGGGGCTGCCGTCAAGGCCGGCGTTCCCGTCGTGCTGTGCGCCAGCGCCGACGGGACTCGCTGCGCGCCCGGCTGGAACGCGGGCTGGATGGCCTTCGTCGACGACAACAGGAACCGGGCGGCGGACCCCGGCGAGACCATCGTCGCGCGGCGCGACAATGCCTCCGGGATCGCCAGGATCGCCGTGAGGAGCGTGGCGGGAGGGGAGGTGGATGCGGTGAGCTTCAACTACCGCGGCGCACCCGATGCGGCGCTGACCATCGAGGTCACCAGCGGCGATCACAGCGCCGCGGCCAGCGTTTCGCCCTTCGGCAAGGCCAGACGCGATGACTAGGCGCGACCCGATGCGTGCGCACGGGGCCCGCGGACGTCGCGCCGAGGCGGGCGTCGGCCTGGTCGAGGTCATGGTGGCACTGACGATACTCCTGCTCGCCGCCCTGGCCACCGGCAACGCGCAGATGAGCAGCCTGGTCGCCGCACGCGCCTCCTCCCTCCATTTCTCGATCGATCGGCTCAGCAGCGACATCATCGAGGTGCTGCGCTCGCAGGCGACCGATGCGGCCGTCGGCGCCCTCGACCTGCCATCGAGCGAGGTCCACGCCGAGGTGCAGATCTGGAGCGATCGCATCGCCGGCACCCTGCCGTCCGGCGAAGGCCGCATCGACTGCGACACCACGTCCTGCGACGTATCGATCAGCTGGATGGAGGAGATCGACGGAACGCTCCACCGGCAGTTCTACCGGACGAGGACGCCGTTGTGAGCGGCAGGATCCCGAACGCCCGGCGCATCGACGGCACGCGGTGTGCCGGCGGATTCACCCTCGTCGAACTGATGGTGTCGCTGCTCATAGGTGCCACCGTGATCGGTGTCGGGATGACCCACTACCTGCAGGTGTCGACCGTTCGAGGTCTCGTCCGGGCCGAAGCGGACCTGCAGACGAACGGGTACTTCATCGACGAGGCCCTGAAGCGCCTCGTCAACCAGGCCGGGTACCGCTCCCTGCACGGGAATGCCATGACCTCCACCGCGTTGCCGGTGGACACGCATGACGAGGCCTTCCGAGCGGACGGTTCGGACTGGGACGGCGGCACCTACCTTCGTGCCTTCGACGACGGCTTCGCCTTTCGCTTCGAAGGGGCTTCGGATACGGCGGGCGCGGCCGATGGCAGCCTGGTGAACTGCCAGGGAACTCCCATCGAAGCGGGCCGGATCGAGGAGGTGCGGTTCACGGTGATCGGCGGAACCCTGATCTGCACCTCGTCCGGCGCGTCGGTCGATCTGATCGGCGTCGATGACGACGTCGCCGTCGAGCGGATCGACCTGGCCTGGGGTATCGATGACGACGATGATGCGAGTGTCGACGGGTATCGCGACGCTTCCGCACCGATCGCCGCCGGCGAACGCCCGCTCACGCTCAGGCTGTCGCTGCTGCTGAGCAGCCGCGAGCAGGTGCTGGCGAACGCCCCGGACTACACCTTCGGCGGTGTTGCGTACTCACCGCCCGACAACCGGCTGCGGCGCGAATCGGTGACCACGATCCGGATCAGGAATTGAGCCATCGCATGAACACGACGACACGCGGACCGTGCCCGCGAGCCCGGACCGGCGGCCAGGTCGCACCCCGGGCCCAGCGTGGCATCGCGCTGTTCGCCACGATGATCATCGTGATCATCACCGGCCTGGTGGCGCTGTCGAGCCTGCGCCAGACCGAGCTGACGGAGGTGCTTGCCGGCAATTCCATACAGCGAAGCCGTGCCCTTCAGGCTGCCGAAGGAGGGCTTCGCGAGGCCGAACGCCACGCCGTCGTCATGGCACGGCTCCGGACCTTCTCGTCCGAGGAGGCCCCCAACGGCCTGTTCTCGTCAGGATCCGTCGCGCAGAACTGGTGGCGGGACGGTGACTACCCCGGCGCACGAACGCTGGAGACCCCCACGTATCCCGGGATCGTGAAACCGCCCGTCTACGTCGCCGAGGAGATCGGCAACTACGTGTCGGATGGAGGCTCCGGCATCGTCAGCCTAGATCGGGGTGCGGCGCGGTACGGTCGCAAGACATCGGACGGTCGCGAAATCATCCTGTACCGCCTTCAATCCAGCGGCGTGGGCAGTTCCACGGCGGCCAGGGCGATCGTCGAATCGCTCTACGTCCACAACCTGTAGGCACCGACGTGAACAGACGACGGGCCCCCGGATTCTCCCTGATCGAACTGATCATCACCATGGCCATCGTCGCCACGCTGCTGTCGGTCGCCATTCCCGGCTACACGGCACTCATCGAGCGGTCCCGGCGCGACGACGCCCGACACCTGTTGATGGTGAACGCGCAACGGCTGCAACGCTGCTTCACCCTCGAAGGGGCATACGACACCCACTGCGTCACCAGACCGCTTTCGAAGGGCGGCTTCTACGCGCTGTCGGCGACCAGCCGCATCGACGCCACGACGTTCACGCTCGTCGCCGAACCGCGTGCCGGCACCAGCCAGCAATCGGACGCCACGTGCCGGACGTTCACCTACGACCACACGGGCAGGCGGGAGGCCACGGGGGCGAGCCCTTCCGAGTGCTGGTAGGGGCGAATCCGGATCGAACACCCGCGCGCTGCGCC